>Ga0209384_1000016_pt1 | contig 125450 bp, 120 predicted proteins | sample CoawatmetaG05DNA_FD_187511 | JGI IMG/M metagenome (GOLD analysis project Ga0209384, IMG submission 187511) | Marine microbial communities from the West Antarctic Peninsula - Coastal water metaG058-DNA (SPAdes) (version 2) | ecosystem: Environmental > Aquatic > Marine > Coastal ... | reverse complement strand
GCTGTTGCAAAAGCCTCATCCATCATTTGCCTTTCTCGCATTGATTTAGAAAGTAAGCAAAGTGGTAACTTGCAAGCGTCAGCCCACGAGATAGTCGGGCTATCATCTAACCAATCATTATCGGGAAGCAGCAAGTATAGTGGTTCTTCGTATAACGCCATGGTGACAAAAGGGTCTAGAGCAGGGTTATCTAGGTCTGTGACACCGATATCTATTTCAAAGTTGGTTAAGCCCTGAACTAATCGGTCGGTGCCTATAAACTGAATATCTAATTGGACAGACGGATAGCGTTGTTGAAAAAGCTGGCTAACAGTTGGAAATAAGGGAGAGCTAAATGGAGTAGCTCCTATACGCAAACGCCCGTTCAGATCACGCCTCATAATGCTAAGTTCCTCCACCATAGCTGACCTGTCAGCTAATAAGCGTTTAGCCCAAGTGACTACGCGCTTGCCTTCTTCGGTGAAGCCTTCAAATTTTTGCTTGCGAAGAATTAATGGGATACCTAGCTCTTTTTCTAAACTTTTAATCGCACTAGATAAGCTGGGCTGAGAAACATGGCATTTTTCGGCTGCTCGGCCAAAGTGCTGCTCTTGTTCTAGTGCAACGAGATATTGGAATTGTCTTAAAAACACGTATAACCCCTTGATTTTTAAATTTAAAGTCAATTAAATGTCATTGATAAAAAATAAGAAATAGCAAATAGTCACGATTTAGTCTATCACCCAGAGCCTGTAAGGTACTAATATCTTGTGCTATAGTTTTAATTCAAACAATAAATTCCATTACTATTATTAGCTTTATTGATACCTTTTATGTTCTTACCACCGCTGTTAACCTTTGTAGTGTTCTTTGTTGGCATCCTAATTGGTAGTGTCGGAGTTGGTGGTGTTTTATTAGTTCCTGCGCTTAAGTTTCTGGGTGGTATTTCCCTACACTCAGCCATTCCCGCTTGTATGCTTAGTTACATGATTACTGGATCAGTAGGTGCTTTGATATATGCCCGTCACGGGACTATTAATTGGTCAATGGCAAAAAAAGTTTGCCTAGGTGCTCTCCCTGGTGCCTATATTGGGGCTTTTTTACTACCGTTTTTTCCGGCGGATATCCTTGAATTATTGATAGCTACTTTAATACTGGCATCTGGAGTTAATGCATTAATTCGTAAATCTGTAGGCTCACAATCCACTAAGGAAACCGAAAAACACACACCGTTGTTGGTGATTGGGTTAGTTGCAGGAATGGGTTCATCTTTGACTGGTACTGGAGGCCCACTATTATTAATTCCGATACTTATTTGGTTTAAAGTGCCACTACTAGTTGCCATAGGTTTGTCTCAGGTCATTCAGATTCCTATCTCTGCATCAGCGACTTTAGGCAACATTTTATATGGCGAAGTTGATATAAAGCTTGCTGTTGTACTCGCCCTAACTATGGTGGGAGGTACCTTAATGGGGGCAAAGTTAGTGCACTACATCCCTGTGGATAGTCTAAAAAAATTAGTCTCTTACCTGTTAATTGGTGTTGGAATAATGATGCTAGTAGGCTTTTAAGTTAACTAGTTTAAAAAAAACATTAGTCTATCATTTTGTATTCTGAACTCCAGTAAGTCTCCCTTTTAAAGCGCCTACCTGTAGGCACAAGCTATCACTTGATAAAAACTATCTGTTTGACTCTTTTTACGTCCACTGTCTATGATTGTTGCCAGTTAAGAGCATATTAATAAAGTGCTTTATATAAAAATCAATTAATGAGCAGGAGAACGCTATGACAGACTTATCAGTACCGAGAAAGAAAATCACTATTAGAGGCCTGCAAAAGAAAATGCAGGAAGGCGAAGGTATTGTGCAAATGGCTATCTATGACTACCGTAGCGCCGTTATTGCTGACCGTCTCGGCATTGATATTTTATGTGTCTCTGATACCGGAGGTATGGTTTTATTTGGTCATGAGTCAACTGTAACTGTTAGTTTTGAAGAAGTAATGATGATGTCACAAGCGGTTGACCGCGGCAGTAAATATGGGTTGCGCATGGTTGATATGCCCTATTGGAGTTTTCACGTGTCTCCAGAGCAAGCAGTAGAGAATGCTGGCAAATTTGTATCACGTGCCAACGCCGAAGTAATGAAGTGTGAAGGTAACCAACACCATGCCAAAAACATTGAAGCGATCGTTAAAGCAGGTATCCCAGTTCAGGGCCACATTGGAGTTACACCAATGCGTATGCCTCAGTTGGGTGGCTTTTTTGCACAAGGCAAAACTTCTGACCGTGCCAAAGAGTTAATAGATGATGCTCTGGCAATGGTAGACGCAGGTTGCTTTTCGATTATGTGCGAAGTAACCAGCCAAGAAGTTTGCGAATACTTAACTGAAATTTTAGATGTCCCTGTAATTAGCTTAGGTGCTGGTAATAGGGCACATGGAGTTCACATTATAACATCAGACCTGTTCCACTTATATGAAGAGCACACTCCACGTCATTCTAAAATCTACACAGACCTCATTCCTATTATGGAAAATGTATTTACCCAGTACCGTGATGAAGTTAAATCACGCGTATATCCTGGTCCTGAGCACACGGTGTATATGAACGACGAGCAGGTAGCTAAATTTGCTAAAGAAATGAACTGGGAAACAAAGTTAGCTGAGCTAGATGCGGCTAAATAGTAAATGTATTTAACTAGAGTACTTTAACTTATTGACGGGGTAATATGATGTCATCAAGAAACCATGACCAATGGAATGCTACTCCCGACTTGCAACAAGGCGAGTGGGTTGATAGTAAAATTTATTCAGATGAAGAAATTTTCGAAGACGAACTTAAGAAGATCTGGAGCAAGACTTGGATCCCAGTTTGTCACGAATCTGAACTCAAAGAAGCGTATTCGTTTCGTACTATGACTATTGCCCGTGAGCCAGTGATCGTGGTTCGTGGCAAAGATATGGTTGTGCGAGCATTTTTAAACGTATGCCCACATCGTGGCAATATGATCGAGCGCCGGCCTTCTGGCAATTATAAGCGTGGAACACCTTCTGGCACTCCTAAGACAATGACATGCATGTTTCATGCATGGAGTTTCGATATGAAAGGTAAGTGTGTCAATATCTCTCGTAAAGCAGAGGGCTACCAAGATCGTTTGAATGAATCTCAGGTGGGCTTACGTGAACTTAAATGCGAAGTGTATTTTGGGGGTTTCGTTTGGGTTAGTTTGAACGATGATATTGGCATAACGGTTGAAGAGTTTGCTGCGGGTTCGCTGGACGTGTTAGCGCCTTCTTTAAACGAAGAGCCATTAGAAGTATTTCACTATCATAAAGCGATAATCCCTTGTAATTATAAGTTATGGCATGACACCAATTGTGAGTTTTATCACGACTATCTGCATTACCATAATCGTATTACTGGTTTCAATGAAGCCTACTTTGCGCGAAAAAATAGTGGTTTTGACGGTGGTCATATCAACGTGGGTAGCTTTGAGGTGCAATATGATAACTATGAAGGTTCGCACTCTCGTGAGGAATTATCCTTTCCACATCTGCCACCTAATCATTGGTACATGATTGATATGTTCCCTGGAGTTAACTTTAACTTACGAGGCTCAGCTTTGCGGTGTGACCTAATGACGCCATTAGGTCCTAACTCAGTCATGATTGAGTTTCGTGGGCTTGGTTTAGCGAGTGACTCTAAAAAAGATCGGCAAACCCGTATTGACCACCATAACTCCATTTGGGGTCCTTTTGGGCGCAACTTGCATGAGGATTTATTAGCAGTGACGGGACAGGGCTCATCAATGCACCCCATGGCAGAAAGTCGTAAAATTCTTCATGGCCGGCATGAAAACGAAACCATTCATGATGAAAATGGCATGCGTCATTATTATGAGGAATGGGGTAAATTATTAAACCGGTCACCCAGCAACCCAGATGAAACCTTTAAGCCATACCCTGCATTTAAGGAGCAAGAGGCACAGCGGGCTGCTGCAGCTGGGAAATAAACATCTCCCTATAACATGCTGGTTGGCTAGCGATTAGTCAGTCTGCCAGCTTTTAAATTAAAAATATGTTTTTGGAGGCTGCCATGGCTGAGACTAAACACGATTTGAAAGAACAAGTAAGAGAGCTAATTTACAACACCTGTATTCATTTAGACGACCACCAATGGGAACATTGGCACGATAACTGTGCAGACAACTTTAATTACGCCATTAGAGCATTTAGCCCAGAGGTTCAGGCTGATATCAAATACCATGGTGGGGACAAAGAATACATGCAATCAATTACTAGCATGTTAAGTAAGCATAATAGCGACCAGTCTCCACTAAGGCGTCACTGCACGGTTTACCGGGTCGAAGTAGCGGCAGATGGTAGATCAGCAGCTGCCATTAGCTCACTTGCTGTCTACCAAACCCAATTAGATGGTATCAACTCGCACGTTGATGCTGGGACTACGAGTGTATTTTTAGTCGGCAGATACAATGACAAATTCATTATTGATGGTGACAGTATTAAGTTCGAAGACCGCGAAGTTCGCTTAGATACGCGCCGTCTAGATAAGGGCACACACTGGCCAATTTAATTTTCACATTTAGCAGGAAGTATAATTATGAGCTGGAAAGCAGCTTGTCCCGTGAGTGACGTAAAGCAAGACACATTAAAAGAGTGCACCATCGATGGAATTGAAATTCTGTTAGCAAATGTTGGTGACGGATTTAGAGCATACCCACCCGTATGCCCACATATGGAACAATATTTAGAAGGCTCTGGAATATGCGCAAATAACGTAATGACCTGCGATCGGCACTTATGGCAGTGGGACATGAAGACTGGTGAGCCCTTGGGGCCTGCTGAAAAACCTTTGCTCATTTACCAAACAAAAGAGGTAAATGGCCAGCTTATGGTCTTCCTTGATAAAGAACTCGAGTACGATTTTGACGATGATGATGACTAATGCTCATAAATCCCACCGTCTTTTTAAAGGTTAATTTGACGTAATTTTTGAGTCTCGTTTATATTATGATTTGTTGACTGGAGTTAAGTTATGTTGATCGAGATCGAAAAGAAGTCTCAAACCTACCAATTTGAAGCCAACGCAGGGGAGAAATTGCTTTACGCCGGTCTTAGGGCTGGAATCCCTCTACCTTTTGAGTGTGCAACGGGAACCTGTGGTTCTTGCAAAGCGCGAGTAACTCAAGGCGAGGTTGATGAGGGTTGGTCAGAAGCACCAGGAAAAGAGCGTTTCAAAGTGGTTAAGCGAGAAATACTGATGTGCCAATGCAGTGCACAATCAGATTGCAGCTTAAGTGTGCCCACAAAAATAGTGGCATTTCGCGATGATGATATAAACCCTGATCATCACATCGGCGTGATAACACAGTACGAAAAGTTGACTGAAGATGTCCTTCGCTTTAACGTTGAGATACCAACCAACATTTCATTTCATGCTGGGCAATTTTTCGTTTTACAAGCGCCAGAGGTAAATGGATTTCGAGCCTACTCAATGGTGAACTATTCCCCTGGTACAAACCAACTTGAATTTATTATTAAGCAAAACCCCCATGGGGGATTGTCAAAATGGATATTCGATTCAGACCGTACCCAAGAAAAGTTAGAATTATTTGGCCCATTGGGTCACGCAACGTTTCACCCAGACGAATCACATGATTTGTTTATGATAGCGGGGGGGTCTGGTATCGCTGGTTTAATGTCAATTCTAGAATATGGCCGACAAGTAAATTATTTTAAAAACCGCAAAGTGTCCCTATTTTTTGGTGTTCGCACGCCTGCTGATTTCTTTTTTGCTGAAAGATTAAGAGCAGTAAAGGCACAATTTCCAGACACCGTTTCAATTAACATTGCATTCTCTAATGCGCCACCCACAGCTGAGCAACTTAGTAGTAATGATGGCCTTATTTATCTTCAGGGTATGGTCCATGAGCATGCGTTACCAGCCGTTTTGGAAGGTGGTGGCAATGTAATGCACTATCTGGCTGGCCCAGGTCCAATGGTTGATGCGTTAATTAGGCCTCTCATCCTTAAATCTAAAATCCCTGTTCACAGGGTACGCTATGATAAATTTAGCTAATACTGGTTTAAAACTGTTTAATTTATTTCTAATAAACTAGCCATGTGATTCGTCAGCTCGCTAAACTCGCTTGCTGATTAAACTGGCCCGCTTGCCCCCGCTATAATTATTTATTATTAGGCTAGAGCGTTGACCAGACATTACCTGTTTATTGTGTAATCGTTCTTTAGTTTTTGTCACATCATGCCGTGGCTTTCCTTCTTAAACACTATAACCATTAACCATTTCTGTATTTCACCCTTATATTTATTTTTTAGAGTAAATTAGTGTACTTTATTTATCCATTAGCGTAGTTATTATATTCAATACCGACGTATATGATAGGCTTTACCAATCGCTTAATTGAATTGAATGATTTTACAAATAACAATCAATGGTATAAACATTAGGGACAGTCTGGTGCAATTACGTTCTGTATCGGATTGATATTACTTTGCAAATAGAAAAAAAATAAACTAATTTGGAGTATGATCATGAAGGAACAGATTCGTAATATTCAACATAAACTGACGACAGTTGCGTTGGTAATGGGTTTAGCGGCAGCTAGCTCAGTATCTACTGTAAATGCTGCAGAAATAGACTTTGGCAATGTGGGTGACCCCATCGACCTAGTTGTAGGTTACCAGCCTTATTACACCGAAGCATGGTCTGGTGTTGTAATGAAGGGCATGAAATTCTATGAGAAGTATTTGCCAGAAGGGTCAACAGTAGAATTCCAAATAGGTTTGGCAGGTGGCGTTATCGTAAATGCAATGCTAGCAGGCAAACAACATATTGGCTACATGGGTGACATGCCTGCAATCGTTGCAACGACCAAAGAACGTGTTGCAGATGTTCGTATCGTGGCAACAGCGGGCTTAGCGCAAGACCAGTGTAATAATATGTTGGTTAGAACGACTGCTCCCCAATTTGCTAATTCAGACGAAGCGATCCAATGGATGGATGGTAAAACTGTAGCGGTTCCAAAAGGCGCCTGTACTGATCGATTTGCCCTAGCGGTATTTGAAAAGAAAAACATTAAGCCTAAGGAGTATTTAAACCAAAATATCGAAGTCATTACTAGTGGATTTCGTGCTGGAAAACTTGATGCAGCAGCAATTTGGGAGCCTACAGCAGCTCGGTTAATTGAAGAAGGTCTAGCACGCAAGGTTGCAACGGGTGCATCAGTAGACGAGAACGACGGTGGGTTCATTGACATGCGAGGTGACCTCATCGACCAACGCCCTGATGTTGTTAAAGCATGGTTGAACGCTGAGTTGGATGCTCAGCTGTTTATGGCTGATCCAGCTAATACCATGGCTGTGGTTAAAATGGCTGGTGCACAAACTACGGGCTTTGATGATTATGTACTATGGAAGGCGATGGTTGGAAGTACTCCAAAAGCCCAAGGTGGTACAGATGTTCGTAACGAAATGGCATTCGCCATTACGCCAAAGGCACTAAAATTGATCACCACTGCAACTACGTTCTTGCACTCAATCAAGACGATAAAAGTTGATACGTTACGTGACAATGCGATAGAGACTAGCTTCACAGAAGACATTCTCAAAGAGCGTGGCCTAACTGCACCTGTTGGTATGATTATGGCGCAACCTGATTCAGCGTTCCCTGGCTAAAATCTGTGCGTAAGCCTCGTAAGCTCTGTCCTGTGTGATCGTAATTTTAGGCTAAGCCTAAAACTGCAGGCCAGAGCTACTGCATATTAGCCCCACTATATTGGTGGGGCTAATATGTGGACACAGGTCTTCGAAGTGCCAGTTAAAATCCCTAACAATAGTTAACGTATTTAAACGGGAAGCAGCTAGCGCCTCAAGTCTCAACTATCCTTGATGAAAAGTCTGTTGGGCTATTCAGGGATTAACCTATTCATTTAGAGATGGACACTATGAGTCAATCTAACACGACAATGAACTTGACGATGTATCGCATTTCATCATGGTTAAAGAGTCCAAAGCCGTATTTAATGTTTATCGGTTTTGGTTTTGTTCTTTCATTTTGGTATTTTTCAGTAGAAGTATGGAAGCTCCCCCGCTTTCAAGACATGCCTGCACTAACAGAGGTTATCGAAGAGTGGTTTAGTAAGGACCCTTACTACGGCCTGTCTGTTTATACCCCCGAGTACTATAAGCACATAGGCATTAGCCTTCGACGAATTGCCTATGCGTTCTTCCTAGCAACGGCCTTAGGAGTCCCTCTAGGACTATTTTTGGGCTGGTCACAAAAGCTAAGAGAATATATTTTCCCACTATTTGAACTGTTGCGTCCAATTCCAGTGCTTGCATGGGTTCCATTAGCAATCATTATGTTTAGTGGCTCAGAGACTCCCGTTATTTTTCTCACCTTCTTGGCTTCATTTTTCGCCACAACCTTGAATACAATGTTGGGTGTAGAATCTATTGATGAGGAATACAGCAGGGCAGCCTATTGCTTAGGTGCAAGCCGCTGGCAAACTTTTGTTCACGTCGTAGTCCCAGGCGCAATGCCTTTTATATTTACTGGACTGCAAATTTCTATCGGTGTGGCTTGGTTCTCACTGGTGGCAGGAGAAATGGTTTCTGGCCAATATGGCTTGGGCTACATAATAAATACCGCATACATAATGGTCCAATACTCACAAATCATCATTGGCATGATTACGTTGGGATTATTTGGCTACATAACTAGTGCGTTAGTGCGTGTAGCGGGTGATTACATGATGCAATGGAGAGTGCGTGAACTTGCACTGGGTGGAGATTAATTAATGAGTACTTTAGAAAAAAACGATTCAATGCCGACCATGGGTGCGATTCGAATCGAAGATGTAGTTAAGGTTTATGATCCTGACGGAGCTGCAGTGATGGCGGTAGATCATTGCTCTATCGATATTCCTGCAGGTGAAATATGTATGATTGTTGGCCCATCAGGCTGTGGAAAAACAACTTTGCTCAACACTATTGCTGGTTTTCATGGTCTAACTTCTGGGCACATATATTTAGATGGTGAAATTTTATGTGGCCCTGGTAAAGAAAAAGCGGAGCCGGGTTCAGACCGGATCGTAGTTTTTCAAAATGGTGCACTATTTCCATGGAAAACGAACCTAGAAAACATTGCCTTTGGCCCAATGATGGAGGGTAAACTTAGCAAAGATGAAATTTACGAGAAGGCTCGGAAAATGATGGTTGATGCTGGTTTGGAAGGAACAGAGAATGCATACCCAGGTGAGGTCTCATCCGGCCTAAGGCGTAGGGTAGAAATTGTTCGTGCCTTGATGAATGAGCCAAAGGTACTGTTGTTTGATGAGCCTTATAGAGCGCTAGATTCGTTGACCAAATCGGTTATGCACGAAGCCTTGTTAGAAATTTATTATAAGAATAAGGTTACGATTTTTTTTATTACTCATGACTTGGAGGAAGCGATTTTTCTTGGACACAGGTTAATTATTATGTCCTCACGTCCCTGCAAGCCAAAAAAGATTGTTGAAGTAGATATTCCGCATCCTAGAGATTACAGCGTACTCACAAGTCCGCGCTTCCGTGAAATCATGAATGAAGCTAAAGGCGTGGTTAACGAAGAGGCTCGGAAGGCGTTTGAAGCTGGTGAGAAGGAAGGTTAAAACAATGAATATTAAAAAACTTTTAGGTAAATTTTCAGGACGAGCTGCCCTTCGAGGTGTGTTTGCTATTGTGGTTTTCATTGCCATATGGGAATTCGGAGCGAGGTCTTTAGACCTAATTGGCTGGCGTGTGCCCTTTGTAGGCTTAATACCACCACCTAGCAGTGTGTTAACAACTTGGTCAAGCTTAATTATGGAGCCTAGTTACTGGCAGAGTTGGTATATGAGCTTTTTGCGAGTTTTTACTGGCTTCATAGTGGCAATGATTGTGGGCATTCCTCTTGGTTTGTATATGGCAATTAATAGAACATTTTATGGCATAGCTTTCCCATCGTTTGAGATTTTACGGCCAATTCCGCCGCTCGCTTGGGTGCCTGCGTCAATCATCTTTTGGCCTACGCAAGAAATGTCGATTGCCTTTGTCACGTTTCTTGGTGCTTTCTATACGATAGTGATTAATGTATTGGGTGGTGCTAGGTCAATCAACCGTCAATATTTGCAGGCAGCTCAATCCATGGGTGCCAGCCAGTGGGATATCTTTAGACGTATAGTCTTACCTGCAACGCTTCCCTCAATTGTTGTGGGTTCAGCTGTGGGAATGGGTATTACTTGGGAAGTGGTTGTGGCAGCAGAAATGATTTCTGGTGGAGGTTCAGGTGGGGGTGCAAGTGGTGGTCTTGGCTTCTTCATTTGGAGTTCCTATGTTGGTGGTTCTTACGAGCAAATTATTGTTGGTATGATCAGCATCGGTATCGCAGGTTACTTTAGTAGTGAGTTGTTAAGAAAACTAGGTGGACGATTTACCCCTTGGTTGAAAACACGCTAATCAGTTCACAACTGGTAGCCTTAAACCTCATATCAAATTTTATTTGTTCTTGAATTGAAATTTTGGAATTATTAATGTCGACAGAAACATCAACACCTAAAAAGAGTAATGAAATTGTTGCGACAAACGTCAGTAAGACGTTTGGTGCGGGCCCATTCGCCAAAGAAGTTATCAAAGATTGCTCTTTTACCATTGAAAGTGGCAAGCTAACGGTAATGATTGGTCCTTCTGGCTGTGGCAAGAGTTCTTTAATACAGCTCATTGCTGGTTTTGATCAACCTACGTCAGGTTCAATCACTATTGGTGGTAGGCCAATAGAAGGGCCTGGAAAAGATCGCTTAGTGTTGTTTCAGGAATCGGCTTTATTTCCGTGGATGACAACCTGGGATAACGTCATGTACGGTCCACGTGCACGGGGTGAAGATGCCAAGGAATCTTCTGAACAAGCCGAATTTTTACTCAGAAAGGTTGGCCTTGAAGCCTTTCGTGACAAGTACCCAGCGCAGCTATCCGGAGGAATGCAGCGCCGTGCAGAACTTGCTCGTGCAATGATCAATAAACCTGAAGTAATGATCTTAGATGAGCCTTTTCGGGGCCTAGATCATATGTCTAAAGAATTGATGTGGGAATATTATGCTAGCTTGTACGAAGAAGACCGCAATACTAACTTTTTTGTTACCACTGATATTGATGAGGCAATTTTTCTTGCAGATCGCTTATTAATTATGACAAATTTGCCAACGTCAACTCGATCAGTGATCGAAATTGATATTCCGCGCCCAAGAAATATTGAAGAAATGGCAGATAATGAGCGGGCTAACGAAATCAAAACCGAAGTAATGACTTTGTTACATGAAGAAGCGATGAAGTCGTTCTCTGGAGGCAGTAAAGCCGCAGCTGATTTCTTAGATGCATACTCTAAACGAGCGGGTAAATAAAAGGAAACTGTAAGATGCTGGTTAAACAGACTATGGTTGTGTTTGTTCATGCTTGATCTATTGTTGCAGCGCTCAACTGTAGTTACGCTAGCAATAATTGGGGGTGTTTTATCTCTTGCTATCTCAGTTTTATCAGCCCGCGGAGCTTTGTCAATGTCTGCTACTAAACGTTTAAACAAGGTCGCCTATGTATTTATGGGCCTTAGTATGATTTTATTTATTGCAGCTGGGCTAGCTGGGCCCTTACAGGTATAAACGCACTGTTAACGATTGCTAAAGTATAGAGTTAATCAAGCAATTGCTCGCATAAAGTTGTCATACACTTGCCTTGCACAACTCAAACATTGATCCATATGTTTTTCAGCACTTATCTTAAGAGTTAACAGTGCACCCTTGCCCAGTGTGTCCTCTAATGCTTCGGCATAAGCAGGAATAGCGGCCCAGTTATCTACCGTATCTGGCTCTATTTCAATATGGTATTGCATAGACCAAGCATTAGATCCTACTCTCATTGCCTGAATGGCACATACATCTGACTTAGCCAAAACAGTGGCACCTTCTGGTGCTTGTGCTACTCTGACCGAATGCCACTGCAGGCACGTTTGTGTATCTGGTGTACCAGTAAAGAGTGCGTCAGCTTTACCTTCATCTGTTAGTTCAACTTCTAGTACACCAATCTCTGAACCTTTTTGGGGTCCACAAGTCCCACCGAGGGCGTCGGCAAGTAACTGATGCCCAAGGCATAGGCCTAAATATGGTTTTTTTAACACACTAACCCATTGCCTAATCGCTGCTTTTTCGGCAACTAACCATGGGTTTTCCTCAATATCCCATACGTCCATCGGGCCACCCATAACCCAAAGTGCATCATACTTATCAAAGCTAGGGATTTTATCGCCGCGGTGCAAATAAATTGCGTCCCACTGGATACCGTCTTCAGCTAAAAACTGTCTTAAAGAGCCTGGGTGTTCGCAATCAACGTGCTGAAAAACAAGTATACGCATAATCAAGTGCTCCAACAAAATTTATGTACATCATGGTTAAATATAATAATACTAATTTATAATAATATGAAGGCCATTACACCAGTCTAGGTCGTCCAATTAGTTTACACCCAGCAGCCTATGTGACCTAGCCTTGTCCACCACGAGCTTTGCAAAGTTTGGCTTCAGGTCGTGCTTTAATTTTCGCATCTGTCATTTTAAGAAAATGTATACTTTGTTTAACTCTGGTATTAAACGATTCAACACTTGCCAGTGTTACTTGATGAATCGGGCTATATGCAGTTTAATTCGTTGTTTGAGTAACACTAAATTAAAGCCATGGTTGATGAGGTTAGGCGACATAAATCTTGCTACTGGGTGGCTTCTATGTAGGCTGTAAAACCACTAAGGGGCCTTTAGCTGCAGCCAAATCTGCTGGTTCATGAGTAACTAGCACTATGGGGATGAGTTGCTGTCTGGCTTGAGTAAACAAAAACTCACGCATGGTGTGCCTTAGCTCGAGATCAAGTTTGGCAAAAGGCTCGTCTAATAATAGCGCTTTAGGCTCGGCGAGAAGGGCGCGCATGAGAGCTGCCCGACTTTGCTGCCCACCTGATAAGGTTGCTGGGTTGCGGTGGTAAAATCCACACAGTTGAGCTTGCTCTAAAGCTTGTTCTATCAGCAAACGACGCTGTTTTAGGTCACCTACTTTAGGGCTAAGGCCAAATGCTAAGTTGTCTCCTACGCTTAAGTGTGGAAAAAGCAAAGGATCTTGAAATAATACTCCAATCTGGCGCTCAGCGGCAGGCAGGCAGGCCAGAGGTTGTCCATTTAACACAATGTCACCTGTGACATTGAAGTGAGGACTTAAATGACCACCTATGGCATTTAGCAAGGTAGATTTTCCTACTCCAGATGGCCCCATTACACAGGCGACTTCTCCTTTAGAAACCACCAGGTTGACTGGCTTAAATAAAGGTATATTTTGCCCTGTGATGACAGTAAGACTGCTTAACTCTAAACTCAAGAAAGTTCTCTCATATGATTATCTCGCATTTTTAATGTGATTAACCGCGGTAGCAGCAAGGCTAAACCGTAGGCTAGCATAGGCACTAAAGCTTGTAGCAATCCATAAACACCAACCAAACGACGATCTGCCCCTGAAGCTAGGCTAATGGCCTCTGTGGTAAGGCTTTCTATTTTACCAGCACCAATCATTAATGTGGGTAGGTATTGACTAATAGATACGGCCATACCAATAGCCCAGGCCAACAGCAACGGCTGTAATAATAAACTAAGTTTGATACGCCAAAAACAGCCCCAAGATGAGGTGCCTAAGCTTTCAGCCACCTGCACATATCGCTTGTCTAAAGCGCGCCAAGAATCTACCAAGCTCAGCATTACGTAGGGTAATACAAACAACAGATGAGCCCACATTACAGCCCCCATGCCACCATTAAGTCCAATGCGAAGAAAACCTATTTTTAGGCCGTATAAAAATGCGATCTGAGGCACTAATAATGGCAAGTAGATAAACCAAAACGTTAAGCGGTACAAATGGCCACCATAGCGGTCTTGCACTTCTAGCCACGCAATAGATAAAACCACAGCTAAAGCGCTACTCCCAAGTGCTAAGGTAATGCTGTGTAGTAGCGCTAGAGGCCAATTTGTGACCAGGTTTTGCCAATAGGCGTATGACCAGCTTGCGGGCAGGGCATCCGGAAACGACCAGCGCCAGGTCAATGACCATATAGCCAGTACCGCCAAAGACAGCAAACCTAATATTAGGCAAGCTGACAGCGCCGTAGAGAGTACTTTAGTAGCGAGTTTCCATGGACGGCCGCGGCTACCAGACCGAGTGAGCGCCTTGGTTATAACCATGATGAGTTTTATGCTCATCTCCCACAGGAAAACACTGACAACCATCAACATACCTAAGCTCAATGCTGCTGCAGAGGCAGGTAATAACATGGCCACATTGGCGTCGTTAAACCAACGCATGGTGGCTAAGGCTAGTGTAGGAGGGTTGTTAGGGCCCAATATTTGAGCCATATCCACAGTAGAAAGGGAATACACCAAAACCACCAGTACAGGTAATCGAATTAATGGGTAGAGTTGGGGGAAAATGATTTTATACCATGAACTGGCGTAGCTGTAGCCCATACTTTGTGAGAGGGAGAGCTGCCTTGAAACATTTATTTGCTTTAGAGCAACAAGGCTGATCAGCCATAAAAAAGGCAATTCTTTGATAATTAGCCCAAGAGCGAGGCTCAAACCCCATAAGTCCTGAACTGTAGCCCAGTCAGGCGGTAGTTGCCATGCTGTTAACCATGGGCTAAATAAGCGTGCTAGCCAACCTGATGGAGCTAACAAAAAGGCTAAGCCTATAGCCACAGCTGCATGCGGAGCCGCTAAAATAGGCACTAAAAACGGTGCTGTAAAAGGTTTTAGTTTACTTAGAACAGAGTGCTTTGTTGACCTGCCATGCAACCATGCACATCCAAATAATGCCAAAATCAAAGCCACAGCGGTGGATAGAAAACCACTAACTAGTGTGAGCCGTAAACTAGTAGTCAGGCCTGGCAGTTGAAACAGATGCTGCCAAGCCGTTAAGCTGAAGCTGTATTTCCCAAGGGCTGGTAAAATACCAAAGGCGGCCCAAGTGGTCTCGCCAAGGCCAGCCAATACTGGGAGTAATATTCCTATCAACAGAATGGCCAGCATTACCCATTTTGGCCAGCTTTTAGAAAACCTCATGGGCTATGTTAGTACCTTAACTTTTGCATATGTAGCTCGGTATATTACGGCATATATTATTGGCTGTATCGCTTACTCCATTCTTGCTTTAGCTGCGTAGTCCAGCTTGCATGGGGCTCTAGTAACGTGGGGCCTAGCTCTGCCAGAGTGGGCAAGGCCTCAGAGGTAGGTAAAGCACTAAAGGCCATTGTATGTTGATGGCTTATCTTTGAGGTATCCAACACCGAAAAGCTACCTAATACATCAATATTTTGCATGTGGGCTTGGGTTTCCGGTTGCAGTAAGAAGTTAGCTACCACCTTTGCTGCGGCAATGTGGCTAGCATTGTAGGGAATAGCTACAAAACTAACATTACCCAATGAACCTTGACTTGGCACAAACACCCGGGCGCTAGGAGGTAATAAACCACTAGCTATTCCTGCGGCTGCTGCAGCTGGGTCAAATGCCATAGCAATATCAATGGCTCCATCACTTAGCATTTGCTGTTGAATAGTTTCATTTTCTGGGAAGCTTTGTCCTTGACGCCATAAATAAGGTTTGATGGCATCGTACCATTGCCACAAAGGTGCACTAGCTGAGGCAAAAGATTCCTGCGTTGCGGGCTGTTGTAAAACATATGGGTCGGGTGTTAACTCTATCAATGCTTGCTTTAAAAAAGTGGTACCCATAAAGTTACTAACCACTGGATGGGTGAGTCGACCAGGGTTTTGTTTTGCCCATGAGAGCATGTGAGCCATGGATAATGGTGGGTTTTTTACTCGGTCGCTGTCTACTATAAATACAAAGCGAGCCAGGCGCCAGGGCACCTCTAAACCGTCAACAGCCTCTGTAAAGTCAACTGTTGCAGAAGAGGTTGGGCTTAGGTCAAGATACTTAGCATTGGGCAATTGGGCCACAAAAGGTCCATGCAACAATTGCTGCTGTTTCATAGCTAAAAAGTTGGCGCCATTGATCCAGATCATGTCTACGGCGCCTTGGGTATTTTGCCCAGCAGCTTTTTCAGCTAACACCTGCGTAACGGCTTCAGACGTGGATGATAGCTTTACTTGCTTCACTTTCACATCATACAAAGCCGCAGTTTGCACTCCTGCCCAAGTGATAAAATCATTAGTACGCGTGTCCCCACCCCAGGCGTGCCAATACACAGTGTCACCTGCAGCCTGGTCAAGTGTTTGCTGCCATTGGTCAGCATGACTAAGTTGACTGAGTAGCCCTAAGGTTAATATAGATAACATAGTCACTAGTCGTGTGGGTGGTAAATAATTTAGAGTTGAAGCCATTTTATAGTCTCAGTTAATAGTGGTAGATTATTAAGGTTAATCGGCAAGCATATACCAACCTTGTAGCCAACGGCTTAAGGTAGTAAGTAGGCAGGCAAAAGCAAAGCTGTAGGCTAAGATATCAAATAAATCGGGCCAAAGGCAAAACGCCACAAATATGGCTATGGTTTCAGCCCCTTCAGTCACTCCACCTAAATAATATAAGCCTTTGTTAGGAAATATTTGTGACTGTAATTTTCGTTTTTGTGCCATTAATGAAAATGCTAAAAACGATGAACCTGTGCCTATAAACGCCGTTAGTAAAACAGCAGCGGCTAGGGCATTGGCTGAACTGTCAGCAAATGCAAAAGCTAAAGGGATAACAGCATAAAATGCAAAATCTAAGGCAATGTCTAAAAACGCGCCACGGTCTGTTGCTTGGGTTAAGCGAGCTACTGGGCCATCTAACCCATCCAACAAACGGTTACCCAAAATAAACACTAATGCCCATTCGTAATTTTCAGTGGCGATCAAGGGCAGGGCGATAAGGCCAACTAAAAATCCAGCGATGGTGATCTGATCAGCGTGAACACCCAAGCGCACTAATAGCTTAGCAATGGGGAGGAGTATTTTCTGCTGCAAGGGCAGTATGCGAGCATCAATCATGATCTGCGCCAGCTATGATAACGTTGCAACCAAAGCATTGTTTTAGGGTTTACCTGCGCACGCTTCCATTCACCAGCTACATATTTATTGGCTTCTGCCATTGTGGGATAAATATGGATAGTGCCAAGCACTTTGTTTAAGCCTAGGTTGTACTTCATTGCGATGACAAATTCGGCAATCAGCTCAGCACCTTGGGCACCGACAATGGTGACGCCGAGTATCTTGTCTTTGCCGGGCACTGTTAACACTTTTACAAAACCTGCAGCAGAGCCATCAGTAATGGCTCGGTCCAAATCGTCAATACCATAGCGAGTCACTTGGTAACTGATACCCTGTGCAGCTGCTTCTTGTTCATTTAGCCCAACCCGAGCCACTTCGGGGTCTACAAAAGTAGCCCAAGGGATGACGCGGTAATCTACTTTAAAGCGTTTGAACTGACCAAACAATGCATTAACACAGGCATACCAAGCTTGATGGGCTGCCGCGTGAGTAAATTGATAAGGCCCTGCAACATCACCTGCCGCATAAATATTAGGGAATAGAGTTTCTAAATAATCGTTTGTTTGAACCACTTTATTAGTGGGGATTCCCAGTTCCTCTAAGCCGAATCCACTTAGTCTTGGAGCTCGGCCTACGGCCACTATCATTTCGTCAAATTCTATACGCTGTGTTCTTTCACCGCACACGACCTCAAGCCAGTTTACGTTGCGTTTAACTTCATTACCTAAATCATCTTCACTTTTTACCTCACTGACGCCACATTTTATGGCTTTGTGGCCTGTTAGAACATTAACACCGTCTTGCTGTAAGGCATGCTTCACAAACAAAGACACCTCTTCATCCTCTTTTACCATAAGCCGCTCTAGCATTTCTACTTGAGTAACCTGTGATCCGAGACGCGCAAAGGCTTGGGCGAGCTCACATCCGATAGGACCACCGCCAAGTATTAGTAAGCGCTTAGGCGCTTGTTCGTTACTGCGTAAATGCTCCCATAGTGTATCTGAAGTTAAATAGTTTATTGATTCTAGCCCGGGCAAGGGTGGCACAAAAGGTGCTGCACCTGTAGCAATAATAATACTGCGGCTGGTTAGCTGAGTGCTGCTGCCGTCTGCATGGGTGATACTTACGCACCAGGGGCTGATTAGTTTAGCGTGGCCTGCCAATACTTCAACACCCAATAATTGATAACGTTGCACACTGTCATGAGGTGCAATGGTCGCTATCACTTGATGGATTCGCTGCATTACGTTGCTAAAACTGAATGAAGGGTCGGCTGCTGTTAACCCAAAGTGATCTGCATGCTTAATTTGGTGGGCCATCTTTGCACTTTTAATGAGAGCCTTGGATGGCACACAGCCGTAATTAAGACAGTCACCACCCATTTTATGGGTTTCTACCAAGGTTACTTTTGCTTTCACTACTGCGGCAATATAAGCCGAAACTAAGCCCGCTGCGCCTGCGCCTATGATAATTATATTACGATCAAAGCTTTTAGGTTTATCCCATTTTGAATAAGCTTTCCTCCGCTGGTAAACGCTTAATACCAAGCGCACTGCCCAAGGTAGTAGCCCCAAAACAACAAATGATATGATTAGGGCTGGAGATGTTATATCACTTAAGCTTTTGAGCTGTGATAATTGAGTGCCCGCATTTACGTATACCGCTGTTCCCAGTAACATGCCTACTTGGCTCACCCAATAAAAACGCCACGCGTTCATTGCGGTCAAACCCAGTAGCAGATTAACAGCGAAAAATGGCAGGGCTGGAATCAAACGCAGACTAAAGAGATAGAAGATGCCATCTTTTGTTAACCCGGCATCAATTGTTTGGGCATGTTTCCCCAGTTTAGCGTTAACCCAGTCTCTCAAAAAATAACGCGACGATAAAAAAGCTAAAGTAGCGCCTATGCTAGAGGCAAATGAGACCATTAACACGCCCCACCATAAACCAAACAATGCCCCAGCTGCTAGAGTCATCCATAACGCAAGGGGTAAGGATGTTGCTGTAATAATGACATAACTAGTAAAAAACACGGCGACAAACATCGTTTCGTTATTTTGGCGCCATTGCGTGACATCTGCAATGCCCATCTGCATACGTACTAGATCTATTGACTGGCCATTTAAAAATAACAGCAGCGCACCGATTATCGTGACTAAAAGTAGTAATAAAACTTTTTTGGAAGTGTTTTTTGTAGAATTCATTACTTATTACTCATTAAGTTTTTAGTCGTATTTGATGTTTAGTCGGATGGCGGTTAATTTTCTTACACCGATTTTTAAATAAAAAATTTGCATTATTAAAATGAAATAAGTATTACTCTTTTGGTGTGTGTCTTTCGTTAATAAAATCGTTTGAAAACCCCTGTAACTGTTGCAACTGCTTGTCAAAAACTCGGCACGCAGAACACATAGTTGTGTGCACTTTTAAACGAACCGTTTCTGCTAGATTAAGCTTTCGGTCTTGTGCTTCAGAAAGTAATTCCGTGTTTTTTTTGCAGTTCAACATTTATTATGCTCCTTTATCAAACCAATTTTCCTGTAGGCACTTGCGCAGTTTCATACGAGCTCTATAGAGTAGTACATTTAGGCTATTTTCGCTGTTGTTAGTTTGTAGGCAAATTTCTTGCGTAGTTAAACCAACAAACTCTCGCATCATATAGGCTTTGCTGTACTGGGCTGGCAATGCGTTTAGACAGGTTTCGAAGATAAGCCAAAATTGATCCATAGCTAAACTGTCTGCAGGCTGCTGCCACGGCGTGGGTTGTTCTGACAGATGCCAGTGGCCTCTGGAATTAAATGGTTGATCCCAAACCTCTACTAGGTCGTCCTCATCATCGTTTATTTGTAACGAACTGCCTGACACCAGCCGGCTATTACTCCGAATTAGGTCAATAATCTTGTGTTTCAATATAGCAAATACCCAAGTCTTTAAGGCAGACTGGCGGGTAAATGTTTGCTGATTTTTAAGGGCACCTATTAACGCATCTTGCACTGCATCTTCCGCAAGATGTTGATCAGAAAGTTGTAATGTCGCAAACTTGATCATCTGCTGTCGCAACTCAATCATAAATACTTGGTCTTGAGACCAATCTGGGTGCTGAATACTTTCGGTAATTGTAGGTTGGAGAGGCATGTTCGTTTGAGCTACATCAACTGCTGGTGGGTCACTGTATGTTTCTAGCGCTAAGTATTCAATCAAAAAAACATTTTATGCTTGATACTATAGGGGGTTTTAACTAAGTAAAGTGAGGCGACATAAGAATTAAGTCACCGTTATATTAGTGTTGTTGTGTACTTGACGTAAAGCCATGCGTGTTTGTGTACCCACTACTCCGGGCAAGCGGAGTATTTTTTTGTAATATAGTTCTTCATAGTCCTTGGCGTCGGTATAAACCACTTTTAACATGAAGTCATTATCGCCAGCCATTAAGTAACACTCCATCACCTGCTCAAGCTTGGCTACTGCAATTTCAAAGTCATCAAATACAGCCTCACTTTGTTTATCTAAGCTAATAAAAATAAAGGCTGTGCCTTGTACGTGAAACAAAGCTCGATTTAACAAACCAACAAATCTATCAAATACGCCGCTATCCATTAAAAACTTAGTGCGCCGCAAGCATGCAGAGGGCGATAGGTTTATTTGCTCCGCAAGCTCTACATTACTTAATCGAGCATTATTTTGTAACGCATTAATGATTTTTTTATCAGTGTGATCAAGTTCTATATTTTCACTTGCATTTAGTTCCATGAAAAACCTATTTTGTGTAATTAAATTGATTAAACTGTCTGCTTTTGACTAAATATAACAAGATAATGCATTAAAAACAGCATTAAAATAGAATTATATTCGATCGATACATTATTTAAATGTAACGAAATTATTGTTAGATTAAAAGGGCTGTGTAATGTTAATTGGTGTACCTAAGGAAATTAAGAATCACGAGTATCGCGTAGGCATGACACCCGCTAGTGTGCGAGAGCTCATTCATGCAGGCCATAGTGTTATTGTTGAAACCCTGGCTGGTAGCGGAATTGGCTCTACTGATAGTGATTATGTTGCTGCCGGTGGCGAAATTGTTGGGACTGCTTCAGAAGTTTTTGCTCGGTCGCAGATGATTGTCAAAGTAAAGGAGCCTCAAGCATCTGAGATTGCTATGTTGCGGGTCAATCAGCTACTTTTTACCTATTTACATTTAGCTCCAGATGCCCAACAAACTGCGGGTTTAGTCGCTTCTGGTGCAACGTGCATTGCCTACGAAACTATTACCTCAGCCCTCGGTGGTTTGCCACTATTAGCGCCAATGTCAGAAGTGGCTGGACGCATGTCAATTCAGGCGGGCGCTCATGTGCTGGAAAAAGCTCAAGGTGGTAGAGGCATGCTTTTGGGTGGTGTGCCAGGTGTAGCCCCAGCTAAAGTGGTTATTATTGGCGGCGGTGTAGTCGGATCAAATGCAGCGCAAATGGCCTTAGGCGCGCGAGCTCAAGTGACTGTTCTAGACCGATCTACCCAAGCCTTGGCTCGATTAGATAAAGAGTTTAATGGTGCAGTTAAAACAGTTTACTCCACCCAAGATAGCCTGGAAGAATATGTCTTAGATGCTGACCTTGTGATCGGTGGCGTATTGATCCCAGGCGCAGCGGCGCCTAAGCTGGTCACCGAAGCTATGGTAAAAGCCATGAAGCCAGGCTCAGTGTTGGTAGATGTGGCCATTGATCAGGGAGGTTGTTTTGCAACATCTAAGGCCACAACCCATGAAGATCCTACCTATGTTGTAGACGAGGTAGTTCACTATTGTGTGGCTAACATGCCTGGTGGCGTTGCTATGACGTCTACCTACGCCCTTAATAACGCTACCTTGCCGTATATTCTTAAGTTAGCTAACCTAGGTTGGAAGCAAGCCTTAAAGCAAGATGTGCACTTTTTAGCTGGCTTAAACGTACATGCTGGCCAAGTAACTAATGAACATGTTGCTAAGGCGCTAGGTTATGCCTATTTATTGCCAGAAATAGCAGTGGCTAATGCTGATGCTTAAATTATTGGGCTAACTGTATTTAGTTTGTTTATGGCTTTTATAGGGCCAAATTTAAAGCGTCTCTTGCAAAGAGGCGTTTTTTTTGGCAAAAATAAGCGTCCTTTTATGCTAATGGCTTGACTATTAGGCGTTAAATACGGACACTTCGGTCTTTTAATTTCGCCTATAATTCCATATTTTTTGGTAATCACCTATTTAGGTGGCCAATAGGCAAGACTATAGTAGAGCGTGCCTGAGCAAGGGCGCGTTCATTTGATAATTAATGAGGCATTTAAATGCAAGTTTCAGTTGAAGCGACTACAAGCATCGAACGACGTTTAACCGTGACAGTACCTGCTGAGCAAGTTGATAGCGCAGTAGATAAAAAGGTTAACGAAACCGCTAAAACCATCCGAATTGACGGTTTCCGTCCGGGTAAAGTACCTGCAAAAGTGGTAAAGAAGCGTTATGGTGCCAGCATCCGTCAAGACGTATTGGGTGATGTGATCCAGTCTAGCTACTTTGAAGCACTTCAGCAGGAAAACCTTAAGCCTGCAGGCATGCCTAATATCGAGCCAAAAGAAGACGCTGGTGAAGGTGAGTTTTCCTACATCGCTGTGGTAGAGATCTATCCAGAAATAGCTTTGGTAGATGCTTCTGGAGTCAGTGTAGACCGTATGACATCCAGCATTGAAGATGCCGACGTAGACACAATGATCGAAATGTTACTAAGCCAGCAAACACAGTGGACTGAAGTTCTGCGTGCGGCTGCAGACACTGATCAGATCAATATTGATTTTGAAGGCTACTTAGACGGCGAAGCATTTGACGGTGGCGCAGCGCAAGGCCATGATCTTGTGCTTGGTTCTAACAGTATGATTCCAGGCTTTGAAGAAGGCATTCTGGGAATGGAAGCAGGCAAAGACAAAGACATTACGGTAACCTTTCCAGAAGATTACAACGCTGCTGAACTTGCCGGTAAAGAAGCCGTTTTCACTATTAAAGTAAATACGGTTAGCGAAGCAACCAAGCCTGAGCTAAACGAAGAGTTCTTTGCACGCTTTAATCCAAAGGAAGAAGGCGAAGCTGGTTTCCGTGCTGAAATTCGCTCTAACATGAGCCGCGAGATGAACCAAGCACTTAAATCTAAGCTTAAAAATGGCTTATTGAATGCTTACCTAGAATTGAACGCATTTGATGTGCCTAAAGCATTAGTGACTGAAGAACTGGGCCGCTTGAAGCAACAAGCACTGCAACAGTTTGGTGGTGGTAATGAAAACCTAGACCCGAGTATTTTGCCTGACGAAATGTTCCAAGATCAGGCGGACAAGCGCGTTAAAATTGGCTTGCTAGCTGCTGAGATTATCCAGCAGAATGAGTTTAAGGCTGACGAAGACAAGGTTAAAGCCTTAGTAGAGGAAATGGCTCAGGGCTACCAAGATCCGCAGGAGTTTATTGATCACTACATGAACAACGCAGAACAACGTAGCCAGTTAGAAGGTGTAGTTCTGGAAGACCAGGTTGTTGAACATTTGCTAGCTGCTGCTAGCATTACTGAAGTTGCTGTAGATTATAAAACAGCCGTTGAGCCAGAAAGCAAAGACGTAACAGGTGATGAAGAAAAGCCAAGCGAAGAAGTTTAATCCTTCTATCTGTCTGTTCTGGACTTGATCGGGCTTGAACGGATCAGCGGTATGAGTTACTTTGTTGTAATTCATGCCGTTTTTTTTGCATGTTAATTGATTAATGTAGACTTTTAATTTGTTTAGACCTTGGCATTTGTTAGGTTTGGCACCATAGAGTCTATTGTAACGTTTTTTATGTATTGGAGTTGTAACAACAATGAGTTTCTCTTTTCCTCCAGAAATGGGGCTAAGCCCCAAATTGAATCAAGAGTTAAGTGCGTTAGTGCCTATGGTCGTGGAGCAAACGTCCCGTGGTGAGCGTTCTTATGACATTTATTCACGCCTTCTTAAAGAGCGCGTTATTTTCCTAGTAGGCCAAGTAGAAGATCACATGGCTAATTTGGTGGTAGCTCAGCTATTATTTTTGGAAGCGGAGAATCCAGACAAAGACATCCACCTATACATTAATTCACCAGGTGGATCTGTAACAGCGGGAATGTCTATTTATGACACCATGCAGTTTATTAAACCTGATGTAAGTACAATGTGTATTGGGCAGGCGGCCAGTATGGGCGCCTTACTATTAACTGGTGGTGCAGAAGGTAAGCGTTATTGCTTACCTAACTCAAGAATGATGATTCATCAGCCTTTGGGTGGCTATCAAGGCCAAGCTACGGATATTGAAATTCATACAAAAGAAATTTTAAACATCCGTGACAAGTTAAACCGAATAATGGCGACGCATACTGGTCAGAAGCTTGAGACCATTGCGGCAGACACTGACCGGGATAACTTTATGGAAGGCGCCCAAGCAGTAGACTACGGTCTTATTGACACGGTATTAGACAAGCGTCCAGTATAAAGCCAAGCAACCGGTGACTTTACTAAAAGCTAATTAAGCTTATAGTTCATCGGCAATAGTGATAGCAAAGATTTAACATTAGCCTAGCGATTAAAGCAGGCTACCAATATTGGTAATTATATGAGCATAGACAAAGACGGATCTGGAGAAGGCGGCGGTAAGATACTGTACTGTTCCTTTTGTGGTAAAAGCCAAAACGATGTGCGCAAATTAATTGCTGGGCCGTCGGTGTTTATATGCGATGAATGCGTTGACCTGTGTAACGATATCATTCGCGAAGAAATTCTAGACCAAGACCAGCCAGAAGCTGAAGACCACTTACCAACTCCAAAAGAGATTTGTGCAGCTTTAGAGGAATATGTTATTGGGCAGCCCCGAGCAAAGATGGTTTTGTCGGTGGCGGTTTACAATCATTATAAGCGTTTAAACTATGTTGGCGGCAAAGATGACGTTGAGTTGGGTAAAAGTAACATTTTACTGATAGGGCCAACTGGCAGTGGTAAGACACTATTGGCAGAAACCCTAGCACGTTTATTGAATGTTCCGTTCACCATAGCAGACGCCACTACGCTAACTGAAGCGGGTTATGTGGGTGAAGATGTAGAGAATATCATTCAAAAATTACTGCAGAAATGTGACTATGATGTTGAGAAGGCCCAACGTGGCATCGTTTACATTGATGAAATAGATAAGATCTCTCGCAAATCGGATAACCCTTCAATTACCCGAGATGTGTCTGGCGAAGGTGTGCAACAGGCCTTATTAAAGCTTATTGAAGGGACAGTTGCTTCTGTGCCACCCCAGGGTGGTCGTAAACATCCTCAGCAAGAGTTTTTGCAGGTTGATACTAGTAATATCCTGTTTGTGTGTGGTGGTGCTTTTGCTGGGCTAGACCAAGTAATTCGTGACCGTACAGAAAAAAGTAGTATTGGATTTTCGGCTACGGTTAAGAGTAAAGACGACAGTAAAGACGTCGGCAAGTTACTGCATTCAGTTGAAGCTGAAGATCTAGTGAAGTTTGGATTAATTCCAGAATTTGTCGGTCGTCTACCCATGATTGCTACCTTAGAAGAGCTGGATCAAGAAACTTTAGTTCAAATATTGACTCAACCTAAGAATTCCTTAACAAAGCAGTACCATAAGCTCTTTGAAATGGAAGATGTAGAAATTGAATTCCGTGACGAAGCATTAAAGGCAGTGGCGCAAAAGGCGATGGAGCGTAAGACTGGTGCGCGTGGTTTGAGGTCTATCCTCGAGTCTGTGCTCCTGCCGACAATGTATCAGCTTCCTGACCAAAGCAACGTGGTTAAGGTTGTTGTGAATGAGCAAAGTATTACTGGAGAATGCGAACCATTAATGGTTTTGGACAGTAGTGAGCTCCAACAAGCTGCATCAGATGAGTAACATAAACTGATGTAAGCCAGTAAAGCCACCTAAGGGTGGTTTTTTTTGCGCTCATTTTAGTTAAACACTTGTATTTCTACCCCTTGTCCGCATTTAATACAGCATACCGAAAATTCGCAAGCCACCGCGACACTAGCCTACAGGATCTTTTATGACTCAGACTCTTCCCCTTATCCCATTGCGCGACGTTGTGGTTTACCCACATATGGTGATTCCTCTTTTTGTAGGCCGCCAGAACTCCATAGATGCGTTAGAGCAGGCCATGGCTGCAGACAAAGCGATTGTTGTTGTTGCCCAGAAAAGCGCTACTGTAGATGATCCTCAAATTGCAGATTTGTTTGAGGTGGGAACTTCTGCGCGCATTTTACAGTTACTTAAACTTCCTGATGGCACTGTAAAAGTTCTGGTTGAGGGAGAGCAGCGTGTTGCCATTGAAGAGGTTGCTGAGACCTCAGGGTTCTTTACCGCGAAAGTTAAGGCAATTGATGATGCAGAACCGCCAGAAGGTGAACGAAAAGCCCTAGCACACACTCTTCTGTCTCAGTTTGAACAATACGTGAAATTGAGCAAAAAAATATCTAATGACGTCATGTCTTCTATTACCAATATCGAAGATCCCAGTCGATTAGCTGACACCATTGCTTCACAGATGAATTTAAAACTTGAAGAGAAGCAAGCTTTGTTAGAAATGGGGGACCTGACCCAGCGACTCGAACACTTAATGGGGCAGATGGAAGGCGAGATTGACTTAGTTAAAGTAGAAAAGCGTATTCGTGGCCGTGTCAAAAAGCAGATGGAAAAGAGCCAGCGAGAGTATTACCTGAATGAGCAAATTAAAGCGATTCACAAAGAGCTTGGTGACATTGATGATGCAGCACCTAACGATTTAGAAGAGCTGCAAAACAAGATTAATTTAGCGGGTATGCCAACTGAAGCTAAAGATAAAGCTCAGGCTGAGCTTAATAAACTTAAAATGATGCCGCCAATGTCTGCAGAAGCTACAGTAGTGCGTAGTTACATAGATTGGATGGTAACGATACCTTGGAAGAAGAAAAGCCGCCTTAAGCACGATCTAGCTAAAGCGTCACTGGTGTTAGAAGAAGATCACTACGGTTTGTCTGAAGTCAAAGAACGGATCTTAGAATACTTGGCTGTTCAGCAGCGTGTTAAAAAAGTGAAAGGATCTATACTCTGTTTAGTTGGTCCACCGGGGGTGGGTAAAACGTCTTTAGGTAAGTCTATTGCTAGGGCTACAGGTCGGCAATACGTGCGTATGGCTTTAGGTGGTGTTAGGGATGAGGCAGAAATTCGTGGCCATCGCCGGACCTATATAGGCTCTTTGCCAGGCAAGTTAGTTCAGAAAATGTCTAAAGTAGGTGTTTCAAACCCACTATTCTTATTAGACGAAATCGACAAAATGGGAATGGATAGCCGCGGAGACCCAGCGTCTGCGTTATTGGAAGTGCTGGACCCAGAACAAAACAATACGTTTAACGATCACTACCTAGAAGTAGACTATGATTTATCCAGTGTAATGTTTGTTTGCACTGCAAACTCAATGAATATTCCGGGGCCATTGCTAGACCGAATGGAAGTGATTCGGATCCCAGGATACACAGAAGATGAAAAGTTAAGCATTGCCAAACGTTATTTGCTGCCTAAGCAACTTGCCGCTAATGGTTTATCTCCTACCGAGTTGGCGCTAAAAGATGACGCGATTGTTGATTTGGTGCGTTACTACACCCGCGAAGCAGGGGTGCGCAGCTTAGAGCGAGAGATTGCAAAGATTTGCCGTAAAGTGGTTAAAGCTCATTTGCTAGCAGGTTATAAAACAGCCATTGATAGCCCAGCACAGAAAGTAGACTCTAGTAATCTAGAGGCATATTCTGGTGTACGTAAGCACAGTTTTGGTCAAGCTGATGCGGATGATCGTGTGGGACATGTTAATGGCTTAGCTTGGACGTCAGTAGGTGGTGATATATTAACCATTGAGTCGGCTGTAGTGCCAGGTAAGGGACGCTTGGTGAAAACAGGGTCTCTTGGTGATGTTATGCAAGAGTCTATTCAGGCAGCCTTAACTGTAGTCCGTGGCCGGGCGTCTGGGTTAGGTATAAAAACAGATTTCCACGAAAAGTCTGATATTCATATTCATGTACCTGAGGGCGCTACACCTAAAGATGGACCAAGCGCCGGTGTTGGCATGTGTACAGCGTTAGTTTCAGTTCTCACAGGGATTCCTGTGAGAGCAGATGTGGCTATGACTGGAGAAATTACTTTGCGTGGGCAGGTGCTGCCTATTGGTGGATTAAAAGAAAAGTTATTGGCTGCTCACCGGGGTGGAATTAAAACAATTATTATTCCAGAAGAGAATGAAAGAGACTTAAAAGAGATCCCTGACAATATAAAAGCAGATTTATCAATAAAACCTGTAAAATGGATAGACGAAGTGCTTGATTTAGCTTTACAATTCGCACCCACTCCTCTTGTACGAAATGAGGGTGAATTGGTGGTTGACAAAGCCAGTGATACGGGCAATAGCGATGCTATTAGCACTCATTAGCGCTGAAGGCCGAATTAATTCAAAGCCTTACTTGACAAGCCTTTGAACAAGTTGGTATAAATTGTACTTCGGTTTTTAGAGCTGAACATAGTACGATATAACAAAAAAAGTCTGCTGGAGCAGATAAAATTTTTTACACACATAAGGGGATTAACGTGAATAAATCTGAACTGATTGAAGCCATCACAGCGGAAGCTGATCTTTCAAAAGCTGCGGCTGGCCGTGCGCTAGATGCAGTTATTGGTGCTGTAACAGGTGCTCTTAAAGATGGTGAATCTGTTTCTTTAGTGGGTTTTGGTACCTTCTCTGTAAAGGCTCGCGCAGCTCGTACAGGTCGTAACCCACAAACAGGAGCTGCAATCCAAATTGCTGCTGCTAACATTCCTAGCTTCAAAGCTGGTAAAGCGCTTAAAGACGCAGTCAACTAAGACTGAATCTTTTAATCTATGGGCTTTTAATTATCTCCTTTTGGGAGTTAACCCGTAGTTTCGAAAAAACGCATTCCTTTGAATGCGTTTTTTGTTTGTAGAATCTTAATAGTCAGCCAGCAAGGCTGTAGAAGCCATACACAATGCTACAAAATATTCGTGACAATTCAAAAGGCATTATATCCAAAATTCTGGTAAGCCTCATTGCCTTTACCTTTGTAATTTGGGGAGCAGAATCATTATTTAGTCTCTCAGCTGACAATAGTGCGCCTGCAGAGGTCAACGGTGAAGAGATTAGCCTGCAAGAGTTACTGCAAACTGCAGAACTGCAGCGTCGCCAAGTTCTATTGAGTAATCCAGATATAGATCCGGTAACACTGGACCAACAAGCCATTCAAGCAACGGCGTTGCAGCAGCTTATTGCTCAACGAGTGATGCTTCAGTACACCCAAGGTAATGATTTGGCTTTATCTGATGCATCAGTTGATCAAATGATTGTTCAGTCAAACGATTTTCAAGTTGATGGCGAATTTAATCGTGAACTATTTGAATCCTTGTTAAGGAACTTTGGTTTAACACCTACAACTTATCGTCAACAGCTTAAGCGTGGCAATCTGATAGGCCAAGTTCAACAGGCTGTGGCAAATACTGCGTTCACTTTGGAACCTAGCGCTAACCTAGTGGCGCGGTTAGATGGCCAAACTCGTAACATTGCTGTGATGACCCTACCGTTAGCGTCAGAAATGCTTAATGTTTCTGTTGAAGAAGAGGATATTAATGCCTATTATTCAGATAACGGTCAAAGGTTTATGACGCCAGAAAACCTAAGTGTTAATTTTGTTACGTTAAATAAGAGTCACTTCTATAACCAGATAGAAGTGACTGACGAAGACCTAGAAGTGGCTTACCTTGAGGCACAACAGGCAGCTTCTGAGCAGGCCGATATTGAAACGTCGCACATGTTGTTTTTAGTCAATGACTCTCAGACTGAGGAGCAGGCATTAGAGCTAGCCAACGTCGCATACAATCAACTTGAGCTAGGTCAAGACTTTACCGACGCAGCGAAAGAGTATTCGCAGGATGATAGTACGTCCTCTGATGGCGGTTACATTGGTATGTTGGCCAGAGGTGAGTTTGGTGCAGCTTTTGATAAGGTATTGTTTGAGTTGCAACCTGGAAGCTATAGTGCTCCTGTAGTGACTGAGTTTGGTGTGCAAATTGTCTATGCTCATGCACAAGATGCAACAGATCAGCCAAGCTTTGAAGAACAGAAGCAAGCTCTAAAACTATCCCTAAAGCAGGCTGGGGCAGAGAATTTATTTGTTGCTGCTAGCGAAGAGATGGCGGATATTGCTTTCTCCTCACCTGATTTATTAGAAGTTGCTGAAGCCCTAGGTTTAAGTGTAGAAACTAGTTCATTATTTGGTCGTCAAGGCGGTGAAGGTATTGCGAACTATGACCGAGTAGTTGCTGCTGCCTTTACTGATGATGTGCTATTGCAAGGTAACAACTCCAGTGTACTAGAGTTAGCTTCTGATAAGTTGGTAGTCATTCGGGTCAAGCAACATAACAAGCCATCGCAACAGCCGATTGCTGATGTGAAAGCAGATATTACCAAACAGCTGGTTTCTCAAAAGTCTTCTGAAGCCCTAGACATTAAGGCTAAAGCTTATCTAGAAAAGCTAAATAATGGTGCTGACATGATGTTTATTGCCGCCACCGAAAATATAACTGTGCAACAGTTCAATGAAGTGGCTCGTGGTTCAACCTTAGTTAATGGTTTGCTCGTCCAATCTGCATTCCGTTTGCCTCGGCCAGAGTCTGGTGTCAGCTATGGCATAGCGCCAAGCTTCACTGGCGATGTAAGTATCATTCAGTTACAAAGCGTGGCTGATGCAAACCCTGAAGAGCAAACTGCAGAGCAGCGCTTGTCGTTGATGGCAACGTTAACTCGAATGCAGGGCCAAGGTGATATGAAATTACTCGAGAACTCACTTAGTGATCAGGCAGTAATAGAGACCTTTTAAGCTTTTACGAGCTTAAATAAATCAACAAAAAAGGCAGCCTTGGCTGCCTTTTTTGTTGTCTTATAAAAGTATTTACATATCTTTAACAGCATAAATGCCATCAACATTACGGAAATAACCTTGGTAGTCCATACCAAAACCATAAACAAAGCGATCTTCAACATCAAGCCCGATAAAATCTGGTACATAGTCTACTTTACGTTCATGGACTTTGTTTAATAAGGCTGCTGCATAAACTTTTTTCGCACCAGCTTCTTTTAAATATTCGCAAATAGCCGCAAGAGTATGGCCTTCATCATAGATGTCGTCTACCACAAGCACCGTGCGGCCGCTAATGTCTATGCTAGGGCGAGCCAGCCAAGAAAGATTAGTGCCAACCGTTTTTTTACCATACCGCGTGGCATGAAGGTAGTCTGTTTCTAGTGGGAATTGCAACTTTAGCAAAAGTTGCGCCATGGGAATCATACCGCCATTAAGTACACACAGGACTATTGGCATTTCCTTTGACAAAGTGGCAGTAATTTCGGCTGCCATTGTGTCAATGCTCGCCGCGATGGTTTCACCACTTACTAATAAATCGGCTTGTTCGTGAACTGACACGGCTTCAGCGTATGTTATTGTCATATTTATGCCTTGCAAAAGTGAGTTAGTATAACCCAAAAAAATGTTGCGTAGAATATTGATTTAGACTAAAAGATGGGCAGTCGAGATAGGTAAGATAAGGTAGAATAGAGGATTAACCACTGTATATAGTTAACTTGAATTATGAATACAGACATTAATCACATTCTTGTAAACGGAGCTCGAATTGCGTTTAATAAAATGCGGCGCGCTCAGTCATTTAACGCCCGGTTGTATTACTATGCTGAAATAGGCGTCTATTTAGAAGTTTCTTTGTCTCATGGTGCAGGCATTACCCAAGAAAGTAATGAGCAAATTGATGAGATTTATAAACAAGCGACACACTTTCATATGAGCGAAAACAAACGCTCAAGGCTTGTTAGTTAATTTATTATGTCTCAGGATAACCATACACTTTTTGATATTGATGAATACCTCAAACAGTTACCGCTGCGCCCAGGTGTGTACCGCATGTTCGACGCTGCTGGTGAGGTAATTTACGTTGGTAAAGCGGTTAATCTAAAAAATAGAGTGACAAGCTACTTCAGGGGCAAAAGCCATAACACTAAGACGCAGGTAATGGTGTCTAAGGTAATGTCCATCGAAGTGACGTTAACCCACAGCGAAAGTGAAGCCTTGCTGTTAGAAAATACGCTTATAAAGCGCCTCAAGCCGCCCTATAATATTTCCCTTAGGGATGATAAATCCTATCCCTACCTTTACATCTCAGATCAGCATGACTTTCCTGCAATGCAATATGTACGGGGTGGAAAAAAACGCAAGGGGCGCTTTTTTGGACCTTACACGAGTGCTGGAGCGGTAAGGGAAAGCCTCAACTTAATGCAGCGTATTTTTCGTATACGCCAATGCGAAGATGCCTTTTTTGCTAACCGCCAACGCCCATGTTTACAGTTTCAAATTGGTCGATGCAGCGGACCTTGCACGGGAGAAATTACCCCAGAAGACTATGCAGCAGACCTTCGCCACGCTACGTTATACCTGGAAGGCAAAAACAAACAGTTACTGGATGAAGTAAGTGAGCAAATGAATGTGGCAGCACAGCAACTTAAGTTTGAGTCTGCAGCCCAACTTAGAGACCAACTCGGATTCTTAAGGCAGGTTCAGGAGCAGCAACATGTGGTCTCCAAACGGGGAAATCTAGATGTATTTGCGGCGGCAAGTTCTAATGCTGGATTATGTATTCATCAACTTATGGTCCGCTCAGGCCGGGTTATTGGTAGTAAAAACTTTTATCCAAAAATAGGATTGGAAGAAGAAAAATCTGCTGTTCTCACTGCCTTCTTGGGCCAGTACTATTTATCTGGTCAGTATCGTGACATACCTGATGAGGTGCTTGTGAGCGATGCACAAGAAGCTCAGCAAGCTATAGCATTAACCATTGCCGAGCGGGCTGAACATGGATTCAAGATCATTAGTAATGTAAGAGGGCCTAGGGCTCAATGGCTAAGACTCGCTCAGACCAACGCAGATCAGGCACTGCTTAGTTACGTAGCTAATAAGCAAACACAAATTGCTCGTTTTGCTGCCCTTCAAGAAGCACTAGATTTGCCACAAATGCCAGAGCGCCTTGAATGTTTTGACATCAGTCACTCCAGCGGAGAGGCGACAGTCGCCTCGTGTGTTGTATTCGACCAAGGTGGCCCCAAAAAAGCTGATTACAGGACTTTTAATATTGAAGGAATAACTCCAGGTGATGACTACGCAGCAATGTCACAAGCCATTACGCGTCGCTATACCCGATTAAAGGAGAATCATGGTGTTATGCCTGATTTGCTAATTGTTGATGGCGGTAAGGGGCAAATTACTCAAGCGATACAGGTGCTGTCAGAGCTTCAGCTACAAGACCTTTATGTTTTAGGAGTAGCAAAAGGCGATACTCGAAAAGCCGGATTTGAGCGTTTATTTAATGGTTGGACAGGCGAAGAAATAGCCTTACCTGATGATTCTTCAGCGCTTCATCTATTGCAACATATAAGAGATGAAAGCCATAGGTTCGCCATCACCGGCCACCGAGCAAGAAGGAATAAGAAACGTACCCAATCAAATATTCAACAGATAGATGGGGTAGGTCCAAAACGTCGCCAAGCTTTACTTACTCACTTTGGTGGTATGCAAGATTTAACCAAAGCTAGCGTTGATGAGTTGGCTAAAGTGAAGGGTATTAGCGCTGATATGGCAGATACCATTTATCGTTCTTTACGGGGCGAAGAAGGATAGGCTAGAATGATGTCTCAAACACCTCTACTATACTAAATGATTGATTATGTTAAATATTCCTAATTTGCTAACACTTTTTCGCTTGGTGTTAATCCCCTTCATTTTGGTTGCCTATTACTGGCCTTCAGAAAGTCGTTTCTTATGGGCATCTGGGCTATTCGCCTTGGCTGCTGCTACAGATTGGCTAGATGGATTTCTAGCAAGAAAACTCAATCAAACGACCCCGTTTGGGGCATTTTTAGACCCCGTTGCAGATAAAGTAACAGTAGCCGTTGCCTTGGTAGTGTTGGTTGAATCCTATTCGGAGCTGTGGTTAACTGTGCCTGCAATTATCATTATTAGTAGAGAAATAGTCATTTCTGCTTTACGCGAATGGATGGCAGAAACAGGTAAAAGTGCTCATGTGGCAGTGTCTTATATTGGTAAAGTAAAAACGACCATGCAAATGGGTTCTATCGTTTTCTTATTGGCCACACCTCCTGGTACACTTATTTCAACTCTTGGGTTAATCATGCTGTACGCTGCAGCAGCCCTTACTTTGTGGTCTATGATGTTATATCTATCAGCGGCATGGTCTCAACTCAAAAAAGGAATGTAGCTCAAATGGCTAATAGGCATTCAATTTCAGTATTGTTAGTTGATGACCATGAAATTGTCCGCGTTGGCTTTAAGCGTTTAATTGAGACTACTAGCGATATTGACGTAATAGCAGAGGCAAGCAGCGGAGAAGGTGCTTACAATTTAGCGCATGAGCTGAGGCCAGACATCATTATCATGGATATCAATATGCCTGGTATTGGTGGGTTAGAAGCAATTTCGCGTCTCTGTAAGCGGAATCCTAAAATCAAAATTATTGCGCTTACGGTCCATGAAACTGAACCTTTCCCTACCCGCGTGCTAACAGCTGGCGCTAGAGGTTATTTAAGCAAACGTTGTGTACCACAAGAACTGATTAGCGCTATTCGGAGTGTTCATAGCGGGGGTACTTTCATCACTAGTCAGGTTATTCGCGAGATGAGTAAAACACCTGGCGCAGAAGAGAGTTCAATCAACCGACTGACCGCAAGAGAATTCCAAATTTTTTCAATGATAGCGGAAGGGCGCACGGCGGTCGAAATAGGTGAAGATATGAATTTAAGCCATAAAACCATCCATAGCCATCGTGCCAATGTAATGAAAAAACTTAAGCTAAAAACCACAGCTAATATTGTCCAATTTGCAATTTTGCAAGGCATTATTGAAGGTTAAACAAACCTATAACGTACGTAGCTTATTAGGCACAGGTCTTCGGCTTACTGCGATGCCAAATAGAATAGCGACTAATGCGACCATGTCGTGCCAAACGACCAGCTCTCCTAACACTAGAGCTCCCATAAAATAGGCGACCAGTGGAATCAAATAGTTAATATTTGACAGGAATGTAGGCCCAGCACGACGGATTAGCACAAAGAAAATAATAGCAGCAACTCCAGTAGGAAAAATACCAAGCCAAACTATAGTAAGGATGGCCAACATAGGCACCGAATGCCAATCTATATTGAGCACAGAGGGCCATATCACCAAACTAATCAACGCAGCACAGATAGTTACACCGGTGCTGACTACGGCAGAGCTGTATGTGGGTAGACGCCTAGCAATAATGGTATTTGTAGCATAGAGAATGGCCGCAGATAATACCAACAAGCAGCCAACTAAGCTGTTTTGAGAGCCTAATATTGATGGGCCTAAAATTAATGTAATACCACTAATTCCAAAAACAAACCCCCACAGCTTATTACGATTTAGGTTTTCGCCTGCGATAAAAAAGTGGGCCAATATCAACGTCATCAATGGCATAATTGCCATTAATAAGCCCGCCATGCCTGATGTTACATAGACTTGGCCTTTGGCAATCAGCCAAAAGGGCAGAACGTTGCCAACCAGGCCTAAGATTGTAAAGTGCAGCCAAGATAAAGGTTCCCTAGGAAGCCGTTTGCCCCTTGCCACCATAAAGGCTGACAGCACAATGGCACCTATAGTCAGCCTCAATACCACCACCTGATCAGGTGAGAATGTTTGTAGGCTAACTTTTATGGTTAAAAAAGATGTTCCCCATAAAGCCACAAGGGTTAAAAGTAAGGCCCAGTTAATAAGCTGTTCTCTTTGGTGTGGCACTAGTCGTTGGTCTCGTTTATAGCAGAGGGCAGGTCTTTAACAGTTTTTAGTTGGTTAACGAGTTGCTTACGTGTTGTGTCGTCTATCATTATTTCTGCAACTTTCTCAGCAGTACGTTCATCAATACCTGCAGTTTCAACTAGGTCTGCGATGAAGTAAAGGACGTCAGTTCGAATATCCAAATCCTTTGCTAATTTAATATCCATGAACTCTCCAATAATTGTATCTGTTCTATTAATGACTTGATGTACTGTGCGAATTGCCATGGTGTGTCCGTAAATTGATCTACTGTATGTGCGTACAGTATAGGGCTCGTTGCATGGAATAACTAGCCAATTATGCTGTTGATTGACAAAACACATAACCCGTTTTAGTATAATTTAACATAATATACATTATGCGAAGTTAAATATGGATTATAAATGATGCTCTGGGTATACTAGCCACCTCACCATGTGCACTTTTGAAAAATTATTTTGGTTAAAGCTATGTTGAACAACTCAGCCGATGATATGTCCTGCCCAGTTCCGAGGCGCCTAAAGCATGCGCGGGTTCAGCGTGATCTCTCACAACGTAGTTTGGGTATTGCTGCTGGCATTGATGTTGCGTCTGCAAGCGCCAGAATGAACCAGTATGAACGTGGCAAGCATGTGCCAGACTATGACACTCTGTGCCAATTAGCATTAGTCTTGGATGTACCAGTACCGTATTTTTATGCTAATGACACGGAGGCTGAATTGCTGCTCGATATGGCGTCATTGTCGAATGACCAGCAATCTTTAGTGCGAGGCTTAGTAAAGCGCATTAACTTTAATCTATAAACAACCAGCCCAGTATTGCTTGGGCTTTAGTTTGGATATTAGCTGGCCCAAGAATAGCTACTAAAACGAAAGTAAAATGGCGTACCATAGAAAAAGCCGCCAAAAGCCACGAATACAGCTTGTAGATGAGAATTAATTAACGCTGTAACGATGGATATATCGTCCGTCTGTAAGCGTGAATAACGCCTCTAGGCCGGAGTGTTTCACTGGAGCAATATTATCAGCGGCACAAAGGTTTTGCTGTGATACGTAAGACTCGTGTTCACTGCCATCCGTTAAGAGGTGATAAAAAGGTTGCTTCTTTTCAATGGGCGGCTGGCCTAAACTGGCCATGGCCTTGCACGCTTCTTGGAACCAGGGCTCATCGAGTGAGTACTCAAAATCAATATCAAACACAACCCCTCGAAAACCAAAATGCTTATGCTGCACTACTTGGCCAATGTTAAATTGCGCGTGAGAGACTTGCATTAAATTACCTACTCATTTCTAAATCGAGACATGATTATACGCCTTTTAATCAGGCTCCACAAAGTGTCTTTGCGCTTATACAAATGGTTTTAACGGGCAAAATTAAGCTCATATGTGCTGCTAAATACGCCACTGCAAACTATTAAGTCCTTGTATGTGCTGATATTTACAAAATATTTCGTAAATACCCTAGCTTCTTGTGCTGGTTAGACTACAATAATCGGAATTGTTTAAATAAGGATGATACTAATGCAAGAACAAGTTCAGCTTTCCAGCCATTCTAAGGAATCTACTTTAGCCACAAATAAAGTTTTACGTAACACTTACGCCCTACTTTCTATGACACTGATCTTTAGTGCTGCTATGGCGACCATGGCGATATCAAGCAATGCCGCACCGGTTAACTTCATCGTTCAATTGGTGGTGTTGTTTGGCACATTATATGCGCTTAACAAATTAAAAAATTCAGTATGGTCTATACCCCTAGTATTCTTTTTTACGGGATTTCTAGGTTATAGCACTGGGCCCATCGTAAACTTTTACTTGGGAATGGCTAATGGTGGAGACATTGTGGCTACTGCCCTATCGATGACAGGTATTACTTTCCTAGGCTTGTCTGCTTATGCGGTGTCGAGCCGTAAAGACTTCAGCTTTATGGGCGGCTTTTTGATGATTGGCCTAATCCTTGTGATTGTGGCGTCATTGGCGAATATTTTCTTTGCTATCCCAGCCTTGTCCTTGGCCATAAGTGCAGTGGGTGTATTGGTATTTTCTGGTTTTATTTTGTATGACACAAGCCGTATGGTAAACGGTGGTGAAACCAATTATGTGATGATGACAGTAAGTTTGTACCTAAATATCTTAAACTTATTTCTTATGCTGCTGCACCTTACAGGCGCTCTTAGTGGCGACGATTAACTTTGGCTCAGAGGCGAAGTAATCAGGGAGCCCCGCCGTTTGGCGGGGTTTTCGTATATGTCTGATTTAAATATGGCTGCTTCACCTTCTCTGGATCTAACATCGTTAACCTATGCCATTGTTGTCCGTTGTGGCCCGCACCAGCAAAGTAGGGCTTTGTCTGCCTTTCAGTTTACCAAAGAGGTATTGTTGCAAGGGCATAAAGTGCTGAGTGTGTTTTTTTACCAGCAAGGCGTGCATACCGCTTCTGGCTTAAGGGTGGTTCCACAGGATGAATTGAATTTAACGGTTTTGTGGCAGCAGTTGAGCCTGGACTATGACTTAGACCTTGGCGTGTGCATTGCTGCGGCGTTACAGGCTGGGATTACTAACCAACAAGAAGCCAACCGGTATGAACTTGGCAGTGATAGTTTGGCTTCGCAATTTTCCTTAGTAGGGCTTGGTCAGCTAGCGGCTGCTTGCGCTGAGTGTGACCGACTTGTTAGTTTTGGAGGGGGTTAATGTCCTGTTTAATCACGCTAAGCCATGCACCGTATGGCTCACAGGTAGCTAAGGAATCCTTAGATGTGGCATTAGTTTTGTCTGCTTTTGAACAACAGCCAGCAGTCTTATTTGTTGATGAGGGCGTTTTACAGCTCCTTCCAGGCAGCCAAATACCCTCTCCCCACAAGCACATTGGGAAAATTCTAAGCGCATTAGAGATGTATGATGTCAATGAGCTTTGGGTAGAACAAGAGTCATTGGATCAATTTGGCCTGGCCATTGACGATCTCAGCCAAACTGTCAACGTTGTTACTCGTATCCGCCTAGGGCAACTCTGTGCTCAATACCATCAGCACTTGGTGTTTTAGTTATGGCAATCCTTCACATAATCGCCAAAAACCTTGATTCTAATGCCCTAGCCACATTAGTCGCACGAACTAATCCTAATGATGGCTATGTATTCATTGATGACGGTGTATATGTGCAGCTTAGTAAAGAATTATTAGCCTTTGGTGTCAGGCCTGTATTTGTTTTTGCAGCTCATGTGGAAGAACGTGGACTTTCTAAAGTCCACAGCCCTGCTGTAACATTGATCAATATGACAGACTTGGTTAATTTAACCACACGCTATACGTCTTCTATGAGTTGGTGATATGCAGTTAGAAACGGATAAAGACGGGTATTTAATCCATTTAAGTGACTGGAACCCAGACACTGCAAAGTGGCTAGCGCACAGCGAGGGTATCACTTTAGAGGCTGAACACTGGGAAGTGATAAATGCATTACGAGCCTTTTACGCTGATACCGGAATTTCTCCTGCAATGCGTATACTCGTTAAAATTGTAAAGCAAAGAGTAAGCCTAGAGAAAGGTAACAGTATACATTTGTTAACCTTGTTTCCTGACAGTCCAGCAAGACTAGCCGCCAAAATCGCCGGCCTTCCTAGACCGACAAACTGCCTCTAACTGCTTCCTTTACCTTACTAGAGTAGCCTGACTAAGTCGCTGGCGTAAGTAGCGTTATTCCACCCATATAGGGCACGAGTGCTTCTGGCACTACAATACTGCCATCTTGTTGCTGGTAGTTTTCTAAAATTGCCAGTAATGTTCGCCCTACAGCCAAGCCAGAACCGTTAAGCGTATGCAACAGTTCTGGTTTTCCAGTCTCTGGATTTCGCCACCTAGCCTGCATGCGGCGAGCTTGAAAGTCTCCCATATTAGAGCAAGATGAAATTTCACGGTACTTATTTTGCCCCGGCAACCATACTTCAAGGTCATATGTTTTTATGGCCGAGAAGCCTAAGTCACCACCACACAAAATGACTTTTCGATAGGCTAAACCTAAGGTCTTTAAGATGTATTCTGCATGACCTGTAAGCTCTTCTAAGGCCGCTGTTGAGTCGGTTGGCTTAACCATTTGTACCATTTCAACTTTCTCAAATTGATGCTGACGCACCAGACCTCGGGTATCCCGGCCATGGCTTCCTGCTTCACTGCGGAAACAGGGTGTATGGCAGGTGAAGCGCAAAGGCAATTGATGTGCATCTATAATCTCATCACGAACCAGGTTAGTCACTGGAACTTCTGCCGTAGGTATAAGGTACAAGTCTCGCTCCCCAGGCACCTTAAATAAGTCTTCTTCAAACTTGGGTAGTTGCCCAGTTCCACGTAATGATTCTGCATTCACCAAATAAGGCACATAAACTTCTTCATAACCATGCTCATGAATGTGGCTATTTAGCATGAATTGAATGAGCGCACGATGTAGGCGGGCAAGTGGGCCCTTAAGCACCATAAAACGAGCACCTGTAATCTTAATGGCTGCACCAAAATCTAACCCTCCTAGCCCCTCACCTAAATCAACGTGATCTTTTACAGCAAAATCAAAACTTGGTTTTTCGCCCCAAACTAACACTTCCTGGTTATCATCCTCATCAGCGCCAGCTGGAACAGTGTCATGGGGGATGTTAGGTATTGCCATCAACATCGCATTTAAGTCGTCTTGCACTATTTTTAATTGTGCTTTTTTACCATCAAGTTGGGCACCAAATGAACTTACTGCAGCCATAATTGCTGTGGTATCTTGGCCTTGAGCTTTAAGCTTACCAATTTCTTTAGACTTAGAGTTGCGTTCACTTTGTAAGTTTTCTGTATCAATCTGCAATTCTTTACGGGCTTCTTCTAAATTATGAAGCCTCTCTAAATCTAGCGTGAAGCCTTTTTTTAGCAGTTTATCAGCCACGTCTTGTGGCGAATTACGAACCAATTTTTGGTCTAACATGAAGTATTCCTAGAGTAAAACGACACGAAGTATCAGGTAAAAATTATTTTATAACCAGCGGCCAATGTACATACCAATAATGGCTGCTATTAATCCTACACAAACATTTGAAAAAACATTAACTAATGCCATAAACCATTCACCCTGTTCAATAAGCAAAATGCTATCTAACGAAAAGGTAGAGAAAGTGGTGAATGCACCAAGCAAACCTATGATTAACAACGGCCGCCAAATATCAGGGATTAGGCCTTTTTCAATGATAAGTACATAAAGTAGGCCTAAACAGAACGAACCAATGGAGTTGGCAAGAAATATAGCCAATGGAAAGCGGCCACTATAAATAGCTCCTAACCAATGCTGCAGGCCAAAGCGGCTTAACGCACCAATAGCACCTCCACAGGCGATAGCAACTAATTGACCGACGATTGGACTCTCCCCTACTTTTATCTAACACTATTATAGCTTACAAAAGGTGCTATTTATAACGCTGTTGATCACTATTTTGGTTCAGCTTGGCTAGTTTTTCTAACTTTTCACCAATTTTTACTTCAACACCACGATCACTCGGGTGATACAGAACATGGTGTGCAAGTGCCTCTGGCAGGTAGTTTTCTCCAGCCGCAAAAGCCATAGGTTCTGCGTGAGCATACCTATAGTCTGCCCCATGGCCCAAAGAATGCGCTAGGCTTGTCGGTGCGTTGCGCAAGTGGTTGGGTACATCGTAACTAGGTTCTTCTCTTGCTAGTTTCATAGCTGCTTTAAACGCAGTATCAACGGCATTACTTTTTGCGGCACAAGCACAATAAACAGCTGCATGGGCAATGGCACGATTACCCTCAGTTGGCCCTACTCTTTCAAACACCTGCCAAGCATTTACCGCCACTTGCAATGCTCTTGGGTCGGCGTTACCAATGTCTTCTGACGCAATGGCAAGAAGGCGCCGAGCGACATAAAGTGGGTCACAACCAGCATCAATCATGCGAGCTAGCCAATATAAGGAACCACTGGGGTCAGATCCGCGAACGGACTTATGAAAGGCAGAAATCTGGTCATAAAAAATATCGCCGCCTTTGTCAAAACGTTTGGGGCTTGTTTGTAACACTTGTTCTAAAACACTGTTATCTATAACCAAACAACCATTTTGTGTTTCTGCTAGGTCTGTGGCTATTTCTAACAGATTAAGTAATCGGCGAGCATCACCATCTGCTGCTTGCAATAAAAGCTTGCGATGTGGATCTTTTATATCAATATCGAGCTTACCTAGACCTCTGTCTTTATCACTTAGGGCTTGCTGTAATAATGCCGCGAGCTCATCTTCAGACAAAGACTTTAAAACATAAACCCTCGACCGAGACATTAATGCATTATTGAGCTCAAAGGCCGGATTCTCCGTAGTAGCACCCACAAAAATAAAGGTACCATCTTCAATATAAGGTAAGAACGCATCCTGTTGAGACTTATTGAATCGGTGTACCTCATCAACGAATAATACGCTATCTCGCCCAGACTGAGCGCGAACCTGTTGGGCCTCTTGAACAGACGCGCGAATATCTTTAACACCAGACATTACTGCTGATAAAGTCATAAAGTGAGCATCACTTACTTTGCTCATTAACCGTGCCAAAGTAGTTTTACCTACCCCAGGTGGGCCCCACAGAATCATGCTGTGGAGTAATCCTTGAGTTAACGCTTTACCCAAGCTTTTCCCCTCACCTAAAAGGTGCGATTGACCTACGTATTGGCTCAGCAGTTGTGGCCGCATTCGGCTAGCTAACGGCTGATAACCTGCGGTTTCATGACTAAACAAGTCGTTTATCAAAACTGGTCCATCTCTAACACATCAATATTTTCAGGAATTACAAAATTAAATAAATCATCTTTAATTAGAGGGTTAAACACCATATTACTAAAAGTAAGGCTCGTTTTTTGGTGCATTGCGTCTTCTAACTGCATTTCGAGTAATTGGTTGTTTTTGAAGTTGAGCCTCAGGGTTTGATAAAGGCTTTCAGGATCCTTAGGCGTAAGTCGGTAGAACACTAAACCATTGTCCCCACGTTTCATTACAACATTAAACTCGGCCCCTATGTCTGTGCCATTGCCACTGAGTAACAATGCTGGGGTGCTCGTGGTGCGTTGATCTAGGGTTTGCACAGTGACCTGCTCTAGGTCTTTATCATAAATCCACAGTCGCTTTCCATTGCTGACTAGCAGTTGTGCAAATGGATCTGCCGTCTGCCACCAAAACTGATTGGGGTGAGCTAATACCATATGGCCACGGGTTTCTTGTAAGCGACTGCCACTGGCATCCAAAACATACTGCACAAAGTCTGCTTCAATGTTTGTCTGGCGGCCCAACTGCTGGCCTAGGGATTGAGCGGCGGTCTGCGCCAGGCTTGCACTAGCTATGGTGATACTAAGCAGAAATATGGCTAAACGCATGATACATCCTTCTATACAATTAATCGCGAGGTGGAGGTGGAGCAAGGACTTCTCTACTACCATTATGGGCTGGTGCAGTAATCACTCCCGCAGCCTCCATGGCTTCAATCATTCGGGCTGCGCGGTTATAGCCAATTTTAAACTTCCGCTGAACAGAAGAAATCGAAGCCCTGCGAGTTTCGGTAATAAAGGCTACTGCCTCATCATATAACCGGTCCTTGTCTTCTTCAAAGGCACCTTCTGAAGACGCCAAGCCAAAACCAGCTTCCTGATCATAATTGCCCTCTACGATAGCTTCGATGAACTGAGGTGCACCCCGCTGCTTCCAAGCATCAACGACTCGATGAACTTCATCATCACTGACAAAAGCGCCATGGACGCGTTCCGGCATACTTTTACCTGGCGGTAGATAAAGCATATCTCCATGACCCAGAAGGCTTTCTGCACCACCTTGGTCAAGTATGGTGCGAGAATCAATTTTAGAACTCACTTGAAAGGCAATGCGAGTGGGAACGTTGGCTTTAATTAGTCCGGTGATAACATCTACAGAGGGACGTTGCGTTGCCAGTATAAGATGGATGCCCGCAGCCCTGGCTTTTTGAGCGATCCTGGCAATGAGCTCCTCTACTTTTTTGCCTACCACCATTATCATGTCAGCAAACTCATCGACTACAACTACGATATAAGGCAGTGGATCCAAGTAGGGTCTATCATCCATATTTTCACCATTGGCTTCATCGGGCACCCAAATGGGGTCTAAAATAGGGTCTCCTGCAGTAATCTTGGTATTAAACCCTGCAAGATTTCGAACGCCTTGGGAAGCCATCAAACGATAGCGTCTTTCCATTTCGGCAACACACCAGCGCAAGCCTCCAGCAGCTTCTTTCATGTCAGTAATTACAGGAGCTAGTAGATGCGGAATCCCATCATAAATCGACAGCTCTAACATTTTGGGGTCAACTAACAGCATACGAACTTGGTCTGGCGTTGATTTTAGTAATATACTCATAATCATAGCGTTAACGCCTACCGACTTACCAGAACCTGTAGTGCCAGCAACTAATAAGTGTGGCATCTTTGCGAGGTCCACTACAACTGGTTTGCCCGCAATATCATTGCCTAAAGTGAGAGTGAGTGGGCTAGTTGAAGATAAGTAAGGCTTACTGCCAATAACCTCACTAATACGCACCATTTCTCTGTGTTGGTTCGGAATTTCTATGCCGATGACAGATTTTCCGGCAATGACCTCAACCACACGCACGCTCATAACAGCCATTGAACGAGCTAAATCTTTCGATAAATTGCTTATTTTGCTTACTTTTGTGCCTGGTGCCGGGCGTATTTCAATGCGCGTAATAACAGGCCCTGGGTTTACCTCTACCACCTCTGCAATGACTCCAAAATCTAGCAGCTTGGCTTCCAAAAGTTGGCTTAAGTTGGTCAGTTCTTCTGAGGTAATGGTTGGATTAAGGCTAACATTTGGTGGATCAAGTAAGCTTAATGGGGGTAAGTTCTTGTGTTTGGTCACTTTCCCATGTTGCTCTGTTTGAGAGGTACCAGTATCTTGTTTATGGATTTCAGACAAAGGCACTATTTTAACTTCTTTAACGCTAGCGACAGGTGAAACGTGCGGTTTAGTTACACTCGGTACAGGCGTTATAGGTGTGGCTCTATGCGTATTAACAGCATCAGCTTCCAGCCCACTGCTTGTTGCAGAAGTCGCAGGCGTACTGGATTGTGTAGGTGTTTGGCTTGTAGCAGAAGCTTTGCTTTTGGTGGGCGCTGAGTCAAGTGCAGCAGCAACATCATGGACACTAAAGTCGGTTGCATGGCTGGTCAAGGTCTGCTCATAAGCTGCAGGAATAATTGGTTTTTTGTGGACTGGTTTAACAGTTTTAAGGGGGAGCTTGTTAAGCTTATTGGAGGCACGTTTAAATGGCCAAAGATTTATTATCAAGCGCCAAGTTGCGGTTATTGGCATAGCTAATTTTGACCCTAAGGATAGTTTAGGGGCTGGATCACCATAACTGCTGGGACTTACGGCTGCCTCGCGGGGCGTTTTAAGCTCTTGGGTATGGGGCTTTTCACCAAACAAACTTTGACGCAAGTGTTCACACCAGTAAATGCTATGCCGACCTATAGTTTCTGTAATGGTGCCCCAGCGAAGTTGCCAAAAGTGACTAATCGCTAGTATCAACGTGGTTAGGAGTAAAATATTGGTGCCCGTCATACCGAGGGCTTTATTAAGTGGTAATCCTAGAGTCAACCCCAGCAAGCCTCCACTGCCTTGTGGGTAGGTTAAGTCGGTATTAGATATGTGAATGGAAGCATAAACACACGCAGCTATAACCAAAGCGCTAAGGGTGAGCATTTTAAACCAAACATTGTTGTCAGGATCATAATGTGTATAGCGAGACTGACCAATAAAACGTATGACCTCATATTGTATGAGTAACAGTGGTATAAGGTAAGCAATTAAACCTAAAGCCCAAAAAAACAAATCTGCCAATACTGCGCCAAAAGTACCTCCAGCATTATGAATGTTAGACACATCAAACGCTTGAGTAGAGGTTGGGTCACTTGCATCAAAAGTAACAAGTACAACTAACAAATAAACACTAAAGGCCAATAGTGCCAAATGGAAACCGTGCCAACTTAAACGCTGTATCCAGCTTGAAGCTTCTTTGTTGCCTACCTTTGACGATGTGCGTGGGTTTATTGTGGCCACTAACGATTTCCTTGTGCGTGTGTTTGATTGAGCAAACTTAGCCTATGATACGCAATCCTGATAGTTGAACCAAGCTTAATGATGTTCTAGTTGTCAGGCCATTGAGTTAACAGGCCGTAGACTTGCATTTTATTGCCTTTATCAACAAAATAGTTGAGTTGTCCCGTTTGCAACAGGCCCTTGGCATCATATACTTAGGGTCACTTTAGGCTGCAGCGCCATGGAATGACAACAACCATGAACAAGGCAGAATCTTATAACCAAATACTAACTTTTTTGTTATTTCTCTAACTAAGACACTAATAAAAATGCACGCCTTTTAATCTTGTATTTTAGGCTAGGGTATTTTACTGAGAGTTAACCTCTTGATGTATCATTAACTTATGCCTGTTTATCAACTAGATGACGATGATTATTGGTTTCCACCAGTTTCAGAAGCCCTTGATGACCCTCAAGGGTTGTTAGCCGTTGGTGGTGACTTATCTGTATCAAGGCTGTTACATGCCTACCAATGTGGTATTTTTCCTTGGTTTTCTGACCACGATCCTATCCTTTGGTGGGCCCCAAGTCCTAGGATGGTCATCAATCCACACCAAATTCATATCTCTAAAAGCATGGCTAAAGTTATCCGCAAGACACCATTTATAGTCACTTTTGATCATGCATTTGAGCGCGTAGTGAAAGCTTGTGGTTCTACCCCAAGAGCGGATCAAACCTCGGCAGAAAGCTGGATTACACAAGACATGCAACATGCTTATACGCAATTGTATCGCAGAGGATACGCCCATAGCGTTGAAGTATGGCATGGCGGTGAGTTAGTAGGCGGTCTGTATGGTGTTGCGTTAGGACGGATGTTCTTTGGTGAGTCTATGTTTAGTCGAGCAGATAATGCATCTAAAATAGCGTTTATTCATCTGGCTCAACGGATAGCGCAGTGGGGTTTTGTGCTTATAGATTGCCAAATGCATACGCCGCACTTAGCTAGTCTTGGTGCCCAAGAAATCCCGATGGCAGAATTTGAAAACTACCTAGAAAAAAATCTATCTTATGGAGTGGATAGTTTATGGGATCTGGTGGTACAGTCTTAAGGCGCGCCCTTTACTAACCTGAATAAAGTGGTGGTTTTCCATTTCTTCATCGATTGATGTTAATACATTAGTGTTTTACCCAACACCTGAGCACAGCTGCAGTTATTTAGATAATCGCCAAGCGAGGTCAATTTTCTTAAGCCCAGACCAGACCTTGGACGAATCAATTTATATGCAACTTACTGACATGGGCTTTAGGCGCAGTGGTGAACATATATACCGGCCTTGGTGCGAAGGCTGCGGTGAATGTAAGTCTGTTCGTGTTCCTCTTGCAGGTTTTAAGGTTAGTAAAAGCCAAAAACGCGTGCTTAACCGCAATAAAGACCTGCACGTTAGTTTTGAATTGCCTTCTTCGTCCGAAGAAATCTACAGCTTGTATGCCAACTATATTAACCAGCGGCACAGTGATGGTGATATGTACCCGCCATCCCTAGAGCAATTTAAAGATTTCTTGTGTCATTCACCCCCGTCGAGTAATACATGGTTTGTAAGTTTTAGATTAGAACAAAAATTATTAGCGGTTGCTGTGGTTGATATACTGCCTAAAGGAGTGTCAGCCATTTACACTTTCTTTGATCCTGCTTATGAAGCAAGAAGCTTAGGCCGGCTTGCTGTACTTTGGCAGATTCACTGGGCTCAGTCTAAGGGGATGGAGTTTGTTTACCTCGGTTATTGGGTAAAAGACTGTCAAAAAATGGCCTATAAGGCTGAATATCAACCTTTGCAAGTGTTTGACGACTTAATCTGGCAGCAGTTGATAGTACCCTAGGCTTATATAGGTGTTTTACTCGCTTTTTGTACATCAGTACGGCATAATGTCGCGCAATGTAAATATGATAAATTCTGTAACAACCCTTGAGGCTTTAATGGCTAAAGAAGACCAGATTGAAATGGAAGGTACCATTATTGATACCTTACCAAACACCATGTTTCGCGTAGAATTGGAAAATGGCCACGTGGTTATTGCACATATCTCCGGGAAAATGCGCAAACACTACATTCGAATTTTAACGGGTGACAAAGTTAAAGTAGAGCTTACGCCATACGATTTAACTAAAGGCCGTATCACCTACCGCGCCCGTTAATCTTGCTGGCTGTAGGATGCGTTTAACGCCCCAGAACCTTGAGCTTCGGCTATAAATAAAACAAGAGCGCATTTAGTGCTCTTTTTTTGTTTCAGTCAGTTGTTTTTTGGTTTTTGCGGCTGAGAGTTTCGAATCGTAAGCCTTTTGCAGAGAACTGCTTAAACCCCCGCCAATAAGTGTGATCTACTTTTGGACTCTCATCTTCCCCTTTGGACCAAACCCCTTCATTGCCTAAGGGTAAAAGATTTAAATAAGGCGCCATACTTTTGTCAGACTTAAGATGTTTTGCCATCCATACAGAGGCAAAGTGTTGCAGAACATTATTCATCTTAGACGTATTCCAGAGTGCATCTGCATAATGCTCATAAGGCGCAAATCCAATATCTTTATCAAACGCACGCCCCTCGATGGGTGCCGGGTATGGTGCGGCCGCATTGTGACCGGCGTCATCAAACGTTAGTAGCGACCTGTCGGTATTTGAGGCTGCTTGCCAAATTGCTCTGGTTCCATTTTCGTAGCCAGATATATCATCACCAGACCCTGCAACAAACAACATTGGAATAGTAATTGTTTGTAGGCCTTGCTCATCCCAAAAACCATGGTTCATACCCCATGGCGCAATAGCAATCACAGTCTTCACTCGATTATCTATAAGGTTTAGATGGTTCTTTGAACCGCTTTTATGAGCTTCAATAAGGCCAGAGGGAGTTGCCCATGATGAGTCCACAGATGACTGGGTAAGACCACCACCTGCTGTAACGACTGCGCCATAGGCGCCCATCGAATAACCAATTATTCCTGTTTGACTCGTATCAACTAGACCATATAAAAACTGATTTTTGAGGGTGTTAAGTCGCTGCGCTTCATCCATGGCAAATAGTTGATCAAATCTTCGATTATAAAGTGTTGAAGCTAATCCAGCAGCATCAGCATAGGTTGAATCTGCGTGGTCCAGAGCAATCACTACGTAACCCTTGGATGCCAGATTCTCGGCAAGGTGTGACATCAAAAATCGATTGCCAGGGTAGCCGTGGCTAATAATAACTAGGGGATAAGATTGGCCAGAAGCTATAGGGCTTGCATCACGAATGGCCCTACCCTTAAGAATTACTCTGGTTTTACCATCTCTTATAACAACATTTAAACCTTTTTCTCCTTGAGAGTTAGCTAAAGCTGGGTACCACACCTCTGTGACTAAAGGACGATCATAGCGAGGCCAATCATTAGTATTAGCTTTACTGCCATTAATATGAAGGAGGTCAATTTGATGTTTGTGTATTAGAGTTAGGGTTTTGACACCCACAGAGTAGGTTCCATAGGCTGAAAAAAAGGGTGCATCAGGCCTTTGTGTATCAATTCTGTTTTCAGACATGACCTATGTAAACCCCAGATTATAAGCAATGTTGCTACAAATAATGCGAGCAACATTAGTTTAGACGTGTTTACTTAACTTGAGAGGGCTCAAAGAATGTAATAGACACAAGGAAAATAAGCTTGCTTAGGGCGGCACAAAAGTAGCGTCCAAAGCAAGCATCTGCACTTAAGCAGGGTCTAGAAGTTTGACCGAGCGTTTACTGGGCTTGCTGGTTAACTTAATCTTGTCATCCTTTAAGTCCACTAACAACTTGCCTCCATCAGCCGCTAAATCTCCAAACAAAAGTATTTCTGCCATAGGCTTCTTCAGCTCTTGTTGGATAAGTCGCGCCATGGGTCGTGCACCCATATCCCTGTCATAACCTTTTTCGCCAAGCCATGCGCGGACAGCGTCACTGACTTGCAGGTGAACTTTTTTATCTTCAAGTTGAACTTGTAACTCAACTAAGAATTTGTCTACCACGTCAAGAATCACATCTTTGGATAGCGCATTGAATTGAATAATATCATCCAAGCGATTTCGGAACTCTGGGCTAAATAAGCGCTTAATTGCGCCCATTCCATCAGAACTATGGTCTTGTTTAGTGAAACCAATGGAGCTGCGACTCATTTGTTCTGCGCCCGCATTTGTTGTCATCACTAAAATAACGTTACGGAAGTCTGTTTTGCGGCCATTGTTATCTGTCAAGGTGCCGTTATCCATCACTTGAAGCAAAATATTAAACACTTCTGGGTGAGCTTTTTCAACCTCATCCAACAACAACACACAGTGAGGAGTTTGCGTTACGGCTTCTGTGAGTAAACCACCTTGATCAAAGCCAACATAACCTGGTGGAGCACCTATTAAGCGAGACACTGTGTGACGTTCCATGTATTCCGACATATCAAACCGCACAAGTTCAATGCCCATAACGCGTGCTAATTGTTGAGTCACTTCAGTTTTACCAACCCCTGTAGGGCCAGAAAACAAGAAACTACCCACAGGCTTATGAGCTGAATTAAGCCCTGCCCTTGAAAGTTTAATGGCGTTAGCCAAGGTATCAATGGCTTTATCTTGACCAAAGACTACTCTCTTTAGATTTTGTTCAAGGGAATGTAGCTGATCTCGATCTGTTGCAGAAATGCTTTTAGGTGGTATGCGGGCTATTTTCGCCACCACAGCCTCAATTTCAGGAACATCAATAAACGACTTACGATCTGAAGGTGCAAATAGCTGCTGATATGCCCCTGCCTCATCAATCACATCGATCGCCTTATCAGGCATCTTCTTATCCGTAATGTAGCGATCTGCAAGTTCTGCTGCGGCATCTATGGCAGCGGGCGTATACTCAAGTTGGTGGTGACTTTCATAGCGGGAAATTAAACCACGCAAAATAGCTTGAGTATCAGCAATGTTAGGCTCATCCACATCTATTTTTTGGAATCGACGGGCTAAAGCGTGGTCTTTTTCGAATATACCACGAAATTCTGTAAACGTGGTTGAGCCAATACAACGCAACTTACCTGAGCTTAGCACTGGCTTTAATAAGTTGGATGCATCCATAGAACCGCCTGATGCTGCACCTGCACCAATGATGGTATGGATTTCATCAATAAACAGGATTGCATTAGGAGTTTTTTCAATATCAGCTAAAAGGCCTTTTAACCGCTTTTCAAAATCACCACGGTACTTTGTGCCGGCTAACAATGAGCCCATATCTAGCGAATAGACGGTGGATGATGCAATCACCTGGGGCACATTACCTTGTTCAATTTGATAGGCTAGACCTTCAGCAATGGCTGTTTTACCAACGCCTGCATCGCCCACCAATAGTGGGTTGTTTTTTCGTCGCCGAGATAATACTTGAACTAAACGCTCTAACTCTTTGCCACGGCCTATTAAGGGATCAATATTTCCGTTCCTAGCTTCAGCGTTCAAATCAGTGGTGTATTTAACTAAGTGACTTGCTTCTTCACTTTCACCTTCGACCGCCTTTTCAGAACCTTCCATTTCTGTTCTGCTTACTCCATGGGATAAATAATTAACAATGTCTACCCTCTCAACGTCTAATAAATCGAGTAAATAGACTGACTGGCTTTCAGTTTCACTAAAAATAGCAACCAGAACATTAGCGCCAGACACCTCTCCTTTACCCGAAGATTGCACATGAAATACGGCCCGCTGCAACACCCTTTGAAAACCAAGGGTTGGCTGTACTTCATAATTACCGTGAGACTCATCTACCGAAGGCGTAGTTTCGTTAATGAACTTTTCTAAAGGTGTTCGCAAGTCATCAAGTGCCACTCCACACACTTGCAGTACTTCTGCACTGGATGGATTGTTAAGCAGTGACAGCAATAAATGTTCTACGGTCATAAACTCGTGCCGCTTCCAACTTGCATGTTTATAGGCTTCACTTAAGCTTCGTTCTAAATCGTTGTCTAACATTGTCTATTTCCTCTAAGAAGCAGATTCAACTTCGCATAGTAATGGATGTTTGTGTTGTCTTGAGTGCTGGTTTACTTGCATCGCTCTGGTTTCAGCAACATCTTTGGTGTAAATGCCACATACCCCTTTGCCTTGGGTATGCACTGCCAACATAATTTGTGTTGCTTGTTCTTCATCGTGATTAAAGAATCGCGCTAATATATCAATGACAAACTCCATGGGTGTGTAGTCATCGTTTAACAAGATCACCTTATATAACGAAGGTTGCGCTATCTTAGGGCGAGTTTGCTCTATAACCTGCAAATCGTGGTTTTCATCTGGCGTATTGGAGTCGTCCTGACTCATTAGTGCAGGCTTATAAGTTGGGTTATCAATGTCATCGTTAGGGTGAGCAGATAGAACAGGCATTAGAGCACTCTTGATTTAAATATTGTTTTCATCATAACGTTACTATTGGGCCTATGTCTGCATTTTTCCAGAGCAGAATTGTAAACGGCTGTAAATTTACTTAAACAGACACAGATGTGGGGGCTAAATATGTATTAAAGCTGGTATTGCCAAGACTTTAGAGCCAAAAAAACCAGCCTAAGCTGGTTTTTTAATGCATCGATCTATGAGCTACATGTTGGTGATAATAGCGTCACCAAATTCTGAGCATGACAACAAAGTAGCATCAGGCATTTGACGCTCAAAGTCATACGTGACCGTTTTAGCGTTAATGGCACCTTCGGTACCAGCAACGATCAAATCTGCAGCTTCAAACCACCCCATGTGGCGCAGCATCATTTCAGCAGATAAAATAATCGATCCCGGATTCACTTTGTCTTGGCCAGCATATTTTGGCGCTGTGCCATGGGTCGCTTCAAAAATAGCAATGTCGTCACTTAGGTTGGCACCAGGAGCAATTCCAATGCCGCCAACTTCTGCTGCGAGGGCATCAGATAAATAGTCACCATTCAAGTTCAGTGTGGCGATAACATCATACTCTTCTGGCCGTAAAAGAATTTGTTGTAGCATGGCATCAGCAATAACATCTTTAATGACGATATTTTTCCCAGTAATTGGGTTAGTCATTTCACACCATGGTCCTGCACCTATGAGTGTTGCACCAAATTCTTGCTGGGCAATTTCATAACCCCATTCTTTAAAGGCGCCTTCTGTAAATTTCATAATGTTGCCCTTGTGAACCAAGGTCAACGAATCACGATCATTATCAATAGTATATTGAATCGCTTTACGAACTAAACGTTTAGTTCCCTCCTCTGACACAGGTTTAACACCAATACCACACATTTGATCAAAGCGAATTTTGGTAACACCCATCTCTTCTTGTAAAAATTTGATCACCTTAATGGCTTCGGGAGAGCCAGCTTGCCACTCTATCCCTGCATAGATATCTTCTGAATTTTCACGGAAGATAATCATGTCTACGTTTTCTGGCTTTAGCACAGGGCTGGGTACGCCTGTAAACCAGCGAACAGGGCGCTGACATACATATAGGTCTAGTTCTTGGCGAAGAGCTACATTCAAAGAACGAATGCCACCACCAACTGGTGTGGTCAAAGGCCCTTTAATGCCTACTTTATATTCTTTAAATGCAGCTAAGGTTTCTTCTGGCATCCAAGTATCTGCATCGTAGGTTACGGTAGCCTTTTCACCAGCGTATACTTCCATCCAATGAATCTTTTTAGTGCCATTAAAGGCTTTCTCTACCGCAGCATCTACCACTTTAAGCATTACTGGTGAAACGTCAAAACCAATGCCATCACCTTCAATATAAGGGATAATAGGATCGTTTGGCACGTTGAGGGAAAGGTCGGTGTTAACAGTAATCTTAGAGCCTTGCTCTGGTACTGTAATGTGCTGATATGTCATGAAGTCTCCGAATGCTTATAAAATAGTCTTACTGCGTAGATAAGTGACCTTAAAAGTCGCTTTTGTAGTCGAGGTCTATTATAGCTCGAATGCTTCTGTAGGCCCAAGGAATCATGTAGTTATTTTACAAAATTCTAACAATTCATGGAACCAATAAGGAAATCACTGCGTGTCTAATATTTTAGTTTTCAACAAGCCTTATCAAGTATTGAGTCAATTTAATGACGATCAAGGCCGTAAAACCTTAGCAGGTTACATTGATATGCCAAACTATTATGCCGCTGGGCGGCTGGATTATGACTCAGAGGGCTTAATGGTGTTAACCAATAATGGGCAATTACAGCATCAAATAACAAACCCAAAACATAAGGTAGAAAAAACTTACTGGGTTCAAGTTGAGGGCTGTGTCGAGGAACATCAGTTAAAATGTTTGCGTGCAGGGCCAATGCTCAAGGATGGCCCCACGCAGCCGGCTAAAGTGAGACTTTTGGGGTCTCAAACAGAAAAACTTTGGCCTCGTATTCCACCGATTAGAAAGCGTGCATCCATTCCTACCCAGTGGTTAGAAATTCGCATTAGTGAAGGACGCAATAGACAAGTAAGGCGCATGACTGCGGCGGTCAATTTACCCACCTTACGTTTAGTGAGAATAGCGATTGGGAGCTGGAGGTTAAAAGGATTGGGGGTTGGTGAGTGGCGCCTGGAAGACACTAATATGCCAAGTGCCAAATAGCCTACACCCAAAAGTTAACTTACGGTGATCAACATTAACAGGGGTTTACCAACGTTTATCAGCATCTTGATCAGACGCTTTAACCTGGACCCAGCGTTTCCCCTGTTCGGTAAGTTCAGCTTTCCAAAAAGGTGCATCTTGCTTTAGATAATCCATCACAAATTCACAAGCATTAAACGCATCAGTTCGATGACGTGAAGCAACCCCCACAAATACAATTTGTTCATGACGTAATAGCTTACCAACTCGGTGGACCAGATGAACGCCTTTTAGAGGCCAGCGTGAGTGCGCTTCGCTTACGATATGTTCTAAACAAGATTCAGTCATGCCGGGGTAATGTTCAAGTTCCATTGCTTCCACCTTAGCGTCATCTAAATCCCTTACCAACCCAACAAATATTACTACCGCGCCTGTGCCAGCAGGGTTTATTTGACGCAATTGTTGGTAATGCTCACTAATGTCGAAATCTGCTTCTTGCACACGTATAAGGTCATTCGTTTTCATGCAGTTAAAAATCCTTGGAATCTTTCTATAAGCCTAGGCGTGAGGGCTTGGTTCGGTTAAAATTGACGCTTATTATTTATTCTGTTTATCGCTTGAATTAAATCTATGAGTGAAACCACTTCTACACGCGTTATTGTCGGTATGTCCGGCGGTGTTGACTCGTCCGTTTCTGCTTTGCTTCTTATCCAGCAAGGGTACCACGTTGAAGGCCTGTTCATGAAGAATTGGGATGAAGATGATGGCACAGAATACTGCACAGCTAAACAGGACCTCGAAGATGCTCAAGGAGTTTGTGATAAATTAGGCATTCCCTTGCACGCGGCAAACTTTGCCTCAGAATATTGGGACAACGTATTTGAACACTTTTTAGCAGAATACAAAGCTGGCCGTACGCCAAATCCAGATGTTCTATGTAACCGTGAGATTAAATTTAAGGCCTTTTTAGATTATGCTAAAACTCTTGGCGCAGATTATATAGCCACGGGGCATTACGTGCAGCGTCAAGGCGAAGGCCTTGAATGTCAGTTGATTAAGGGATTAGATAGCAATAAAGATCAGAGCTACTTTTTGCACGCTGTCGGTGCTCTAGAGGTAAGTCAAACGATGTTCCCCATCGGTGCCATGGAAAAACCAGCAGTGCGAAGCATTGCCGAAGCCCATGGTTTGGCTAATCATGCTAAAAAAGATAGCACAGGTATTTGCTTTATTGGAGAGCGCAGATTTAAAGACTTCTTAAAACAGTATTTACCTGCTCAACCTGGCAAAATTGAAACTGTAGACGGAGACGTGATTGGTGACCATCAAGGCTTGATGTATCACACCATTGGTCAGCGCCAAGGCCTAGGGATTGGAGGTTTAGCTAATTATAATGAATCTGCATGGTACGTGGTTGACAAAGATTTAAACCGTAACCGTTTGATCGTCACCCAAGGCAAAAATCACCCGCGGTTATTTAAACCCTCTCTCACCTGCCAACAATTGATGTGGGTAGACGGCAAAGGTCCAAATTTAAGCCAAGACATGGGTGTTACATTGATGGCTAAAATACGCTATCGCCAAGCAGATCAAGCATGCACGTTAACGTCCTTGTCTAATGGAACGTTAAGTGTGGCATTTTTAGAGCCTCAAAGGGCCGTCACACCGGGTCAATCTATTGTGTTTTATGAGGGTGATGTATGCCTTGGAGGAGCAGTCATTGATTAGTCGCTTAAACTCTAACCAAGAACGGGTAATGGCCTTAGCTGCTCTAGTCCAAGCTGCAGCGTTAGTGCATCAAGTTGCAAGCACAGGGCAAGCTGACGAAAACGCTAGCCGTTGTTGCCTTGCGTCACTTTTTGTAACCTCCCCAGAAAGCACCGAAGACGTATTTGGTGGTGGCGAAGCGGTGAACAATTTACGTTTAGGTTTAGTAACTTTAAAGGCTATTATGGGTCAGGATCAAAGCCTAGGCGCACGAGAAATTACTCGCTATGTGTTGGGATTAACTCACTTACAAGGCAAATTACGTAAGCGCCCAGAAATGCTCAATGACATTAGTAAACAGTTAAGCCACAGCCAAAGACAAGTTGATCTGTATGAGCTAACTCACCCTAATGTGTTTGCAAGCGTTGCGGAAACCTATTCTTCTACGTTAAGTAATTTTCGATTTCGTATCCAAGTGACTGGCAACCCCACGTACTTGCAGCAACCCATGAATACTAATCGTGTACGTAGCTACCTTCTTGCGGGTATTCGTGCAACAACCTTGTGGCGCCAATTAGGTGGCCGTAAGTGGCAGTTAGTCGTATTTAAAAATTCCTTGCAACGCGAATTAGACGTATTGCTTAGTCAGCTTAAACCAGCTTAGTTATTAACCCAACTCAGGACTCCGTTATGCATTTATCGTCAATTTCAGCACTTTCTCCAGTAGATGGTCGATATGGCAGCAAGACCGCTGCACTTCGCCCCTACTTTAGTGAATTTGGTCTTATTTATAACCGCGTGTTGGTTGAAGTTCGTTGGTTGCAGCGCCTTGCTGCGCACCCACAAATTGGTGAGGTAGCACCGTTAAGCGACGAGGCTAACGCCCTGCTTGAACACTTGATTAATAATTTCGATGAAACGGCAGCCCAGCGTGTTAAAGACATTGAAAGCACCACTAATCACGATGTAAAAGCCGTAGAGTACTACATTAAAGAGCAGTTCAAAGATAATGCAGAACTACACGCTATTAATGAATATGTACATTTTGCGTGCACTTCGGAAGACATTAACAACTTGTCTCATGGTTTAATGCTTAAGCAAGGCTTAGAGCAAGTGATGGTGCCGGAAATGACTGAGGTATTGGCGCAAATTAAGCATCTAGCCCACAGCCACCAAAACCAACCTATGTTGTCTCGCACCCATGGCCAAACTGCTTCTCCATCCACCATGGGTAAAGAAATGGCCAACGTTGCCGCTCGTTTAGAACGCCAACTGAAGCAGATTAAACAAATGGAATTTCTAGGCAAAATTAACGGCGCAGTAGGTAACTACAATGCGCATTATACCGCTTACCCAGAAATTGATTGGCAAGCTAATGCTCAGGTGTTCGTAGAAAGCTTAGGCTTAACGTGGAATCCTTACACGACCCAAATCGAACCACACGATTACATTGCCGAATTATTTGACGCCATCGCTCGTTTTAACACCATATTATTAGACTTTGACCGTGATATTTGGGGTTATATTTCTATGGGCTTTTTTAAGCAAAAAACAATTGCAGGAGAAATTGGTTCATCAACCATGCCCCATAAAGTGAACCCTATCGATTTTGAAAATTCAGAAGGCAACTTAGGCATTGCTAATGCGTTACTGCAACACTTAGCTAGCAAACTACCCATTTCTCGCTGGCAACGGGACCTTACAGATTCCACTGTGTTACGTAATCTAGGGGTAGGCCTTGCTCACAGTTTGATCGCTTATCAGTCTACTTTGAAAGGGATTAGTAAATTACAGCTTAATGCCCAACGTTTGGATGCCGATCTTGATAATGCTTGGGAAGTGCTCGCTGAGCCGATTCAGACAGTAATGCGTCGCTATGCCATTGAAGAGCCTTACGAAAAACTAAAAGCCCTTACCCGTGGTAAAATCATTAATGCAGCTATTATGGCAGACTTTATAGACACCCTAGATTTGCCACAATCGGTTAAAGACGAGCTTAAAACCCTAACTCCGGCCAACTATATTGGTAACGCCGCAGCCCAAGCAGCGGCAATCTAATGACAATGGCGCCCTTGACCCATTTGGGTGAGTTAACAGTAGGAGAGTTCCTTGCTGACTACTGGCAGCAAAAGCCAGTGTGTATCCGTAAGGGTATTGCCTTTCAGGAAGCGCTCATTGCTGTCGACGAGTTAGCAGGTTTAGCACTGGAGCCTGAGGTAGAGTCACGTTTAATTGAAAACAGAGGTGACCTAAAAGATTGGCAAGTAATTCATGGCCCATTAACCGAAGATGACTTTAATAAAGAACGAGACTTTCCCTGGACTCTATTGGTTCAGGGCGTGGATTGTTTTGTGCCAGAAGTGCATGACTTTTTAGCTAAGTTTCGCTTTTTACCCAGCTGGCGTGTAGATGACCTGATGATCAGCTACGCCACTAAAGGTGCCGGCGTTGGCGCACACTACGATCGTTATGATGTATTTTTGATTCAAGGTGAGGGCCAACGTCAATGGCAAATTGGCCAAACCTGTAACGAAAATTCAGCCTTAATGGCCCACGATCATCTAAGTTTGTTAGCAGACTTTAAATTGAGTGAAGAGTTTATTCTTAACCCAGGCGATATGCTCTATATCCCACCATTGTTGGCTCATAAAGGCGTAGCGATGTCTGATGTTTGCGTGACTTACTCTGTAGGCTTTCGTTCTCCTTCACATGGTGACGTGCTCACCACCTTTGCAGATGAACGTAGTATGGACATTAGTGCCGACCTGCGCATTAAAGACCATGGGTTTGCGGCTAACAGTGGCGAAATAAGTGCGGCAGATGTTGAGGGTTTGATGCAGTTAATGCAAGACCAAATTACTCCAGAAAATGTGGCTCAATGGTTTGGCAAACACAGCACAGAGGCCAAGCACCCTGGTTTAGACATGGCAGAAGAAGCTATGGACTTAGCAGAACTAGACAGCATTATTAATGATGCTTACGGCGTGCTAAGGGTGTCTGAAGGCGTGCGTTTAGCTTATACCTGGCAAGGTGACGGCGGTTTGACTTTATTTGTGCAAGGTGACGCTTTACCCTGTCCTCCAGATGCCACTGCTTTTGTTGAAGCTATCGCTAATCAGTGGTTGATAGCAGTGGATGAACTAGATCCTTTGGTTAAAAAGGACGCAGCAAAGGCTATGTTACTTATCCTGCACAACCAAGGGTACCTCTACTTCGCCGATGAGTAGTTTGTGTTGGTGCCCTATAAACCATCAAGTAATAAGGGGTGTGGTGCAACCAAAACGCCATTATTATCGGCATAAATGTAATGCCCAGGGACAAAGGTAACCCCACCAAAGTGAACGTCTTTGTTTATGTCTCCTAAGCCACGCTTTTCAGTCTTCATGGGGTGTGCAGCCAAGGCTTGAACACCTAAGTTAATGGTTGCGATGGCATTTACGTCTCGAATACAGCCATAGATCACCATGCCTTCCCATCCGTTGGCTGCAGCTTTTTTGGCCAACATATCGCCAAGCAAAGCACGTGCTAGTGAGCCACCTCCATCGACTACCAAAACCTTTCCTGTACCGTCTTGGCCTGCAAGTTCACGAACTTTAGAGTTATCTTCAAAGCATTGAAGGGTGACTATTTCACCACAAAAGCGCTCTTTAGCCCCAAAACTCTTAAACATGGGTTCTACAACCTGCACTAGGTCTTCAAACTGGTCGCATAATTCGGGTAATAAATCGTGCATAAAAAGTAATCCTGAGCCTAATCTATACCGTAAGTCTAACCAACTTGAGGCAAGTAATCATCCTTAAGGCGATAACTTTTATCAAGGCCAGTGATGGGACAATTGAAGGCTAAATATGTAGAAACAAGGCATAAATTGATGGTCTTATCATCTACCTCTGGGCCATACAAGCGATCTCCAATGATCGGGAAACCCGCGCCACTCAAATGTTTACGTATTTGGTGCTTACGGCCTGTTTCAATTTCTATTATAACTAAGGATTTCTTAGTTATAGGGCTGTAAGTCAGCAAGCTAGCGTGACTTATGGCATTTTTTTCGTCAATAGGTTCATCTAGTTTGATCTGATTAGGGAACAAACCTAGAACTAATGCGGTGTATTGCTTGTTAATGGTCCGTTTGGCGAATAAGCCACTAAAAGCTGCAGCTGCAGCTTTTGTATGGGCAATTAACATCAATCCCTGTGCTGCCCGATCTAAACGATTAACGATGAACGCAGGCCTCTGAGGTTGATGGTGTTGTTCTACCCAGCGGTTAATAGTGCAATGATCCCCCCACTTTGAACCCTGACTCAACATGCCGTAAGGTTTACACCAAACACTGTAATCGCCTTCGTCGGCGATCAAAACGGCGGCGTCTACTTGTAAGCCTAAAACGCCTGTATCGTAATACAGGTGAAGCTGTTGGCCAGCGTTAAGAATTTTATCTGCTCGCCTAAGTCGCTTGTGGCCGGTGTCAGATTCACTTACCCAAACGGCGCCCTTTTTCATGGCCTGTTTTATTTGTTGTTTAGATAAGTCGCTGTGCTGTTTGAGTAATTCAGCGGCAGGTATTGATGAGTCAGTTACATCAACATGAAACTCAGGCATCAGGCACCCTAACCCAACCTTCCATCAAAACCCGCGCACTGCGGCTCATGGTTACCTTGGTTGCCTGCCACTTTCCATTATCTTGATGAGCCTCAGCGCCTACAGTTAAGGTGCCTGATGGGTGGCCAAACGTAACTTGCGTCAACCTGTTTCCACCTGTGGCAATATTGACTAAGGTATTAGGTATGGCGGCAGCCGTACCAATAGCCACCGCAGCGGTGCCCATCATGGCATGGTGTAACTGGCCCATAGACATGGCCCTCACCAACAAATCAACCTTGTCAGCACTGACCATGCTACCACTTGATGAGGTATAGCTTTTTGCGGGGGCTACAAAGGCTATTTTTGGTGTATGTTGACGAGTCTTGGCATCATCTATGTGCTTAAACAAACCCATGCGTACGCCACCATAAGCACGTATGGTCTCTAGCTTGGATAATGCCGCTTGATCAGTATTAATGTCAGTTTGTAGTTCCGTGCCTGTATACCCTAAATCTTGCGCCCTTAAGAACATGGTTGGGATACCGGCATTAATCATAGTCACATCCAAAGTGCTTATGCCGCCAACAAAGGGAACTTCTAATTGATCTACCAAGTTGCCCGTAGGAAACATATCAGCGTCTGTGGCGGAGGGATTGATAAACTCTAGCTTAATCTCAGCGGCCGCAAAAGTTACACCGTCTAATTGGAAGTCGCCCGTTTCTTGTACTTGTCCGTTAACCATAGGGATATGAGCAACGATGGTTTTGTTAATATTGGCTTGCCATATCCTAACGATAGCCATACCATCGTTAGGGATACGGCTAGGGTCGACCAAACCAGAACTAATCGCAAAAGCCCCTACTGCAGATGACAGGTTACCGCAGTTGCCGCTCCAGTCTACAAAAGCCTTATCAATAGACACTTGCCCAAACAGGTAGTCGACATCGTGATCTGGCTGGGTGCATGGGCTTAAAATAACCGTTTTACTGGTGCTTGATGTTGCTCCACCCATGCCGTCTATCTGTTTGCCGTATATATCTGGGCTACCAATCACTCGCATCAGTAAGGCATCCCTTGCTGGTCCAGGCACTTGCGCTGTAGCAGGTAAATCCAAAAGGTTAAAAAATACGCCTTTGCTGGTACCACCACGCATATACGTGGCTGGGATTTTTATTTGCTGTTTAAAGCTCATGTTAAGTCCTAGTAGCACTTGTTGATTCAAGAAAATCTTGGGCGAAGCGTTGCAAGATACCACCAGCAGAATAAACTAAAGTTTCTTCTGCTGTGTCTAAGCGACAGGTAACGGTAATGCTATCAAAGCTACCGTCCACACGATTAACCACCAAAGTTAGGTCACAACCAGGGCTAGGATTACCGATCACATCAAAGGTTTCTGTTCCATCTAGCCTGTGGCTTTTTCGGTTTTCTAACGCTTTAAATTGTAGAGGTAAAATACCCATACCCACAAGGTTGGTACGATGTATACGTTCAAACCCTTCGGCTACTATTACTTCTACACCGGCTAAGCGCACGCCTTTAGCTGCCCAATCTCTGGATGAACCTTGTCCGTAATCTGCACCAGCAACAATAATTAATGGCTGAGCACGGTCCATATAAGTTTCAATGGTTTCCCACATACGCAGCGTCTGGCCTTCGGGTTCTAGTCTGGCAAGTGATCCTTGCTGTATATTGCCCTGTTCATCTAGACACATTTCGTTCAGGAGCTTAGGGTTAGCAAAAGTGGCTCTTTGTGCGGTTAAATGGTCGCCTCTATGGGTAGCATACGAGTTGTAGTCTTCCTCTGGCAGCCCCATTTTGGTCAAATACTCCCCTGCCGCGCTGTTGGCAAGAATAGCGTTTGAAGGTGATAAGTGGTCAGTGGTTATATTGTCACCTAGTATGGCTAAGGGGCGCATGCCTTTTAAGGTGCGTTCACCTGCCAAAGCACCTTCCCAATAAGGAGGCCTACGTATATAGGTAGTATTAGGGCGCCAATCATATAAAGGGCTTGCCGCCTCTTCTATCTTACCTAGATCAAACATTGGAATATAAATCTGTTTAAACTGCTCCGGTTTAACACATTTAGCGACGATAGCGTCTATTTCGTCATCTTCAGGCCAAATATCTTTAAGCAAAATGTCATTACCTTTTTGGTCTTGTCCTAACACATCTTGTTCTATATCAAAACGCATGGAGCCAGCAATGGCGTAGGCAGCTACCAATGGCGGTGAAGCTAAGAAGGCTTGTTTGGCATAGGGATGAATTCGGCCATCAAAGTTACGGTTGCCCGATAATACGGCTGTAGTATATAAATCACGATCCATTACCTCTCGCTGAATTTGTGGGTCTAAAGCACCACTCATGCCGTTGCAAGTGGTACAAGCATAACCCACAATACCAAAACCAAGTTGTTCCATTTCGGTTAACAACCCTGCTTCTTCTAAATAGAGTTTGGCTACTTTAGAGCCAGGAGCAAAGGAGGACTTAACCCAAGGCTTACGCTTTAAACCTAAGCGGTTAGCATTTCGGGCTAATAAACCCGCGGCGATCACATTGCGTGGGTTACTGGTATTAGTACAGCTAGTAATAGCGGCGATAATTACTGCACCATCAGGCATTAACCCATCAACGTCCGAATTGTCATAGGCTTTGGCAATGCCTCGTTCAGCCAAGGTCGAGGTCGGTAAACGCAGGTGTGGGCTTGATGGCCCAGCCATAGTCCGGCCAACGCTAGACAAGTCGAAGGTTAATACTCGTTCGTACTGGGCGTTAACCATATCACCTGCCCATAAACCGTTGGTTTTGGCATAGGTTTCAACCAAAGCCACTTGCTCTGGTTCGCGTCCAGTTATATTAAGGTAATCAATAGTTTGCTGGTCGATATAAAATAGCGCCGCAGAGGCTCCGTATTCGGGAGTCATATTGGAAATGGTAGCTCGGTCACCAATGGTTAAACCATTAGCGCCTTCTCCAAAGAACTCAAGATATGACGACACTACTTTTTGGGCACGCAAAAATTCAGTGAGCGCCAAAACCATGTCTGTGGCGGTAATACCTGGTTGCCGTTTGCCGCTCAGCTCTACACCGATAATATTTGGCAACCTCATCATAGAGGCACGGCCTAGCATCACGTTTTCTGCTTCTAACCCACCTACTCCAACAGCGATCACACCTAAGGCATCAATGTGTGGTGTATGGCTGTCAGTACCAATACAGGTGTCTGGGTATGCTAGTCCATCTCGGTTCTGAATCACGGGAGACATTTTTTCCAAATTAATCTGATGCATAATGCCGTTGCCAGCAGGGATCACATCAACGTTTTTAAACGCCGTTTTAGTCCATTCAATAAAATGGAAGCGGTCATCGTTGCGACGGTCTTCAATGGCACGGTTTTTTTCAAACGCGTCAGCGTCAAAACCGGCATGCTCTACAGCCAATGAGTGGTCAATAATCAGTTGCGTAGGGACTACTGGGTTCACTTTTGAAGGATCGCCGCCTTGCTCTGCAATAGCATCCCTTAATCCGGCTAAGTCTACCAAAGCGGTTTGGCCCAAAATGTCATGGCATACCACACGTGCTGGGTACCAAGGAAAGTCTAGATCTTGTTTTCGCTCAATTAATTGCTCAAGAGAAGCCGTTAACGTAAAAGGGTCGCAGCGTCGTACCAACTGTTCCGCTAATATCTTGGAGGTATAAGGTAGTTTGGCGTAGGCACCCGCACTAATGTCATTAATAGCCGATGGAATATCAAAATAATCTAACCCAGTATCAACCAAGGCTTTGCGGTAGTTGGTGTTCATCATTATTAACCTCGGTTAGATATGTCGACCCATTGGGCAGTTTCAGGGCCTGTGTAGTCTGCACTTGGGCGAATAATCCGATTGTTAGTACGTTGCTCCATGACATGAGCTGCCCAGCCGGTAAGCCGCGACATGACAAAAATTGGCGTAAATAATTTGGTTGGAATACCCATAAAATTATAGGTTGATGCATGGAAGAAATCAGCATTACAGAACAACTTCTTTTCTCGCCACATGACTTCTTCACAACGCACAGACACTGGGTATAAATGAGTGTCACCAATAGAGTCTGCAAGCTTTTCTGACCAGCCTTTAATGATCACGTTACGTGGGTCTGACTCACGATAAATAGCATGGCCAAACCCCATGATTTTGTCTTTACGGGCCAGCATACCCATAATGGCAGATTCTGCTTCATCTGGTGTTGACCAGCTTTCAATCATGTCCATTGCCGCTTCGTTTGCACCACCATGTAAAGGGCCCCTTAAGCTACCAATTGCTCCGGTAACACATGAATGCATGTCTGAAAGGGTTGACGCACAGACCCTTGCAGTAAACGTGGACGCGTTAAATTCGTGCTCGGCATATAAAATGAGAGATACGTTCATCACCTTAGCGTGCAATTCACTGGGCTTCTTGTCATGTAACAAATGTAAGAAGTAAGAACCAATAGAATGATCATCAGTTTCAGTTTCAATACGCACACCTTCATGACTAAACCGATACCAATAACAAATGATGGCAGGAAATAGAGCTAGCAAGCGGTCTGTAACCTCTTGTTCCATGGAAAAGTCGATTTCAGTTTCTAAATTACCTAGCATAGAACAACCAGTGCGCATCACATCCATTGGGTGCGCATCAGCAGGAATTTGCTCCAGTACAGTTTTTAAGGCTTTAGGTAACTGGCGCATACCCCGTAACTTTTTGGTATAAGCTTCAAGCTCTGCTTGATTTGGTAAATGACCTTTTAGCAGCATGTGGGCGACTTCTTCAAAGCTAGCCTTTTCAGCCAGTTCGCTAATGTCATAACCACGATAGGTTAAGCCTGTCCCGGTTAAGCCAACAGTACATAATGCGGTAGATCCAGCTGATTGACCCCTTAGGCCGGCTCCAGATATAGGTTTAGTGCTCATTGTATTGTTCCTTTAAGGGTGTAGTTACAGGTTTTTACCAGCTGCGAATAATTCATCCAACTTTTTTTCAAACGAGTGATAATCTAAAAAATCATATAGTTCCATACGGGTTTGCATAGTATCGATGACTGCCTTTTGATCACCATCAACTAATAAGTGTTCGTAGACATTAAGCGCCGCTTTGTTCATAGCTCTAAATGCACTAAGTGGGTAAAGCACCATATCTACACCAACATTAGCCAATTCTGTTTTGTTGTATAGAGGTGTGGCACCAAATTCGGTAATGTTAGCTAATAAAGGCACAGATATGGCCTTAGCAAAGGCTTCATAATCAGTCAGTTCATGCACAGCTTCAGCAAAAATACCATCAGCACCCGCTTCTATGCAGGCCTGAGAGCGCTCAATAGCGGCTTGTAGTCCGTCCTTTTGGAAAGCGTCCGTTCTTGCCATGATAAAAAAATCATCATCAACACGGGCATCTACTGCGGCCTTAATGCGATCTGCCATTTCTTGAGTAGATACAATTTCCTTATTGGGGCGATGGCCACAGCGTTTTTGCGCCACTTGATCTTCAATATGCACTGCAGCAACACCTGCAGACTCCATGCCTTTAATAGCTCTGGCAATATTAAAAGCCCCACCCCAACCCGTATCAATATCCACTAATAGAGGTAGTTCGCTAGCTGCGGTGATTCGCCTAGCGTCTGCTAATACATCGTTAAGGCTAGTCATGCCTAGATCAGGTAAACCATACGAGGCATTAGCTACCCCGCCGCCAGAAAGGTAAATAGACTGATGGCCAACTTTTTCCGCCATCATTGCACTATAGGCATTAATTGTGCCGACAATTTGCAGTGGATCATTATTACTAATTGCTGCACGGAATTTAGCACCTTGGCTCATTCTAACTGTCTTGCTCATGGGTTATTTCCATCCTGGGTAGTTGATTGTGTTTGCATGCGTTGCATGATGTTTTTTCGAGCATTATTAATGTGACGCTTCATCAACCACTCGGCTAACTCTCCGTCGCCTTCTTCAATAGCGCTACAAATTTGGTCGTGTTCTTTTAAAGCTTGTTGAGGTCGGTTGCTAGACACGCTAAATTGGTATCTGTACATGCGAACGAGTTGATACAAATCCCCAGCAAGCATGTCAATAAGGCGTTTATTTTTACTGCCATGAACAATGCAATAATGAAAGTCGACATCACCTTCTTGTTGAAAATAAGATTGACCTTGAGTGTCTAGGATGTGCTTACGATGGCTATTAAGCAGTAATCTAAGGTTAGACTTCTCTGCTGATGACATGGCCTGAGCCGCCAGCTTGGCGGCCAAGCCCTCTAGCGATTCTCGTATTTGATAAATCTCTAACAGCTCTTGGTAAGATAGCTTTACAACCCTTGCACCGACATTAGGTGTACGGGTAATCAAACGCATAGATTCAAGCCTACTCATGGCTTCCCGCAGTGGGCCACGGCTTATCCCATGAATACGGGCCAGTTCAGGCTCATTAAGCTTTTGACCTTGGGCAATGGTGCCAGTAATAATATCTTTTACGATACGCTCACACACCTGTTTGGCTAAGGTAGTTATTTCTTCCTGCATAATATATTGTCTACACATTTAGAGTAAAACTATTATATTCTACCTTTATAGGGGCGTCAAATTAGACATTAATCTAATATTGTAGACAATATGGTATATAAATTGTTATTTGGTTGTTGATGATGTTAAATTTATGCTGCTAATTAGAGTAAAGCCCTAGTGCCACTCCCTTTGGACAGTTAGAATAGAACTACTATTAGTCTTAAGATGCTTAATGTGTATATAGCCAACCTACCTTTTGTAGAAAACGCCTGTCATTATTTTGAAACCATAAGGCATCTGTCTATGCCGTTGTTACTGGATTCTAGCCGCCCAGCGAGTCATTTTGGCCGCTATGACATCGCTATGGCTGAGCCGTTAGCAGTGATTAGCCACAAAGACGGCGTGACTAAAGTTGAGCAGAATAACACCACTAAAACAACGGACGTAGACCCCTTTAGCCTAATTGGTCAATTGCAAAGTCAGTTACTGGTAGATACCAGCAAGCTTCCGCAGGCCCAAGGCATCCCGTTTACTGGAGGTGCTGCCGGACTCTTTGGTTTCGATCTAGGACGCTCCATAGAGGTAATCCCTTCAACTGCTGCTGCAGACATAGCAATGGAGGACCTGTGCATTGGCATTTACCCTTGGGCAATTATTACCGACCATGAGCTACAATCAACCTACCTAGTGAGCCAGCTTGATGAATTAAGTACTCAAGCGTTAAAAGCAGACATTCTTCTAGCTACGCCTACCCAAGACAAAGAGTTTGTTCTAGAACGAGATTTTGTTTCCAACATGACGCGTGAACAATATGCCGAAAAATTCCACCGAGTCATTGATTATATCCATGCTGGAGACTGCTATCAGGTCTGTTTAGCGCAACGTTTTGATGCGCCATATAAGGGCAACCCGTGGGCAGCTTACAAGCAACTTCGGCTAGTCTCTCCTACGCCATTTAGTGCCTATATGGAAACACCTGAAGGCGCCCTATTAAGCTTGTCACCGGAACGGTTTTTAAAGGTAGATAATTGCAAGGTAGAAACTAAACCAATTAAAGGCACCCGGCCAAGAGGCAAAACAGACGCGGAAGATCAGCAGTTGATCGAAGAATTGGCGGCAAGTCCTAAAGATCGTTCTGAAAATGTAATGATCGTTGACTTGCTGCGCAATGACATTAGCAAGCACTGTTTACCGTTTTCTGTAAAGGTGCCAAGTTTATTTGCCATTGAGACATACAGCAACGTACACCACCTTGTTACTACGGTTACTGGAGAGCTTGAATCTAGCGAACAAATTTTACCTTTGTTAAAAGGGGCCTTCCCTGGTGGCTCAATTACTGGAGCACCTAAGTTGCGGGCAATGGAAATTATTGAAGAATTAGAACCTCACCGCCGCAATGGTTTTACCGGTTCTATCGGTTACATCAGCAGTAATGGGCGTATGGATACTAATATTTGCATTCGTACTTTGGTGACTAACGCCAAGGGTGATGGTGGTGGACATATTTATTGTTGGGCTGGCGGTGGCTTAATTGCAGATTCTGAGTGTGACTCTGAATACCAAGAAACCTTCGTTAAAGTCGACAACCTACTCAATGGATTACGCGCGCTTTAAATCAGAAGTGGTTTGAAAAACTCACCTTATGGGTAGTGATTTGCGTTCAAACAAGGTATCAAGTTCTTGCTGTGTTCGGCACTCTTGCGCTTCATGTACCTTGCTTTTGGTGAGGTTTGGTGCAAAGGCTTCTATAAAATCGTACATATAGCCCCGTAAAAAGGTTCCCTTTCTAAAGCCAATGTTGGTAGTGCTGTGAGCAAACAAATGGCTTGCATCCAAGGCTACTAAATCGCCATCAAGATCAGGTTCATAGGCCATAGACGCAATAATGCCGACGCCAAGCCCTAACCTAACATAAGCCTTAATGACATCCGAATCCACTGCTGTAAACACCACCTTGGGCTCCAAATGGGCGTTTTTAAACGCGTCATCTAGTTTAGACCGTCCAGTGAAACCAAATACATAAGTAACAATAGGATGCTTTGCCAGTTCTTCTAAAGACAGCTTTGACACCTGGGCAAGAGGATGGTCTTTTGGCACAACAACACACCGGTTCCAGTGATAACAGGGCATCATCAGTAAATCACTGAACTGATCGATAGCTTCGGTCGCAATAGCAAAATCAACTTCACCATCTGAGGCTAAACTGGCAATTTGTTTAGGTGTGCCCTGCTGCATATGCAATGAAACGTCAGGGTACTGGCCAATAAAGTTATTAATTACCTTAGGTAAGGCATAACGTGCTTGAGTGTGCGTCGTGGCAATCGATAAAGAACCTTTAGTCTCATCAGTATATTCTTGAGCCTTACGTTTAATGCCATCGACCTTTAAAAGAACATCGTGGGCAGACTCTAAAATAGATTTTCCTGCAGGGGTAACATGGGTTAGGTGCTTGCCACTTCTAGCAAAAATCTCAACACCAAGCTCATCTTCTAATAAACGAATCTGTTTACTTATGCCTGGTTGTGAGGTGAATAAACTCTGCGCTGTAGCCGACACATTAAGGTTGTGCTTTTCTACTTCACAAATGTATTTTAGCTGTTGTAACTTCATAAGCGCGTTAGACCCTACAAATTTATTGGCAAATAGTACCACATATAACAAAAAAGCATATGGGTAGAATTACAGTGCATTTACCTTTTGTAAGAGATCAACTAAATCTTCAATGGCTGGAACACCCACCACAGTTTCGGAATTTAACTGGCCTTGGGCATCATAAAACACCAAGCCTGGAGGCCCGACCAAACGCAGTTCCTGCATCAGTTGCTGTGCAGCTGGACTATTAACAGTAACATCTACTTTAATCACTTTAAAATCTAATAGTGCACGCTTCACGCGTGCATCAGTAAATACAAAGCTATCCAACTCCTTACAGGAGATGCACCAATCAGCATAGAAATCTAACATTACCGGTTGCTCATCCAGTTTTGCTTGACTCAACAAGGGGGCTACTGCAGCTGGCAACACTTTAATAAAGTTCAGCTTAGACGCCTCAACTTGAACCATACTGTTACTTTCGGTAACGACCAGGTTACCTAGTGGTTGCAATAAGCTCCCAGTACCAGCGAATTGTCCTACAGCCAAAACAGCGCCATAAAGACCCAAAAACATGGCTAAGGTATAGCTAATTACCGCAGCAGACACTGTCTCTAAAGGTGGTTGCCAGCGATGATTCAAGGCGAACACTAAGGCAATCATAATGGCTAATATCGCAACCAGTATCAGGGTTGCACCTGACCAAACACGATCGGTCATCCACAAGGCCATAAACAGCATTAAGAAACCAAAACCAACTTTTATTCGATGCATCCAAGGGCCTGTTTTGGGAATCCACTTACTCGCAGATGTTCCCACCAAAAGTAATGGTAAGCCCATACCCAAACCCATAACAAATAGGGCCAAACCACCCGTGGCTGCATCCCCAGTTTGGGCAATAAACAATAGCGCTCCAGCCAATGGTGCAGCCACACAGGGCCCTACCACCAGTGCAGACAATATGCCCATGGCTGCTACACCGGTATATTGCCCACCTGATTGATTATTACTCATTAAGTTTATTTTGTTTTGAATAGCCTGAGGCATTTGCACATTAATCCAGCCAAACATAGCCACTGCAAACAGCACAAATAGTGCAGCGGTGGTTCCTATTACTGCAGGATGCTGCAAAGCAACCTGTACATTAGCGCCACTTAGCCCAGCAAAAACCCCAGCCACACTATAAGTCGCTGCCATAGACAACACATAAATGAAGGATAATAAAAAGCTTTTCAATGGGCTGGGCTTGGGGCTAATACCTACAATAATGCTCGACAAAATGGGCACCATAGGTAATACGCAGGGTGTAAAGGCTAAAGCTAGGCCCGCTAAAAAGAAAATGACCGTCAAGGTGGCAATCGACGTGTTTTCTAGATTTTGTATAAACCAGTTAGCATTAGTGCCACGAGTTTGTGACCAGTCCGTAGTTTCAATAGCTACTGGTTTGCTTTGCGCTGCAACAAGGTTGACGGCACTGAGTAAGATGCTTGTCGTTTGTGGTGGGTAGCACACACCTCCATTCCAACAACCTTGGTAATGTATAATGAGGTGGGTAGCCGCATTGGCCGCGCTAGGTAATTTACCTATTACATGGAGCTCATCGTAGTAAACCTGAGTATTGCCAAATATGGGATCTTCCTTTTCCTCAGCTGGCGGCAGCACTAGCTGCTCTAAAGATTGGTTGTTAGAGGTGGTAAAAACTAATTTGTCTTGATACAGATAGTAGTCATCCGCTATAGTCCAAATGACATCAATTCGATCATTATCTTGTTGAGCTGTTACAGCAAAGGCTTGCTGTGCTGGAAGCGGGTGCTTGACCGTGTCAAACAAAGCGGCGTGGGCTTGCATTGACAAAAGCAACCCTACAAACATAGCAAAAGTTTGCCCAGCAAAGAATGAACGACTATTTATAACCAGTATTGCCATGGTCCTTTTCTCTCAAACACGATTTAGGTGAGATTGATTTGTTTGTGGGCCTTTATTTGTGTTACAAAGGACGGCTTGATTATAGCGTTTAGACCTTGCCATAAGCCAATCTTTTACCGTTTTTACAATTAGTTATTTTATTGAGAGCAACTATGACAGACCGTCGCATCGAAGACCTGAACATTGCCAGCCAACAGGTTCTTACATCCCCTGAAGATCTGAAAAATCAACTACCCACTACCAGTATGATTGCTGATGGTGTAATGCAGGCTCGTCAAACTATAAAAAATATTTTAGATGGTAAAGACCACCGATTATTTGTCGTGATAGGCCCATGCTCTATCCACGATACAGAAGCCGCTTTAGATTATGGACGCCGCTTGGCAGTATTAGCCAATGAGTTAAAAGACACGCTGTATATTGTTATGCGGGTTTATTTTGAAAAACCACGCACCACAGTGGGTTGGAAAGGGCTAATTAATGACCCACACCTAGACGGGACCTTTGATATTGAAACAGGTTTACACATTGGTCGTAAGCTCATGCTGGACTTATCTGCTCTGGGTTTACCTTTAGCGACAGAGGCATTGGATCCTATTTCACCACAGTATCAATCAGACCTATGGAGCTGGGCAGCAATTGGTGCACGCACCACAGAATCCCAAACTCACCGTGAAATGTCGTCTGGCTTATCCTGCCCTATTGGTTTTAAAAATGGTACTGACGGCGGCTTAACAGTAGCCTTTAATGCGCTAGAATCTATGGCGTCGCCTCATTCTTTCTTGGGTATTAACCCACATGGACAAGTCTCTATAACCCGCACTAGTGGAAATCAGTACGGCCATGTTGTGCTTCGGGGCGGCGGTGGCAAGCCGAACTATGACTCTGTGAATGTAGCTCTATGTGAACAAGCACTTGCAAAAGATGGTTTGTCTGGCAATATTATGGTGGATTGTAGCCACGCCAACTCAAGTAAAGATCCATCTATCCAGCCTTTGGTGATGGACAATATTGCCCAACAGATTAATGAAGGTAACGATTCTATTGTTGGCCTGATGATAGAAAGTAACATTAATTGGGGCAACCAATCTATTCCACAAAACCTATCTGAATTACAATATGGTGTTTCTGTCACTGACGCTTGTATCGATTGGGATACAACAGAAATGAGCATGCGTGAACTGGCCAGTAAACTTAGGCAGAGCTTGCCGAAACGATCTCGGGTCGCTTAAACCGTTTCTTTAAAGCAAAAAAAACCAGCAATAGGAGCTGGTTTTTTTTGCTTTAAAGAAACGCGCTACATATAAGCGTTTTCAGTGTTTGAGTGATCAGTGACATCGCGAACTGCACCAATGCCAGGAATCCTTTCCATTAAGGTTTTTTCGACGCCTTCCTTTAGAGTTAAGGAAACAGAGCTACAACCTTGACAACCACCACCAAACTTTAATACAGCCACGTTACCTTCTTCTTCTGCCACCACACCAACCAAACTTACATCACCACCATGGGAGGCTAGACTAGGATTAATTTCTGTATATAGATAATAATTAACTTGAGCATCTAGTGGGCTGTCTGCAGTCACCTGAGGCATCTTAGCGTTTGGAGCCTTAATTGTGAGCTGGCCTCCCATACGGTCTGCACTGTAATCAATAAAAGCGTCGTCCAGATAGTCTACACTGGCAGGATCAACATAAACCCGAAATTTCTCTAAGTCTGAAAATTCATCGGTAATTTTTACTTCATCTGGGCGGCAGTATGCTAAACACGTTTCAGCGTTTGGGGTACCAGGGTCAGTGACAAAAATACGCACTGAAATCCCTTCTACATCTTGCTTTGAAAGCAACTCTGCTAGATAGTCCTGGGCACTGGGGGTGATGTCTATGTAATCCACTGTATTTTCCTTTTTTACCAACCACATGAGCAACCCGCAGGCACTCAACTAATAGCTTATTATATACCCTAGTGTTTTACTTGGGTATTCATTTTAAAGACTCGGCAAAAAAGCATATAATAGCAGATCAATTGATTAGCATACCATTTAGGCATCTTTGACCCAGCAACTCATGAGCAAATCTCAGACACCCCATTTACATTCCTCGTGTGAACCTACATTAGCCAATTTATGGCCTATTGCGGTGCCATTGAGTGGCGCTATGCTATCCCAGGCTGCAGTAAGCTTAGTTGACACCGCCCTTGTTGGGCACTTGGGTGGTTTGGCTCTAGCCAGTGTGAGTATTGGTAGTTATCTGGTGTTTATTTTGGTGGCTATCATTACCGGATTGGGCACTGGCTGGCATGGCCTAGTATCACAGCATTCCCTGTCTCATGGTGGCTTGATGGGACTGGGTTTAGTTTACGGCGTCTTTATCTCGATTGGCCTAGGCGCATTAGGTGCATTGATGCTGGATGACGTGATCGATGTATTTGTATTGGATGATCGCATAAATAGCCTAGCCGCCTACTATGCTCAATCTCGACTTTGGGCTTTACCCGCTGTTGTTTTAAGCATAGCTGCTAGAATCTATTGGAGTGAACTTGGGACACCCTGGCAATATACCAAAATAATTTTACTCGCTCACTTGGCTAATGTACCCATCAGTTATGGGCTCATATATGGCATTGCTGGGGTGCCTGCCATGGGTGCAGTAGGTGCTGGCCTTGGCACCAGCATAGCGCTTTGGCTTGGTGTTTTATTACAACTATTTCTATTATTTAAAAACAGCTCAAGGTTTCAAGCGTTTACTTGCCAATTTAGCATTACAAATTGGTTATTATTATTGCGGTTCACTTGGCCCCCTATGCTGCAACAACTAGCATTTGCATTACACTTAGCTTTATTTTTGTGGATACTAAGCCAACTTGGTGCTTCTGTAATGGCTGCTTCCTTTGCTGTGCTCAATATTGGCATGCTGCTTATTCTGCCTGCCATTGGTTTAGGTCAAGCTGCATTGTCTCTAATGGGATCAGCAATGGCCAACAAAGATTCCTTTAGCACTATGGCCTGGAGTAAATTAATCATAGCTACTGGGCTAGTTTCTGCCCTCATACTGGCTGTGGTAGTTAGCATTATGGCCCCTTGGTTCGCGCAACTGCTATTGGTTAATAGGGAATTACAACAACTCACAGCAACCGCTTTACCATGGTATGCCATGGCCATGATTTTTGAAACTTGCATCATAATTTTAAGCCGCTTCGTGTTATTAATGGGCCAACGCAAAACTGGTTTTATACTCATTACTGGCAGCCAATGGCTACTCTTCTTGCCACTTTTAGCTTGGTTAGCGCCAACGTATGGTTTTATGGCCGTGTGGTGGTTGCATATTGTTTATCGAATACTTACGGTATCAACACTGTGGTGCATTTGGCGACGTTATATAAAGCGTTTATCTACAGACCAAACGTTTTCACTCAATAAGGAATAAGAATGCATACTGAGTCGGTCATATTTTCATTTTTCTTGATCTTTACAGGTGCTGCACTGCTAGCTACCTTATCGTTGTATTTTCGACAGCCACTGCTTTTGGCCTATATCATTTTAGGCGCAATATTGGGGCCTTTTGGCTTGGCGTGGGTGGTTGATACAGAGCTTTTAGCCGATGTTTCCCACATTGGAATTATTTTTTTACTATTCCTCATTGGCCTTGATATGCAACCTAGCCATTTATTACAAATGTTGAGAAAAGGCTATATGGTAGCCTTTATAAGTTCTTTAGCTTTTGCTCTATTAGGATTTTTTGTTGGGTATGGTTTTGGCTTTAGTATGATAGATAGCCTTATTATCGGCGCGTCTACCATGTTTTCCAGTACCATTATTGGCATTAAACTACTACCCACCACTGTCTTGCATCATAAACAAACAGGTGAACTCGTAGTGGGTTTGTTGTTATTGCAGGATCTATTAGCGATTATTCTTTTAACCCTTTTGACCACATTAGGACAGCAATTTAGTGCGGGATTAGAACTATCATTAAACGTTGATTTATTAATAAGCCTTGCGGCCTTGCCTTTGATAATGTTGGCTGCACTGGGTTTTGTGCGTTGGGTGTTGCTGCCTCTCATTAAACGATTTGACCGTTTCCATGAGTATATCTTTCTTTTGGCTTTAGGCTGGTGTTTAGGCTTAGCTGAACTAGCTCACAGTATCGGTTTGTCTGCCGAAATTGGTGCTTTTATTGCCGGAGTTAGTTTAGCTTCCAGCGTTATTAGCCAATATATTGCAATTAACTTAAAGCCTATTAGAGATTTCTTTTTGGTGTTATTTTTCTTTTCCATAGGAGCAAGCTTTAACTTTCCTCTCATGCACTCTATTTGGTTTCAATGTTTGGTGTTAGCCGCGTTAGTGGTGACTATAAAACCTATTGTGTTTGGTTGGATTATCAGGCCAATTTGCAACTCTAAGGCAACATCATGGGAAGTGGGTTTTAGGTTGGGCCAAACTAGTGAATTTTCTATTTTAATTGCTACATTGGCAGCTTCCAGCATGTTAATCAGTGAATCTGCCTCACTATTAATACAAGCCACAGCAATTATTACTTTTGTGGCATCATCTTACCTTGTGGTATGGAATTTCAAGTCACCTATAGCAGTTAAAGATCATTTAAGACACGACTAAAAAAGCCCCAGCAGACAAACCGTTGGAGCTTGATCAATGAGAGTATAAACAGCTTAGCCTGATACCCTCTGTTTTTAGCTTGGTGTTCTCATGGTGACTAGCTCTTCAGCACTAGTGGGGTGGATGCCAATAGTGGCGTCAAAATCGGCCTTGGTTGCTCCCGCTTTCATAGCCACAGCGAAACCTTGCAACATTTCACCAGCCCCCTCTCCTACTATGTGTAACCCAATAACGCGATCTGTGGATATGTCGACTATCAGTTTCATGAAACTCCGCTCATCACTACCGCTTAAGGTATGTTTCATCGGCTTAAAGTCTGAACGATACACCGCTATTTCGCTATGCTTTGCCAACGCTTGATGCTCTGTTAAGCCAATAGTGCCAACGTTTGGTTGAGTAAATACAGCTGTTGGAATAAGCTCATAGTCCATCTTTTTGACACCATCGCCATACCAATGATTCACTAATACCATAGCTTCAGCTAAGGCCACAGGGGTCAGTTCAATACCTCCAGTGACATCACCTAAAGCATAGATATTAGCTATATTAGTCTGAAATTTGTCGTTGACTGCAATAGTGCCTTTGAGAGTGGTTTCTATACCTAAAGAGTCCAAGCCGATGCCTGCCACCCGAGGTTGGCGTCCAATGGCCATAAGCACTTGGTCAACTTCGATCTGGCTACCATCTGCAAAGGTTACCAATAAGCTATGATCAGTTTGACGAACAACATTATTCACCTGGCTTTGATAATTTATTTTGATGCCCTGTTTGCGCATTTCTTGATCAACAAACTGACGTACATCATCGTCAAAGCTTCGCATGATCAGGTCACCACGGTAAGATACGTGCACTTGGCTACCTAAGCCCTGAAAAATACAAGCAAACTCAAGAGCAATGTAACCTGCACCCACTACTAACAAGCGCTTTGGAAATTCTACAAGATCAAATATCTCATCAGAGCTAATGAGTAGGTCAGCATAGTCAACATCAGGAATATTAGGAGCACCTCCGGTTGCGATAACAATACGCTTCGTTGTGTAGTCTTTTCCTTCCACAGTGACAGTATTGCAGTCTTTGAGGCGGGCATACCCACGAATAATTTGTGCACCGGAGTTGTTCAGAAGCTTAGCGTAAATGCCATTAAGTCGACTAATTTCTATTTTTTTATTGGCCACCAGTGTAGGCCAGTGGAATTTAGCTGCACCTAAGTTCCAACCAAAACCCTTGGCGTTTTCGAAATCATGGCTGAAGTGACTGGCATAAGTGTAGAGCTTTTTCGGGACACAGCCGACATTAACACAAGTGCCCCCTAACGCCTGGTCATCAGCAATAGCCACTTTTGCTCCTTCACCAGCGGCCATCCTTGCAGCTCTTACACCACCAGAACCAGCACCAATCACAAATACATCAAAATCAAATTCCATCAGGATAAATCTCTTTATTTAGGTGAGTTACGCTAACTAAACCAACATAAACCAAAGTTGGACCGTTCTAACCGACCACTATTTCCATTACAATAGTGTCAAGTTTATCAGCCTTCCAAAGTGTTTGTTGGTTTACATCACCTTAATCGAGTTTGAAATATGTATTTAGTTTCCTTCAACATCAATAGCATTCGGGCCCGTATTCCGCAATTGGAAGCGATTGTGGCGCAATATCAGCCAGCCGTTATTGGCTTACAAGAAACCAAGGTTCAAGATCTAGAGTTTCCTATCGAAGAGACGAAGAGACTTGGGTATGAAACAATTATTCACGGTCAAAAGGGCCATTATGGTGTGGCGCTAATGACTAACCTACCCATATTAAAGGTGATTAAAGGTTTACCAGGTGATGATGAAGACTCTCAGCGCCGGCTAGTTGGTGCCGTTTTACAGTTACCCAACGGCGACACTATGACAGTATTCAATGGCTACTTTCCTCAAGGCGAAAACATTGAACACGTGAGTAAGTTTCCAGCTAAACGGGATTTCTATGCGGGCCTTACATCGCTTTTAAATACAGAGTTTAACGGCTCTGGGCATCTAGTGGTAATGGGAGATATTAATGTGGCAGCACAAGACATTGATATTGGTATCGGAGAAGACAACCGAAAGCGTTGGCTTAAGTCAGGCAAAGCTAGCTTTCAACCAGAAGAACGCCAGTGGCTCAGTGATCTTCGTCAATGTGGACTAACTGACAGCTACCGTCAATTACACCCTGAGTTAGAAGACTATTCCTGGTTTGATTACCGCAGTAGAGCGTTTGAACGCGAACCTAAGCGGGGCCTGCGCATTGACCAAATACTGCTAACTCAAGGGCTGATAGACTGTTGTAAAGAGGCAGGAATAGATTACCATATACGGGGAATGGAAAAACCATCAGATCATTGCCCAATTTTTGCGCAATTAATATTAACCTAAAGCGTCAAGTGAATTTTAATAAACTGACTTTTTACTTATAATAGTAAAACGATGCACTAATACTAATTAAAATTAGTATACAATGATTGTAGTTATAAATTTGACACAATAAAGCCGTTTAAAGGCGGAGAAAAACCATCCATGCCTAACCCTAAGCAAGACGCCGCAGATGTAGCCGCAGAGATGAAAGCCAATGCCAAAATCGCATCTACCATGCTTAAGGCAATTGCCAATGAAAGTCGTTTGCTTATTTTATGCAATCTAGAAGGTAAAGAGCTCTCTGTTACAGCGCTAAATGAACAGTTAGACTTAAGTCAATCTGCCCTGTCACAGCATTTAGCCGTATTACGCAAAGATGGCTTGGTAAAAACTCGAAGAGAGTCCCAGACCATCTATTATTCGCTGTCAGACGTGCGCGCTTCAAAAGTTATAAAAACGTTACATGAGCTATACTGTTCTTAAGTTAAATTAAGCCAAGTCAAATATTTTACCTGGGTTCATAATATTTTTGGGGTCCAAAGCCTGTTTTATTAACCTCATAGTTTGAACAGCTTGGGCGCCATGTTCCTCCAGTAGGTAAGCCTTCTTTCTTAAGCCTATTCCGTGCTCCCCTGTGCATGTGCCTTGCATTGCCAATGCCTGCTGAACCAGATAGTGGCTTAACGCATTAGCAGCCTCAACTTGTTCTTGGTTGTCTGGGTAAAAAGGAATAATAAGGTGGAAATTACCGTCACCCACATGGCCCACTAATGGGCAGTTAAAGCCTAACTCTAGAGCCTTGGCTTCTGACAACTCAATACATTCAGCGAGCTTAGAAATAGGCACGCACACATCAGTACTAATAACGCTAGCGCCCGGGTTAAGTGCTAAACAAGCAAAATAAGCTTGGTGCCTTGCTTTCCATAATTCATTTCGCTGCTCTAAGGTTTCGGCACAACGGAAATCATCTCCATTGTATTCTTGGGCTACGGACTCAACCAAAGCAACCTGCTCATCAACACTGGATTTTGAGCCATGGAACTCCATAAATAAGGTTGGTTGTGCAGTAAACCCCTGTAGCTTAGAGTATTCAATACAGGCGCCCATCTGGCAGCTGTTAAGTAATTCAATACGGGCCAGTGGCACAGCCAGTTGCATACATTCAATGACACATTGAGCAGCCTGATTGACGCTACTAAAACTGCAGACCGCTGCCCGAATCTGCTCTGGAACTGGGAAAATACGTAACCTTAATTCTGTAATAATACCTAATGTGCCTTCAGCACCAATATAAAGATGGGTTAAGTCGTAACCTGCTGCGCTCTTTCTTGATCGGCCTCCAGTTTGTATCACATCACCATTAGGCGTCACCACCGTAAGCCCAAGAACCACCTCTTTCATAGTGCCGTAACGCACAGCATTTGTTCCAGAGGCTCTTGTGGAGGCCATGCCACCTAAGCTGGCATTAGCACCGGGATCTAAGGGGAAAAATAGACCACTAGTCTTTAACGCATAATTCAAGGCTTCACGGGTAACACCCGCCTGCAACTTTACATCAAAGTCTTCTGCATTGATTTCAAGCACCTTATCCATACCCGTTAAATCAAAGCTCACACCTCCATTAACAGGGACTAACTGCCCCTCTAACGATGTCCCTGTGCCAAACGCAATGATTGGGATGCTGTGCTCACTGCAGATGCATACTGCCTCAGCTACCGCTTTAGTGGAATTAAGCATCAGCACAGCGTCAGGCAAAAGTTCACTGACAAAGCTTTCACCACAACTATGTTGTTCACGAGCAGTGGCATTGTCACTGTATTGGTCTCCAAATACGTTTTTTAACCGTGCCAGGCCTTGTTGCTTTGAGTTCATTGACGAGCCTCCAATCATGTTTATTGCTTTTTCATCATCATAATAAGTACCACTATTAGCCTATAACTAAACTGACTATGGGAGTAATTTATTCATCACATAACAATTAATCTCATTTACAATTAGGGTAGCAAAGGTCGATATATCTCAGCTTAGCAAAATTGACGTCCAGCGTGGTTATTTTTAACGGTTTAAATTTTAATTATTAGTTCTAGCCCATAAAAAAGCCCCCGGCTAGCATTCTAAACGGGGGCTCTTTAAGTTACTTAAGTTAATTAAGTAGTGAGTTCTAGCAATAACTTATTAAGTCGCGAAACGTACGCTGCGGGGTCTTCCAATTGACCACCCTCAGCTAATTGGGCTTGGTCAAATAGTACGCGTGTTAGCTCACTAAAACGGTCTTCATCAGCTTCATCATTTAGCTTGGCCACTAATGGGTGTTCAGGATTAAGCTCAAAGGTGGGTTTAGTAGATGGCATTGCTTGGCCAGCAGCTTCCATAATACGACGCATCTGCATGCCCATATCGTCTTCGCCAACCACCAAACAGGCTGGTGAGTCAGTCAATCGATGGGTGATACGCACATTCTCTACTTGGCCTTCCAGTAAAGTTTTTACCCGTTCAACTAGGCCTTCATATTGCTTGGCTTGTTCTTCGTGTTCTTGCTTTTCGGCCTCGTCTTCAACTTCGCCAAGATCTAACGTACCTTTGGCAACGTCTTGCAACTGGGTTCCATCAAAGTCCATCATATGGGACATCAACCACTCGTCTACACGCTCTGACAATAACAGAACCTCAATGCCTTTCTTGCGGAAGATTTCCAGATGAGGGCTATTCTTTGCAGTGTTGTGGTTATCAGCAACCACATAATAGATTTTATCTTGGCCTTCTTGCATGCGGGCTTTGTATTCAGCCAAACTATGCACTTGCTCTGTTTTGTCATCAGTACTCGAAGAGAAACGCAATAATTTAGCTATTTTCTCTTTATTATTGTGGTCTTCTGCAGGTCCTTCTTTCATAACCTGGCCAAACTCTTTCCAGAAAGTAGCGTACTGTTCAGGCTGCTTTTTAGACATTTTTTCAAGCACATCAAGCACACGTTTGGTTAGTGCTGCGCGCATTGAATCAATGACGGGGTCTTTTTGCAAAATTTCTCGAGACACATTAAGAGACAAATCGTTGCTGTCTACTACCCCTTTAATGAAACGTAGGTACATGGGTAAGAATTGCTCAGCTTCATCCATAATGAAGACACGTTGAACGTATAACTTTAGACCACGGGTTGCTTCTCGCTGATACATATCCATTGGCGCTTTGGCTGGGATATATAGCAAACTAGTATATTCAAGCTTACCTTCTACTTTATTGTGGGCCCATGACAAAGGCTCCTGGAAGTCGTGTGATACGTGCTTATAAAACTCGTGATATTCTTCATCCTTCACTTCTGAGCGAGACTTAGTCCAAAGAGCTGTGGCTGAGTTAACTGTTTCTTCTTCTGGATCTTGCTTGTCTGCATCTTCGCCATAATGTTCTTTCATCATGATGACAGGAATTGAAATATGGTCAGAGTACTTACGCACTAAACTGCGTAGACGGAAGCCTTCTGCAAACTCACTTTCATCTGCTTTGAGATGCAAGATAATTTCTGTACCGCGGCCTTCTTTTTCAACTTGAGAAATATCAAACTCACCTTCACCTTTTGAACGCCATAATACGCCTTCAGAGGTTTTTGAGCCGGCTTTACGAGTAATTACTTCAACTTCGTCAGCAACAATAAAGGATGAGTAAAAACCAACACCAAATTGACCGATCAACTGTGAATCTTTTTGTTGATCACCTGTTAGATTTTGTAAGAATTCAGAAGTGCCCGACTTGGCAATCGTACCTAGGTGGTCAATTACATCGGTGCGGTCCATGCCAATGCCATTGTCACTAATGCTTAGTGTATTGGCGTCTTTATCAAATTTGATACGGATAGCAAGGTCACTGTCATCACCGTAAAGACTGCCATCTGAAACTGCAGCAAAACGCATTTTGTCTGCCGCATCTGATGCATTAGAAATTAGTTCGCGAAGAAAGATTTCCTTATTGCTGTACAAGGAATGAATCATTAAGTGTAAAAGCTGTTTAACTTCTGTTTGAAAACCTAAAGTCTCAGTTTGAGTATCAGTGCTCATAGGGCGTTATTTCTCCGGAAAACATGGGTTGGGCATTAGCGCTAGTAAAGTGGTTAAGGAGGCAATTATGGGGGTGGCTTGAGTAATTTCAAGCTATATCACTTGCTTTATACCTCTTCACCTAATAAAAAGTGCGCTCTAGCTGTAGCGATGGGTTGAAACTCATCCTTTTGCCAAGCTAGCACCGTAATGTTGGCAATTCGCTTACCTTGTCGAACAATGCTGCATCGAGCATAAGTAGGTTTAACACCCGCAGCCCTAATATAATCAATAGAAAAATTTATAATCTTAGGAATGGTTGGATGTTGGCTTGTTAACATCTGTCCCAGAGCCGCAGCCACTTCCATAAAGCCAGCGATCACACCCCCATGCAGAGCAGGCGTAATTGGGTTGCCGATATTGTTAGGCTCAGTCGCTAGGGTAAATAACCAACCATTTTTATCCTGTGTAATAGTCACACCGATAAATTTAGCATAAGGAATAAAATCTAATATGGCAGAGTAATCATCCTGTAGTTTGGATGATTCTATGAGCTGTTTAAGTTTCATAGTAATAAGTCCTCTGCACCCAGCTTTACAAAACCGCCCTTACCCCAAGCTTTTCCGCTGCGCACAAAAGTAGCCACACAGTGAACAATTGGGTCATCAGGGTCATCTTGGTAGGCGTAACCCCGTGTAAAACAAATACTGCGAGTAATTTTGTAGCACTGCGCCCAGGCAAAAATTGAGCCTTTTGCGCTTGCTCGACGCATGTGATCCATTCTTAGATCTAATGTAGGACAAAACTCTTGTGCCGGCAGGGCTGAAGTGACCGCAAACCCACACACAGTATCCATCATGGTGGTTAAGATACCGCCGTGCACATAACCGTGTGAGTCTATACCCAATATTTCTGGATTATACGGGAGTTCTATTGTCGCCTGTCCCTTTGAAGCCGTGATTACTTTCATTCCTAGCTTTTTACAATGAGGTAACACCTGTAAAAAGTTATTACCTTGCGTCAAGAGTTCTTTAGAATCCATAAAACTTGCCTAATTTAGTATAACTATATTAGATGATAGTCTACTAATGTTTTTCGATTCTTGGAGTCGTTAGAACCCCTGAGTTCTGCCAGTGAACTTGACTTAAACTCACGGCTATAGAGAATGTATACCACCACACAGGTAGTCACCATAAACACCAATGGGTGTATTGACCACGTCAACACAGCAAGGCTGTAATAGTAGGCTCGCAGGCCAAAGTTAAAATTATTACCTGCCATGGATAGCACCTTAGCAGAGCGATTAACATGGTCCATAAGGTCTTTATTATCAGAGATATCGCCATGGGCTACTGGCGCACTGGAGATCATTACTGTGGCAAAACCGTATTGCCTGAGGCTCCATGTAAACTTAAAAAAAGCATACACAAACAACAATATCAAAAAGAACAGCTTAAATTGCCACTCTAAAGGCGACTGAGGAGGTAAAAATGGAATACCCCGGCCAATGTGAACCACGTCATCAGTGTAGCCAACTAAGGTCACAAGGCCCGCTAAAATAAGCAAGCTAGAGGACGCAAATAAAGTCACATAACGCTCTAAATTAGCAACAGCTCCAATATCTGCCATGCGCATGTCACGGTCAATCATGCGAATCATCCATCGTTGTCGGTATGCATGTAGCACTCCTGCTAAGGAATCTTTGCTTCGCGAAGCCTTAATAGCATAAGCTTGATAACCCCGAACCACAAAAATAAACCAAACTAAAGCCAATAAATTCCAGCCATGATCTGGGAATAATGCGGCAATGTAGCTGGTTATAGTCTCCATTAAACTAGGCCTCGTCTTGGTGTTGTTGAAATACAGATGTTTGTTTCTTTTTGGTGGCTAAGCCTTTTTGTTTACGTGCTTGATAACTTGAAGGCGAAAAAGATTTAGCAACAATCTTTTTCTTCTTGTTGGGGCTAAAGGTTACCCCAGCTACAGCAGGCATTTTCTTTTTGGCACGGGTCATAGTTGGTTTTGCTCAATAGCAGTTGTTGAGTCGTCTAATAGACCTATTTTAACACGCTTCGAGCCCCATTTGTGTTTACCTCTGGTATTTGTTGCAACGTTAAAATCTGCTCGTCCATTAATAAACTTAAAGTGCCAGAATAGCAGTACGTATTGAAAACCCTTGAAGTAACAGTTTAAATAAAACCTTAAAAAGTAATACGTTCTGGCGCTTTAGATACTTTAAAATTCAACAATTGGTGATATTTATGTTTCATGGTGGGCCACGCTAAGGACTGAGCAACCGTCTTAGCTAAATTACCCTGCTTTTGGCCTAGTGCCAGCTTTTGTATCAGGTTAACTGCTGCAATAGATTCTTTTTGACGGTCTTCAGGTGTAGACTCATAGACATACTTTAAGCCAAAAATTTCAGCATACACTAGACGATTTGGCAATATGGGGATACAACCTAGCTGAACCGCTTCTAACACAGCGAGTCCTTGAAACTCATGCAGTGCAGTAGATAAGATCATATCTGCCCCCTCCAGCCAGTTTAGGTAGTGCTGGCGAGAGGCTGCATAGCCAAATTGAACGAGGTTAGTGGCGAACTCAGCTTTTATCTGATTAAACTCTATTGGTTGTTGGCGAAATTTTTGCCCCAGCACGCATAACTGAAAATCTACCCCTCTTTTTCGCAATTCTTGTAATATGGCTTGGAGTTGTTGCGGGCCTTTGTCGTATTCCCACCGTGCCGCCCAGACTAACCTTAAGGGTGACCCATCTTCTGGTTTGGGCCAAGGGGTTTGCTGAGGCTCATTATTTTTAAGAGTCATAGATGTAGTGTCCAAAGATGCAATAGGCACTGGTAACACACAACTTTTCCGACCTAACAATTCAACCACGTTTACCGGCATTTTTTCGGGCAGTTGGTTGAGCAAGTCCTCCACCCCAGTGCTAAAGCTTTGCTGGTTGTATTGACTATTGAATACTAATCTATCCGCTGCTAAAGCTGCATAAAGGCTCACCATTTTAGGATCTAAGTGGTGCTTAGCATTAGCCTGACTTGGCGGGTAAACAAATTGATTTTCGTGGAAATAGAGAATGCTTGGGATATTTGCTAAATTAGCTACAAACCCTTTTAGGGATGCTAAGTCCACCATCGATGTTGCAATCACTAAATCATAGGGCTGCTCTAACGTAGACCGTTCTCCCAAAGCCCACTGCATGCTGTTACCACGAATGCGCCAACTGAAATAACGCCCAGGCAGCACTAATTGGGTCCATTCATAGTTTGGAAACTGAGCAACTAGACCCTCACGCCAGTACTGATGACTTTTTGCGTCGTAAGCTGAAAGTAATAATATGCGCACGACTTAAACGAGGCTATCTAGAAAACGGGTCACCAGACGGCAAAACAACTCTGGTTTTTCAGCGTGAAGCCAATGGCCGCAGCCAGTCATTATTTTAAGCTCTGCATTGGGCAATAACGTGTCAAACGCTTCCTTATGATCAGCTAAAATGTAATGAGAATCTGCACCCTTAAGTATTAATACCGGGCCACTGAAGCATGGCAGCTTTATAGATGATGTAGGCGCTGCACTAATAGCTTGGTAGTTATCTTTAATGGCTTTGAGGTTATAGCGCAGTGCAAACTCCCCTGCATCATTTTTATACAAACTTTTCAATAAAAACTGACAGACCTGCACATCTGGTTGATACTTTATAAGTAAGCCTAGCGCCTGTTTGCGGGACGCTAATGTGGCTAGATCAATGCTGTTAAGGCCTGCCAATATGCTTTGGTGACTTGGTTGATACGCCACTGGGGCAATATCAGCTATCACTAAGCTATTAACGCGCTGCGGTTGATTTATGGCTAATTGCATCGCCACTTTACCCCCCATCGAATGACCTAAAAGGTCGACTCTTTTTAAACCTAACTCATCTAGCGTACCACACACATCTTCTGCCATGGTGGCATAGTTCATTAATGGGTGATGGCCAGACATTCCATGATTACGTAGGTCCATGGTGATCACCCAGCGACCTTGTGCCCACTCTAAAGCTTGGCTGCGCCAGTTGTCCTGTGATCCAAATAATCCATGTAAAACGACTAATGGGTGACCGCCAGTCGGATTAAATTGAAACATATTGAGCAGCATTAGCTCACTTCAACATCAACTTCTTCCACGGGAATTTCAAAGTCGTGAACTTGTTGCCATGATTTTTCTGGAGCCCTTTCCCAGACAGTACCGGCATTACTATCTAGCAGTGCGTCTAGGGTTAAATCAGCTTCGCACATAGGCTCCAATGGGAAAGGTTCTAGGTTTGAGAACTCGTTTAAAAATTCTGGAGTTTCATATCCTGTGAACAAACGCCAGCCAGTATCATTACTGTGTTCTGGTATAGTTTTGTACATAAAACGGACGGGTAAAGCATGATCACCTAGGGCTAGCTTTGATACACGAGCCATATGACCATGGCGAGTTTGACGCTTTTTTTCTGTCATTATTTATGCCATTATTCCAAGGTTTGCAGCATGATACTGAAGGTGTTCATCAATAAAGCTGCTTATGTAGTAGTAGCTATGGTCGTAACCCTCTCGCTCACGATAGTCGACTGGGTGTTGCAAACGCTCACAGGTTGCGTTGAATAATTCTGGCATCAGCTGATCAGTATAAAATGGGTCACTGGCACCCTGATCAATCAAAATAGCTTGCGGTATAATGCCTGCGTCATAGTTTTTTTGTACCAGGTGGTTAGCATCCCAATCTGCCCATGTGGCCTCATCGCTTCCCAGATATGCTGTAAGGCCCTTTCGGCCCCAAGGGCACTGCGATGGAGACGTAATGGGGGCAAAAGCTGATACTGAGGCGTATTTACCTGGGTTTTTTAAAGCGCAGATCAATGCCCCATGACCTCCCATGGAGTGGCCACTAATAGCTGCCTGATCACTCACAGCATAGTGGGTTTGAATAATACTTGGCAGTTCTTCTGTAACATAACTGTACATGTTGTAAGCATCAGACCAAGGCGTCTGAGTGGCGTTGACGTAAAAACCTGCACCACTGCCAAGGTCGTAGGCTTCGTCTTCGCCTTCTATGGCAGCGTCACGAGGGCTAGTATCCGGCATCACGATAGCCATACCCAATTTTGTGGCCATACTAAATGCACCAGCCTTTTGGCTAAAGTTTTCATCGTTACAAGTGAGGCCCGATAACCAATAGAGCACTGGCACCATTTTTGTTTCAGTGCCCTGTTTTGCTTGTGGTGGCAAGAATATAGCAAAGGTCATGCTCCCGTTGCACACCACAGACAAATGTTCTACCCGCAATAGGCGGCCACCACTGACTTTGACTTCTGAAATTTGTTTTAAAGACATGACAGATGGTTCCTAAAAAATGATAACAGAGCGGATGCTTTCACCGCTATGCATCAGGTCAAAAGCGGTGTTGATGTCTTCTAAACCCATGGTATGTGTCACCATTGGGTCTATTTTTATTTCACCAGCCATATAGCGCTCTACGTAATCGGGTAACTGTGTGCGGCCTTTAACACCACCAAAAGCGGTTCCGCGCCAGACACGGCCAGTGACTAACTGGAATGGACGGGTACTGATTTCTTGACCCGCTCCAGCGACTCCTATTATTACTGACTCACCCCAACCCTTGTGACAACACTCTAAAGCTGAACGCATAACGTCTACGTTACCAATACATTCAAACGAAAAGTCTACACCGCCATCGGTTAGGTCTACGATAACGTCCTGAATAGCATCTGAATAGTTCTTTGGGTTAATGCAATCTGTAGCACCCAACATTTTTGCCATTTCAAATTTATCTTCATTAATATCAATAACAATAATGCGGCTAGCACCAGCCATCACAGCACCCTGGACTACGCTCAAACCTATTCCACCCATACCAAATACGGCAACTGAGTCGCCTGGCTGAACCTTAGCTGTATTAAGTACTGCGCCAATACCTGTGGTTATACCACAGCCTAACAGGCATACTTTATCCAGTGGTGCAGCTTTATTGATTTTCGCAAGGGCAATTTCGGGGACAACTGTGTACTCAGAAAAAGTAGAAGTGCCCATGTAATGGAACAAAGTTTTGCCGTCTAAAGAGAATCGGCTGCTGCCATCAGGCATTAGACCTTTACCTTGGGTACCTCGAATGGCTTGGCAAAGGTTAGTTTTACCTGACAAGCAAAATTTACACTGACCACATTCTGGTGTGTATAAAGGAATAACGTGGTCACCTACAGCAAGACTAGTGACACCTGCACCAACTTCTTCTACTACACCACCACCTTCATGGCCCAAAACAGATGGAAAAATTCCTTCTGGATCAGCACCAGACAAGGTAAATGCGTCAGTGTGGCATACACCTGTAGCAACCATTCGCACCAGCACCTCACCTGCTTTTGGTCCATCTACATCAATGTTTGAAATAGTTAATGGTTGGCCTTTAGCTAAGGCAATAGCAGCTCTTGATTTCATGATATAGCGTGTCCTTAAAGTTGATTAGGTCAATTAAAAATTGTTAGTTTTATACCAACTGACAATTTCACTTGAGGTTCCCTGCATCACCACACGATCCTGCTTAAGGGAAAGTTGGTAGTCGTACATTGGGTCATAATAATGAATCAGTAAATAACTAATCCAATCCTTATGGTGAGTTAAATTATTACGCTTTGACTGTTGATTTAAAGCCTTTTCAAGCAGTTTAACAAGATGCGTATGAGCTTCACTACCTAAACGTTTACGAATACGATTAATACTCTGTAAAAGGCTATCACCAAAAGCTAAGAAAGCATCGTTGGGATCAGCAAGCTCTTGCTGCCATGCAGCGATAGCCTTTACTACATACTCGCCAAAAATACGATCAACACGGGCATCAAAAAAATCACTTAAAACCATTATAGGAGAGGATCTAAGTTTAGCTTGGAGGCTTAGTGGGAGTAAACGACACCCCACCAAACGACTTTCGTCTTCGTATATAACTGGATTATTAGAGGCCTTTTTGAGCTGCATTAAAGCAATGGCTAGACTATTTTCAAAGTTAATTTGACTTGGCTGCTCTTCAATGTATTTACCAAAACTAGACCCACGATGCTTGGCGATACCTTCTAAATCAATCGGCCGATCAAACTGAGGCAGTATCTCTGTCTTACCTGTACCAGTGCGGCCACTAAGTACAAATGCCGGGACATCTTCTACCAATTTGTCTAAGCGCTCTATCAAGTGCGTACGAAGTGCTTTGTACCCACCTTCGACAAACGGAATGGCAATGCCTGCTTCGGCTAGCCATTGCTGCGTCACTTTAGACCTAAGCCCACCCCGAAAACAATATAGCACTGCATTGGGGTGCTGGCTTGCAAACGCATGCCATTGTTCAACCCGTTGGTTTTTCGTTGCACCACTGACTAACTGGTGACCTAAAGCGATCGCAGCTTCTTGGCCTTGTTCTTTATAACAGCTGCCTATTTGGTGGCGCTCATCATCACTCATTAAGGGCAAGTTGATTACATTAGGAAAAGCGCCTTTATTAAATTCTATAGGTGCTCGCACGTCAAACATGGGCCGTTGACCTAATAGCAAGTCATCAAACTGTGCCGCTTGAATTGGCTCGGGCATGCACATTAATAGGGATTTATTAGACATCCTATAGCACCGAAATCCAGTGTTTTTGTGCATCTTTTGGTGCAGATAAGTGTCCGATCCAAACACAGTCTTGCGCTGCGGCACGGCAAAGGGCTTCAGCTGCAGTCACTTGATCTTTGGCTACAGCCACTAATAAGCCGCCACTGGTTTGCGGGTCGCAGAGGATATTTAACTGGTCTTCATTGAGTGCGCCTAGTTTATGGCCATAGCTGTCGAAATTTCTACCGCTTCCCCCAGGCACACAGCCTTGGTCTAGGTAGTACTGAAGGTCAGTTAATAAGGGGATTTTGTCAAATTCTACTTCAGCCTGTAATTGGCTCCCCTCACATACTTCTGCCAAGTGCCCCATAAGCCCAAAACCTGTTACGTCTGTCATCGCATGAACGCCAGCCAGACGTGCCAGCTTTGCCCCTATGTCATTAAGTTTAACCATATTATCACGCGCCAAGTTAACATCCTGTGGGCGCAATATACCGCGTTTTTCAGCAGTGGTTAAAATACCGACTCCCAATGGTTTGGTCAGCATGAGTCGGTCTCCTGCTTGAGCTTGGTCATTTCGTTGAAGGTGCTCTAAGGCCACTCTTCCTGTTACAGCCAATCCAAATATGGGCTCTGGTGCATCAATACTGTGGCCACCAGCAAGACAAATATTAGCTTTAGCACATACATCTCTTGCGCCGTCTATTACCATAGCCGCTACTTCAGGTGCCAGTGTGTCTATTGGCCATCCTAAGATTGCAATCGCCATTAAAGGTTGGCCGCCCATCGCGTAGACATCACTTATAGCATTAGTAGCAGCGACCCGACCGAAATCAAACGGATCATCTACGATAGGCATAAAAAAGTCTGTGGTGCTGATAATACCTGTGCCATCACCCAAATCAAAAACAGCTGCATCGTCTCGGCTTTCGTTACCTACGATTAAGTTTGGATGAGAGAATTTTGGCAACTGGGATTGCAGCATTTTATCGAGTACTTTTGGTGAGATTTTGCACCCACACCCAGCGCCATGACTATATTGGGTAAGTTTAACTGTATTCATGAATAATCAGACAAATAGACAAAGATTGAAGTATACCGAGTTTATCCGGACTATGCTGTGGATCATTGCTCAGATTCTGGTGGTAATAGCGACAATGCCAGGCGCCTAACGTCTTTTTGCAACCCTTTGTGGGTATTATTTTGTGCTGCGTGCATGACCAATTGTTTATCCTTATCATTAAGTTGTTGCTGATAAAGTAAGTGCAATGGGCCACTAAACCCAGCATGTCCTTTTGCCAAAAGAATTAACAAGCGCTGCTGTTGCTCAACATTGAGCATTGCAGCCGTAGCATGTGTAAATTTAGGATAGATACCTTGCCAAGTTTCAGCATCTACAGACGTAAACCACATGCCTTTGCCAAAATCTAAATAACCTTTAAAGTGGCATTTTAGCTGGTGTTTTAACGCTTTAGCCCCGTGACTGATGGGTTGGATCACTTGCACACTATTGAGCCCAGTCGCTGTATCTGGACGCAAACCAAGCCATGTCGGGGTAAAGTTATTCGCAAGCCAAAAACAAAGGGTATTATTACTTGCTGAAAAGCTTGCTCCAATAAAATCAATCTGATGCGCTTCTCCACATGCATAAATGTGGCTTAAAAGTGCTGAACCAAATCCTTTTCCCTGCAACCTAGGCAAAACTACCAGCCTTTGAATGCGCCAACTACGCATTTCACAAGCGATGGAAAAGCCAGCTTGTTGGGCCAAAATTTGAGCCAAAAGATGACCTTGAATACGACGCCTACCAAGTGAAATTTGCTGCGCTAAAGTGCTGCCTAAGTTGCCTTCTTGAGCAACCCAAGCCATTCCAACAAGGCAGTCATCAACATAGCATAAGTAAATTGTATGCTGAGGATGATCCAATAGTAACCTTAAGTCTTGGGGTGTGGTCTGGTAATGCGCCAGCATAAGCAACGCGTAGACTTGTTTTAATAACTCGTTGTTCTGTGCCAGCTTTTCTCCAGTCATTAACCTGTACCTAACGTGTTGTAAATCATCAGTAGGTAAATCTAGCGTGGCATCAGGTATCCTCACGTCACATAAGAAGCTACTGCGAATAAATGTTTCTAAAGGATCATCAGCCTGCCAGCGCATTGGCTGCGTTAATGTTATTGCTTTGCTGGTTAGCCCTAGAGTACTCATAATATGGGGCAATTTTAATCTGTAGCCTTGGCCACTGCCCTCATAACCGTCTTGAGTGGATGATAAAACGACCAATTTATAATGCTTAACCAGCTTTGTAAGTTGTGACAACGGTATTGCTGCGGCTTCATCAACAATGACCAGACCAGCTTTAGGCCGCTGTTTTAACAGTGCATCTAAAGCGTAAAAATTTACCTTTTGCATACCTGCAGTTTGTGTCATCGAGCCAAGGGCGCGTTTACTGGGTGCTGTAACGACAACAGGGCCGTGGTTATCCTCCTTACCTATCGTTTTAATCAGCCAACCCAAACAGGCAGACTTACCCCTTCCCCTATGGCCTTCAATGGTATACACGATCTTGGACTGCTGGTTATAAGCCGTAACTAAAGTCGTTATTATACTTTGTTGTTCCCTTGTGGGTTCTAACAAAGGCGATTGTTTAAGCAATTTAGTTAAAGGTTGCCAATGGGTAATTTTTACTTGATTGACTTCTTCGTGCAAGACATACACAGCACTATGATGTTGCCATTGTTGCTGCCACCATTGAATGAAATATGAATGGGCATGACGCTCTAACTGACCGTAGGCTTTTAGTTGAGAATCAAAATGGCTCTGCCACTGAGATGTGGGAGGTGTTAACAAAATCAACACTCCTGTACCCTTAATAGTGCCACTCAGGGCACATAAAGCGCTCGCATTAAACCCTCGGTGAGCGTTATAAATCACATATTGATTAGACGTCCCCAGATATTGATTAGCTTGGTTTGCACTGATGTATTGGTGCCCAGATGCCTGACTTTGTCTTTTTTCTGGCACGTCAACCCATAGGCACAGTTCATCTACCTCAGGCAGTTGTTTTGCCTGCGCTAGTCCATGATTTTCCACCATAGCCACTACCAGCATCAAGCGGTGACCAGCTTGTTGAGATATCGATAATGGCTTGCGAAAATCAGCTAATTGGGTAATGGAACGCAAAGTTGTCCAATCCTTGGTGGCTATAAGTGATAATTATTGTACACTCAGAAGCAACAATAAACGACGCTGAACAACAACATGCAAAGAATAGCAGCCACCTGCCCTCATGATTGCCCAAGCGTGTGCGCATTAGAAGTTGAGCGCATTGACAGCCATACCATTGGTGGCGTTTATGGTAGCAAAAGTCAAACCTACACAAATGGCGTAATTTGCGCCAAGGTGGCTCGGTATAAAGACCGCATCCACCACCCACAGCGCCTAACACAGCCGTTGCGCCGCATTGGAGATAAAGGTGCTGGCATTGAGGCGTTCGAGCCAATTAGCTGGGAAACAGCAATGGCCTTAATAGTGGATAAATTCAATACCATTAGCAACCAATATGGCACCGAGGCAATTTGGCCTTATCACTACGCTGGCACTATGGGTTTGGTGCAAAGGGATTCCATTGACCGTCTTAGCCACACCTTAGGCTATTCCCGTCAAAAGTCTACCATCTGCACTACCCTAGCTGACGCTGGTTATATTGCAGGCACTGGCCTTAAGCGCGGCATCGATCCGCGGGAAATGCAGCATTCATCGCTTATTGTTGTTTGGGGTGGCAACCCAGTGCACACACAAATTAATGTGATGGATCACATTAATAAGGCTCGAACTAAAAGTAATGCTAAGTTAGTCGTTGTGGACCCTTATCGCACAGCCACAGCACAAAAAGCTGATCTACATTTAATGCTGAAGCCAGGAACTGATGGCGCTTTAGCGTGCGCAGTCATGCATTGTTTATTTAGAGATAAATACGCCGATTGGGATTATTTAAATCAATTTACTGATGACCCACAAGGTCTTGAGAGTCATCTGAAATACAAAACGTCCGCTTGGGCATCAGTAATCACTGGCTTAACCGAAGAAGAAATCGAAACCTTCGCACATTGGTATGGTACTCATGCTCAAAGTTTTATTCGATTAGGCTATGGCTTCAGCCGCAGCCGTAATGGTGCTTTTAATATGCATGCAGTCACCTGCTTACCAGCAATAACAGGGGCATGGAAGCACCTCGGTGGTGGCGCACTTTATAGCAATAGTGCCATGTACCCGGTGAACTTAACCCTAATAAAAGGGTTAGACAGCATTGATGAAACAACTCGTATTTTAGACCAATCACGCATTGGTCCAGTGCTCACTAATAACCCAAGAGACCTGCAAGGAAAACCCCCAGTTAAAGCGCTGTTTATTCAAAACACCAACCCCATGGCTGTAGCACCTGAATCAAATTTGGTACGCCAGGGCTTTGAACGGAATGACCTATTCATTTGTGTGCATGAGCAGTTTATGACTGAAACAGCTGCCATGGCAGACCTAGTGCTTCCAGCAACCATGTTCTTAGAACATGATGACATTTATTTAGGTGGTGGTCATACTCACCTTCAACTGAGTCGCAAAGTTATTGAACCACCTGGCCAATGTCGAAGTAATTTATGGGTAATCAATGAGCTTGGCCGACGTTTAGGTAGTCAGCATAGAGGGTTTGACATGTCAGCAGCAGAACTCATGGAAGACTGCGTGACTCAAGGTGGCTCAGTAGAGTGGCCAACGTTATGGCAAAACAATTGGGTAGATTGTGCACTGCCCTTTGATGACGCCCACTTTTTAAATGGTTTTGCTCACACCGACGGCAAGTTCCACTTTCATCATGGCTGGGATGAGCTGTTGTTGGGTAAAATTAATGTGTCCTCATTGCCTGATCATGTGGCTATTACTGACCCCACCACTGCCAAGCAGCCATGGCGCTTAGTCACTGCTCCTGCACGCCATTTTTTGAACACAAGTTTTACAGAAGCCCCATTCTCTTTAAGGTTAGAGAAACAACCAGATTTAATGGTGCACCCTAAGGATTGTTTAGCTTTGGGGGTGAAGAATGGAGATCTTGTTGAAATTGGCAATAGTCGAGGACAGCTGATCTTACCTATTAAAGAGTATGATGGATTACAGCAAGGTATCCTGGTGTGCGAATCGATATGGCCAAACAAAGCCTTCGTTGGCAATGTGGGTATCAACGCGCTCACCAGTGCAGACCCCGGCTTGCCTCATGGCGGTGCTGTATTTCACGATACCAGTGTTTGGCTGCGGCCGTTTATCCCCAACTATAACTTAGACCGTATTAAGTAAGCGTCCAGCGTTGGTCTGTGGCAGAGAAATATTGAGCTGGTGTAACACATGCCAAGCCATTACTTGATTACTTGACATAAAGTAACACCCATAACGTTGCTCTAACTCGTCTAGCTTAGCTAACGCCTTAAAATTTGTGCATGAGATAAACACAGCATCAGGCATAGATTCAAGCCCACCTAACAGCTGATCAATGAGAACGGGCAGATGCTCTGAATTCATTGAGCCAATCTCTCGGTCGAGTGTTAAATCTAAACTTCCCCAACCTTTAATCGTGTACCCTGCATCGGTTAGGGCCTGATAAAACGGTTTATTTACGCTTGCCAAATATGGCGACAACACGACCAAATTTTGAGCTTTAATATGCACTAAAGCGGCTTTAATAGCGCTAAAGGGATTGCTAGTCACTTGGAGGGAATTACCTTGCTGAAGTAACTCATGCACCTTATTTTCGCCAATCACTAAACTCCCAGAAGTACAGCCGTATGCCATGGCGTCTAGAGGCACATCTGGCAAAATTAGGCTGGCACATTGACCGATCTGTTGCGCCATGGTTAATAAAGCTTCTGGAGTAACTTCAGCTGCACAGGCTATACGAGCTACTAAAACTTCAATAGGCAACCCAGCAAATAAATCTCGCCATTCAATCTCGAGCACCATATCAGTGGCCAGTACGACTAACCCAATGCGCACAGGCATGTCCTTGGGTGTTAAAAATTCTGGAGACAATGGCCTACATAGATTTGAAAAAGAATTCATTGGGTAGTTCCTTAACAGTCTTAATGAGTAATAGAGTGCCGCCGAGCTTTAGACCATATGCGGTTACTGAACAAACTTAAGCTTGTTGCGGCAGCAATACCAAACTTCTCACCCATCGTTTTTTTAGCCACGTACTCAATTAACAACACGTCACTGTCTTTTACTGCTTCTTGTAACACTTCATCTGAGGTACCCACTGCATCTACAAGGCCCAGATCTATAGCTTGCTGGCCGTACCATACATCGCCATTAGCAACTTGCTCTAGATCAAGCTGCGGACGTTGTTGTTTAACCCAACTTTTAAACAAACCATGGGTTTGCTGCAAATCTTCAACAAATTTATCACGGCCTTTACGGGTATTCTCTCCCATAATAGTTAGACTGCGTTTATGTTCGCCTGCAGTGAGCACCTCAACATCGATGGAGTGCTTTTTAAGCAGCCTGTGCACATTTGGCACCTCGGCTACTACGCCGATGGAACCAACCAGAGCAAAGGGTGCGGCAGTAATATGGTTAGCCATGCAGGCCATCATATAACCTCCACTAGCAGCAATTTGGTCAACACAAATAGTAAGTGGAATATTGGCAGTATTGATACGTCCTAACTGTGACGCCGCCAAACCGTAGGTATGCACCATGCCACCACTTGAGTCGAGGCGCATAATAATTTCGTCGGTAACTTTAGCAACTGATATAATCGCGCTAATCTCATGACGCAGAAACTCTACTGCACTGGCTTTAACGTCGCCATCAAAGTCTAGTACAAACGTCCTTTTCTTGGTGGCAGGTAACTCTTCCTCACCCAAGCCTGAAGACCCTTCTGCTTTAATTTGCTTAGCCTGTTTCTTTGCATCAGCTTTATCCTGTTTAGTCTGAAGCTTATCGGCTTTTTCCTGGCTCTTGCGCAACTGCTTGAATTGAAACTTATCCATCATTGCGTGATCTAGGGTGTCGGTCATGTCTTCAAACTCATCATTGAGGTTTCTCACCTCAATATGCCCGGCCTTACTCAATTGTCGGCGATTTTGTCCCGCCATGACTAAAAAGCCAATGACCACAACGGCAGCAACACAAAAAGTAACAACTTTTGCTAAAAATAACCCGTACTCATACAAAAAATCTAACACGTAACTCTCCAGATATGGTTCTTGTGTACACCAAAAAAATATCTGTCTATTCTAGTCTAGTGGGCCTTAAAACCATAATTAAACATGCATCAAATCTACAATTCAAACGATCGTTTGATTTAACTTAAAAAAACACATAGAATCAAACTGACTAAAATTAAAAAGGATCAAACTAATGGCTGTAGCTCAAATTATGGAGCAGATGAAATCTGCATTTGTCGCCGACGAAGCTGAAGACTTAGAAGCAACATTTCAGTTTTGCATTTCTGACGATGACGATTTCTATGTCACCATCGACAACGCCACATGTGCTAGCAGTTTAGGCAATCACGATGATCCAGAAATCACGATGTCTATGGATTCTGAGACACTTGCAGAGATTGTATCTGGAGAGTTGGATGGCATGGCTGCCTTCATGGGGGGGCGTCTGCAAGCTGAAGGCGATGTGATGTTAGGCACACGGCTAAGTCAATTATTTAAAATGGGTTAATACCCTACACATACCAATTAAATAGCCGCCTATATGCCTGCTTTATCAAGACTGCAGGGGTCTATTTAGCTTTTTATTAACTGCACTAACGTTAAATGCTATTGCCTTAAAGCATAAAAAGCCGCGAAAGTTGCGGCTTTTTAGGTCTGTATTACGTTCGTAGAACTAGTAGTAAAGCTTAATTCTTCCTAAGCATTCAACCAGAGACATTGGCCCTCTGAAGCTTTAGCCACAGTTTCTAGCTTAATTTGGTGAGCATGGAGCTCTTCATTAGTGGCTAACACCACAGGTAGTGAGCCGGCTTGCAAAATCACTTTACTATTCATAGCGGTGGCTCCACCATCCGCAGATGCTGTTTGGGTAGCCAGCATTAAGTCAGTTTGTCCACCAGTCATGAGCAGATAGACGTCAGCTAAGATCTCAGAGTCTAACAATGCACCATGCAATTCTCGGTGCGCATTGTTAATGCCATAACGTCGACAGAGCGCATCAAGGTTGTTTTTTTGCCCTGGATGTTTTTGGCGGGCAAGTTTTAAAGAATCTGTTATTTTACAAATATCCGCAATTTTTGGATAACTTCGCCCCACGGCTTTTCCCGCAATGGCCAACTCATTGTCTAAAAACCCAAGGTCAAAGGGTGCATTGTGAATAATCAGTTCAGCACCTCTGACAAACTCAATAAAGTCATCAGCAATAGCAGAAAATAATGCTTTACCTTTTAAGAAGTCTTCAGTGATGCCATGCACAGCCTGGGCTTCCATTGGGATATCACGCTCTGGCTGGACATATTCGTGAAAACTCTTCCCAGTAAGGCGTCTATTAACCATTTCTAATGCGCCAACCTCAATTAATCGATGGCCCTGCTTGGGCTCTAAGCCCGTTGTTTCTGTATCTAATACTATTAATCGCATAGTTTATTCCTTAAGAGATTATACAGCTTGTTCTGCGGCACCTAAGTTGGCAAGATCATCAGCAATTTCGTTTTCTACATGGCCACTGTGCCCTTTAACCCAATGCCATTCTACTTCATGAGCCTGCACAGCTTGGTCTAACATTTGCCAAAGATCGGCATTTTTAACAGGTTTTTTAGCTGCAGTGCGCCAGTTGTTTTTACGCCAATTAAAGATCCATTCAGTAATGCCTTTGCGCACATACTGAGAGTCAGTCGTGAGATCAACTTTGCACGGACGAGTTAAAGCCTCTAGCCCTTTAATTGCTGCCATAAGCTCCATACGATTATTAGTGGTTAATGGTTCGCCACCATATAAACGCTTTTCTTGCTCTTTAAAGCGCATTAATACGCCCCATCCACCAGGACCAGGGTTACCTTTGCATGCGCCGTCAGTAAATAATTCAATGTGATCTGTTGCCAATCAATTCATCTCCAAAGGTTGTTCTTTTTGACTCGTTTGTCGAGTCGCTCCTGCCAAACCAAAACTAGAATTGACCACGCGATTGCGCCAATGTGCTTTAAGTAAATGTACTCGCGTCTCTTGCTTTACTGCTGATAAAACATACCCAGCACCAAAAGGAATCACAAGGCAGCTTAGCCAGGGCCTAGTCTTCCATTTAGCTGGCGAGCAATCATATACAGGCTTAATATCAAAGTCACCAAAACTTAATAAGGTAAGCCAATCTTTAAGCCTGTGTTGTGCTAAAAAATTAGCCCGCCACGGCACTCCACGCTTGAGTCTTAGTCGTCTCCAAAAGCCCCAAAAGCTATAAGGGTTAAGACCTGTTATCACAAGGCGGCCACCTGAGTTAATAACTCGTGCGGCTTCTCGAAGGATCTGATGAGGATTGTCACTCATATCTAACACATGCTGCAGCACCAACAAGTCTATGGTCTCAGTAGCCAGAGGTAACTGATGTGGATCCATTACTGCGTGGCCACCTAAATGGCGATGTGATGTTAAAGCCATGGCATTTTTAATTGGGCTTGTTAGGCTCGCACTCAGCTTAGCATTCAGGCCTAAATAAACGCTGTAATGGCCAAAAGCTTTAGGCATTAAAGAATTCAGTTGTTGCTGCTCTTGCACCATAAATGAGGCACCTTTTGCACTGCATAACCAGCTAGTAAACTGCTGTTCTTCAAATTGGTAGGGCTTCAGGTGAGTAGAATTAGTCATGCTTCATAATAAGGCATTCTCAGCCACCTTGCTTGCGTAATTTAGCCAGCACCGCTACTCTAATGATTCATACAAAGCTCTAAAAAAGACCAAACCATGCAGACAATGCCTTCAAGTCTAACTATCACGCCTATACCAGCTTTTGAAGATAACTATATCTGGTGCATTGAGGATGTAAAATCTGACACTTTTATTGTGGTGGATCCAGGTGATGCGCAAGTTGTTATTCAACATGCAATAAAAATAGAAAAAAAGTTGTCTGCAATATTAGTCACCCACCATCATGCTGATCATACGGGGGGCATTGCTGCTCTGGTGAATTATTTTGGAGAGTTACCTATTTTTGGACCACTTAATAGTCCGTACTTTGGGACAACCCAGAGCGTTGTCGAAGGTAATACCGTCAATGTATTTGGTTCAAAGTTTAAGGTCATTGAAATTCCTGGACATACGCTAGACCACATTGCCTACCACAGTGATGAGCAAGGCCTATTATTTTGTGGTGATACTTTATTTTTGGCCGGTTGTGGCCGAGTATTCGAAGGCACGCCAGAACAAATGCATCACTCATTGAGTAAAATAATGGCGTTACCTGGAACTACCAAAGCTTACCCAACCCATGAATATAGTTTAGCCAATTTAGAGTTTGCTATGACTGTAGATGGTAACAATGAGGCCCTAACATTGGCACAACAAATGTGTAAACGCATACGGGCTAAAAATGAAGTTACATTACCTACCTGCTTAGCGCAAGAATCTGCTATTAACCCGTTTGTACGCACGCATGATAAAGCAGTCATTGCCAGTGCTGAGTGCTACAAGGGCCAAGCTTTGAATAGCCCTAGTGACGTTTTTGCTGCACTACGACAGTGGAAAAACACCTTTTAGGGATTATAAAGGATAAAAACTAAGGAACTATAACAAGACTTAGGGTTCTATATTGACCTACGCAGCTAGCCTGCTAAAATCAACAGCCTTTTGATATTTTAATTGTGAACACTGCCTTGACAAGAATTTCTTTACACCATTCCTTTAAGCGCCAGCTTAAACCCATATTTTATGTGGCTGCAGCGGTATTTCTTAGCGCCTGCCAAACACCTATTTTGCAACCGCATCTATCTAACCCAGATACAGCTAAAGTTGCCAACATTGCTGATGTGACAGACAGTACTAATGCCTCTGATGGTGTAAAAATTTCTGATGTTGTTGCGGCTCCTGGCACTGCTGCAGTGGCCAAGGCTAAGATCACTGATACTCCTTTGGCTAATGCTACTTTTGGAGCCTTAGCCCCACCCATAGAAAGTGTCATCAGTATAGCAAAACCAGTACAGCCATCGAATGTAATTAGCTACAGGGCTGAAGAACACGCTTATCCATCAGCCCAAGCCATTGCCGAAAAGATAGTTAATGATAACTTATTGGGTTGGTCTGAAATTGATTCTGATGCCAGCACTTCTGAAGCTGCACATTTTCTTGCAGAGCCCCACAAAAATATTAACCCTGTCACACCATTAGATGTTTTGGCAACACAGGTTTCAGAAAAAACTATAGATATAGTTCCAGACATAATTCCAGATCTAGATCTTTGGCAAATGACGGTAGCTAATTATGGTTTAGGTAACGTTGTCAACGCCCGCATTGACCAACATTATAACTGGTACAATTCACACAAAGCGTATATGCACCGAGTAACCACCAGGGCCAGCCGCTACTACCATTTTATGCTACATAGCGCCTTAGACCAGTCGCTACCTGCTGAAATTGCCCTACTTCCTATTATTGAGAGTGGCTTTGACCCCTTTGCTTATTCTTCAGGGCGCGCTTCTGGCGCTTGGCAATTTATTCCATCTACAGGACGCAGTTTTGGTCTAAAACAAAACTGGTGGTACGACGGCCGCAGAGATATTGTGGCATCTACCAAAGCAGCTCATAAGTACTTGTTACAATTACACAAAATGTTTGATGGTGACTGGTTACTGGCTATTGCTTCCTACAATGGTGGCCAGGGAACTGTACTGAAAGCCATTAAACGTAATAGAAAAGCGGGGAAACCTACTGATTTTTGGTCATTAGATCTGCCTAAAGAAACCATGAATTATGTGCCTAAACTATTAGCCGTAGCGCGGATTATTTCCGAGCAAGCCGGCACAGATACTCTGAACAGCATCGCTAATAAAGCCTATTTTAACGTCATAGATGTTGGGTCTCAAATTGACTTAGCTCAAGCGGCAGAGATGGCTAATATTACTACGGATGAAATGTATCGGTTAAACCCTGCCTTTAACCAATGGGCAACAGATCCACAAGGCCCTCACCACCTACTCATTCCTATTGCTCACTTAAACACCTTTAACTCCAACCTTGCAAAACTGCCTTCAAGTAAAAGGGTATCTTGGGAAAGATATACCATAGTGCCCGGTGATAGCTTACTGAGGCTTGCTAACCGTTATCACGTTAGTGTTGAATTATTGCGAACTATTAATAACATTGATGGCACAATGATTCGTGCGGGCAAAACGCTCATGATACCTATAGCTAGCAAAGATGCGGCAGCATATACCTTAAGTGCTGCGCAACGTGTTATTGCCAGGCAAAAGCAAATTAACCAAACTCAAGCCAGCAAACGAGTTGAATATAGAGTTAAAAGTGGCGACAGCCTTTGGAAGATCGCGAAAAAATATAAAGTGAGTATTAAACAAATTGCAAGTTGGAATAAACTTAGTTCTAAATCTGTGTTGCAAATTGGTGACAAACTCAATATATGGCCACGAAGCAGCAGTAATAAACTTCCCACTGCACAACGTACCTTAGTAAAAAAACTCACCTACAAGGTACGTTCTGGAGACAACCTCTCAGTTATTGCACATCGCTTTAGTGTCACGGTTAAAAACATTCAAAAGTGGAACCAGTCGCTGAAAAAATACCTTCAGCCGGGTCAGCAACTCAGCCTCTTTGTTAATGTTACTAAACTTAAACAATAGGTATTAAAAAACCCGCCTGAGGCGGGTTTTTTTGTGTTCGCTAATCAACTTTAACTATGCGTTGGTCAGCTTATAGCTGGTCATCAACTCCCTTAACATACCAGTCCATGCCTAGCAAAGTACCAAGATCAACCACTTCGCCTTCAGCAGCAGCTAGAGAACCATCCTGCTTATATACAGGGCCAGCAAAGGGGTGAAGTTCACCCGATGTAATAGCCGCTGTGGTGGTTTCTGCCATAGCTTTAACGTCAGCTGGCATGTTCACGAATGGGCCCATTTGAACCATATTCGCATCCATTCCACCAAAGGTATCAGTGCTTACCCATGATCCATCTAATACTGCCTGTGTGCGATCAACGTAATAGTCCGCCCAGTTATCAATAATAGAGGTTAGCAAAGCGTTAGGAGCAAATGCAGCCATATCTGAGGCCTGACCAAAGGCATAAACACCCTGCGCTTCTGCCACTTGAACTGCAGCGGTAGAGTCAGTATGTTGGGTGATAATATCTGCACCTTGGCTAATTAACACTTTAGCCGCATCGGCTTCACGGCCAGGGTCAAACCAAGAGTTGGCCCATACCACTTTAAGCTTAAAGTCTGGATTAACAGTTTGAGCGCCTAATAAGAACGCGTTAATGCCGCGCACTACTTCAGGAATTGGGAACGAGCCAATGTACCCAGCGACACCTGATTTAGACATCTTGGCAGCAATTTGACCAATGACGTAACGGCCTTCATAAAAGCGTGCGCCATAAGTAGACACGTTATCTGTACGTTTGTAACCAGTAGCATGTTCAAACTTAACATCTGGGAACTTAGCCGCAACATTTAAGGTGGGGTCCATGTAGCCAAACGACGTAGTAAAAATTAAGCCAGCACCTTGACGAGCCAAGCGAGTAATTGTGCGCTCAGCGTCTGGGCCTTCAGGTACATTTTCCACGAAGACTGTTTCTGCATGATCACCTAACCGAGCATCAATCGCTTGGCGCCCTTGATCATGTTGATAAGTCCAACCAAAGTCGCCTGGAGGACCAATGTAGATAAAACCAACCTTTAGCTTATCTGCTGCAACAGCAGAAATGGATAGTGCTGAGACCAGCGCAATGCTGGCTGCAGTCGTGAGCAACTTCTTCATAAAACTTCTCCTCATCTATTACGATGACTTGTTATTAAAATGTTACAGCAGTAGTGATCTTAAGCTAAGCTTAACGATCGGGTACAAAACCTTGCCCTAAAGAGGCAGGGGTATTGATCAAAGATAAGCGTCGATTAGTAGAAATAATAACCAAAGCTAAAATAGTTGCAACGTATGGCAGTGAAGATAGCAGTTGTGATGGTATACCAACACCCATACCTTGAGCATAAAGCCCTAAAATCCATACGCCACCAAATAAATAGGCTCCAGCGGCTAACCGACCTGGTAACCAAGTAGAGAATACCACTAATGCCAGAGCAATCCACCCCCTGCCTGCAGTCATATTTTCTATCCACTGAGGGGTGTAAACCAAAGATAAATAGGCCCCAGCAAGACCAGATGTGGCGCCACCAAAAGCAATACACGCATAACGCACTGCAACTACACGGTAGCCTAAAGCGTGAGCAGAGGCATGATTTTGCCCAACAGCACGGATAATTAAGCCCATTCGGGTGTGATTTAACGTATAAGCCACAGCTGCAGTTAATGCAATGGACACATAAACTAGCGGATCTTGTCCAAAGATTAATCGACCCACATAAGGCAGGTCTGATAGCCATGGTATGGACACGTTAGCTAACTTAACCCCTGGTAAACCAACAAATCCACTACCAATTAAACCCGAAAGCCCAAGCCCCAATAATGTAATTGCTAAGCCCGTTGCAACTTGGTTAGTCATTAAGGTTTGCGTCAGTAGGCCAAATAATAAAGACGTGGCAATACCTGCAAAGGTAGCAGCAATGACCCCTAACCAGGCAGAACCAGTAACATGTGCGGCAGCAAAACCACAGACAGCGCCCATTACCATCATGCCCTCTATACCGAGATTAAGCACCCCTGAGCGTTCCACTACCAACTCACCGATGGCGGCTAATAACAAGGGAGTAGACGCTGTGATAATGGTTAAAAGTATTGCTTCGTATGGGCTCATGACGCGTGACCTGTAGTAGACTGATTAGGTTTAGTACTTATCCATTTAAGCCGATATAGAATTAATGTATCGCACATCAAAATAAAGAATAGCAACATGCCCTGAAACATCTGAGTAATTTTGCTGGAAATGCCTAATTCAATTTGTATCCCTTCACCGCCGATGTAACTAATTGCTAACAAGATGCCGGCAAAGATGACCCCCAGAGGGTTTAAACGCCCCAAAAATGCGACAATAATCGCTGTAAAACCATAGTTAGGTGAAATTTGAGGCTGTAACTGGCCTATTGGCCCCGCCACTTCGATCAAGCCAGCAAGCCCTGCAAGGCCGCCAGACAGAGCAAAACAGAACCACACCATCTTAGTTTGTGAAAACCCTGCAAAAGCGCCTGCTCTGGGTGCACTCCCCACAACATTAATCTCAAAACCCTTCAGCGTGTGGCGCATTATCCAGAACAGGACTAACGCAGCGACCAACGACACTAATAAACCAAAATGCATTCGCCCATCACCCCACATGGGCAGTAGATGCCAACCTTCAAACGATACGGACTTAGGAAAGTTATAACCATTGGGATCTTTCCAGGGGCCTCGCACGAACCAGTCCAAAAGTAACTGAGCAATATAAACTAACATCAAACTGGTAAGAATCTCATTAACCCCAAAATGAGTTTTTAGCCAAGCGGGGATCAAGGCAAATAGTGCACCACCTAATGCGCCTAAACATAGCATGGCTACCAGAGCAAAAGGCGATTGCCACTCTCCCCATAATATGGGAATAATAGCGCCCATAAGGGCCCCCACTGTTAGTTGACCTTCGGCACCTATATTCCAAACGTTAGCTTTAAAACACACCGCTAAACCAACACCGATGAGCACTAATGGTCCAGCCTTGACTAATACCTCCTCAACAGACCACCAACTGGTCAAAGGATCTATAAAATATAAATATAGCGCAGTAAGGGGGGGTTTACCCATCGCTGCAAAAATCAGCCCTCCAACCACTATGGTAAGTACTATGGCTAGTAAGGGAGAAAATAAATTCATTAAGCCTGAAGACTGAGGGCGTTTTTCTAAAATTAATTGCACATTAAGCTCCAGCTGCTTGCGCAGTTTGTTCATGGGAACCAGCCATCATTAAACCTATTTTTTCTCGAGAAAGCTCACTAGCTGCATAGCTTGGCGATAATTGCCCTCTAGATATGACGGCAATAGTATCGGCTAACTCAAATATTTCATCCAGATCTTGGCTAATAATTAAAATAGCGCTGCCTTGTCGTGATAGGTCAATGACTGCTTGGCGGATTAACGCTGCGGCCCCAGCATCAACGCCCCACGTCGGTTGGTTAATAACCAAAACTTTAGGTTTGCGATTAAGTTCTCTGCCCACAACAAACTTTTGCAGATTGCCACCAGACAATGAACCTGCCACGTCATCTTCCCTAGACTTGCGCACGTCGTAGTTGATACTAATAGCCTTATTCAACTGGGCTAGCTGACGCCGATCTATTCCAAACCATCCTCGATCTAACGGTGACTCTGTATCATTACACGCATGGCGAGACAGAAGGATATTATCAGTTAAACTTAAATGTTCTACTGCACCATGTCCCATGCGCTCTTCAGGGACAAAGGCAGCCCCTAAAAGCCGCCGTTGATTAATATTAAGGCCGTCACTAACCTGCCCTAGTAGTGAAATAAAGTGTTGCTGCGGGTTACGTTCTTCCCCAGAAATTACACTAAAAAGCTCACCTTGGCCATTACCTGCAACCCCTGCAATAGCTAGTATCTCCCCACTTTTAACTTGCAAATTTACATCTACAAGATCAACACCAAAAGGAGCAGACGAACTTTGATAAAGGTGAGAAAGAGATAACAATACCTCACCTATTTCACCGTTAGTATTACGAGTCACCTGATGCACACTACTGCCTACCATTAGCTGTGCTAGGGTAGCAGCTGTCTCCACCTTAGGATCAACTTCTGCAACAAGTTTACCGTGGCGTAAAATAGTCGCGTCATGGCATATTTGTTTTACTTCTTCTAGACGATGAGAAATGTAGAGTACAGCACAGCCCTCTTCTACCAAACGGCGTAAGGTTGAAAATAAAGCTTGGGCCTCTTGAGGGGTAAGAACCGCAGTCGGTTCGTCCATAATAAGAAGTTTAGGCTGCTGCAACAGGCAACGAACAATCTCTATGCGCTGCCTTTCTCCAACAGATAAGTCTGCAACCAATGCAGCGGGGTTAAGGGGCAAGCCATAATCTAATGAAAGGTCTGCTATTCGCTGGCTTAAGTCACCTTGGCGCAGCTGCACTGGCAAAGCAAGGCTAATATTTTCAGCCACAGTAAGGGCTTCGAACAATGAAAAATGTTGGAATACCATACCAATACCCAGCTCTCTTGCGTGCGCTGGGCTGGCTATCAAGGTCTCTTGGCCTTGCCAAAAAATACTGCCAGACGTAGGTTGCAAAGCACCATACATCATTTTAACTAAGGTAGACTTGCCTGCCCCATTTTCGCCTAATAAGGCGTGTACTTTACCAGTTTCTATCGATAGATTAAGGTTGTCATTAGCATAAAAGTCACCAAACTTTTTGCTAATATTTGTGACCTGTAACAGGGTCATTGGTGCATTATTATTAGATTTATTGAGCATGAAATCCCAGAATTCAGATGTAATACTGCTAGCATTGTAACCGCAAAATATATTTCGTCAACAAAAACCTGACTAGATGGTTAGGATTTCAAGTCTGTTAAAGTGAGTTAAACACTGTAAACCTCAAAATCTTTGAAATACGCATGGCCACTTAATTCTGCTGGCGCTACGACGGCCTCCGAAGGCTGGGTATTGTGCAAATAACGCTTAGCCACACTTTGTAAAGAATCAAGACTGACCGCTAAGATAGCAACCCTAAAAGCCTGGCGAACATCTGAAGTGCGGCCATGAAGTTGATTCTGATATGCCTGTAAGGCCTCTCCTGCTGGCGATCCTGGCTTATCAAGACTGCCAATAACGCCCAACACTGCTTCTTCAAGGTGTTGGTTTAGTAGTTGATCAGACAATACCCAGTCTACCGATGCGCCAAAATCTGCGAAGGTTTCTTCACTACGAGGGTCGCGGTAAGAGTAAAAACGGAAACAAGCGTTATTATTATCTTGCCCTGCTCCACCACCATAAGCGCCACCCTGTTCACGCACCGCGCGATGTAAGTAACCATTGCGTAAAACCTCACCAAGAACAACCAACGAAGCTGCATCTGGATGGGCGCTTGATACAGTTGGAAAAGATCTAGCACAATAATTAACTTGGGTGTTAGTCGTCCACAACTGATGCACTGGTCGATAATCATTTTTGCTATGGGCTTTGTCAAATGGCCATTGAAAACGTCCTTGTAACGCACCTACATGCTCCATAAATGCGCCGGTAAAAGTGGCCTCTATATTAGACTCTTGTTGAACTTCCCCTACACTAGCCAACTGGAGTGGCTGTTCGCACAACTGTTGCTGGAGTTTTGCAAGTGTGCTGCATAGATCTGTTAGATGTTGCTCATCCTCCAAGCTGTCATCAAGCTGCTGTAGCCAAACCACAGATTTTAAGCCACTCATACTGTATTGAAGGTTTGCACCTGCGCTCATATTACGGCTAGCCGCACCTAAAGCAAAACTGTGGCCTGATTGCCCGACACTTTGTTGGCGACGTGATCGTAACTGGCCAACCAATTCCTTGATACGTTTTTTCTCATCAAAACGTACAGACAGTAAAGTTTGTTTTAGTAAATCTACAATGGCTTCTTGCTGGCTTACCAGCCCTTTAGTACTTATTACAAAGTAGGCGTTCAAGTGGTCAGCATCAGTGGCTTGACCCCGGAAAGATAAATAGGCAGAAAGGCTGCCGCAAACGGCGGCTTGCTGAGCCTGAACAGCTAAGTAGTCCCGGTCACCAATGCCTAATTCAGTCATCAGCTGGGCAAGCAAATTAAGGTAAGGTAAGTTTTGGGCATCAATTTTTGGCCAATCAATCACTAACTGATGGTACACCAAGCCATTTGTGCCTGCCCCATAAAACTCCCAGCCTAGATCTTTATTAGACACTGTTGGACTAGCAATAAACTGGGAGACTGGAATATCTGCTCTAGTCACCTCTGGCAAAACGCCAGGGTCGTCTTCTTGTGACTGACGATCCAATAGTGCTGCTGTTTCATCAATAACACTCTGACGTTGCTCATCATTCATGGCGCTAAGCATGCCACTAAGACGCTGTTTTTCTGCAGTGTCCCTGCGGTTTGCCATCTTCTCATCTGGCACTAGCGTCAACCTTACTTGATGACTATTGTTTATCAATAGGTCTTGAATTAGGCTTGGGATAAAGTCTCGATTTTTAATGTCCTGAGCAAGCTCGGTCAATACTGGGTCTAAATTTAGCGCGGCTAAAGCATCGCCGCCATGGATTGCTGCGGGCAGAGCACTCAGTATTAGCTGCATACCAAATGGATACCCATCACCACCTATTTCACGTTGACCCAACTCGAGCTGATGCAAAGCAGCTTCGATTTCGCTTTGCGGTACGCCCTCACTCGCTACTTTTTCGAGACAGTTTAATACCAAGGTTTCAAAGGCTTGCGAGTCTGTAATTTCCGCCCCTTCTAGACCACAAACAAAAGTCATTTCTTTATTAGAGTCTTCTAAGCCGCAAAGTTGCGAGGGTCCAGTACCTAAACCACATGTCTCAAGCTCCTTACGTAGCGGTGACGCACTATTATCTAGCAATACACGGGACAGCAAGTTAGCTCTCAATTGTTGTCTTAGATCTGTGCTATGGCCCAGCAACCAACCTAAGACTAAATGGGTTTTAGCCTGCTTGTCATTAGCTGCAGCTGGGTAACTTTCCTGTACTTTTAAGGGGCTAAAGTATCGCTTTTCATCCGCAACAGATAGGTCAATTTTCTGTGCTGAAAAACGATGCAGTGCATGCGTCTCAAAAGCGGCTTGATGTGTCGCTGCAGAAATATCACCACTGGTCATAAAAATAGCATTAGATGGGTGGTAGTGACGTTTGTAAAAGGCTAACAACTGTTCGTGGGTTAGGTCAGGAATGTCTGATGGTTCACCACCACTGTTAAAATGATAGGTTGTGCTAGGGAATAGGTACTTGGTTAAGGTTTGCCACAGCTGACTAACTGGAGCGCTCATAGCGCCTTTCATTTCATTAAAAACAACGCCTTTAAAAGTAAGGCTTTGTTGACCTTCTTCGTCATCAACAAACTCTACACGATGGCCTTCTTGAGCAAAGTCTAAGGCATCAAGGCGAGCAAAAAACACCGCATCCAAATAAACCTCTAACAGATTATTAAAGTCTTTTTTGTTTTGACTGGCAAATGGATAAGCAGTCCAATCACTGCTAGTAAAAGCATTCATAAAGGTGTTTAAAGAACGCCTTATCATCATGAAAAAAGGATCCCTTACTGGAAACTTCTCACTTCCGCACAAAGCCGTATGCTCCAGCACATGAGCCACCCCTGAAGAATCCTGAGGCATTGTTTTTAACGCCACTAAAAAGACATTCTCTGTTTGTTCACTGGCTAAGTGAATATGCAACGCACCAGTTTTAACGTGCTCGTACTGTTGAATATTTATATTTAACGAATCTATCGTTTGTTGGCGCAAAAAGCGAAATGCAGAGTGGGACTGTGGTGCTGCGGACATATTTTTACCAATTAATAGATTTAAAAGACACCACCAGTAGAAACTGATCATGCCATTAATAGGACCAAGAAGTTAACTCACATCTCGCTCAACGCTATGGGTTCACTGGCAAGTCAAAAGTGACTTGCATTACTATTTTCACAGGTGACTGTGGTTAACATCATTTACACCGAAAATAGGCCGCAATTAACCTTATTTTTATTATCTGCTATAGCTTTTAAACGGCAAGGGTTGCAAAAGCGACTTCAGCCACACCCTTTAACTTTAGCATCTTTCGCAAGTATAATTTGAAACACCGTGCTAGAAAAGTCTTCTTTAGCAGAAACATTAAATAGCCAGTTAAATACCCATCGCATACCGAATGATTTGTTTTTTAATTAGTGGGACTTTGGCCGATGCCAGCACCATATTTCTAAGCCACTTGCTCTTGGTACCCGTTTGGCTAAATCCATGGTGAAAGGCATCCATACTGTGAAGCATGATGCTATTGGCTAACTTTCGCTGCTTTTGATATCGACTCAGCACCCCTATTGTGGACCAATCTTCGCCAGAGTTGCGAGCCTTCTTGAGGGTTTCTGCCAAACTAGACACGTCTTGAAAACCTAAATTAACACCCTGCCCAGCCAGTGGGTTAATGACATGGGCTGCATCACCAACTAATACCATGCCGTCCATACAGTAACTTTGAGCATGTTGTTTTTGTAATCCAAAAGAGGCCTTTTCAGTCACTTCGATGGCGCCAAGTTCAGCCGGGAAATGTGACATAATTTCACCTGCCAAGTCTACGTTAGGTAAATTTGCTAACGCTCGTGCATGATCTGTCTGGTGGTACCAAACGACAGAACCGTGCTGACCCAGCAGAGGTAAAAAAGCTTGCGGGCCGGTATTTACAAAGCGTTGCCAAGTGATATCTTGCTGGCCCAGCTGAGTATTAACAGAGGCCACCAGACAAGCTTGCTGATATTGCCCGCGATTAACGCCAACTCCAAAGCCTTGCCTTACCTTAGACTGAGCACCATCTGCACCAACGACCAACCGGGCCGATATACTTTGCCCAGTGTCAAGGTCTATACGCATCGTCTTACCATCACGATGAAAGTGTTCTGGCGATGCAGGACAAATGATCTTTACGTTGTCATTGCTTTGCAAAGCCTGCCACAAGCTAAGCTGTACCAATCGGTTTTCAACAATATGTCCAAGTTCTGCTACACCCACTTGATTAGCGCTAAACGTTAGGTCTCCAAAGCCTGCAACTTCCCAGACACGCATGCGCTTGTAGGGGCAAAGACGCATGCCTTGAAGGATCTCCCAGGCGGCAGATTGCTGCATTACCTGCGTACTTTTAGGGCTTAAAGCAGAAATTCTTAGATCAAATTTCTGGCTTAAGTCATACCGACCTGGCTTATGCCCGTCCACTAGGGCAATGGAAAATCCATGTGGGGCAAGCAGTGTTGCCAAGGCAGCGCCAATCATACCACCACCACAAATCACAATGTCGTAATCACATTTCACGTCTAATAGCCTTTACGTTAATCAATAAACTAGTCAACTTAATTTGCCTTTGCCCCATAAAAGCCCTTCCCTTCCAAGCCCACTTGTGGTCTATTAAAAGCATGGCTGCAGCATAAGAATCTACTTATTTGGAGCCTAAGTTATGTTGGTCTCACGGCTAACAAGTCTATCTACTTAACCCAACTAACCCAAGAGGAACCACACTCTATTTCTACTTTTTTAACTCTCCCTAAGAAGGAATCGATTATGCAAATGAACATTACTGCTCGTCACGACACCAAAGCTACTGATGCCATAAAAGAACGTATTATGGCCAAGCTGCAGAAAAATGAAAGCCACTTCGATCATATTACTAACATTCAAGTCACTATGGACAAAGAAGGTAACCAAGACCTTGCTGAAGCCACTCTTCACCTCAATACTGGCCAAGAAATATTTGCCAAAGCCAGAGGCAACAACATGTTTAGTGCGATCGACTCTTTGAGCGCTAAAATAGAAACCCAGTTACAAAAAGCTAAATCTAAAACACAAACCCGAAAAGGCATTGATAAAGGCATGCGCGTGATGTCTGAAGAGCCAGAAGAACCGGATGAAGAAGTCGCTTAATCTAAATGTTCAGCAAAGGTGGTATAGGTCTCATAGTCATTAATTCCTAACGCTGCTGCAGAACATAACGCCATAGGATCTTCCGCAAGATCCTTTGGTACCACTACCAAACCATCACTGAAAGACACTACTTGTAAGCCAACTTTATGGCAATGAGCAAAGACCTTTTCCAGCGCGTGCACAACCTGCTCTTGATCCTTAAGCAATCGGTCACGTGGAATTTCATCATGGGCTGGGGGCTTGTACTTAAACTGCTTTAGTACTTGTTTCTGATCATCCATCATCAACAGCAACACATCACCCCACCGCCATTGTTCTAACAAACGCTTACAAAATAAAAATTGCCCAACATCGGTGCAGTGAACACGGTCGCCTGCGCGCAATTGCCTTAACTCATCGTGCACGTGCTGCTGCGTGGTGGTGCTGGTGATTTCTATATGCATTGTGGGTTCTTTGCTTTAGGTATAGACCGACAGTTTAACAAACCTAGCCCCTAAGTGGAGATTTTCAAGCATTATCACCCAAGACTGTTCGGTATTGATTGAAACTCTGTTTAAGAACAGCCACTATAAGTCGGTATATGAACAGTAGGCCACTTTTACAGGCGTTAAAGTGGCTCTTTGTATAATTAAATCTAAACAAGAGGATATGCAGTGGAACGTGAATCAATGGAGTTCGATGTTGTTATTGTGGGTGCTGGCCCATCTGGCCTTGCCACCGCATGTAAACTACTACAACTAGCCCAAGAAAAAGGCCAGGAATTGAGCGTTTGTGTAGTTGAAAAAGGCTCTGAGGTAGGTGCCCATATATTGTCTGGCGCTATCTTAGAGCCCACAGCCCTAAACGAACTTTTTCCTGATTGGCAATCCATGGGAGCACCGCTCACTGCGCCTGTTGTTAGAGACGAAATGCATATTCTTACGAGTTCCACAGGTGGTATGTCATTGCCTAATTTTGCTATTCCCAAGCCAATGCACAACGAAGGTAACTACATTGTTAGTTTAGGTAATGTGTGTCGTTGGCTCGCTGAGCAAGCTGAAAATTTAGGTGCCGAAATCTTCCCAGGTTTCGCTGCTTCTGAAGTCCTTTATCATCAAGATGGCAGTGTTAAAGGCATTGCTACAGGGGACATGGGGGTCAGTGAAACTGGTGAGCAAAAAGACAGTTATATGCAAGGAATGGAATTACACGCAAAATATACTGTATTTTCTGAGGGCTGCCGGGGTCATCTGGGCAAACAATTGATTGAAAAATTTAACCTTGATTTAGAGGCAACGAGCCAGCATTATGGCATTGGCATTAAAGAACTATGGGATATTGACCCAGCCAAACACCAACCCGGCTTAGTTGTCCATGGTTCTGGCTGGCCGCTGACCAAAGGGGCTAATGGTGGTTTTTTCTTATACCACGGTGACAATAACCAAGTGACTGTAGGTATTATAATTGACCTAAGCTACGATAATCCACATCTAAGCCCATTTGACGAATTCCAGCGCCTTAAGCATCACCCTGTACTTAAACAGCATTTAGAAGGCGGCTCTAGAGTGTCTTATGGCGCTCGTGCTGTCGAAAAAGGGGGGCTATTCGCCTTACCTAAAATGAGCCTTCCAGGTGCCTTACTTATTGGCTGTGACGCAGGGACTATGAACTTTGCCAAAATTAAAGGCAGCCATACGGCAATGAAATCCGGCATGTTAGCAGCTGAGACATTATTTGAAGCCATTATCAACGGTGACCAAGGTAAGCAAGACTTACTCGCATATGGTGAGAAGTTTAAGCAGTCTTGGTTACATGAAGAGCTTTATAAAGCGCGTAATTTTGGTGCTGCAATGCACAAGTTTGGCATGTGGTTAGGAGGCGCCTTTAATTGGTTTGACCAAAATATTTTTGGCGGCAAGCTTCCGGTCACTCTAAAAGATAATACCCCTGACTATGCGCAGTTAAAACCTGCCGCCCAGATGCCTAAAATTGAGTATCCTAAACCTGATGGAATCACCAGTTTTGACAAGTTATCATCGGTATTTATTTCTGGTACTAATCATGAGGAAAACCAGCCCTGTCATCTTACTTTAAAGGATGCAAGCCTGCCTTTAGGTATTAACTTAAGCATGTGGGATGAGCCAGCACAACGGTATTGCCCTGCTGGGGTATACGAAGTACTGGAGAACGAAAGTGGTGACAAAACCTTCCAGATCAACAGTCAAAATTGTGTCCACTGCAAAACCTGCGACATTAAGGACCCAAGTCAAAATATTACCTGGGTGGTGCCAGAGGGTGGAGGCGGCCCAAACTACCCCAACATGTAATTTTTTAAGCTGGGTAGCGCAATTTAGGTTAATGATTCATAATCACTAAATTGTGTACCTGTGTAACCACTTAATAGGCTTTAACTTAAAATGCAACTTAAGTAGATTGCCTACCATTTAATTGGAACAAACAAAATGAACCGACATGAGTTTCACTTAAAATTTGGGAGTAAAAACCCCATTGTTTTACCCGTGATCCATGTGTTGAATTATGAACAAACGCATCGCAATATTGTCATCGCAATGGAAGGTGGTTGCCCAGGGGTATTCCTAATCAATCATGATTTTGAAAAGGAAAAGCTATTACCAATTATTAAGCGCATCCGGGCTACATTTTCTGACTATTGGCTTGGCATAAACTTTCTTGCCGTCACTGGTGAATTTGCCTTTCCAATTTTAGGCGCGCTGCAATCTGAAGGCATTTGCATTGACGGGTATTGGGCTGATGATGCGTGTATTGACGAGCGTCGTGCGGAGAATGATCAGATAGAAGCCAACAGAATTAACACAGTACGCAAAGAGAGCGGCTGGCAAGGCTTATACATCGGTGGAACAGCGTTTAAAAAACAACGTGAAGTTGACCCAGCTGGGTATGCTTATAGTGCTCAATTAGCCACTGGCTATATGGATGTAGTGGTAACGTCTGGCATTGCCACAGGCCATGCTGCCGATGTTGAAAAAATCAAAACTTTTCGTATAAGCTGCGGTGATACAGCTCTGGCCATTGCATCTGGAATCACGCTAGATAATGTAAAAGACTATGCTGAAGATGCAGACTTGCTGATGGTTGCCACTGGTATAAACTCTAAAGATGACTTTTATAATATAGACCCAAAAAAGTTAAAAAGCTTGATGAATAATATCAATGGTTAAGGAGAAACATATGAGTTCAGATAAAGGTCCAAGAAATGATCGATGGTATTTCTCTATTATGGCACCCAATACAAAAGGGGATAAATTCGCATGGCTTGATCCAACGTCCATCTATATTAATGGTCGTGCCTATCAAGATTTACTTGATGATCTTTGCGCTGACATAGATCCAAAGGATATAGATGTTGTTGCAGGATTAGATGCCATGGGATTTGTTTTAGCAGCGGGCATTGCTGCTCGTATTGGTTGTGGATTTCTACCTATTCGAAAAGCCGGAAAATTATGCGTTGATACAGATAGTGCGTCCATGACAAATTATTCTGGGCGAACTCAATCAATGGAAATGCGACTCCCCGCGTATGCCCCAGGTACTAGGGTGCTATTGGTTGACCAATGGGTAGAAACCGGCGGAACAATGCATGGTGCAGTGCAACTAGTTGAGCAACAACAGGGCGTAGTTGCAGGAATGGTGGCTATTGTTATGGAAGAAAATGACAACACCACTAGATACCGTGAGACGTATAAATGTGTTACTGCCATACAGCCAAACACACCGTGGCAAGATCAGGCAAATGCTCAATATTTAGAAAGCTTTAAAAACTATAAGCCAGAGTCAGCTTTTCCTAAATAAAATTTACCCTGTAGCAGGCCATTATCGTCATTAAGTCTGATCTTAATGACCTTCTCCTTTAATAACCTTATAACGCTTACTTAGGTGCTATTTAGTCCCGAAGATCTTGTCACCCGCGTCACCAAGGCCTGGGATAATATAGCCTTGTTCATTTAGGCACTCATCAATTGCTGCAACATATAAATTCACTTCTGGATGCAATTCTGACAACTTCAATAAACCCTCTGGTGAGGCCACTAAGAATAACCCCATAATGTTTTTACAGCCCTTTTGCTTAAGTAAATCAATGGTAGCTAGCAGTGTACCCCCAGTAGCCAACATGGGATCAATGATTAGTGCTGTGCGCTGATCTACATCGGCAATTATTTTGTCGAAGTAAGCAACGGGCTGAAGAGTCTCTTCATCGCGATATAATCCAACAACACTTACTTTTGCATTGGGCACAAGCTGCATTACGCCCTCAAGCATACCTAAACCCGCTCGCAAAATCGGCACAATAGTAAGTTTTTTGCCGGCTAACATTTGTACTGGGATACGCTCTCCTTGCCAACCATCAATGTTAACTTTTTCCAAGGGTAACCCCCTACTTGCCTCATAGGTCAGTAGGCTGGCAACTTCATTGGATAGTTCTCTAAACTGTTTGGTGCTCACATGTGCCTTGCGCAAAAGAGCAAGTTTATGTGAAATAAGGGGATGATGAATTTCATGTACTGGCATTATATGTATTTCCTAGTGGGCTAAGCTGGCCCAATATAGTATCGATGAGGGCCACTGGTCAACTCAGCGTGATCCCCGTGGGTTGTTTCAACCACTTCGCAGGCCAGTGCAAGCTGGTAAAAAACGGCCCGATTAATGCGACCCCACAGACCATCGCGCACACACACTCTTGGCTGTGGTTGTTCTGAGTTATAGGTCACAACCAATTGGTCTAACTGTGAGAGATAAATTTGGTCACCCGTGTTGGTCGTAAATTGCCACAGGTCAACACCCTCGTGATGCACGTAGTCTGCTGCAACAATCACAAAAGGCAGGTCCTCTACGGTAATACGGAAGGCCTCTGTAGGTGTGATGATCCAATAATCACCATTGGCTTGACGCTGCAGCAAGCGCGCAAACAATTGCATGATTTTAGTTTTAACAATAGCACTACCTTCATGGAACCACGTACCATCTGCAGTAATGATTAAGTCTATATCTCCATTAAATTGAGGTTGCCAAGAGGTTAAATCATAATTAGGCAATTTCTGGGCTTGAGTGACTAGCTGTTCTAACATTTTAAGTTAGTCTTGATCAGCAGTATTGTGGTCATGGGGCACCTTTTTTGATAAGTCTGTATGACGACTCTGCCCACGGTTACCCATACGCATACCTATTTGCATCAGAAACTCAAAAAAAGCTTCACGGTCTTGAATGAATTCTTTAAAGAACCCAGAGTCATGCAACGCTAAGGCACCATGAACTAGAGCCCAAGACGCAGATAAATGGAAATAAGCTGGCACCTGCTCCAGTTTTCCAGAATCAATACGTTTTTCAACTAAGGTGGTGAGCACCTGCATATTTTCATTTCTAATTTGGTGAACGTCGGCAATTTCCTTATCATATTCCTCACCCTTGATCAGACGATCTTCTAAGCGGTCAAAGAGTAACGCTTGCTCAGGATCATTCATCCGGTATTCAAAGTAACTGCGCCACAAAGACTCCGGGTCGGAGAAATCTTTTGTTGCCAATAAACTGGCTAATTGAAGTTCATAATTAATCAATAAATAAATATAGATATCTGATTTAGACTTAAAGTGTTTGTATATGGTGCCTTTACCAATACCCACGTTATCAGCAATCATTTCTACAGTCACTTTGTCTTCACCATGCACACGAAAGAGCTCTAGAGCTGTTTCTAGTATTTCCTCTTCCCTGCGCTTAAATTCACGTACCTTGCGATTCTCTTTTTCACGTGGAAAATAGGCAGGAATGTTTGGTTTTGCAGCAATGCCCCAATTCATGGCGATACCTTTAGATGAATAAATCAGTCTAGCTATGACTATGCTAGACATAATAGTCATAAAACCTTCAAAACGCCATCACTTATAAATTATGTTAACTAAAGGTCTTTAAGAACAACTGGCTAAAGTTTTTGCTTGTTTGTTCTGCGAGCTCAGCCAAAGAAACCCCTTTGAGATCAGCTACATATTGAGCTACCAAACGCACATGCTTAGGTTCATTCTGCTGACCCCGATATGGCACTGGTGTTAGGTACGGTGAATCAGTTTCTACTAGTAAGCGATCCATTGGAATTTTTTTGACAACTTCTCGTAACGCAGAAGCGTTGTTAAAGGTCACGATGCCAGAAATAGAAATGTGGAAGCCTAAGTTTAAGCATGCTTCAGCCATAGCCCAGTCCTCTGTAAAGCAGTGAATCACCCCACCTACAGATTGATCTGCTTCACTGCGAAGCAGCGCTAATGTATCTTCATTAGCATCCCGAGTATGAATAATAACAGGCTTTTTTAGGTGCTTAGACAGCTTTAAATGCGCCAAAAAAGCTTGTTTTTGTATGTCTATGTTATCTTTTTGGTAAAAATAGTCCAACCCAGTTTCACCAATGGCAACTACTTTAGGGTGCTGGGCTTGTTGTTCTAACACGCTAAAATTGGCCAAACTTTTAACCCCCAAAGGATGCAATCCAGCTGAAGCATGGATGAAATCATACGCTTCAATTTGGCGCATCATTGGCTCAAAGTTCTCTGTATCAACACTAATACTTAACATTTGAGAAATACCGGCTGCTTGAGCTGCAGCAATTAGGCCTGGAAAACCATCTTCATAATGACTCGTGTCGAGTTTATCCAAATGGCAGTGAGAATCAATAATCATAGTGAAGTGTCAGACCTTACTAGCAAGTACCATTGGTGCAACAGTTCTTCGCACACCAACTGGTTATTTAAATTACGCCGTTGATTGATAAAGCTTAGTTGCTCAGTTAGTCGATGTAATAAACGATAGATCGCCTTAATGCTGCTGCGCTGAGCTACGGCTTGGAGTAGTTTAATAATATCTGGGTTGGCTAAATGTGCCGTATTACCCGTCATTTTTAATTTAATCAGATCATTAATCCACTCTATCCACCACTTAAGCATCTGTTCTAGTGGTTGCTTGTGCCAGCTTTGGGCCACTTCTAGAGTGCTTGCGTTACCTCTGAGAATAGCGGTCAGTTGAACTAACATTTGATGGCGTAACTCATGGGCTTTAGAGGCATGCAGTTGCAGTGCTTTCAGTGGGCCTCCATTTGCCAGTGCTATTAGCTTTTCAGCAGTAGCCCTAGGGTTTTCCTCATCCTCAGGTAACTGCTCCTCTAGCCAGCTTAACGCCTGCTCTGGCCTAGGAATAATGATATCTAACAACTGACAACGGCTGCGAACAGTCGGTAAAAGCATTTTTGGCCATTGATGTAGCAGCAAAAAAAAGCTGTTATCACCGGGTTCTTCTAACTGTTTTAATAAAGCGTTAGCAGCATTAAGGTTGAGGTCTGCAGCTCCATTAATAATAACCACGCGAGCGCCACCTTGCTGCGCAGTAGTTGCCATGGCGTGTTGAATATTTCGCACTTGATCCACAAGAATTGCTTTACCCGACTCTTCTGGCTGCATTAATCTAAAATCAGGGTGACTGTTGGCTGCTAATAACTGGCAGGATTTACACTGGCCGCAAGCATCGCTAATTTCTCCTTGCTGACATAGCAAGGCAGCCGCGAGGCGTTTAGCAAAAGTTAATTTTCCAAGCCCCGGAACTCCGCCGATAATCAGTGCGTGGGGCAAACGTTTCTGCCGTATCATCTGGTTCACCTGATGCCACTGATCTTGGTGCCAAGGATACGTGTGTAATAATATATCGGGTTCTTTAGTCATATCGCTAGTCTCCAGAAGCAACTAACAATGGCGCAAGAAAATGGTTTAACTGATGTTCAACGTCAGCAATGGATTGGGAGGCGTCAACAATACGATATCGTTCTGGTTCGGCTTCGGCTTGAGTCAAATAACCTTGCCTAACACGCTCAAAGAAGCTCATTGTTTCAGTTTCAATACGATCAAAATTAGCACGTTTACCTGCTCGTGCCATGCCTATAGTAATATCTAAATCAAACAGAACTGTCATGTTTGGATTTAAATCACCATGCACGTAGTGTTTAAGACTAGAAATAAACCCCTTGTCTAAGCCTCGGCCAAATCCTTGGTAGGCGAATGACGCATCTGTGAAGCGATCACAAATAACCCATTTTCCTGCTGCCAGAGCTGGCCTAATTACATTTTGTACATGTTGCCGACGCGAGGCAAACATTAACAAAAGTTCAGTATATGGGTCGACAACTTCATCCCGGTGCTGCAACAACAGTTGGCGAATATCTTCTGCCATAGGTGTGCCACCTGGCTCACGCGTGACTAGGCATTCAATACCACAGGTTTCGAGTTTTTGTCTGATGTACTCGATACTTGTAGACTTGCCAACGCCCTCTCCACCTTCGATTGAAATAAATGATGCAGCCATGAAAAGTCTCTTAGTGTTTTAACTGGTATTTACGCACATTAAGCAGATGCTCTGGGTACGTATTCGCAAATTCGTGACTACCATCACCCCTTGCGACGAAAAATAAGCTTAGACCATCCGCTGGATGCAGCGCTGCGTATATAGCAGCCCGGCCTGGCAAGGCTATGGGTGTAGGAGGCAAACCACGGTGAACATAAGTATTGTAAGGGGTATCTTCAGTTAGATCAGAACGACGAATGTTACCGTTAAATTTGGCTCCCATGCCATAAATTACAGTGGGGTCAGTTTGTAGCTTCATCCCTTTTTGTAAACGCCTTACAAACACTCCCGCAATAATTGGCCTTTCACTGGCCAAACCTGTTTCTTTCTCAATAATAGACGCCATTATAAGCACTTCATAAGGCGTCTTGTAGGGTAAATTTTCTGCTCTTTGGGCCCATTCCGATTGTAAAACCTGTAATTGCTTTAAGTATGCCTGTTCAATAATGTCTATGGGCAAATTGTGACTAGCAAACCGATAAGTTGAAGGAAACAGCAGACCCTCTGGGTGCTGCCAGCGGCTATGCATTTTACTTAGCCAATCTTGGGCATCAGGAACCGGTTTGCCTATCATTGCTGGATGTTGGCTTAAGCGTGTCACAAAATCTCTATAGCGAAGCCCTTCTGGAACAGTAAACTGGTACTCCAAAACTTTACCAGAGACTAATTGCGCAAGAACTTCCACACTATTTATAGAGCCATTGAACTGATATTCACCCGCCTTTATAAAACGATCTAACTGTCGCCATTTGGCATAATACTTAAAACTATCAGCATGGGCAATAACACCTGCTTTGTACAAATTAGTGCTTATTTTTCCTAAGCTAGAACCAGCAGTAATGGTGACTAGTGTGGGTTCTGCTAACGGCATAGGTTCATACAACCACACCTGTACCTGGCGTATCGTGCCATATGTGAAAAGTGACATCGCTACAATGAGCATTATGAGAACCCAAAACCATATCTGCTTAATCATAAGTCAGCTACAGTCATTTGGGTCGACAAATGTTGTGAAATAATTTTTTGAAGTTTATTTATAAGTGGAGATATAGGCCAAAAGGTAGTCACTACATTAGGCTCAGCCTGTGCCGTATCAGGGGTAAACTCTATGACAGGCCAAATACCATTGAGGCTATTGGTGATAAAGACTGCATCGGCATTGAGGAGGGCGTCAAAGGTCACATCACGTTGGACTAGCTTGATGCCAGATTGCTTAGCAATAGCGCCCACTAATTCAGCCATAGTGCCATTAATTCCACATTGGTCTAGCTTTGGTGTAATGAGCATGCCATCTGCCTCTATGAATAGGTTGCTCATTACACCAGAAATGACCAGACCGTCTTGGTTGAGCATGATACCTTCATGGATATTGGCATCATTCCACTCACTTCGGGCCATTACTTGATCTAAACGATTGAGGTGCTTAATGCCTGCTAAAGCAATATTGCTAGACCAACGATGTTGGCATAGTCGAACGCGAACACCTTCGCTAGATAACTCACTTCGACCGGATGGCTCAGGCATCATATAAACTATGCGCGTGGTCTGGGGCGACATTGGCACAGCATAGCCCCGCCCTCCAGAGCCCCTAGTAACAATGATTTTAATCACTCCATCAGAACGACCAAATAACAAGTAAGCCGCTTTAATGTCATTAATAATAGCATTGACTAAGGTTAGGGCAGCAGCTTCATCAGCAACAATACTTAAGGCTAATAGCCCAGTGGCCAGACGTTGGCGATGGGATGGCCATAACTGTACCTGACCTTGTTTTAAAGCAATGGTTTCAAACACTCCGTCACCATAGGCTAAACCACGGTCACGAACATCTAACGCAGGTGATAACTGGCCATTAACTAAGGTTGTTATATCCATAGCGCCAGCCTCATTTGTCGGTTAAATTTTAGAGAAAATCAAAGTGCCGTTAGTGCCACCAAAACCAAATGAGTTAGACATTACGGAGACTATCTGCGCTTCTTGTGGCTGATGTGCAACGTAGTTAAGGTCACATCCAGGTGAAGGGTTGTCCAAATTAATGGTGGGTGGTGCAACTTGATCTCGGATCGCCAAAACTGAGAAAATAGCTTCCACAGCACCAGCGGCGCCAAGCAAATGGCCAATCATTGATTTAGTTGAGCTCATGCGCACATTTTCTGAAGCAGAACCTAAAACCAATTTAGCAGCATTCGATTCAGCAATATCTCCAGCTGGCGTAGACGTACCGTGGGCATTGATGTATTGAATATCTTCACCATTCAAACCAGCATCTTTCATAGCATTACGCATTGATGCTGCAGCACCACGACCATCTTCTGGTGGGGAGGTCATGTGGTATGCATCACCACTCATGCCAAAGCCAGTAAGTTCAGCATAAATTCTAGCCCCACGAGCTTTAGCCAGTTCATATTCTTCCAGCACCATCACCCCGGCGCCATCACCCAAAACAAAACCATCACGGTCTGCATCCCAAGGCCGACTTGCGGCTAAAGGGTTATCGTTGCGTGTTGACAGTGCGCGAGCTGCACCAAAACCGCCTAAACCTAATGGTGTAGTAGCCATTTCGGCTCCACCACACACCATCACATCAGCGTCTCCATAAGCTATCATACGTGCTGACGCTCCAATATTGTGAGTGCCTGTAGTACACGCCGTAGTAATGGCTATATTGGGGCCACGTAAGCCATACATAATCGATAAATTGCCAGAGATCATATTGATGATGCTGCCGGGTACAAAGAACGGTGAAATTCGGCGAGGGCCACTTTTATTAAGTGCATCATGACACTTTTCAATTAAAGGTAAACCGCCAATTCCAGAGCCAATCGCAACACCAATTCTGTCTGCATTTTTTTCTGTCACCTCTAAGTTTGCATCTTTAATAGCCTGAATACCTGCAGCCATGCCATATTGGATGAACAAATCCATTTTCTTGCCTTCTTTTGGTGGCAAGTAGTTGCTAAGGTCAAAGTTTTTTACACCCGCAGAGAAGTGCGTACCAAAACCTTCAGTATCAAAATGAGTAATATTTGCTACACCACTTTTTGCAGCAATTATATTGCTCCACGTTTCGTCCATGGTGTTTCCAACAGGAGTCAACATACCCATGCCAGTAACTACAACGCGTTTACGACTCATATGAATCTCCTTTCAATAATAACCTAGGTTAATTACGCAAGTAATGCGTCTATTATGACATTTTTGAGCCATCAAACATCTATTTTTAAAGCTATAGATGCAGAAAAGCCGCACCAAGTGGCGCGGCTTTTCTGACTTCAATTCGAAGTGCAAAAGCTAAGCTAGCTTATTGGTTAGCGTTAACGTAGTCGATTGCAGCTTGAACAGTGGTGATCTTTTCAGCTTCTTCATCTGGAATCTCTGTTTCAAATTCTTCTTCCAAAGCCATAACTAGCTCTACTGTGTCCAAAGAATCGGCGCCAAGGTCATCAACGAAAGAAGCTGTGTTAGTCACTTCATCTGCTTTAACACCTAGTTGTTCAGCAACAATTTTTTTAACGCGATCTACAATACTCATAGTTTTTCCTAATGGGTTCTTATACGCCATCAACATTTAAA
>Ga0209384_1000014_pt1 | contig 128043 bp, 128 predicted proteins | sample CoawatmetaG05DNA_FD_187511 | JGI IMG/M metagenome (GOLD analysis project Ga0209384, IMG submission 187511) | Marine microbial communities from the West Antarctic Peninsula - Coastal water metaG058-DNA (SPAdes) (version 2) | ecosystem: Environmental > Aquatic > Marine > Coastal ... | reverse complement strand
TTATCCTTAGTGGCAGGAGTGGCAGGCATCGAACCCGCAACCTCCGGTTTTGGAGACCGGCGCTCTACCAGTTGAGCTACACTCCTTCATTAACTATTGCCGCAGATGACTATTCTATAATCTCTGATACAACCCCTGATCCAACAGTTCTTCCACCTTCACGAATAGCAAATCTAAGATTGTTATCCATAGCAATTGGAGAAAGTAATTCTACTGTAAGAGTAACATTATCTCCAGGCATAACCATTTCAGTACCTTCAGGTAAAGTGATAGATCCTGTTACGTCAGTTGTTCTAAAATAAAACTGAGGTCTATAATTAGCAAAGAATGGAGTGTGTCTTCCACCCTCTTCTTTACTTAAAGAATAAACTTCACATTTAAATTTTTTATGTGGTTTGATACTTCCGGGTTTAGCTAAAACTTGTCCACGTTCAACTTCTTCTTTTTTTGTACCTCTTAAAAGAACTCCAACGTTATCTCCAGCTTCACCTGAATCTAAAAGTTTTCTAAACATTTCAACGCCAGTAGCTACAGTTTTTTGAGTTTCTGTTAAACCAATAATTTCAATTTCTTCACCTGGCTTAATAATACCCTGTTCAATTCTTCCTGTAACAACTGTACCACGTCCTGAAATTGAAAAAACATCCTCAACAGGCATTAGAAATGGCTTATCTAATTCTCTTGGTGGTTGTGGAATAAATGTGTCAACGGCTTCCATTAATTTAATAATAGAATTTTTACCAATTTCCACATCTCCATCTTCTACAGCCGCTAAAGCTGAACCACGAATAATTGGAGTTGTATCGCCTGGAAATTCATATTTTTTTAGAAGGTCTCTGATTTCTTCTTCAACTAGATCTATTAATTCAGGATCATCAACTTGATCTACTTTATTAAGATAAACAACAAGGGCAGGAACACCAACTTGTCTTGCTAAAAGAATATGCTCTCTTGTCTGAGGCATTGGTCCGTCAGCTGCGTTAACGACAAGAATACCGCCATCCATTTGAGCAGCACCAGTAATCATATTTTTTACATAGTCTGCGTGACCAGGACAGTCAACGTGTGCGTAATGTCTATTAGCAGTTGTGTATTCTACATGAGCGGTAGAGATTGTAATCCCTCTGGCTTTTTCTTCAGGAGCTTTATCAATATCTGCATATGCCGTGTAAGTAGCGCCACCTGATTCTGCGAGAACTTTTGTGATCGCAGCCGTTAAAGTTGTTTTACCATGATCAACGTGTCCAATTGTACCTATGTTACAATGGGGTTTCGATCTATCAAATTTTTCTTTAGCCATTTTAAATTATTACCTCTTTTTGTTTATTTTAATTAATAGTTTTAATTTCTTTTCTTTTTTATTATGTACTTTGGAGCGGGTGAAGGGAATCGAACCCTCATAGCCAGATTGGAAATCTGGAGCTTTACCACTAAGCTACACCCGCGGATTTTAAGCGGGTACCACTACCTAATTACATCCACAAAAAAAAAATTCCTGTGAGTTCGCTTAAAATACTAATTTTTCTTTAAAATTCAATATTAAACTCAAAAAAAATCAATAAAAGTGGTGGAGGGAGTAGGATTCGAACCTACGTACGCTTACGCGAACGGATTTACAGTCCGTCGCCTTTAACCACTCGGCCATCCCTCCGTAAAAGACTTCTTAAATCAAGGTAGATTAATAAATAATTGTCTTTGAAAGTCAATAGACATAAGGTTATTTATATCTACTTAAATGTATATAATAGGTCATAACCCATGCATGAGTTGTATTACTCATAATCCCAATAAAATCAACAATATTTACGTATTTAATGAAAAAAAAGATGGGTATAGTCAGTTAATTCAAAGTAAAGTTTTAAAGAAAAAGCTTCATTTTATTAATAAAAATGACTTTTCAACAATAAATAAGAATTTTAATTATCTTGATCATATTATAATTGAGAGAGAACCTTTTCAGCCTGCAGGTTTGGAAGATATTATTAAAAAATCTAAGGAAAAATCAACTATCTTAGTGTTAGACCAGCTAACAGATCAGATGAATATTGGAAATATTTTTAGAACTGCCGCTTTAACAAATGTAGATGGCATTATTTTACCAGAACATTCATCAGCTTCAATCACATCAAGCACTGCAACTATTTCAACTGGAGCAGTAGAAGTAGTTAAATTTCATATTGCAAAAAATATTGCAAGAACAATTGAAGTGTTAAAAAAAAATCATTATTGGATCTACTCTTTAGACATGAATGGGAAAGATATTATCAATAAGGATTTTAAATTTGACAAAAAATCTGTAATTATTTTAGGGAGCGAAGGTAAAGGTATTAGAAAAAATATATTAGAACATTCAGACTTTATTATATCTTTAAAACAAAAAAATATCCCTCAAATAGATAGTTTAAATGCAGCAAACTCAGCAGCAATAGCATTATACCATATATACATAGATCAAGATTAATATTTATTGACTATTATTTTGTGCATCATTATAAATATTCAGATTAAGGCATTTATTATGCCGCGTTAGCTCATTTGGTAGAGCAGTTGATTTGTAATCATCAGGTGGCCAGTTCGATCCCGGCACGCGGCACCATACTACTTTTTATATTATCTAAAATTGTTTATGACTTTAATTGATAAGTTAATTTCAATTATATAAAGTTTAATAAATGAATGAAAATATTGATCAATTTGGAAGAACTAATAAAGAGTTAAGGGATAGAGATATATTGGATAATAAACATATTGATCAATCAAAAAAAATAAAAGATTCTCTTGCAGAAATTAAAGAACAGTTAATAAATGAAAATTTTAAAATTCAGTTAAATGAAAATCATTCGCCTCCTAAAGAAACGATTACAAGTAAAGTAAATAGCTCATCTAGTAAAATTAAAGAACTAGAGGATAAAATTAATAATATTGAGTCTGAGTTTAAAGAAGAAATAAATATTAAATTAAATTCTATAGAAGAAAAAATAACTAACTTAAATAACTATTCACACAATGAAAAAAAAAAATTAAACAATCAAAAACTTGAGAATAATATTTTCTTTGAAATTGATAATCAATTAACTCCGTTAACTGCTAATGCAGTACTTGTGATCAATAAGAAAAATAATAATAAAAAAGCAAAATCACCTTTAATCAAAATTATTTATTTAATAGTTATTTGTTTATTACTTTTTGTTTTATCTATCTTTATAATTCAGTCGAAAAATCCTGATTTAAATAGTTTAAGTATATTTGGAAAAGAGTACTTAATTAAATTTTTAGAGTTAATTAAGTATAAACAATAGTTAAATAGTTTGATGAATTGTTGATTGTGTTTTTAATACGCTAGCCGCACTAAATTTAAATTCAGGAATTTTTCCATAAGGATCAAGCTGAGGATTTGTCAAAACATTTGCGGCTGCTTCAGCAAAACAAAATGGAATAAACACCATTCCTTCAGGTATTTCTTTATCACTTCTAACTTTAATAACTATAGAACCTCTTTTAGTCTTTACCTGAACTTGATCTCCAGGATTAATATCCATTCTCTTCAAGTCCCAACGATTCATACTTACTATAGCTTCAGGCTCAATATGATCCAATACAGTAGCTCTTCTAGTCATAGAGCCTGTATGCCAGTGCTCTAATAACCTTCCTGTGGTCAATATTAATGGAAATTCATCATCTGGTAATTCAGCCGGCGGTATAAGTCTAGCTGGAACAATCTTACCTCTTCCATTAGCTGTAGGAAATGAATCTCTAAAAATATATTCACTACCAGAACTATCAGGAGCCTCACAAGGATAGGTAATAGCGTTTTCTTTATCTAATCTCTCCCAAGTAATATTTTTAAGAGAGTCCATTATCTGACACATTTCATTAAATACATCACTCGGATGTAAATAACTCCAATCAAGACCCATTCTTGTAGCTATAGCTTGAGTGATCCACCAATCTTGCCTTGCATCTCCAGGTGGAGGTACAACTTGTCTACCCATTTGAACGGTTCGATTAGTATTTGTAAAAGTTCCGGTTTTTTCTGCATGAGCAGAAGATGGTAAAATTACATCTGCATGCCAAGCTGTCTCTGTTAAGAATATATCCTGGACAACTAAATGCTCAAGTTTCGCTAAAGCTTGTCTTGCATGTTTTTGATCAGGATCAGACATAGCAGGATTTTCTCCCATTATGTACATAGCTTTAATTTGATCATCATGAATAGCATGAATAATTTCAACAACAGTTAAACCTCTCTTAGGATCCATTTCCTTGCCCCAAAATTTCTCATAAGTATTTTGATTATCTTTTCCGTCTACAACTTGGTAATCTGGATACATCCAAGGAATAAGACCTGCATCAGAAGCACCCTGAACATTATTTTGACCTCGCAATGGATGAAGTCCTGTGCCCTCTCTTCCAATTTGACCAGTACTTAAAGCTAAAGCTATCAAACATCTAGCATTATCAGTTCCATGGACATGTTGAGAAACTCCCATTCCCCAAAAAATTATTGATTTTTCAGAAGTTGCGTAAAGTCTTGCAACTTCTTTGAGAGTTTCAGCTTTTATTCCGCAAACTGCTTCCATTTTTTCTGGTGAAAAATCTTTTATATTTTCTTTTAACTCTTCAAAACCTTCGGTTTGTCCTTGAACATATTGTTCATCATATAAATTTTCATTAATAATTGTATGAAGCATTGCATTTAGCATAGCTACATCAGTACCTGCTTTAAACTGAAGATTATGTTCTGCATACTTTGACAATCCTTGTTTTCTTGGGTCCATAACTATAATTTTAGCTCCTCTTTTAGCTGCTCTCTTTAAATAAGTTGCAGCCACTGGATGATTTTCAGTTGGTCTTGCTCCAATAACAACAATGCAGTCGGCAATAGTTGCCGCATTAAATGGAGCTGAGACGGCACCTGATTTTACGCCTTCAAAAAGTGCGGCAACAGAAGACGCGTGACAAAGTCTTGTGCAATGATCGACATTGTTAGAACCAAATCCCACTCTAACTAATTTTTGAAATAGGTAAGCTTCTTCGTTTGAACATTTAGCAGAACCAAAACCTGCAAGACCTTTAGGTCCCTCTTCATTAAAAGTTTTTGTAAATCCGTTAGCTGCAATATCTAAAGCATTTTCCCAGGTCGTTTCCTCAAAGTAATCATAAATATTTTTATCATCTATATTTGCATCCCATTTTTTTGGTGCTGTCTTTTTTCTAATTAGAGGTTTTGTTAATCTTCCTTCGTGATTAATATAATCAAAACCAAATCTCCCCTTAACGCATAATCTATTTTCATTAGCGGGGCCATTTTTTCCGTCAATATGAAGAATTTTATCGTCTTTTACACTTACTTCAGTTTGACATCCAACTCCACAATAAGGACAAACACTTTCGACTTTTTTATCTGCCACTAGATCATTTCTTTTTCCTTCTTGATCAACTAGTGTTGTTTCGAGTAAGGCTCCAGTTGGACAAGCCTGAACACATTCACCACAAGCCACACATGTACTTTCACCCATAGGGTCATCTAAATCAAAAATTATTTTTGCTGTAGACCCTCTAAAAGCCATTCCAATCACATCATTTACCTGGACTTCTCTACAAGCCCTAACGCATAGACCGCAATTAATACATGCATCAAGATTAACACTCATAGCAGTATGACTTTGGTCTAAAGATATTTTTTCTTTTGGTGGAAATCGGCTTTCTGTTACTCCAATTTTATCTGACCATTTCCAAAATTTAGAATCTGGATCAGGAGAAATTTCTTTCTTGGGTTGATCAGCAACTAAAAGTTCAAAAACCATTGATCTTGATTTTTTCGCTCTTTCTGAATTTACAGTAATTTCCATACCTTCCGTAGGCTTTCGAATACATGAGGCAGCAAGAGTTCTCTCACCTTTAATCTCAACCATACAAGTTCTACAATTTCCATCAGCCCTATATCCAGGCTCATCAGAATAACAAAGATGAGGTATGTCTATTCCATTTTTTGTTGCCACTTGCCAAATAGTTTCATCTTTTTCAGCTTTATATTCTTTTCCATCGATTTTAAATAAGGTTAAATCAGACATTAATTAATTGGTTACCTCTGAAGGAAAATGCTTGATCACGGAAAGTAATGGATTTGGAGCTGCTTGCCCTAGTCCACAGATGGAAGCGTCCATCATTGCAGAAGACAGATCTTGAAGTAATTCTATATCCCAAGAATCTCTATTCATTAATTTAAGTGCTTTTTCAGTTCCATTTCTACATGGAGTGCATTGGCCACAACTTTCATCATGAAAAAAGAACATTAAATTTTTAGCTATATCTTTCATATTGTCTTCACCGGATAAAATCACAACAGCAGCGGAGCCAATAAAACATCCGTATTCTTGAAGAGTATCGAAATCAAGGGGAATTGAATCAAGACTAGCTGGAAGAATACCTCCTGATGCTCCTCCTGGTAGGTAGGCTTTAAATTCATGACCGTCTAGCATTCCATCACAATAATCTCTAATTAATTCTTTTATGGTAATACCTGCTGGAGCCAATTTAACTCCAGGACTTTTTACTCTACCCGAAACAGAATAAGTTCTTAAACCTTTTCTTCCATTTAAACCATGACTACTAAACCAACTAGCGCCTTTTTCTAAAATTTCCCTTACCCAGAAAACGGTCTCCACATTATGAATTAGGGTAGGTCTTCCAAATAGGCCTACTTGGGAAGGAAAAGGTGGTTTATGTCGAGGATATCCTCTTTTACCCTCAAGACTCTCTAGCATTGAAGATTCTTCTCCGCAGATATATGCCCCCGCACCTCTTCTAAAATGAATTCTTGTTTTAATATTTAAATTTGCAGCTTCAACTTTTTTTATTTCTTCTTTTAAAAATTTAATGACGTCAGGATATTCGTCACGCATATATATATAAACGTCTGTGGCCTCAACTACCCATGCAGCAATTAACATACCTTCTAAAAATCGATGAGGATCTTTTGTTAAATAGTGATGATCCTTAAAAGTACCAGGCTCACCCTCATCTCCATTTATAGCCATCAATCTGGGTGAATTTTCAGCCCTTACAAATCTCCATTTTCTTCCAGCTAGAAATCCCGCTCCACCTAATCCTCTGATACCAGAGTTTTCCATCTCTTCAATTAATTTCATTGGGTCTTTTGAATTAGACAAACATTGCTCTAATAATTTATATCCACCATTTTTTTTATAATTATCAAAATCAATAAAATTTGGTATAATCGGTTTTAATTCATTTGAATCTAGAATTAATTTAATTTTATCTGTAGTGGCATTAGTGACATGTCTTTTACCGACCTCAACAACAGGAGCTTGGTGGCAACGACCCATACATGGTGCACGAACAACTCTTACAGAAGGACTGAAATTTTCTTTAATTTTTTTTTCTAAGGACTGACAACCGTTCATCTCACAAGTAATACTATCGCAAACCCTAATTGTAACTGGAGGAGGAGTATCTTCACCCTCTTCTATAATATCAAAATGAGCATAAAAAGATGCCGTTTCGTAAATTTCAGTCAAAGGAAGATTTGTCAATTCAGATAAAGCAGTTAAATGCTTATAAGATAGGCATTTATATTTATCTTGTATTAAGTGAAAACATTCAATCAGCATGTCTCTTTGTCTAATAAAATCATTAGGAATCAATTTCTCTAATTCAAGAATAGAGGTATCATCAGCATGTCTTCCTTTATTAAAATTTAAGGCATTTCTTCTACCAGAACCAGGATGAATTTTTTTTTTATTTTCCATAAATATCTAAGTAATAATTATATTTTTTTGATAATCAATCAATGGCTAATAGGTGATTAATTGATAATTTTTACTTATCAAAAGATTTAGAGAATTTTATGAAATTATCTTTCAATGGTGACGGACTATTATCTTTAATAAAAATAAGACCAATTTTATGACTGATCTTAGGTTCAACAAGCTCATAAAAGTTTGTTTTATTATGAAAATTAAAAGCCTGCGTAAAGAAAAAGGGCATAATTGTTGAAAGATTTGACATATTAATTTGTGCAAAAATTTGAGTTAACGAATTAGATTCTAACAAGACTTTTGGATATACTCCTTTTTCCCTTAAAACAGAATTAAGAATTCTTCTAAACTGATTGTCTTCTGATAATAAACAAAGATCTAAATCTTTACAATCAGACCATTTAACAAACTCTTTTGAAGCTAAACTTTTTTCAGGTGTAATTAAAAAATACTTTTCATTGTAAAAAGGAATTTTTTCAACTCCCATTATCGGCTCATTTTCCAAATAAGTAATACCTATATCTAGCTTATAATCATGCAGCTGTTCATCAATTTTACTTGACGGCATTGAATAAATTTTAATTTTAACATTTTTATATTTTAGAGCAAAAAAATTAATTAAATTAGAAATTTCAAGTTGTGCAGTTGGAATAATGCCAATTCTTAAAGTGCCAGTAAGACTATTCTTAAACTCAGAACTTAATTGTTTTATCTCAGAATACTCTTTTACAATATTGTTGAAACGTTTTTTAAGCATAATCCCTTCTGGAGTTAAGCCAATAAAATTTTTACCTCTTTTAACGAGAGTTATTCCTAATTCATTTTCCAAAGACTTTAATTTCATGGAAAGAGCTGGCTGAGAAATACCAAGTTTTTCCGAAGCTCTCTTAAAATGCTTTTCATCATCAAGCACTAGTAAAATTTTTAAATTTTTAATATCCATTAGGTTAGATTTAATTATATATATAAAAATAACTAATTGATAAGCAAATATTAATAAGTAATTATTATTACAAAAATATGATAAAAGTTGTAGTGACCAATGGCTAAAAATTATCATTATCTAGACACAAAAGGTTATGAATGTCCGATACCAGTATTAAAAGCAACTAGGTTTATTAAAAAATTTGAGAAAGGGTCGCAAATTTATGTAGAAAGTGATGATATATTATCAAAGTTTGATTTTAGAAACTATTGCAATGAGAATAATTATAAAATTGTTTCAATTAAAGTGATAAAAAAAATTGTTCACATAAAGTTTAAAACTTAAATAATTTTAATTTGTCACCCTTATTAACAGTACTAACATTATTAGGAATCTCAACTAAACCGTCAGCACCACTAAGAGAAATTAATTTTGCAGAACCTGAAGAATTAAATAAGTGTGCAATATTATTATTATCAACTTTAACTCTATAGAAGTTATTAAAATTATTATTTTTATTTATTGAAAATCCAGAAAAAACATCATGAGAAATAAGAGATTTACCAAAACTAAATAAATTAAGAAATTCAGATACTATAAATAATAAATTAATACTTACCGCTAAAGGATTACCCGGTAATGAAAATAAAAAAGTATTACTAAAAGAGCTAAATATAATAGGTCTCCCTGGCTTAATCTTAATGTATTTAAATATTATATTTGATTTTTCTTCTAAAAATTTTGAAATAAAATCCTTATTACTTGAAGATGAACCTCCAGAACTAATAATTAAATCAAATTTTGAAATATTTTTTTTATAAAAACTTGAAATTATTTTTTCGTTATCTTTTAAAATACCAAGATCAACAATGTTAATTGGCCATTTTTTTAAAAAATTAATAATTTGATATCTATTAGAGTCAAAAATTTTACTTTTATTTTTTTTAGATTTAGAGGGGTCTACTAATTCATCTCCAATTGAAAAAACACCCACGGAAATTTTTTTAAACACAGTTATCTTTTTAATTCCCGCAGAAGCAAGTAATGCAATCTTAAACTCCGTTATACGTTCATTTGAATTTAAAATTAATACATTTTTTTTTAAGTCTTCTCCTATTTTTTTTATATCTTTTGTTGAGGCATTTTTTCTATCAAAAATCAATTTACCATTAGTGACTTCAGTTTTCTCTAAAGGGACTAAATATTTAAAATACGGATCCACTGAGGCTCCAGTATTAATTTTATAAGCAAAGTTTCGATCAAGATTTAAGCACTTCAACCCACACGAGATTTCTTTTTTATGAATTTTTATTTTTTCTGATTTAAGACTTGGTATAATATATCCATCTAGACCAGCAGTTGGAAGTTCGGGTAAATTGATCGGTGAATATATTTTATTTATAGATTTACGGTCTAATAAGTCTAAAAGTTTCTCATTATTTGATATGGGGGATTTAAATTTTATTTTTCGTATTAAATTAATTGCTTGATTTTTTGATATAAGTTTTTTCATGTATTTTCAATAATAAATTCTGCTATTGAAGAAATATGATCATGATCAAATTTAGGAATGGAATATTCTTTATTATTATCAGTAACTATCGCTAATACATTTGCTATGTCTATATGTAATTCCTCTTTATTGTTAACTTTTAATGATACTTCAATTTTTTTAAATTGGTTAAAATTTTTAAAACCCTCAAAAATTAGAATTTCACAATCCCTGTTCATGTTAATAATTTTATCAATATCAATGTCTAAGTTTTCTGCTTCAATCATGTGTGCTAAACGTATATTTGAAGCAATAGTTGTTTTGTACGCACCTGATTTTCTTATTTTATAACTATCAGTACCTTCGTGATCTATGTCAAAATTATGATGAGCATGCTTCACTACTCCAACTTTGATGCCTTTTTTAGAATAATAATTAGTCAAATTAGAAACTAAAGTTGTTTTTCCACTATTCTTCCACCCTATTACAGCTATTGTTTTCACATAAACAGCATACTACAATTAAAATAATAATGTCAGATTTTATTATCAAACCAAGTGTAAACAATAGAAGATTATTTAAACTTAAAAAATCTTTAGATGAAAAAGGGGAAGCTGTTAATTTACCAATTATAATTGAGAAGCCCTTAACTCTTTATTTAAATAATCAAGAAATTGTGACTATGATGACGATTAATGACTATCCTGAATATTTAGCAATTGGTTACTTATATAATCAAGGAATGTTAAAAGGTATTTCCGATGTAAAAAAAATTGAATATCACTCAGATCTTAAAACTATTGTCGTTAGAACTAATTCAAAGACCAACTTTGAAAAAAAATTAAAAAAAAAAATTAATACTTCAGGATGTGCTCAAGGAACTGTGTTTGGAGATTTAATATCAGAAATTGATGGGATTAAGCTAGATACAAAAATTAAAATTAATCATTCTCAAATAATGAATTTATCAAAAATTATAAATATGGAACCTAGCTTATATTTAAAAGTTGGGGCCATTCATGGCTGCGTCTTATGTGATATTAACAAACCACTATATTATTTTGAAGATGTTGGCAGACATAATGCCGTAGATAAAATAGCAGGATTAATTATTAAAGATAATATTCATACAAATGATAAGGTTTTTTACACAACAGGAAGATTAACAAGTGAAATGGTTATTAAATGTATAAAAATGGAAATACCTATCTTGATTTCAAGATCAGGATTTACTACTTGGGCGGTAGAAATAGCAAAAAAAAAGAAATTAACAATGATCGGCAGAGCTAGAGGAAAAAGGTTTAATATTCTTTCAGGAGAATTTCGATTAAATTATGAATAATAATATTATAGGCGTTATTCTTTCAGGTGGCAAATCATCTAGAATGAATTTTATTAATAAAAGTTTTTTAAAAGTTAATAATGAAAGTTTTATTCAAATAATTATCAACACACTCAGTCAAAGATTGGATACTATTTATATTAATGCCAATCAAGATCTGGAAAAATATAAAAAGCTTAATAGGCCTATAATTTTAGATTATATAAAAGGCTTTAAAGGACCATTAGCTGGACTTCACTCAATAATGAAACAGTTTGAAAATACTAAAGAAAACTTATGGTTTGCTTTAGTGCCAACAGACGCACCTTTTATTCCAGTAAAATATTTAGATAATTTTATAAGAAAATTACCTACCACTAATATGGTTATAATTTCTAAGATAAATAATAAAATTGAACCTATGTTTTCTTTTTGGTCTATAAAATCCTTAAACACTATAGAAAAAGCATTATTGGAAAGCGATGGGGTAAAAATTATGAAAATAGCTGAAGAATTAAATTATGATATACTTGAATTTAACTCTAATAATAGATTAGAATTTATGAATATAAATACTAATGAAGATTATTTAAAAATTACAAAATTATCTGGAGTAAGTAACTAATATTGTCTTTTCATTAATTTTTTTTTGTTCTTTTCTATAATTTCTTGCAATTAAAAAAGATTCTAAATCATTAAAATTAATAAATGAAAAAGCCTTGATTCCAGTTTTAAAATTTAGTGGCTCAATAGTAATATAGATCTTAGATAAGACATCTAGATATAAAAAAAAATCATGAACTCTTGTCCCGCCAAGAATTAATACTTTGGAGCTTAATCCTACTAATTTTTCAAAGTCAGACCACTGCGTTATATCTGGATTAAAATAAAATTGACTTTTAATAATGGGGTTTATGAGTTCGATAGTTTTTACTTTTCTTGAAAATACAACCCTCTTTCTATTCTGTTTAGGATTTAATTCATGAGTTTTTCTTCCCATAACAGACCAATCAGACCGATCAATATTCTCTATTAATAATTTATGATCCTCCTCAGAAGTCCATAAGGAAGGATTATCCCCTTCTTTTTTTGCTATAAAGCCATCTTGAGAACAGGCAAACATTAATGAGTATTGAATCATGATAATTTTTTATAAATCTATAGTAATTAAGCAATATATTAAATATTAATTAAGAATGAATGTTTATCTACCAATCGCAGAGATATCAATCAATATTTATTTGCTTTTAACTTTAGGATTATCCATTGGGTTTCTTTCTGGATTATTTGGAATTGGAGGTGGCTTTATAGCTTCTCCACTTTTAATTTTGGCTGGGGTGCCAGCAACAATTGCTGTGGGAACAACAACCATTCAAGTATTTGCTTCATCATCAACTGGGGCAATTAATCATCTTCAAAAAAAAAATGTAGATTTTCAAATGGTAACAATATTAATCATAGGAGGTTTTATAGGCACATTGATTGGTGTATATACATTAAAGGCAGTTAATTCTTCAGGATTAGTTGAGAATTATTTATATATTTTTTATGCAACAATATTATCACTTACGGCATTATTTATTTTAAGTGAATCCGCTAAGGAAAATGCAAAAAAAAGAAAAGGGAAATTTAAATTACACGATCATTCTTGGATACATGGCCTACCCTTAAAAATAAAATTTAGAAAATCAAAGTTATATATTAGTATTTTTGCGCCTCTTATTATTGGATTTTTTATCGGAATACTAACAGGATTTACGGGTATTGGAGGAGGATTTATTTTAGTACCGTGTATGATCTATATACTAGGAATGAAAACAGTATCCGTTATAGGAACTTCACTTTTTAATATAACTATCGTTTCATTAATATCAGTTTTTTTACAAGTATTCATAAATCATAATTTAGATTTTATATTAGCAATTATATTAATTGTGAGTAGTTCATTAGGGGCAGCAATAGCTTCGAGATTTATAGAAAAAATAAAAGTAGATGTATTGAAAGTAGCTTTTGGTTTTTTAATCTTAATAATAGCAAGTTTATTAATTTATGAGCTAGTAAGAACACCTATTTACTTACAGACAATTGATATACTATGAAAAAATATTTAATAATTTTTTTATTTTTTTTAACACTAAGTGAGTCAAACGGATCAAGTTTTTCATTAGATAAATACGAAATTAATATTAAAACGAATTTTTTAGGGGAAGAAATTGTGATATTTGGTGAAAAATCACCCGAACACGACTTAATTATAATTCTTGAAGGTAAAAGACAGGCCATTAGACTTAATGAAAAAATTAAAAAAAAAATACTTTGGACTAATAAATCCACTCAATATAGAAATATCCCTAATTTCTTTGCTATTTTTTCATTACCAGAAAAATCTTTAAATGAATTGTTCCTTATTAAGGAAATTAAAAAAAATCATCACCTTCTTTCAAATTCATCTCAAGAGTTATACAAAATAAGGCAATCCTTGAAGCAGAAATCTTTATATTTTGAAAAAAAATTAATTAAAGGTGATGAAAATTTATTTTTTAGTCGGTTTGAAATTCCTGATAATATAAATAGTGGTTTAATAGATATTTATTTTTATAAGGTAATAGATAATAAAGTAATTGATGTTGATAAAAAAATATTAAAAATTAAAAAAAAAGGACTTATACAAAAAATTGAATTAATGCTTTATAAAAATTCACTTCTTTATGTTTTTATATTGGTTTTATTTGCAATTCTATTTAGCTTAATGTCTAATTACACTCTGAGAAAAAAATGAAAAAAAATACAACTAAAAGAAATTATTTTGTTGTAATCGACAATAGTGAAGAAATGTGGAAAGCCGTAGAATTTTGTATGATAAGAGCTAAAGTAATGAAAGCTCAAATAACTACTATTAGTTTTGCAGAATCGATTTCAGATCAAATTATGTTAGTTAATTCTGCTGAAAACATCATTAATCAAGATCAGATTAAAGGAGAAAAGGAGAAACATGCAAAAGTTCATTCTTACTTATTGGAAAAATCTAAAATAAAAGCAAATTCTCAAATATTTATGTCAGATGATTTGGAAGGTTTTATCAAGTATCTGAATGATTTTTCTTCGAACTCAACCATAGTATTAGCGAGTAGTACCGAAATTGGTAAACCAGGACCTCTGATTGATAAACTAGTCTACGAAAAATCCAATTCTTTAAAATGTCCTTTAGTAATCATTTCAGGTAATCTTTCTAATAAAGAGCTTTCGGGAATTGCATAATAAAAAATCCCTAGAATCTAAAATTTGCATAATTTGCAAGAGACCATTTAATTGGAGAAAAAAATGGGAAAAAGTCTGGAATGATGTTAAATATTGTTCTATTAAATGCAAAAAAACAAAAAAATAGCAAAAATACTTTTAGATATTGGGTGTGTAAATATTAATTTTAAAAATCCATTTACTCTCACATCCGGAAAATTAAGCCCAGTATATGTTGATTGTAGAAAAATGATCTCCTTTCCTAAAGAAAGAGAAACGATTATCAATGAAATGATCAAACAAATAAAATATAAATACAATAAAGATATTTATATTGCAGGAGGCGAAACGGCTGGAATTCCTTATGCGGCTCTTATTTCACAAAAAATGAAAGAGCCAATGATTTATATTAGAAAACAACCCAAAGGTTTTGGTAAAGGAAAATTAATTGAAGGTGAATTTAAAAAAAATAGCCAATCCATTCTTATCGAGGATATGGCTACTGACGCAGGAAGCAAACTACATTTCGTGAAAGCATTGAGATCAAATAAATTAATCATTAATGATATATTTGTAGCATTTTATTATGGTGTCTATAAGAGTGCTGATTTAAACTTAAAGAAAATGAAAGTAAATTTAAACTATTTAGCTACTTGGCATGATATTATCTCAGTTAGTCATGATTATCTTTCAAAAAAAGATCAAAAAAAGTTAGAAGATTATATTTTAAACATATCTTAAATGAGTAAAGTTATATCAATTGTTTCAGGCGGATTTGACCCTATACACCCAGGTCATATAATGATGATGGAGGAATGTAAAAAATTTTCAGATCATCTTATTGTGGGCGTTAATTCAGATGTCTGGCTAAAAAGAAAAAAAGGAAATTTTTTTATGCATATTAAGCATAGGCTTTATGTTGTTTCTAGACTTAGAGTAGTTGATGAAACTATGGAATTCAATGACGATGATGAATCTGCTTCGGATCTTTTAAAAAAAGTTTTTAGTAAATATGAGAATGAAAAAATTATTTTTGCTAATGGAGGAGATAGGTCGGATCCTTCCAAAGTAAGAGAGTTAAAGGTTGCTGAAGAGCTAGGTATTGAATTAAAATTTGGAATTGGTGGCAATCACAAAGAGTCTTCGAGTTCTGATTTACTAGGAAGATGGAAAAAATTTATTCTAGAAAATAATTAAGGATATAATTTTCGACTAATCCAGGTATGATTTTCTTGTTTTTCAAATACTAAACGGTCGTGAATTCTATGTGGCATATCTTGCCAAAACTCTATTTTATTTGGTGAGACTAAAAAACCAGTCCAATAAGCAGGCCTCGGGACATTATTCTTATCTGGAAATTTTTTTTTAAATTCTTCTATAGAGCTTTCAAGATCAGATCTTGATTCTAATAATGAAGATTGTTTTGAAGACCAGGCTCCTATTCTACTCATATAGCCTCTTGAGTTAAAATAATCGTCTGCGATCGAATCTTCTACTTTATTCACATTCCCCTCAATGCGAATTTGTCTTTGTAGTGATTTCCAATGGAAGCATAAAGCGACATTATCATTAAATGAAATTTGTAAACCTTTATTGCTATTAGTGTTGGTATAAAAAATAAAACCTTTATCTGAATGCCCTTTAAGTAAAACCATTCTGGAATGAGGTTTGTTATCTTTGCTTATTGTTGCTAAATTCATGGCATTAGGATCATTTAGCTCTTTTAATTGAGCTAAATTAAACCATTCATCAAAAAGCAAAAAAGGTTCTTTATTTTTATCTAACATTTTAGTAATTCTTAATAATAATATAATATATAGTCAATTTAATAAAATGGATTTAAAAAATAAAAAAGGTTTAATAATGGGCGTTGCGAATGACAAGTCTATTGCTTGGGGAATAGCACAACAATGTGCAAAATATGGTGCGGAACTAGCTTTTACTTATCAAAATGAAATGCTTTTAAAAAGAATTGAACCTTTAGCTAAAAGTGTTGGTTCTGATATTCTTATTCAGTGTGAAGTAGATCAAGATGGATCTATTAAAAAAGCTTTTAAAGAAATTGAAGAAAAATGGGGTCGATTAGATTTTTTTGTTCACGCTGTAGCTTTTGCAGATAAAAATGAATTAAGAGGAAAATATGTCATGACCTCAAAAGAAAATTTTTTAAATTCTTTAAGTATATCTTGTTACTCCTTTACTGAGTCTTGTAAGTATTGCTATGACTTAATGGATGAAGGTGGCAGTATATTAACATTAACTTATTATGGAGCAGAACAAGTTATGCCCCATTACAACGTCATGGGTATTGCCAAATCTGCTCTTGAAGCTTCTGTTAAGTATTTAGCAGTAGATATGGGAGATAAAGAAATAAGAGTAAATGCTATTTCAGCGGGACCCATAAAGACACTTGCGGCTTCAGGTATTGGCGATTTCAGATTTATATTAAAATGGAATGAATTAAATTCACCCTTAAAAAGAAATGTTTCGCAAGAAGAAGTCGGTAATACAGGAGTTTATCTTTTAAGTGATTTATCATCTGGTGTGACTGGTGAAATTCATCATGTAGATTGTGGATATCATACAGTAGGAATGGTCGCTGTAGATGAAGCTAAAAATGTTGCTAATTTATTAGAGGAATTTTCTAATAAAGATAAATTATAAGTAATGTCACATAACACTTTTGGAAATTTATTAAAATTTACTACATGGGGAGAAAGTCATGGTGAGGCTATAGGATGTGTCGTTGATGGATTTCCCTCTAATATTAAAATAGATCTAAACTATATTCAAAATAAACTTAATTTAAGAAAACCAGGTCAATCAAAATTTACAACTCAAAGAAAAGAAGATGATGAAATCAAAATATTATCTGGGGTTTTTGAAGGGAAATCCACAGGTGCTCCAATTTCATTTATTATTTTCAATAAAGATCAAAGAAGTAAAGATTATAGTGATATAAAAAATAAATTTAGACCTGGACATGCGGATTATACCTATTGGAGTAAATATAAAAACTATGATTATAGAGGAGGTGGAAGATCTAGTGCAAGAGAAACAGCAATGAGAGTTGCTGCTGGTGCTTTATCTGAAATTCTAATTAAAAATACAGTTTATAAAAAAATTAAAATAGAAAGTGCTGTTATACAAATTGGTTCAGAAAAGATTGATAGTTTAAAATGGGACACTAAATTAATTAATCAAAATCCATTTTTTGCTCCCAATAAAAAAATTATTCCTATTTGGGAAAAATTAATTTTAGATCATAGAAAAAAAGGATCTTCTTTAGGGGCTATAATTGAAGTTCGTGTGAGTAATATGCCTGTAAATATTGGTGAACCAATTTATCAAAAATTAGATAGTGAATTATCTAAAGCAATTATGTCTATAAATGCTGTAAAAGGAATTGAGTTCGGTGCTGGATTTAATATTGTAGAACAAGATGGTTTGACTTCGTCAGACCCTATGCAAATAAATAAAAAAAAAATTAATTTCTTATCAAATAATTCAGGTGGTATTTTAGGCGGTATTGCTTCAGGCCAAGATATTGTATTTAAATATGTAGTAAAACCTACAAGTTCTGTTTTAAGTCTAAAGCAAACAATATCAAAAGATAAAAAAAACACGACTATATCAACCAAAGGCAGACATGATCCTTGTGTTGGAATTAGAGCAGTACCTGTAGGTATAGCAATGACAGCTTTTGTATTAGCTGATCTTATTATGATTAATAACTCTAAGAAAATTTAATTAAAATAATTTTTTTACTATTTTTTTATAAATACTATTACTGTCTAAATTAGCCATTTTATATTGATCTGGGATGTCTGACTGTTCTATAAATTGATCAGGCATAAAGCAATTAACAATTAATGGGGTTTTTTTTAGTTCAATAAAAAAATGATTAACTTGAGCTGAAAATCCACCGATTGAATTTTCTTCAATTGTAACAAAACAATCATGATTTTTTAATAAAATTTTTAAAATGGACGTATCGATTGGTTTAGCAAATCTCATATCTATGATTGTAGATTTAATTTTATGATTTTTTTCTAATAACTCAGATACTTCTTTCACAGATGAAAGTCTATTTCCAAGGTTCAAAAGAGCAATTTTATTTCCTTTTTGAATTGTTTTTGATTTTCCTATAGGAATTTTTTTAAATTTAGATTTTTCGTCATAATCAATAACTGTATCTCTAGGATACCTTATTGCAGAGGGGTTTTTGTTAATAAAGAGAGAAGTGTAAATCATGTCTTTAAGATCGTTTCCATTCGAAGGTGCCATGACGATAAAGTTAGGAAGGCATGTTAAATAAGTTAAATCGAAAGAACCGGCATGGGTGGATCCATCAGCTCCAACATAACCTGATCTATCAATTAAAAATCTTACTGGCAAAGATTGAATAGCGACATCATGAACTACTTGATCATAAGCTCTTTGTAAAAAAGTTGAATATATGGCTGCAAAAGGTTTAATGCCTTCAGTAGATAAACCTGCTGCAAATGTAACTGCGTGTTGCTCAGCAATACCAACATCAAAACACCTATCGGGAAATTTACTTTGAAAATCAGCAATACCCGTGCCACCTGGCATCGCTGCTGTTATAGCGACTACTTTTTTATCAAGCTTTCCAATTTGTAATAAAGTTTTTCCAACAACTTTAGTATATGTCATATCGGTCGATTTTTTTTGTACGCCTGAACTGATATCAAAACTAGAAACACCATGAAACTTATCAGAGGATTGTTCGGCAGGAGCATAACCCCTCCCTTTTTCTGTTACTAAATGAAGAAATATAGGTCCTGTTAACTCTTTGTCTTTAAATTTTTTAAATAAATCGGCTAGCAAGTTCACGTTATGACCATCAATTGGACCGATGTAATTTAGCCCTAATTCTTCAAATAAAGTATTTCCTGTTATATAGCCCTTAAGATATTCCTCCGTCTTCTTAGCAAAACTTTCAACTTCAGGAGGTAGATTGCTTGTAAATTTTTTAATTACATCCTTAACATTAGTATAGGTTTTAGAACTCAATAGTTTGACTAAATAATTACTCATCGCTCCAACAGGTTTTGCGATGGACATTTCATTATCATTTAAAATAATTAAAGAATTCTTGTTTAAATGCCCGATATTATTAAGTCCTTCAAAAGCCATGCCAGCACTAATGGCGCCATCTCCAATAACACTCACTACATCAAATTTTTTCTTTAAAATATCTCTTGCTACGGTCATACCCAAATTAGCTGATAATGAAGTTGAGCTATGAGCAGCACCAAACGGATCATAAATACTTTCAGATCTTTTTGTAAATCCAGAAAGACCATTTTTTTTTCTTAAAGTATGAATTTTGCTCTTTCGTTCTGTCAATATCTTATGTGGATATGCCTGATGACCAACATCCCATATAATTTTATCATCAGGTGTATTAAAAATGTAATGCAACGCAACAGTTAACTCAACTACACCTAAGCTAGCACCTAAGTGGCCTCCCGTTTTTGAAACTGATTCGATGGTGAAATTTCTTAATTCACGACATATATTATTAAGATCATCATAAGAAAATTTCTTTAGATCATTGGGATTATTTATTTTATTAATAAATTTCATTAAAAATCTCTTCTCGAAACATGATTTAACAATAAGTCGATATTAATAATATCTTTATCATTAAAACCTAACTTCTTACAATATTTCATAAAATTATTCTTGTGACTTGATATTTTTTTTAAACACTCATCTAAACCAATCTTATAAGCAATATTAGGTTTGTTTATATCTTTTCTGAGTTTTTTACCAACTTTCTTAAAAGAGCCATTAAAATCTAATAAATCATCAGTAATTTGAAATATTTTACCAAATTCAAATGATAATTTTTCTAATAGTTTAATTTCTTTAGTGGTCAAATTTTTCAAAATACCTAGAGAAACAAAACAGAATTTAAATAAAGCTCCTGTTTTTAAATCTTGCATTTTATTAATTTTTGAAATGTTTGAAGATTTAATCATCTTAAGATCTAAACTTTGACCACTTATTAAACCATCAAGACCGCTACATTCACATAAGAGATCTATAATTTTAATTTTATGATTATCTGAAATATTTTTAGACTTTACAATATTACTGAAAGCAATTACCTGTAAGGCATCACCACATAAAATTGCGGTAGCCTCGTCAAATTTTTTATGAATCGTTGGCTTACCTCTCCTAATATCGTCATTATCCATAGCAGGCAAATCATCATGAATAAGAGAATACGTGTGTGTCAACTCGACCGTCATACCTAAATCGAAAAGAGATTTTTCATTGATATTAAAAAGTGAACCAAAATAAAAAATTAAAAAAGGTCTTAATCTCTTACCTCCAGTAGAAAAAGAATACTGAATAGATTGGTAAATATTTTTTTCATGATTTTTAATTCTTAAAAGTTCTTTTGAGGATTTTAATTCAAATGAATTTTTAAAATCTAATAAATTCTTTTCATTAAAAATCATTCAAATTCTTCGGTAGATATTGTATTTTTAGATTTAATAATTTTTTCTATCTTTAATTTAGCATTTTTAAGTTTTTCTTCACATAATTCTTTCAGAGCAATGCCCTCTTCAAAAAGAGAAATACTTTCTTCTAGAGGAGTATTTTCACTTTCTAAAAGTTCAGCTATTTCTTCTAATCTCATTAAAGAATCTTCAAAATTTAATTTGTCATTTTTTTTATTCATTTTTAATATATTCAGAAAGTGACATTAAGTGATTATTTAAACCATTCTTAAGACCTTCCATGTCATATCCTCCCTCTAAAACTGAAATAACTGGAACTTGTCCCCCAAATTTATTCAGTACTATATCTGTAACCCAATAAAAATCTTCGTCAATTAAATTTATGGAAGCTAGAGGATCTTTATGATGAGCGTCAAAACCAGCTGAAAAATATATTAAATCAAAATTATCATTAATTTTAGAAATAATATGCTTTTCAAACATTAATCTAAAATCTTTAGAGGATGTATTAGCGTCTAAAGGGCAATTAAATATATTACCACATCCAGTTTCATTTAAATCACCAGAACCGGGATAAAAAGGAAATTGGTGACTGGAGGCATAAATTACATCTGGGTTATTTTCAAAAAAATGTTGGGTTCCATTTCCATGATGAACATCAAAATCAACAATTAAAATTTTATTAACTTGAGGGTGATTTAAAGCATTTACCGCAGATATAGCAACATTATTAAATACTCCAAATCCCATAGATTTAGATATTTCAGCATGATGGCCTGGTGGTCTATGTGCGCAAAAATAAGAACAATTTTTTTTTAAATAATTATTATTAAGTATATCTTCAAAAGCTAGTAAAGAACCGCCAACAGCGTATAGGTAACTTTTAAGACTTTTAGGGGAACAAATAGTATCTGGATCAAAATGGAAATAACCATCCTGGGGAATAGAGTTCAATATATGATTAATATATTCTTTATCATGAACTAAAGATAATTCTTCAATAGTAGCAACTCTTGGTTTGATAAAGTTATGGTTAGAATAACTATTATCTAAAAGAGATTTAACAACCTTGTATCTCTCAATATTTTCAGGATGAGAAGGTCCTGTATCGTGTTGTAAATATTCATCATCAGTAATAAAATTAATTTTCATATTAGGAAGAAATTTTAAGCAATTTCTTTTTTAACCAAAAATAATTAGATTTATTATAAGTTTCATAATCTTTTAAAATTTTAGACAAATTATCTTTATTTTTAGAAATTTTTTCATTATTAGATTTGTACCATCTAGAAATTGATAGGATTTCAACTTCGGGATGAAATTGAAAACCAAAAAAAGGCATATCTTTAATTTTAAAAGCATCAATATCAAAAAACCTTCCACGACCTAAAATTTCCAAAGATTTATGGTTACAAATACCTTGATTATGAAATTGCATAAAAGTTAAATCATTTTTATCAAAGAATTTTAAGTTTGGATCAATTATATCACAATAACCAATTTCAGAATTATTAAAACTATTACTTATAATTTTAGAGCCATAAAATTTAGCTATTAATTGAGCACCTAAACAAATACCAATAGTTGGAATTTTAAGTTTTGAAAGCTGCTCAATAAGTAAGAATTCTGATTTAATGTATAAAGATTTATCATTAGCACTTGCCCTACCCCCAAATATACAAACTAAATTATAAGATTTGATTTCAGAAAGTTTTAAATACTTAATATCAATAGAATTAATTGTAGTTAAAGAATAATGAGCATTAAATAAGATATGAGAAACTGTACCAGAATCAAATGGACTATGATGATTGATTAAAAGTGCTTTTTTCATGTCTAGTAAAGTTTGCTACTGTACCAAATATTATTGCATAAGAAAGCAAAGAAGAACCTCCGTAACTAACAAAAGGTAGCGGCATGCCTGTAGGAACAAATAAATCAATAGAAGTTGATATGTTAACAAAGGCCTGAAAACATGTCATGAAAGCAAGGGTAAAAACAGTATTTTTAAGAAAAAGATTATTTAATGAATCAGAAGATTTCTTTACAACATAAAGGTAAAGTGGATATAGAAAAACAATGAAAATACCAAATAAAATACCAACTTCTTCTATAATAATTGAGTAAATAAAATCATTTTGTTTTTCTGGAATAAAATACTTTAATTGACCTTCACCTAGACCTACACCAACTAATCCACCTTTAGTAATTGCATTTATACTTAATTCAACCTGTCTACTTGTATCTAAAAAAAAACTTAAAATTCTATCCCTGACATATTGATTAAGAAAAATAATAATCGAGGTAAACAATAATCCAGAAAAAGAGAGAAATAAAAAAAACTTAATTTTCCTAATATAAAGAAGTGATATTAACGAAAAAGAAGTAAAAAAATACATAGAAGTAGCAAAATCAGGCTGGTTTGCAATAAGAAATAGAATAATAATAAAAACAAAAAAAGGAATATAAAGTATTTTGTAATTAATATTTTTAAGACTTAAATAAAAAAACCATGAAACAAAACAAATAAAAGGTCCCTTAATTAATTCGGATGGCTGTATAGAAAAACCGAAAAATCTTATCCATCTTTTTGCACCATTTATCTCATAACCAAAAAAATAGGTATAAATCAGTAGTAATATAAGGAAGAATAAGAAAGAATTTAAAAAAGTTTTAAGGTAGTCTTTTTTTATAAAAATTATTAAAAAGAAAACAGATAAGGAAATAATAACATAAAATAAATGTTTTAATAAATTAACATCAGAATTAAGGGAAAATAAAGTAAATATTCCAATAAAAATTAAGCTTAGTGGAATAATAATAAGTTTTTTATTAATAGAATTTAAAAATAAAATTAATAATGAATCGTCTGTATTCTCATTTAAATTAAGCATTTAAATACTTCTTAACCAAGAAATTAAAATGATTACCCCTCTCGATAAAGTCGCTATAAGTATCAAAAGATTCACCTCCAGGTGAAAATAATATAATTTTTTTATTCTTATCTTGATAAATAAAAAAAGATAAAAATATAATTAAAGATTCTAAATTCAAAAACTTTATAATCTTAGAATTTGTATTTTGTAATTTATTAAAAAAAAGATGTTTATCATTTCCAAAAATAAGAATTGTAGAATTTAATATTCTTGGAATATCAATATTATTATTTTTTAATTTACCCCCTAGTATTAAAATTTTATTTTTAATTTTAATTGAATTAAATGTATTAATTGAGTTTAAAAGGTTAGTTGACTTACTATCATTTAATATTTTAAGATTATTTTCATTATAAACAGTTTGATTTCTGAAAGGGAGATTACTAATTTTTAAAATATCAGAAGTTTTAAATTGGTACTTTAAATAAGAAGTTATTGAGTATACTGAAGAAATATTTGCGTTAATAAAATATTTATCATTATCGTTTGTAAATTTTTTAGTTTTATAGATCCTAAAACTATTATTTAAACTTAATTTATTATTAAATATTTCATATGATGTATTTCTATTAATAGTAATTATACCATTTTCTTTTAAAAGATTACTGATTGAAAGTTTTGACTTAATATAATTTTTATAAGTTTTATGATACGTTAGATGATCAGAATATAAATTAGTAACGCAACCAATATTTATTTTCAAGTATTTAATTTTATCTAATTGATAGGAGCTTAATTCAAAAATAATATAATCATACTTTTTAATAACATTTTTTATATTTTTTTTATGTAAGATCATTTTACCAATATTTCCAAGTAATATTGACTTACATTTTTGATTTAGGATTTCATTTAAATAATTACATACTGATGATTTTCCTTCAGTACCAGTAATACCTATAACTTTTACGTTGTTGGGAATTAATGAACCTAGTATGTCTATATCAGTAATTACCTTATCTTTAAATTTGTAAAGAATTGGATGAAGGTCAACATTAATAGATGGAGAAACCACTATATATGATGATTTATTAATCATCTTAATGATTTTATTATTTTCACAATATTCATTTTTAAGAAGAAAATTATTTTTTAATTCATTATCATCTCTAGCACTAAAGCTATATTTATAATTTCTTAGAAATTTAACTACTGATTTTCCACTAACACCTAAACCGTATATAAAAAAAAATTTTGTAAAATCTATCAATTATCTAATCTTCAACAAAGAAAGTGCTAATAAACAAAAAATAAAACCTATAATCCAGAACCTTATTACTATTTTTTGCTCTGAAATTCCTTTTTTTTCAAAATGGTGATGAAGTGGTGCCATAAGAAAAAATCTTTTTTTTGTAAATTTAAAATAAATAACTTGAATAGAGACTGATAAAGCTTCGATAACAAATAGACCGCCTGCAATTGCTAAAACAAATTCCTGCTTTAGTAATATTGAAATTATGGCTAGGCTACCACCAAGTGATTGAGAGCCAGTATCTCCCATAAAAACTTCTGCTGGATATGTGTTATACCAAAGAAATGCTAATAATGCTCCAATTGAAGCTGTACAAATAATAACAAGCTCTCCAGAACTAGGAACAAAATTTAATAATAAGTAATCAGCATATATGACATTTCCAATAATATAAGAAAAAACGGATAATGTTAAAAAAACAAAAATTAATGGCATAGTGACAAGACCATCTAATCCATCTGTTAGATTAATTGAATTAGTAGAACCAATAATTACGAATATTGCAAAAAAAATATAGAAATATCCTAATTCTAATGAGAAACTTTTAAAAAATGGCAAGTAAAGACTAGTAAGATTTATTATGTACTGGTTTATTAAAAAAAGTAAGAATAAGGTTATTAAAATTTGAATAAAAAATTTTAATTTAGAAGAAATACCTTTTCTAAATTTAATTTTAAGATAATCATCAACAAAACCTAAAAAACCAAATAAAATAATAGATAAGATTACTAAATAGTTAAATTTTGAAAAATTATTAGTCCATAAAATTGTATTAATAATTATAGATAATAAAATTAAAACTCCTCCTAAAGCAGGAGTTCCCTCCTTAACAGCATGAGAAGGTGGGCCATCATTTCTTATTGGCTGGCCCATAGGAAATATATTTTTTTGTATATTGATCCATCTTGGCATAAGTAAGAAAACAATTATAAAAGAAAAAATTAGTGAAATTCCCGCACGAAATGAAATATAACCAAATAGATTAAAAAAAATATTTATATTATTAAAGGAAAATAAAAAATCAGCTAGCATATTTCGTCTACAATCATATCAAGTTTATTAGATCTTGAACCCATAATAAAAACTTTTTTAGTTTTATTTATATATTTTTTAATAATAGGCAAAAATTCAGTATTATCTTTATAAAATTTAAACCCATATGGATTATTATTTTTTAATAATTTATTGAATTCATCTCCAATAAAAAAAATATTAGAATAATTTTTTAACATATTGATTATGTCTCCGTGATATTTTAATGAGTGTATGCCGAGATCTTTCATAGATCCTATTATAATAATATTATTTTTATTATAATCGGGCATATTTAAAAAATGACTTAAGTTTTCTTTTAATGAATATGGGCTTGCATTGTAACTATGATTATAAATTTGATATTTATGACTATTAGTATTTATGTCAATAATATTACCATGACCTTTTAATAAAGAGGCTTTAAAAAAAAAATTATTATAAATATTTGTTTTTATTATTCTACTAATTAAGATAAATGACATTATAGCAATATTACAACTAATGATATTATTAGATTCAGATCTAATTTTATAATCATTATTTTGAAAATTAAAATTAACTATAAAATACTTTTTATTAAGATTAATACTATTAATTATAATATTTTTTTTTAAATTAATAAATTTTATTTTACTATTAGAAATATATGAAGCAGGAATAAGGTTATAATTTTTATTGAAATTTACTAATGCAGAAATAAGTCTATTGGACTTAAGTAATAATAACTTATTTTTAACTAAATTTTTGTATAATTTAAAATTACCAATATGAGAATCTTCTATATTAGTAATTGCAACATAATGCGGATTTAAAATATTAGTAAGCCTTTTCATTTCATTAATTTTACTAATACCAATTTCAAATATTGAAAAAGATGTATTCATATTCATATTCAATATATTTGTAATAAGACCCAATTCATTATTATAATTTTTATATGATTTATAGATTTTAATTTTTTCTTTTTTTAAAAATAAAAATAGATTTTCTTTTAAAGTAGTTTTGCCAACCGAACCAGTTACAGCTATTATTTTACCATTATATTTTTTTAATAATTCAGAAGTGACGATGTTTAGAAATCCTAATACATCAGGCACAAATACTATTTTTTTGTTAATAATCTTTTTATTAATAATAGCTAGAGAACAACCCTTGCTTAACGCTAATTCAGCATAGTTACTACCATCATCTTTTTTAGTTTTAATACCAATAAAAATGTCACCTTTTTTAATTAACCTTGAATCAAATACAAAATTAGGATTCTTATTTATAATTAATTTAACAATCTTATTAATTAATTGATTTTGCAATTTTTGAACTTTCTTTAATATCGCTAAAATTATAAATTTTATTTTTATAATTCTGGGTTTCTTCATGACCTTTACCAATTATAAATAAAATACCCTTATGTTTTTGCAGTAAAAAAAAACCTTTTTTTATTGCTTTTAACCTATTGCCTATATTATAAAAATTATCACAATATTTCACTAATTCGGTTCTTATATCATTAGGTTTTTCATTCCTGGGATTATCATCTGTAATTATTTGAAAATCACTGAATTTATTAACTAGTTTTGACATTTTAGATCTTTTATTTTTGTCTCTATCCCCGCCACATCCAAAAATAACTATCTTATTACAATTCACCTTATCGTAAGGTAATAATAAATTATTTACCCCGTCTGGAGTATGAGCAAAATCAACAATTACTAATTTATCAACTTTATCTAAGATAATATGATGTCTTCCCTTAATTACAGAATTATTAAATATAATTTTTGGATTAAATTTAAAATTCATAGTTATTAAACAAATAAAATTAGTAAGTAAATTCTTAATTACAAAATTTTGAGGAAAATTAAATTTTTTAATAAAAAGATTATTAATAAATAAATTTATATTAATAGTATTAGTTTTAATTAACTGAATATTATTATTTTTTAAATATTTATTTTGATCAATTATATTAAATTTTTTAGATAATTCCTTATGATATTTTATATTAATTGGATTTTGAATTAATAAATTTGAATTTTTATTCAAATGTTTTTTTAAAAGTTTAATTTTAGTTTTATGATAATTTGATATGCTTCCATGATAATCAATATGATCTTGTGTTAAATTAGTTAATATTCCGAAATCAGCTTTTATTCCGCCTAGTCTCTTTTCAACAAAACCAATACTAGAAGCTTCCAATACAAGATATTTACATTTATGTGTTTTAATACTTTCTTGAATTGAATTCATTAAAGTAATTAAATCAGGAGTAGTATTAGATAATCTTTTTATTTTTTTTCTATTAGCATAAAATCCCAAAGTACCAATATAGGAAGTTTTAATTAATAGTTTATTTAATGCATCATATAAGCCATAACCAATAGAAGTTTTGCCGTTTGTGCCTGTTATTAAAATAATTTTAATTTTATTATTAAAAAAGATATCTGTGCATTTAATAGCAAATTTGTTTAAATCTTTTGTAAATAAATAATTAATTTTTATATTTTTTGTAATAGTTTTTTTTAAACTAATATCACATATAATATGAAAGCATTTTTTCTTTATGCATAAAATTTCAAATTTTTTAAATTTTTCTTTATCTTTTGTATATGTAAAGAAAATTGATTTATTATCTAATTCCTGCCAGTTTGACTTTAATTTAAAACCTAGTTTTTTTTTATTAATTAAGTCCATTAAATAGTTTTTATATTTTTCTCACAAGAACTTAATTCTAATGAAAAAAGTATACGTTCCATAATGTTGTAAAATGAATTTTTAACTGTATTACCTGCTGTTAAATAACCTGATTTTGATTTTTTTGGATTGTTCATAAAAGTTAAAGATAAATATCTAGGTTGATTATATGGAAAATACGACATGTAAGTAACGTTATTTAATATTTTACTATCAGGATCATCAATTTTTATAGAAGTTTTATCATTTGCTGTACCTGTTTTACCAGCAATTAAACAACTTCTATATAATTTATGATTAGATTCATTAGCATAATAAAGTAATCTATTAATTTCAGTTGAAATTTCATTTAATTTTAAATCTTTAAATGTTTTTTGTTTAATTATATTAGCTTCAAAATTAATTTTACCTGTTATCATTCTTGCATAAGCATTAATTAAATTTATTGGTGATACCGCTAAAGCGTAACCGTAGGCTAAATTATCACAATAATTACCTTTGCGGGTATAACTCTTTGGCTGCAGAGGATTTATTGATTTTATTTCATCCATAATATTTGCAGGAAGTAATAAACCAAGTTTTTCCAAATCAACTTTAAATTGTTTTCTACAATCTAATTTTCTATTTATTAAAACAGCACCAATATTAGATGATTCTTTTAATACATCTTTGGTCTTTATGGGGACTTTAACTGGAAATAAATCATTTATAAATTTATTACCACTAAAACGTTTTAAAGGTTTAGTTACATCAAAATATTCTTCGAGATCTAAGACATTATTATTTAATGCAGAGTAAACAGTAATAGGTTTAAATACAGATCCAAACTCATACCTATTGTTAATTGATGGCATTACTGATGCATCAAACTTTTTTTCTAAGTAATTATCATTGTGAACATAAGAGTTGACTAGTATTTCTTCTTTTAGTAAATCTACAAGAATATAAAGTGCATAGTTTGCATCATATTTTTTAAGTTCATCTGATAAAAGATCAGAAACTTCTTTTTGTAAATCAATATTAATTGATAATTTTAAATTTTGATTATAGGAATTAATATGTTTTTCAATTAATGACTTTCCTTCGTTATCAATATTCATTTGTCCTATTAAGTTGTCTGTGTATTGCATAAATGGGTAATGTCTTTTATAAAATTTTTCAAATTTAATTTCTGGATTTCCTAGATAGATAGTTTCTAAGATTTGTTTTTCATTAGGTGACCTATCAATAAAAAAAAAATTATTCGTCAGATCATTAATTTTTTCAGCAACAGTTGGCTTAATTATCCTAATGTCATTAATAAGCTTTTGCATATTTTTATAATCATTTTTATCAAATTTACTTACTTGTATTCTGTGATCAATGAGAGTTTGAGCGAGAATATTACTATTAGTATCAAATAAAATTGGTGAAATTAATTCTTCAGTTTTATTAGACTTAATATATTCGGGTTTGGATATTATTAAGAATAACTTGATACAAATTATTATAAAAAAAAAAAATACAACAACTTGAAATATGAAATATAAATTATTAGTCTTCTTTATGATACTATAATCTGTTTCATTAATTAGATTTTTGATCATAATTTACTCTTATTATTGTCATTTTTTTATTCAAATAATTTTCAATTAAAATACTTTCTGAATTTGCATATTTTTTATTATTCAATTTTAATTTGAATTTGATTTCCTCTGCAAAAAAATCTTCTTTTTTTTGTAATTTGTTACTTGCCTTATTTATTTCTTTATCTAATTTACTTATTTTTCCATCTAAATCTTTAGCTATATTTTTAAATAATAAAAAGATCGTTAAAGCCATAAGTATAATAAGCAATTTTAGACAATATTTTACTAACATTTATACTTTGCTATTCTTAACTTTGCAGATCTAGATCTAGGATTACGAATTAACTCCTCCTTAGAGGCAGTAATTGGTCTTTTTGTTAATATTTCATATCCCCATGACTGACTATCCTGAAAGGATAAATCTTTTTTAATTGAATTTTTTTTAAATGATTTTTTTACAATCCTATCTTCAAGGCTATGGAAACTAATAATAAATATAAGAGCATTATTGTTTAAATAATTATTAATTTTAAATAAAAAATCACTTAAATTTTCTAATTCTTTATTGGCCTCTATTCTAATTGCCTGAAATGGCTTTGTTGCAAAGTTAATTTTATTTGATCCGAAATTAACTCTGGATTTGCTTAATAAATCAATAAAATCAAAAGTGGATTTAATTTTTTTATGTTTTCTATAATCTAAGATGAAATTAGCTAATTTCTTAGAATTTGAAATTTCTCCATATTCTTTAAATATTTTTGTTAATTGGTCTTCAGAGTATTCATTTAATATATCGTAGGCAGATATGTCATAATCTGCGTAATTCATATTCAATGGGACGTCATTTTTAAATGAAAGCCCAACAGAATCATCCTCAAGTTGATTAGATGAAAAACCTAAATCTAGTAATACACCATCAAATTTTTCTTTTATTTTATTTTCTAATATAATTTTATCAATATCTCTAAAGTTTGATTTGAAAAAATGAAATTTTGTTCCAAGTTTATGATTACTTAGAGCTATTGTTTCTGATTTTTTATAGTTATCGAGCGCAAGCACACTACTCCCTTTTGATAGAATTTCATTTGTATGCCCCCCAGCACCATAAGTTCCATCTAAAAAAAAATTACATACATTAAAATCAATTTTATCTATAATTTCTCTTATCAATACAGGCTGATGAATATTCTTCATATTGATTTTATATTCTTTCTTGCGATTTCTTTATGCTTTAGCCCTGCGATCGTGTCCCAGATTTCAAAGTAATTGCCTTTTCCTATGAAAATTATTTCTGTTGCAATCTTAGAAAATTTTTTATGGTCTTCTTTGAGACTAAACCTACCATCATTATCAATTATTATTTCTTCTAAATCTGAGAGTATAGCTGTTTTGATATTATCTTTTTTTGTTGAAAGAAAATCCTCTTCTTCAACAGAGGATATTATGGAATTAATTTTGTGTTCAAGATAAATTTCTAAACATGGATTTTTTAAAGATTTAAATATATAAGTTTTTTCTTTTGATTTCTTAATAGTATTTTTAAAATGTGATGGAATGGATATTCTATTTTTCTTATCTATCGTGCCTTTAAATGATGATAAAAAAGTATGCATGGTATTTTTTGGGATTATATGGGATTTTATGGTATTAGTAAAATACTAAAAATGGGTAGCTATAAGCTGAGTTCTGTAATCTCCAAAGAAGATCTGCAATCATTTATCTTGGCTTTATATTACTATAAAGCTCTAGCGATCAACCCAGGCCAATTGTAGAAAAAATTTTAGCCTCTATTTGATCTTACTCGTGATAGGGTTTACATATTACGGCATTTTTTAAGTGCCTGGTGAGCTCTTACCTCCCCTTTTCACCCTTTCCTCATATAAATATAAGGTGGTTTTTTTCTGCTGCACTTTCCCTAGAGTTACCCCCGACGGAAGTTATCCGTTATCACTTTCTACACGAGCTCAGACTTTCCTCTTCTAATAAATTAAAAGCGATTGCACGCTACCCAATGAGAACTTATATTAAAAATTACTTAATTAAATCTTTAAAATCATTAATAAAATTCAGATCAATCGAGTTATTTATTACTCTATATCCTAATTTTCTTTTTACAGCTAATATGCAATAGGATCTAAACTTATCTATATAATTAATAGAAAAGCCATATTTTTTTAACATAGATTTTATAGACATTGATAAAGGTGTATTTTTATTTTTTATATGCTTATTTAGATTAATTGAATCCCAATTAAATAACTCTCCAGGATCTTTTTTTCTATTTGGAGAAATGTCGGAATGGCCTAAAATATTAATTGGCTTAATATGAAATTGAAAACAAAGAGAATTAAGTAATTTTTTTAAAGAATTATACTGAAGTTTTGTGAATTCTGTATATCCAAATTCATGGCCCATATTTTCAAGCTCTATGCCTATAGAGTAATCATTTAAATTTTTATATGTTTTCCATTCTGAATGGCCAGCATGCCAAGCTTTTAATTCAGGATTAAGAATATTATAAATTTTACCATTTCTAGAAATTAGATAATGACAGCTAACTTCAGAATTAAGACTAATAAGTCTTCTAAATGCTAATTTAAAAGATCTCATACCGGTATAATGAATAATTATAAATTTAACTATTTTGTTTATATTTCTAGTACTATAATTCATATTATGAAAAACAAGATTCTAATTATTTTAAGTATTATTTTAACTATGTCTTGTAGTAAAACACCAATTATTGATATTAGTAATATATATGAAGAAAATTTAAAAAATGACTATGAGTTATTTGATTCAGCAAATCAATTATTGGAAAAAAAATTATATGACGACTCTATTAAGGAACTAGAAAAAATTGAAGCAATATTTCCAAATAGCCAATATTCAGCTAAAGCTAAAATTATCAGATCCTATATATATTTTATTCAAGGAGAATATGAAAAAACTAAAGCAATTGCTGAAAATTATATTAAATATTATCCTGGCAATAAAGATGTAATATATGCTTACTATATAGAAGCAATGACAAATTATGTACAAGTTAAAAAACCCGAATATAACCAAAAATATACAATTGAAGCAAAAAATAAATTTATATTTATAAATAATGCCTATCCAAATAATAAATATGAACGGGATATTAATCTTAAATTAAATATAATTAATAATACGATATCTAGCCAACTGTTATCAATTGGTAAATATTATGAAAAAGAAAAGAACTATATTGCAGCATTAACATATTACTTAGATATATATAAAAATTTTGAAAAAACACAAAAGATAGAAGAGGCATTATATTCAATAGCAAAAATTTATATTAAAATAAATGAAGAAGAAAATGCTACTAAATATGCATCAATACTAGGGTACAACTATCCAGATAGTAAGTGGTATCAAAAAACATATCAAATGATTAAAAAAATCAAACCTGAAATTATAGATAATAAAAAATGGTATGAAAATTTCAATCCAATTAAATTATTATTAAAAGAAAAAATAGACAAAGAAAAAAAATGGTTTGAACCAAAAAAACCAAAATTTAAATTATTTTAAAATGACATGCTTGAATCCCTAGAGATTAAAAATTACTTACTTATTAAGAATCTAAAAATAGAATTTGATAAAGGATTTAATACATTCACAGGAGAAACAGGTGCCGGGAAATCTATAATAATAGAGGGATTAAAATTAGCTCTAGGAGGTAGAAATTTTAAGGAATTAAAGATAGAAAAAGATAACAATATAGTACTTAATATAGTTTTTAGTATAAATGATGATGTTTCAAAAAAATTAAAGAAAAATAGTATAATAATTGAAGATGACTATTTAATTATTAGAAGAGAAATTAATCATGAAATGAAAAGTAAAATTTTCATTAATAATGAATTAACAACACAAAGTCAGGTAAGAGAAATTTCAAATATATTTATTGAGATTCAAGATAATTATGAGCAGCAAGAATTATTTAATAATTTATATTTTTTAGAATATATCGATAAAATTGCAAAATTAGATAAGGAAAAACTAATAGTAAGCTTTGAAAAATTCAAGTTGTCTAAAAATGAATATAATAACTTTTTAAATAAAAAAGGAGAGATAGATAAAGAAATAAATTATCTCAATCAAAATTTAGAAAAAATAAAAAATTTAAATCCACAAAAGAATGAATACGCAGATTTAACAAATAAAAAAAACCTACTTAAGAATCGAAAACAATTAATTAATATAAATAATGATTTAATGAGACTTTTAGATGATTACGAACAATCATCTGACATTCTGGCAAATATAGCTAAAAATCTCAATAAACTATTATTAATTAATACTGAGTATAGAAAAATTAATGAAAGATTTAACGATTCCTTATCTTCACTAATAGATAATTTAAATGAAATTAGAAATGATATTTCAATTGATGAAGAAGAGACCGCCACGATAGAAGAAGTAGATAATCGGATTTATGCTTATAACTCCATAGCAAAAAATAATAATATAGAACCAGAGAAAGTTAATGATTTATTTATTAGTCTTTCGAATAGAATTGATAGTCTTAATAATTATGAAAATACTTTGATAATAATCAAGAATACATATGAAGAAAATAAAAAGTATTTTTTAGATGAAGCAAATAAAATAACAAAAAAAAGACTGGAAATTGCATTAGTAATTTCAAAGGAAATAAATAAAAGTTTACCTTTGGTAAATATTGAACAAGGTGAAATTAAATTTGATTTTTATAAAAAAAATGAAAGTGACTATTCTAAAGATGGTATAGATAACATAGATGTAGGTTTTAAAACAATGAAAAACTCAGACTTTAGTTCTATAAAAAAAGTAGCATCAGGAGGTGAGTTATCTAGACTACTTCTAATTATGAAATCATACATATCCGAAAATGAAATAAATAAAACTATTATTTTTGATGAAGTAGATAGTGGACTTAGTGGAAAAGTAGCTGGAATTGTTGCGGATAAAATAGTGGAAATTTCAAAATACAATCAAGTTTTAGCAATCACACACTCACCGCAAGTAGCAGCAAAAGCAGATAAACATTGGAAAATTATAAAAAATATTAAAGATTCAAACTTAATGGAAAGTAGTATTATAGAACTTAATGAAGAGCAAAGAATTGAAGAAATAGCTAATATTTTTTCTGGAGATAGTATTTCAGAAGCAAGTAAAAAAGTTGCAAGAGATTTGCTTTTAAAAAAGTGATTAATAAAAAATTAATAATGGAGTTTAAAGACATTCAATCAAAAATATTGAAATTAGATAAATTATATTATCAAGATTCAAAATCTAATATATCGGATGGTGAATACGATTTACTTAAAGAAAAATATAATAACCTTATTACAAATAACAAGAATCTATTAAAATATGATAAATTAACTGTAGGATTTGATCCATCTGAAAAATTTTCAAAGATAAGACATAGACTACCAATGCTGTCATTGAGTAACGCATTTAACAAAGAAGACTTAGACGACTTTAAAGGTAAAATTAATAATTTTTTAAATAATTCTATTAACTTTACTTTTATATCAGATTTAAAAATTGATGGAGTATCCTTATCTATTCACTATAAAGATAATAACTTAATTCAGGCATTAACAAGAGGAGATGGTACTACAGGAGAAGATGTTACAGAAAATATTTTAAAAATTAAGGGAATACCACATAAACTACTAGATAACAAAAATCATGAAATTGAAATTCGAGGCGAAGTATTTATCAATAAAAAAGATTTTGAATTATTAAATACTAATTTGGATGAAAAAAAACAATTTTCAAATCCAAGAAACGCAGCATCAGGATCACTTAGACAATTAAATAAAGAAATTACCTATTCAAGACCATTAAATTTTATACCACATGGTTATGGACATATAAGTGATAAAAATTATTTTAAAACTTATGAAAATTTTTTAAAATTTTGTAAGAGAAATAATTTTAATATAACTGATCATTATAAAGTTTTTAAAGATATAGATAGTATCTATGAATACGTTAAAAAAATAGAAACACAAAGAATAGAAATTCAATATGATATTGATGGAGTAGTAACAAAAATTAATGAAATTGAAATTCAGGATAGATTAGGAATTACTTCAAAATATCCTAGATGGGCTATTGCATCAAAATTTGATTCTAATAAAGCATTAACCAAAATAGAAAGGATAGACTTTCAAGTGGGTAGAACTGGAGCTTTAACACCAGTAGCCAGACTAGAGACAATCAATGTAGGAGGCGTAATGGTGTCAAATGCGACTCTTCATAATTTTGAAGAATTAGAAAGAAAAGATGTCAGAGTAGGTGATTATGTTTGGGTAGAAAGAGCTGGAGACGTAATACCTTATGTAAATAGAGTAGAAATTAAAAAAAGAACTAAAAATTTAAGAAAATATGAAATACCTAAATTTTGTTTATGTGGAAATAAAGTTATCTTAAATAAAAATGAAGCTGTCCTAAGATGCTCAGGGGAAAAAAAATGCATTTATCAATTTCAAGAAAATTTAATTCATTTTGTTTCTAGAAAGGCCTTCAACATAGAAGGACTTGGAAAAAAAATAATTTTAAAATTTATAGAACTAAGTTTAATTAAGAATAGACTAGATATATTTAAAATTGAAAATCATAAAAATTTGATTATTGAATTAGAAGGTTTTGGTATCAAATCTTTTGAAAATACAATTAAATCAATAAATAAATCAAAAAATATTATCTTAGATAGATTCATCTATTCATTAGGAATTAGACATATAGGTGAAAACAATGCTTTACTATTATCTAAATATTTTCTAAATAAAAATAATCTCATTAAATCAATTGAAAAAGGTATTTCAATAGAAGAATTACTTGAAATAGATGGGTTAGGGGAAAAGGCATCCAATTCCTTTATTAGTTATTTCAATAAAGAAAAAATTAAAAAAGAGATTATTCAACTAATCAAAATATTAAATATAAAAGAAGTAAGACATGTTAATGACTTAAACAAAAAAATTGTTTTTACAGGATCTTTAGAAGAACTTTCAAGAGATGAGGCAAAACAATTAGCAAAAAATTATGGATTTAAAATTCTATCAGCAGTTAATAAAAAATTAGATTATTTAATAGTGGGGAGAAATCCAGGTTCAAAATTAAAAATAGCTAATGAATTAAAAATAAAAGTATTAACAGAAAAAGAATTTATAAAATTGATTAAATAATAAAAAAACTCATAAAATGCTTTTTTTCAACATCAGATAAATAATCTTCATATAAATAATATATTTTGTAATGATAATTATTAATAAACTTAATTTCTTTAGATGTTAGTAAGTTAACATTAATCATTTTTAGATCGTAAGGAACTAAAGTTAAATTCTCTAATATGATCTTATTATTTTTTAATTTGGAAAAATATAAATTCTCAACCCTAAGTCCAAATTTGTCATCAACATAATATCCGGGTTCTATTGAAAAAAGTTGATTATTTTTAATATAATCATGACTTAAAGGGCTAATAACAGGAGGTCTTTCATGAACGTCATTAAAATACCCAACGCCATGTCCGGTACCATGTCCATAAGTGATTTTATTTATTATTAGTTTATTTCTAATTTGAAAATCAAGCTTACTTGCTGGTAGAGGATAATTAAAAGATTTTAAATCAATATTAATTAAGGATTTTAAAATATTAGTATAGGCATTTCTAATAGTAATAGAAATATTTTTAAGACCTATTACTCTTGTCACATCAGTTGTCCCCTCTAGATAATGAGCACCTGAATCTATAAGATAAATTATACAATTTTTAGCTTTAAGAGATTTGTCTTTTAAGGGTTTATAATGAATCTTGGAAGCATTACTATCGAAAGCAGAAATATAATCAAAAGAATTTCTAAAAAAATTCACTCTTTCTTTTCTGAAATTTTCTAAAACTAATGATAGCGAATATTCATCATAAGATGAAATATTATTATTTTTAAAAAATAATAAGAATTTTGTCATAGCTAAGCCATCTTCAAAATGAGCTTTATTAATATTCATGTATTCTTTTTGTGTCTTGATACTTATATAATTGGATAGATCGACAGTAGAATCAAAAACATCAATAGATAAAAATCTAAGAGATTGGAATATATCTAAATTAATCTTATCAAAATCAACTTCTAATTTTTTTATTTTCAATGATTTTATTTTTTTTAAAAAATCACTATAAGAATTAATAAGAAAATTATCATTAAACTTAGTAATTTTTTTAATTAAGGAATTATCAGATATAATCACATGTTTACCTTTTTTTAATATTAAAAGTCCCGCAAAAGGCTTTGTTGAATTATCTAATTCAAAAGATCTAATATTTAGTAAATAAGCAATATGAGCATTATCCCAAATCAAAATAGCATCAGTTTTAATTCTAGATTTTATATAATTAATATTTTTATCTAGAGTTCTAGGTGTATGAGTTTTAGGCAAACTAAAAGTTAAACTTTTATCAAAATTTGGTTTTAAATTTTTATTTAAATTAAAAAAAGTATTATTAATTGGCAATAATGTCGAAGATGATTCAAAAATATTTGTTTTAATTTCTTTGAATTTATTTAAAGATATTCTTTTAGGATCCACTCCTAAGATCGAACCATATTGAAAATTATCATTTAAATATAAATTTATGTTCTTATAACTATATTCGTAAATTCTAATATTACTTTTAGAAAATTGTTTTTTGGCTTGGAGTAAATATCTTTTATCTGTAAATAAAGCCATATTTTTTTTTAAAATTATTAAATAACAAAAAGTACTATCGAATTTAATAATCTGAAAAACTGGTTTTAATAATAAATTAGTGTTCTCATTAAGGTGGATATCGCTATTTGTTATGAAAAGACCATCTAAATTATTTTTTTCTAAATCTGATCTAATTTTTTTTATTAAATTATTGTTCATTTATGTTTTTTTAAAAATTCCAACATTCTCTTTTTACCAGGAGATAAAGACTCATTATCAATATATTTTAATTTTGATTTATAAGACCCTTCTTTTGAAATATTGGTACTAAATGCACTATTATTCATTTCCGATAAAAACCTTGAAGGTATAGAAAAATTATTAACACCATACGTATATCTAGAAGTCGCATAAGACATATACAAATTTGATTTAGCTCGAGTTATACCAACATAAGCCAATCTTCTCTCCTCCTCTAATGACTTGTTGCCTTTTTCTTCTAAGGCTCTAGCACTAGGAAAGATTCCCTCCTCCCAACCTGGTAAGAAAACATGATCAAATTCAAGTCCTTTTGCTCCATGCAATGTCATCAATGTAATATTATTTTTTTCACTATTTTTTATATTGTCATTTACTAAACCTACATGCTCTAAAAATTCTTCTAGATCAGAAAACTCTGACATTGCATTTACTAGCTCTTTTAAATTATCGATTCTAGTTTCATTTTCCAATTTTTTTTTAGTATTCTTTTCAATTTCTAACATTTTCATATACCCTGATTCCTCTATAATAAAAATACCAAGATCTTCTAAATTAGTTTTATGCATAAGATCTTTACATTTATCAATCAATGACAAGAAAACTGTAATTTTTGCCGAAACAGCTTGAGGAAAAATATTTTTACTCAATAATTCTCTTGAGGATTCTAAGAAACTTATCTTATTTTCTCGAGCATTTTGGATTATAAGATTTAAAGTTTGTTCTCCTATTCCCCTTCTTGGTAAATTTATAATTCTTTCAAATGAAAGGTCACTATCATTTGAATGCGCTAGCTTCAAATAAGCTATAATGTCTTTAACTTCTTTACGTTCAAAAAATCTAGGTCCTCCTATTATTTCGTAAGGAAGCGCATATTTAATTAATTTATCCTCAATACTTCTCATTTGAGCAGTCATTCTAACAAGAATAGAAAAAGAGATATCTTTATGGGTTATTAGATTTGATATTGTATCAGCAATCCAAAGAGACTCTTCCTCTTGAGAGAAAAATGATTGAAGAATTATTTTATTATTCTCAATTTCTCTGTTTGCGCACTCTAATTTTTTACCCAATCTATTTTTATTGTGACCAATAATTTCTGATGCAGCACTTAAAATTGAGTCATTCGATCTATAGTTTTTAGTTAATCTTATTACAGGAGCCTTAAAATCATCTGGAAAATTTAAAATATTTTCTACTTTTGCTCCTCTCCATGCATATATAGACTGATCATCATCTCCTACACAAAAAATATTTTTATTCTCATTAAGGAGCAATTTAATTAACTCATATTGAATGACGTTAGTATCCTGAAATTCATCGATTAGTATATGATCAAGATAACTTTTATAATTATCTAGTATTTGAGAATTATTTTTTAAAATATTATAACTATGAAGAAGTAAATCTCCAAAATCAGCACTATTAATTTCTAATAATCTTTCTTGGTATAAGTTATAAATTGAGTCAATATCTTTAATTGAACTGTGTCTTAAAACTGATTTATTATCCGTACTTAAAATAATTTCATCTTTTAAATTTTGTATCTCACTTAATATAATTCCTTCATTTAATTCGTTATCTAGTTTTAAAAAAGAAATAACCTGTTTAATTAATTTTTTTTGATCCTCAATATCAAGTATAGTAAAATTAGGTTTTAAACCAATAATCGTACAGTGCTTCCTTAAAAATTTTGCAAAGATTGAATGGAATGTTCCAATCCAATGACTATTAATTGATAAATTTAACTCTTTAGAAACTCTATTTTTAATTTCACCAGCAGCTTTATTAGTAAAAGTAACTGCCATAATAGATTGAGGATTCACTCCTTTATTTTGAACAAGATAAGCAAATCTAGAAGTTAAAACTCTCGTTTTACCAGTTCCAGCACCAGATAATACTAGTATTGGACCATTTTTATAAACAACTGCTTCGTGCTGTTCTGTATTGAGGTTATCGAGAATCATGTTATATAAATGCTATGTTTAATTACATCAAAGTCATTATATTAAATATGATTCTTATATTTTCTATAAATTTAAATATATCTGCTGGAGAAATAATAACCAATGATGATAAAATATCTGAAGGCACATATGTGTACGATCCCTATGAAATAATTAATCGTGCTGTACTAAGTTTTAATATAGCTATTGATGACATAGCAATACAGCCAATTATTAATACCTATAAAGTGATTACGCCTGATATTGCTGAAAAAGGTGTGTCTAATTTTTTTTATAACCTAAAAGAACCTTTAAAAACTATCACATTTTTATTTCAGGGTGATCTAAAAAATTCTATGAACTCAATGGGGAGATTCATTGTAAATACAACAACAACATTAGGACTATATGATACTTCTAAACACTTAGGTTTAAAAAAAAAAAATAGTGATATGGGAATAGTGCTTGGGAAAGCTGGTATTAATTCAGGTCCTTATTTAATTATACCCATATTAGGACCGACAAACTTTAGAGATTTAACTGGAAAAATCATAGAATTATCGATCAATCCAATAAATTTAATGGGTACAGGCTCTTCTGTGAACCATACTATAGGCTCAACTTTATCTGTGAGAGCTGAATATGATAAAGAATTAAATGATCTGAAGTCAAATTCTAACGACCTTTATAATTCTTTAAAATTGATTTACCATCAACGTAGAATGGGAGACATCAATAATGAACACCTTAGAGATTTACCAGTACCAGAAATTTATATAGATTAAAAATTAATGTTAAAAAAGATTAAATATTTTGTAATTATTTTATTTATACCTTTGCTCCTCAATGCTAATGAAGAATTAGAAATTTGGTTTACAGATATGTCTAATGATTTTATACAAATTATTGAAATGACTGATAAATCTAATTTACAACAAAAGCTAAGTTTCCTAATTGAGGAAAAATTTGCAGTTAACTCAATAAGCATGGGTCTAATCGGAAAAATCTCTAAAAAAAATAACCAAGAAAATTTAGATAAATACAAGAAAGCATTTTTAACTCACTTAACAAAAAGTCTTTATAATTTAGTTGAAAGATATGATGGTCAGACAATTAAGCTAGAAAAAATTGAAAAAGATGTAAACGGATTTTTAATTTACAGTAAATTAGAGTATGGAAATAAATCTTATTCTATTGTTTGGAGAGTTGCTCATATTAACAACAAACCTAAAGTGCTCGATGTAATTATAGAAAATACTTCTTATTATGTTACAAAAAAATCTGAATTTTCTAAAATCTTAAGAAATAATAAGGGAAAATTATCTCAATTAACTGAAATTATTAAAGAAGTAAGTCTTAATTAGACTTTGGTGGGCCCGGCAGGACTCGAACCTGCGACAACGGCGTTATGAGCACCGCGTTCTAACCAACTGAACTACAGGCCCTTGTTGTCTTTTAGCTACTACCGATCAGAAATGCTGATCTTGTTTTCACAATTTCCACAAGGAAGAGTTAGAAAATGTATATTAGAGATAGATTACAAAAATCAGAAGTTCAAGCAAATTATACTTATGAATCCATAAAGGATTTAAGTTTTTTAGATCTAATTGGATGCTTTAATTTTCTTAATGCTTTCGCTTCAATCTGCCTAATTCTCTCTCTAGTAACACTAAATTGTTGACCAACTTCTTCCAGAGTGTGATCAGAAGACATACCAATACCAAATCTCATTCTTAAAACTCTTTCTTCTCTTGGGGTCAAGGTAGAAAGAATTTTAGTTGTAGTTTCCCTTAAGTTTAACTGCATTACAGCCTCTTCAGGAATTACAGCGTTTTTATCTTCAATAAAATCACCTAAGAAACTATCATCGTCATCTCCTATAGGAGTTTCAAGACTTACTGGTTCTTTTGCTATTTTTAAAACTTTTCTTACTTTTTCAATTGGCATTTTTAATCTTACTGAAAGTTCTTCTGGCGTAGGTTCTCTTCCTAATTCAAGTATTAATTGTCTACTAGATCTTACAATTTTATTAATAGTTTCAATCATATGGACAGGTATTCTTATAGTTCTTGCTTGATCAGCAATAGATCTAGTTATAGCCTGCCTAATCCACCAAGTTGCGTAGGTAGAAAATTTGTAGCCTCTTCTATACTCAAACTTATCAACAGCTTTCATTAGTCCAATGTTACCTTCCTGAATTAAATCTAAAAACTGAAGACCTCTATTTGTATATTTTTTTGCAATAGAAATAACTAATCTAAGATTGGCTTCAATCATTTCTTTTTTTGCCTGATTGGCAGTTCTTTGCCCAGATTGTATCTCTCTAACTTTTTCTTTAAATTCGATAGTATTTTGATTAGCGATTTTTGATAAACTCAATATTTCCTTATAAAGTTCTTTCATTTTATCTAAATTTTTAGTGAATAATTTTTGAAAAATTTCATCAGAAGAGCACATATGTTTTTGATAAATAGAAAAAGTATCTTTTAAACTGTGATGTTTTAGGAAAATTTCTCTTGGTATTTTAGACTGGACTGAATAGTTAAGAATGATTACTTCTTTTGCCTGAATTTCTTTATTTATTGAGTATAAATGAGTAATGATTTCTTCAAGTTTATAAGGTTTAATTTTAATTTCTACAAAATATGTGAGTATTTCATTTTGATACTTAGAAAGATCTTTTAAGGATTTAGTATCAACAATTTTTGTTATATTCTTATTTTTTTTAATCTTAGTGATACTTTCTGATAAACTCAAAACCCTATCTAGCTTTTTTAAAATTTCAGGTTTATAAAAATCTTCGATAACAGAAATAGAAAAGCTTTCATTTTCCAAATCCTCGGTAGTAGTTTCTTCAAGTTTTTCTTTTTCAATTTCAATACCTTGGTCTTTAAGTAACTGCTGTTTTTCTTTTAATAAAGATTTTTTTTTATCGTTAATTATTTTTTGAATTTCTTTTCTTTTTGAAGAGTTAGAGTAAGGATCATTATCTTCATTAAAGTATTCATCAAAATCAACAATTTCTCTTAAATTAATTTCATTATTTTTTACTTCTTGAACCCATTTTTTAATAATATCAAGAGAGGCCGGACATTCCAAAATAGAATTCATCATTTTGTCTAAACCAGATTCAATTCTTTTAGCAATAGCAATTTCACCTTCTCTTGAAAGTAACTCAACATTTCCCATTTCCTTAAGATACATTCTCACAGGATCATCACTTTTTACGCTTGGTGCTTTTTCTTCTTCTTCACTATCTTCATTTTTAGATTCATCAGAGCTATCAGAGTCTGAGGAAGAGTATTTAATTAAATGTTTATGAAGATCTTCGTCAATATTTTCTAAATATTCTAAAAAATCTTTAGTTGTGATAATTACATCTTCAATTTTAATAAATGATTTAATAAAAATTGCACACTTAGATAGTATATCTTTATCAAATTCTTTTAATATTAGATTACTTAAATTTTTTTCATTTTCTATAAGAAGAAGATCTTCTGGATTTTTAGGCTTATTAGATTTAGTTATTTTTTTAACTTTGGTAAATATAGTAGATTTTTTAATCTTGGATTTATCAGTATTCACCTTTAAAGATTTTTTATTATTTTCATTATTTTTAACCATTTATGATTTTGTCTTATTTATATACTCTAATGCTTTTTCTACTTCTAAATAGAAATCGCCTTTAAAAGAGGTATTAGCAAATCTACATAATCTGCGAATCTCCCTAGAAAATAGTTGATTTTTAGTAAAATTCAATCCCTTTAAATCAAGTAATTCAAATAAATCGGATGGTGAATTATTAAAATGTATGGTTTTAGTAATTAAGGATCTAATTTCTTCAAAAACTCCTTCAAAATTAGATACTAAAAGCAAATCGTATATTTCTTCCCTACCCTTTAAATTTTCAATAAATGCAAGAATAACACCCGCACTGAATTTTGATTTAAGGTCATTTTTAATATCTAGCTTAATATTATTTGAAGAATTTGACTTAGTTTTAATACTTTGAAAATCTTTAAAATGGGACTTTAAAACGTCTTTCAAATCTTTATTGGCTGTATCATTAATTAATTGCTTAAGAAATTTCTTTCCTTTGTATTGAGTCTCTAAATTTTCACTTAATGAAAATTTTTCTAAATATTTTTCAATAAATTTTTCAATTGTTAGAGGGTTTTTTAGAATATCTTTAAGGTAATTAATTTCATTACTATCTATTAGCTGATCAGGATCGGCATCTTTAGGTAATAAAACAAATTTAACACCTAATTCAAAATTATTGTCTTTAATTAAATTATCTAGCAATCTAAGCATTGAATTTCTTCCAGCAGTATCGCCATCAAGACAAATTATGCATTCAAAACCTCTTTTTACAATTTCTATGATTTTTTCATGATTAATAGAAGTTCCAAGAGGCGCAACAACATTTTTAATATTATTTTGATGCATTTTAATAACATCGAAATAACCTTCGGTTATGATGACTTTTTTTTCTAAATGTTTAGTGATGGCCATTTCATTAAATAAAATATTTTTTTTCTTAAAGACTTTAGTTTCACTACTATTGATATATTTAGGCATATCATCGCCTGTTGTTCTGGCACCAAAACCAAAAACTTTATTGGAACTACTAAGAATAGGTATAATTACCCTATTTGAAAAAAAAGAATATAAATTATCGTTATTTTTTTTAAGAATAGATGATTTAAGAAGCTCATCTTCACTAAAATTATTTATTAGATTTTTTATAAAATCTTTTTGATTTAAAAGAGATCCTAATTTAAAAAATTCAATACTTTCATCATTGAATTTTCTTATTTTTTTATAATAATTTAAATGAACTTTATTGTTAAATAATTCTTTATGAAAATAATTTTTTGCAAATTCATTGATATCATAGATATTTTGATAATCCTGACTTCCTTTATAGGATTGAAGCTGGACTCCAGATTTATCAGCTAATTCATTTAAAGCTTCTTTAAAAGTATATCCTTTAACTTTAATCAAAAAATCAAATACATTACCTCCCTCACCAGTACTAAAACATTTGTACATTTTTTTTTCTTCACTTACGGAAAATGAAGGCGTCTTCTCATTTTTAAATGGACTTAAACCAAAAAAATTTGAACCTTTTTTTGTAAGAGAAATATGCTTACCTATAATTTCTACTATGGATATCCTATCTATAATTTCTCTTACTGTGTCATTTGACATTATCTAATTTAGCAAACTATTGGAAAACTTAGCCGCTTTTGACAAATCAATTTCATTTCCTTGATTGGATTTTAACAAACCCATTAATTTACCAAAGTCTTTCTTTTCGAAATTATTTTCAGAAATATATTTTTTAATTAAATTCTCAGTTTCTTTATCACTTAAATATTTTGGCATAAACGACTCAAGGTATAATAAATCGTAGTTAATAATGTCAATTTTTTCTTGATCATTAACTTGAACTAAATACTCTTTAGTTTCCTTTTTTTGCTTAACTATAGTTTTAATAACTTTTTGAAAAGAATCGTCTGATACACCAGATATATCTCTAGGCAGATTCTCTCTTATTAAAAGGTTTTTAAGCTCAGATAAAACGTTTCTGGATACGGCTAAAAGTTTTTTATCACCCGCTTTTAGAGCATTTTTTACATCAATATTAATTTTTTCAGCTAAACTCATTTGAAAATCTCCTTTAATAATATACTAATACACATGTTTTAACATGGCTCTAATTGATAATTCTCTAATTCAAAATTATCAAGAGGCTTTTTTGATTTATGATGAAAATCATATTTTTAAAGGCAAACTTCTTTCCCATCATGAATCAATAATATCTGAGATTTGCTTTAATACCAGCATGACTGGTTATCAAGAGATTTTAACTGACCCCTCTTATAAATCACAATTTATTACATTTACTTTCCCTATGATAGGTATTGTAGGGACAAACGATGACGATTATGAATCTTGGAAAATCCATGCGTCTGGCCTAATAGTTAAAGAATTAGTGTCAGATTCATCTAATTGGAGATCTACAGAAAACTTTATAAATTGGGTGATTGATCAAAAGTCTTCTATTTTTTGGGATATTGATACAAGGGCACTAACCTCACTAATAAGAGATAAGGGTCCAAAAAATGTGATGATTTGCACCAAAGAGAATCTTAAAAAAAAATCTTTAAAAGAAATTATTAATGAAATAGATGATTATAAAAAATTAGAAGAAAATGATGTGATTGCCGATTACACCACACAACTAAATAAAAAAAATCACAACCCTGAAGGTAAATTAAAAATTGCTTTCCTTGATTTTGGAGCAAAAGATAATATTAAAAAAAGCTTAATCAAAAGAGGTTGTTCTATAGATGAGTATGACATGAACTTTTCTTCTGAAGAGATAATAAGTAAAAATTATGATGGGATATTTTTAAGTAACGGTCCTGGGGACCCTAAAAAAGTTTTTTCAAATATTGAAAAGGAATTAACTTCAATTATTAACCAGAAAATACCAACTTTTGGGATTTGCCTTGGACATCAAATTCTATGTTTGGCATTAGGGGCAGAAACAAAAAGAATGAAAAAAGGACATCGTGGTGCTAATCATCCTGTTAAAAACTTACTAAATAATAAAGTTGAAATTACATCACAAAACCATGGATTTGTCGTAATTGAAAACAGCATTCCTGAAAATATGGAAATAACTCATTTATCTTTATTTGATAATTCAATTGATGGTATGAGATCAACTAATCAGCCCTTATTTTCAGTTCAATATCATCCTGAATCAAGTCCAGGCCCTCATGATAGTAGATATTTATTTGATGACTTTATTACACTAATGGAAAAAAATGCCAGCTAGAAAAGATATATCAAAAATACTAGTTATTGGTTCCGGCCCTATTGTTATAGGACAAGCTTGCGAATTTGATTACTCGGGTAGTCAAGCTTGCAAAGCGCTTAAACAAGAAGGTTATGAGGTTATTCTAATAAATTCAAATCCCGCAACTATTATGACTGACCCTGAATTTGCAGACAAAACATTTATAGAACCAATAAATTCAACAATAGTTAAAAAAATAATAGAATTAGAAAAACCCGATGCCATTCTACCAACAATGGGAGGTCAAACGGCATTAAATGTAATAAGAGAATTAAACAATGAGAAGTACTTTGAAACAAGTACTATAAAAGTACTAGGAGCCAGTCCTAGATCTATAGATGTAGCTGAAGATAGGGAGCTTTTCGCACAAGCTATGAAAGAAATCAATCTAGAGACCCCTTTCAGTATTATTGTAAATGATGAATCTGATTTAGAAAAAATGAGTCATGAAGTTGAATATCCAATAATAATGAGACCTTTTTATACCTTAGGGGGCACTGGAGGGGGTATAGTTAGCAACCAAAAAGAATTTTGCACAAAAGTTCAAAATGCAATTGATTTAAGCCCAGTCAAAAAAACTTTAGTTGAAGAATCTTTAATAGGATGGAAAGAATTTGAATTTGAAGTAGTAAGAGATCGGAAAGATAATTCAATTATAGTTTGCTCGATTGAAAATCTTGATCCAATGGGAGTTCATACCGGAGATAGTATTACTGTAGCTCCAGCTCTGACATTAACTGACAAAGAATATCAAGAGCTAAGAAATCAAAGTATCGCTATTTTAAAAAAAATTGGAGTTGAGACAGGCGGTTCAAATGTTCAATTTGCTCTTAATCCATTAAATGGAAGAATTCTAGTAATTGAAATGAATCCAAGAGTTAGTAGATCTTCAGCATTAGCTTCTAAGGCAACAGGTTTTCCAATAGCAAAGATTGCAGCCTTATTAGCTGTTGGCTACACTCTTGATGAACTAGATAATGATATTACAAAAGTAACACCGGCAAGTTTTGAGCCAGTTATTGACTATATAGTTACTAAAATACCTAAATTTAATTTTGAGAAATTCAACGGCACCCCCTTGGAGTTAAATACCGCTATGAAATCTGTTGGAGAAATTATGTCGATTGGAAGAACTTTTAAGGAGTCTATTTTAAAAGCATTATATTCTATGGAATCAGAGACATATGGATTTGAAAAAAATCACTCACTTTTAAATATCACAGATGAAAAATTAACAGAAGAACTAGCTAAGCAGCGCCCTGATAGATTATTATTGGTTGCGGAATCAATCAGAAGGAATTTATCTTTATTAGAAATAAATAAATTAACTTTTATTGATATTTTTTTCTTAAGAGAGATAAAGCAAATTATTGATTCAGAGAAAGATATCATTAGGAAAAATGGAATTCTGGATGAAGAGTTTTTAATTTCGATTAAGAGTTTAGGTTTTTCAAATCAACATATAGCAAATCTCTCAAAATTATCTCTTAAGGATATATTAAAAAAAATGGAAAACCTTAAAATTAAAACCATTTTTAAAAGAGTCGATACATGTGGTAATGAATTTAATTCATCAACAGCCTACCTTTACTCAACTTTTGAAAAAGAAATTAACTCTTATAGCTGTGAGGCAAGGCCTGAAAATAAGAAGAAAATTATTATACTTGGTTCTGGACCTAATAGAATTGGTCAAGGGATTGAATTTGATTACTGCTGCGTGCAAGCTGTAAAAGCTTTTAAAAATCTTGGTTATCAAACAATTATGATCAACTGTAATCCTGAAACTGTTTCTACAGACTATGATACATCTGATAAATTGTATTTTGAGCCTTTGGATTTTGAATTTGTTAAAAATATTATTGATAAAGAAAATGAAGTTGGTGAAGTTGAGGGGGTGGTTGTTCAGTTTGGCGGTCAAACCCCATTAAGAATTGCAAATAAATTAAAGGAATATAATTATAAAATATTAGGTACTTCTTTCGATGCTATAGATATTTCAGAAGATAGAGAAAGATTTCAAAAATTAATTTCCAAAATAAATCTTAAACAACCAAAGAGCGATATTTCACTTGGAACAAAAGAATTATTAGTTAAATCGGGAAAACTAAATTTTCCAATTTTACTCAGACCCTCGTACGTAATAGGCGGCAGAATGATGGAAAAAATGAATAATCTTGAGGATGTAAAAGAATATATAGATCAAAACTATTGGGCTCTTGAAAATAATGTGATTTTAATTGATGAGTTTCTAAAAGATGCAACAGAAGTTGATGTAGATATTTTGAGAGATAATAAAGGATCTGTTATGATAGCTGGAATAATGGAGCATATTGAAGAAGCAGGAATTCATTCTGGTGATAGTGCCTGTTCAATTCCAACTTTTTCTTTAGATGAAAATACTATTGATCAAATTAAAGAATATACAATTAATTTAGCAAATTCTCTTAAAACTATTGGCTTAATGAATGTGCAGTTCGCTGTAAAGAATAAAGATATATATATATTAGAAGCAAATCCAAGAGCATCTAGAACAATTCCATTTTTAGCTAAAGCATTAGGAATTCCTTTTATAAGAATAGCAGCAAGTCTTATTGCAGGAAAATTATTGAATAAAGATATTAAGGAAATTGACACTAACAAGTTGCCTTATTTTGCTATTAAGGAAGCAGTATTCCCTTTTAATAAATTTCCTAATACTGATGTAATATTAGGACCTGAAATGAAAAGTACTGGAGAGGTAATGGGAATAGATGAAGACTTTGATATAGCTTTTTTTAAAAGTCAGTTAGCTGCAGGACAAAAAATAAATAATATTAAAAATATTTTCATTTCAGTAAAGGATGAAGATAAAGAATCTATGTCAAAAATAGTTGAAGAATTAGTCTCTTTTAAATTTAGCATTTTTACAACAAGAGGTACTTATTTATATTTAAAAGAAAAAAATATCTCGTCTGAAGTTATAAATAAGGTAGCAGAAGGTTCGCCTCACATAGTTGAATATCTGAGACAAGGTAAAATTGATCTAGTGATCAACACAACTGAGAATAAGCAGGCAATAAGAGACAGTTTTACTATTAGAAGAACTGCTGTTGATTTAAATGTGCCATATTATACAAATCTAAGAAGCGCTAAAATTTTATGTAAATCAATCATAAAGCTCCAAAATACAGAACTTAAAGTCAAGCCAATCCAAAAACACCATATTTATAGCATAAAAAATTCATTTGAATTTTAGTCATAAATTCATTAGTTTCTCTTCTACTCAATTTAAGGAGTAAATATAAAAATGGATAAAATACCAATGACAGAAGATGGGCAAAAGAAGCTCATAGAAGAATTAAAACATCTTAAAACAGTTGAAAGACCGCTGATAGTTAAAGCTATAGCAGACGCAAGGTCAAATGGAGATCTTTCTGAAAATGCCGAGTACCATGCAGCAAGAGAAAAACAAAGTTTTATTGAAGGAAGAGTTGGTGAAATTGAAGGAATAATTTCAAAAGCTGAAATTATTGACGTTACTCAACTTTCCGGAAGTATTGTTAAATTTGGAGCATCAGTTACGATTATTAATTTAGAAGATAAAAAAGAATCTCGCTATCAATTAGTAGGTGAAGTTGAAGCTGATATTGAAAGTAAAAAAATCTCTGTAACAAGTCCACTAGCAAGAGGCCTAATAGGTAAAAAAAAAGGAGATTACATAGAAGTCTCAACTCCTAAAGGAATTACATCTTACGAAATTAAATCTGTAAGATTTAAATAGTATTAATTGAAAGAGTTTCAAATTCTCACTATTAGCGAAGGGGCCGCTGGCATGAGAAGTCAGATTGAAGGCTTAGCAAATTTAATTGGATACCAGTATAGAAATATAGACTTAAAAATACACTATCTATTTAGAGTACTCCCTGTTCAGTTAATTCCTTCTAATACTTTGATTATAAAAAATATAAATGATTATCAAATAAACAAGCCAACAGTCCTCATCAGCTGTGGAAAAAAAAGCGTTAAGGCATCAATAGCATTGAAGAAAAAGAATAAGAATATTTTTAATATTCATATACAAGACCCTAAAACTTGTTATAAATTTTTTGATTTAATTATAGCTCCAAAGCATGATAATTTAAATCTTAGTAATAGCCTAGCTACAACTTTTGCAATCCATAATATTAAGTTTGAAAAAAATAAAAATATAAAAGAAAAAAATACTATTAATTTTATAATAGGTGGTAAGAACAAAAATTTTAAATTTGACAAAACCGTTCAAGAAAAAATTTTGAGTGATATTAAAAAACTTAGTCAAAAATATTTTGTTCAAATTATTCCCTCTAGGAGAACGCCTGAAATTCTGATCGAAAAAATTAAAAATAATAAGATTTCTAATACCGATATATTTATTAATACTAATAATCCGATCAAATATGGACAGTTTCTTTCCCAATCTATTGCAAACATCGTAACTTGGGAGTCTATTTCAATGATATCTGAATCGGTATATTCTGGAGTTGGGACATTTATCTACTCTTTTGAAAAGGAAAGTCTACCAAAAAAATATAAGAATTTTCATAAAGACTTAATGGAAAAAAATTATATTAGAAATTTTTCAATAAATTTGACTCCCTTTAAAACATCCGTAAATGAAGATTTATCAGAATTAAAAAATAATATCTTGTATAAGATTAATCACTCGCCTATTTTCAATACTTAAATATGTCCTTAAAAGATTCCTTATTAAACCTGTCACATACCTATGATTATCCATTTGATCATTGGCAAATTGATAAACCTCTCACAGAATCTATGATTAAAGAGTTAATGAATATGAATATTTCAGACGCTCCCAGATCTTTTGACGGTACTCGCGCAGCTGATGGCGGTGGAGATGGTATGGATGGCAAACTTAGAGTGTTTTTGGAGTCTGATAATGCTCATTTACTTCCTGAGGGTCATCAGTTAATTGAAGACTTAAGAGATAAAGATGTTATCGCTAAAATTGAGGAGAATATTAAAAAAAAAGTTTCTGAATATTTTATAAGAGTTGAGTATATAGCAGATAGAAAAGGTTTTTGGTTAAAACCCCACAAAGACATTGAAGAAAAACTTATGACAATGATGTTATTCATCAATACTTATAATGAGTCTGAAACTTTAGGTACTGACTTTTATGATGAAAGTATGGAATTAGTCAAAACAATTCCTTATAAACATAATACAGGATATTACTTTGCATCTGGTGGTAAAACATGGCACGGATTAGAAAAAAAAGAAATTAAAATAGAGCGTAGATGTATGCAAATTAATTATGTTACTTTTCCTACAAGCTGGCCTGTAAAAAGATGAGTCAAATTCAAAATGTGGTAATTATTGGCTCCGGTCCAGCTGGCTATACAGCAGCAATATATACTGCTAGAGCTAATCTAAAACCAATAATGATTTCAGGACTTCAACCAGGCGGTCAGTTAACAATTACAACTGATGTGGAAAATTATCCAGGCTATGAAGATGCTGTACAGGGACCATGGTTAATGGAGCAAATGAAAAAGCAGTCTGAAAATGTTGGTACTAACGTTATAAGCAGTATGGTCACTTCTGTTGATCTAGAGTCTAAAATTAAAAAAATTATTCTTGATAATGGGTCTGAAATTTTATCAAAGACAGTTATTATTTCTACAGGAGCTCAAGCTAGATGGTTAAATGCAAAAAACGAAGATAAGCTAAAAGGATTTGGAATATCTGCTTGTGCAACTTGTGATGGTTTCTTTTTTAAAGATAAAACTGTTGCTGTGGTTGGTGGTGGAAACTCAGCAGCGGAAGAGGCTTTATTTTTAACTAATTTTGCTTCTAAAGTTTATTTAATACATAGAAGAGATAAACTCAGGTCTGAGAAAATTCTTCAAGATAGGTTATCTAAAAATTCTAAAATAGAATTTTTGTGGAATAAGCAAGTAGAAGAATACCTAGGTGATAAAAATTTAAACGGGGTCTTGCTATCGGATACTATTACGAATAACAAAACAGAATTACAAATTGATGGTATTTTTGTGGCTATTGGACATGATCCGGCTACTAAAATATTTAAGGATAAAATAGATATGGATAGTGAGGGTTATATAATTACAAAACCAGATAGTACAGAGACTAATGTTATGGGCGTTTATGCTGCGGGGGATGTCAAAGATAAGATTTATAGGCAGGCTGTTACTGCAGCAGGAATGGGATGTATGGCTGCTTTAGAAGCTGAAAAATATATCTCTGAGGATAGTTAAAAAGGGAATTAACCCTGCTTTGCCTTCATTCGAGGGTTAATTTTATTTATGACAAACAATTTACCCTTCCTTTTAACAAGTTGGTTATTTTTATCTCTAACTTTAGCGGTTTTAAGTGAACTTTTAATTTTCATAATATATAATTTTTGATAATCTAATATCTTTCAAAAACTATGTCAATCCAAGAAAAAATCAACCAAATTATCGAAAATTTTTCATATTTTGATAATTGGGAAGATAGGTATGAATATGTTATTGATTTGGGTAAGAAAATCCCAAAAATTGATATAACTCTTATGATTGATGAATTTAAAGTACAAGGCTGTGCATCAAATTTATGGGTAGTACCTGAAGTTAATGGAAATGTAATAACTTTCAATGGTGCTAGCGACTCAGTTATAGTACAAGGTCTCTTTGCTATTTTATCCAACGTATACAGCGGAGCAACAGCTGAGGAGATAATCAATAATCCACCTACTTTTTTAGAAAAAATTGAACTAAAAGAACATCTAGGTCCTTCAAGGGCTAATGGGTTAAATTCTCTTATTAAGCATCTAAACTCAGTTGCAAAAAATAGCTTAATTTAAGTTAGGTATTATTTTAATCTTTTTTTTTTAATGTCTTATGGTAGTTTCTCAAAATGAAATTTATCAAATTTATTTCAATATTATTATTATTAACAACTAATATTTTTGCTAAGGAGGATATTATTAATATACAACTGAAAGACGGTACAGTCAAAATCAAGACCTTTGATGATAAGGCACCTAAACACATAAAACATATTAAAAAACTAATTTCTGAAGGACGTTATGATGGCGTAGTATTTCATAGAGTCATAGATGGATTTATGGCACAAACTGGGGATGTTCAATTTGGAAAATCTGACTCAGAAAATTATGATCTAAGGAGTGCTGGTACAGGAGGGTCAGGTCAGAATATTGATCAGGAATTTAATGACACACCTCATATTAAAGGAACTCTAAGTATGGCTAGATCTAGTGATCCCAATAGTGCTGATAGTCAATTCTTTATATGCTTTGACGATGCGCCTCATTTAGATGGTCAATACACTGCATGGGGACAAGTAACTGAAGGAATGGAATTTATCGATATGATCAAAAGAGGTGATCCTATGAAAAATGGATCAGTAGATGAGCCAGATAAAATTATTAAAATGTGGATAGAGGATTAATTAAAAAACTATTTTTGAGTTATTTTTAATTCGATTCTTCTATTAGATTTTAAATCTTCCGGGGTATTACCTAAATTTATAGGCTGATTATCACCATATCCATTAGCAGATAAGCGTTCAGATGGTATGCCCTGGGAAATAAAGAATTTAACTACTTCTAAGGCTCTTGTATGAGATAATTCCCAATTTGAAGGGAATTGATCTGTATAAATTGGAATTTTATCTGTATGTCCATCAACTTGGAGTATCCAGTTAAGATCTGTGGGTAATTCATCAATTAATTCTAAAATAATTGCTGATACTGAGGAAAGAGCCACCTTACCGTTTGTCTGTATTTCAGCACTGCCCGATGAAAATAAAATTTCAGACTGAAAAACAAACCTATCACCTTGTACTGTAATTTGAGATCTATCCGCTAATAACTCACTTAGTCTTCCAAAAAATTCTGAGCGATATTTTTGCAACTTGAATAATTCACTCGTTAAAACTCTATTAAGTCTTTCGCCCAGATCACCAATTTCTAACTTGCTACTAGCCATCTCTTTTTCCTTAGTTTCCAAAATATCATTAAGGCTTAGAATTTCATTAGTTAGAACTTCTACATTATTAGATAAATTAGATATTTTAGCTAATGCCATTTCTAAATCCTCATTCCGCAATGTAGCTTCAGAATTTAATGAATCTAGTTTACCAGCAAGAGATTGATTTTCTGTTTTTAAACTATCTAAAGTTTGAGAAATATTTGTCTTTTCTTGATTGGATGAGAACAAAGAATCAAGAAGTGAAGTCTGTTCAGATTGAAGAACTGCAATATCTGACTGCATTGACTTATTTTCATCTAAACTTAAAGATAATTCATTGGTAATTTGAGTTATTATATCATTGAGTGCATTCATATCTAGATTTTGCTGATTTACTATTTCGGAAAGAGATTGAATATTAAAATCTTGATCTGAAATTATCACTTCTTTTTCTATAACGCTTTCGGAAAGAGATTGAATATTAAGATCTTGATCTGAAATTATCACTTCTTTTTCTAAAACGCTTTTTTGAGTATCTGTAAGAGATTCATCCTGATAAACAATTGTTTCGTCTTGAATATCAATTGTATTTTCTAACTTCTGAATTTCCTCATTTTTTCCTACAACTAAGTCTCCAAGGTAAACCTGAGATACTGTAAATAATAGAACAATAAAGATAATTACCATTAAAGTTGATGCTAAAACATCAACAAAACCTGGCCAAATTATACTATTATCTTCTAATTCAGATGATTTTGATAAATAACTCACTTCTCGTCTTTGAGATGAGAGAGAGTTTTACTTACGATTCTTAACTCATCTTGAATTTTATCTTTAATTTCCTTATTCACTTCTTTTAAATCTGAAACTAAAGTCTCATCTCTTAATTTTATAGTTTTTTCAATTGAAGATAGTCCTGAAACCACAGAGTCAAGTTTTTCTAAAATTTGCTCATTAATAGATGTGGCATACGCATACTGAGAAGATTCAGACGTAGATATTTCATTTGGAATAGACGAGTTTTTACTTTTATAGAAAAGTCTGATTTGAGACTCACAAAATTCATAATAACTTTGTTTAATACCCTTAACGATAATTTCATAAAGACCTAATATTAGTGAAACCACCAAGCCGAATAGTGAAGATGTAAAGGCAATTGTCATTCCAATTAAAGGAGACTTAAGTCCATCCTTTAAAGTTGAAAAAAAATTTCCAAAACTTTGGTCGTCAATACTTAAACTATCAATAACATTAGCAACACTTCCTATTGTCAACAGCAATCCGAAGAAAGTTCCAATTAATCCTAAAAAAACAGCTAGGTTTATTAGATATTTGGAAAGATCCCTACCCGATTCAACTAAACTAAGAAGTTCGTCTAAAATATCATTTAAGCTTTTGTTTAATGTTTGCGACTTTCCAATAATACCTAAATTTAAAGCTATAGATTTAGTAAGAGGATAAGAGCCCAAAGATTGATCATTAATTTTTAATTTTCCAAAAGCAACAGAGTTCATAAATCTATATTCAGATAACAAAGAAAAAATCTTAAAAGAATACAAAGAGAAACCTACGATAAAGGTGAGCACTATTAATCCATTAATATAAGGATTTGAGCTGTAGTAAGAAAGAATCTGATCATAACCAACAATAAATACAAAAACTATTAGAATTGATAAAAAAATGTAACCTATAAAGCTTTTAAACATAATTTTATTTTATAGGTAAAATAGCAATTTAAAACACATAAAATACTAAAAAAATGGTGGGCGTGACAGGATTCGAACCTGTGACCCCTTGCATGTCGAGCAAGTGCTCTAACCAGCTGAGCTACACGCCCTTAAAATAAAGGAATATAATCCTTATAATGTTAATGCACTCTAGTAAATACAAAAAATTAATTAAAAGAATACTTTGAGAACAAAATCTTTATTTCATTAAGACGCATAACTCTTAGTGTAAAAAAATAAATAATCACACCACTTATTAGCTTTAAAAATAAATCAAAATATTGATTTTCTATTTGAATATTTTCCAGCAGAAAAATAGAAATGATTAATGCAATCAAAGCAATTACTATTTTAAATATTTTCATTAAATTAAAAATTTGAATATTTGAATAAAATAAAGGAATTTTATATTTCAAAATTAATAATTGAAAAATAACATTAAACCAGACACTTATAACACTAGAAAATGCTAAACCTCGAACTCCATATTCTTCATAAACAAAAAAACAAATAGATAAATTAATTATAAAAGTTGGAATAGAGGCAATAATCGGTAAATGAACTTTTTGAAAAGAGTAAAAAATTTGATTTAACATTCTTGAAATCATATAGGCAGGAAGAGAGAAGGCATAAATAGACAATAAAGAAGAAGTTACACTAACATCATTAGAATCAAATTTACCCCTACCAAAAAGAACAGATATTATATCTTCACTTATTAACCATAAGCCTAAAGTAGAAGGAGCAGCAAAAATTAGACAAAAGATGATAGATTTATTAAAGGCATCTGAGATTTTTTTAATATCGTGAATATTTTTTGATAAATAAGGTAATAAAGTAGTTGATATTGCAACAGCAATTAAAGCAAATGGTAAATCTATTATTCTGTCAGCATAATACATTTGGCTAATTGCGCCACCACCAACCAAAGAAGCAAAAATCATCGAAACAAAAATATTAAGCTGAACAATTCCTGCACCAACAATTGATTGCAATATTCTAATAAAAAATAACTTTAAAACTTTCAATAAGGATTTGCTTAAATAAAAAGTAAAATGGAAAGTGATTTTTAAAAATTTAAAATTAACTAACAATAAAAATAACTGAATACATCCTGATATCAAAATAGACCAAGCTAATTGTATGTGGGAATGATCTTTATATAAAAGTAAAGTAATAATCATTCCAATATTTAAAATAACGGACAAGAACGAAGGAATAAAAAAATTATTATTAGCATTTAAAACAGAACTCAATAGTGAACCAGTAGAAACAAAAATCAAAAAAGGAAATGTTATCTTAAGAAGATGGGTGCTATTAGCTAACAAGTTTTTATCATCAATAAAACCAGGAGCAAAAAGTGAAATAACGGCTTCTGTTTGAAAAAAAACAAATAGACTTAAAAGACTTGTGATAATTAAAAATAAAATAAAAATCATTGAAAAAAAAATATCTGAGTCTTTTTTAGATTGATTATTTTGATCCAAATACAAAGGAATAAAGACACTATTAATTGCACCTTCGGCTAATATTCTTCTAAATAAGTTAGGTAACCTGAACGCAAACATAAATGCATCCGTAAGTGAAGAAGCCCCTAAAAAATTTGCAAAAAGAATATCTCTGAAAAGACCCGTAATTCTTGATAATAAAATATTAGAACTAATTTTAGATAAATTATTAAATTTCATAATAAAATAGTTTTAAATTAAGCATTATCTGGAAATTCTTCTAATAAAATTTCCATTAATTTAGATAATTCAATATACCCTGGTATTATTTGACCACCAATAATTAAAGCAGGAGTCCCATTAAATTTAAACATATCAGATAATTCTTTATGACGATTAAGAGTTGAGATCACTTCAGGGGAATTCATGTTCTCTTTAAGTAACTTAATATCTATATCCATAAGAAATAGGTCAGCAAAAACTTCGGCATTATCATATCTTCTTTTGGAGGAATAGAGATAGTTATGAACTTTTTCAAAATCACCAGAAAGACTAGAAGCGATAACCATTTTAGAAAGATCAATTGATGATTTACCTAAGACTGGAAGTTGAAGAATTTCAACTCTTACATCGGGATCTTTATTGAATAATTCAATTAAAACTTGATGTAATTTCTGACAATAACCACAATTATAATCAACAAATTCATAAATAACTTTATTAGAATTATTAAAACCAAGAAACATATTGTTTTGGAATAATTTTAATTGATTAATTAATTCTTTATTTTGTTTTTCTGATTCACTTATTTCAATATCAGATTGTTCTAATTGATAGTTTCTCACCGTTTCTAAAATTAACTCAGGATTTTCAGAAATAAATTTTTCGATAAAACCTTTCAATTCATCCACTCTTATGAATTTAGCAGATTGATCAAATAAAACATCATCTGATTGAAAGGAATCATTATTTTTATTTGAATTTAAAGAATAGTAATAAAATACATATACAACGGGAATTAAAAAAATAAAAAATAAAAAATTCTTAAACGAGAAGGAAGATTTTTTTTTTGTATAGAGTCCCATAAATTAAAAATTTAAACTAATAAGTAGATAATATCTAGATGAGAATTTATAAGTCAATTGATGCAAGTTCATAAAAGGGTTCAATTTCATTGCTTTGCTTACATATAGATAGCTTTGATAGATTTATATAATTAAAGTCATGTAATATTTTTTTAATTTTTGCAGTTAAGAATTCTAAGTTTTTCTTATCAGTATCCAGTGAGGTCATAATAGAAACGTAATGAGAAGTTTCTTCAAAAAGATATGGATAACCCCATATTTGATAATTAAAGATTTGATTTTCAGTTAATTTATTAAATCGACTTATATCTTTTTGATATTCATAGGGATTTAAAACCTTTCTGAATTCATCAAACCTTCTTACAACTTGATTAGAAAAAAAATCAAATGCATCATTTTTTTTTAACTTTAGTATAATAGAGTTATTAAAAGAATTTACCTCATAGTTAAATTCTTTAAAATTAATAGTATTCGGAATATCAATTTCATTTTTTAAATTTAAAAATATTGAAATTAATTTTTCTGCATTATTTAAATCATTAATATAAAAAGGTGGCTTAATAATTAAATGCAAACCATTCTTAATTATAGTTTCATAATGTATATTTAAATTATCATTTCCTTTATAGAAATTCAAAATTACCTCAATTAATTTTTTATCTAAGGTTAAATGAATAGCAAATCTAGGAAACTCTATATAGCTCATCATTTAATAAATAGTTTTAATACTCTATTAGAATAACGGTTTTCTATAATGATTTTCACAATCAGAATAATAAAAATTGTATAGATCAATCTAAAAAATAAAATTCCACTAATATGACTGCCCAATAAAAGAATTAAAATTGTGTCTTCTATGATGCTGTGACATAGGCCCAGGAAAGCCATAGATAAAAATATATCTTTCTTAGTAATTTCTTTTTTTTTTGATTCTTCGATCAAAAATCCACCACCAAAAGAAATACCCAAGGTCAAACCTATAAGAATGATGTTAGCGACCTTATCCGACATACCTAAAAAACTAAGAGGCACTTTAAGTATTCTCAAAATAAATTGCCATATACCAAAAGATTTTAAAAGATTAATTAATGTTATTATTGAGAATATGATGGAAAATATCATTAGGAAGTTTTTTATTTGGGAAATACCCCACTCTAAATGAGAAATATTACTATCAGGTATTGCCAATACAGAAACATTTAATTCCTGATAAAGACCAAAGTACTGATAAAGAAAAAAAAGTAATTTTCCAGCTATTAAAGCATTAATAAATCTAAAGATGAAAGTAAAGCTAGCAGAGATGCCTGATTTTTTTGCGATAGCAACTTCAATTGGTAAACTATGAGCAATTAAAATCATGAGCCCGACAATAGTTGTTTCTGCAACTGAATAATCAAACATACTTTGAAGAGTTGCAAATGCAGCCATACCTGCATAAATGTTTACAAGCATTGCTGCCATCCATACAAGACCAAGGGACCCATCTATACCAACAAAATTTGTGAGAGGTTCTAATAATTTAGCGAAAATAGGGATTAGTCCCATAACTTCTAAAATTCTAATAATTATTACAATTGGAACAATTACCTTAAAAAGAACAATAAAAATTTTTTTAGATTCAATAAATATTTCAAAAAAAGAATTCTTAATTTTATTTATGAACATATACATTGAAGAATGAAATCTAAGCATTTATAAATAACAAATGTTTAGAAATACTCCTTTTAATATCAAAATGGCTCTATTCTTACTATTATTCAGTTTAAGCATATACTTCTTATATCTTTCTTACAAAAATTTTCAAAACATCATTTTAGATCAAGCTATAGTCATTAAAAGTGATGATTATAATTATTTTGATCCGGTTACTTTTAGAAAATACTACGAAGAAATTTTAATTGAAAATTTAAAATCTCCTCTTATCTCCGAATTAGAAAATGATGAGTTAATTGAAAAAGAAATAAAAGAGGAGACTCAATATAAAATTCATTTAATAAATATTAATCCTGGAGATAATTTTGCAAGCGTATTAAAAAGATCAGGTATTAAAGCGAAAGATATTGATCAAATTATTTTTGATGGAAAAAAAATATATGATTTTTCAAAAATTTATGCTGGAGATGAAGTGAAAGTTTCACATAATTATATAGAAGATAAATTAAGTTACCTTGATATCTCATATCAATTTACTGAAGAAAAAATTCTCAAAATAAATTTTAAGAATTCAATTTATACCTATAATATTAATTTAGTTGAGCTGACTTCTAAAGAGATGTTTGTTAAAGGTACAATAGAGACAAGTCTTTATAAGGCTATGAAAGATTCAGGGCTTTCAGAAATTGTAATTGAAGAAATGATTAGAATTTTTAGTTTTGACGTAGATTTTCAAAGAGATATTTATAAGGATGATGGGTTTGAAATTCTTTTTACAAAATTTATAAATAATGAAGGTAAAACTATAAAAATTAATGAGCCAACATACTTAAAATTATATTCAAGAGGCACGCCATTAACTTACTATCTTTTCAATAATTCAGATTATAGCGAATACTTTGATGAAAAAGGGAAAGGCATGACTAAGAGTCTTATGAAAACTCCAATTAATGGATCAAAACTTAGTTCAGGATTTGGCATGAGAAAACATCCAATATCTGGGTATGATAAATTACACAAGGGAGTAGATTTTGCAGCTCCTTCAGGGACTCCGATATTTGCTGCTGGAAATGGAGTAATTGAATTTATAGGTAAAAATGGTGGTTATGGAAAATATCTAAGAATTAGACATGACGGCACTTATAAAACAGCCTATGCACATATGAAAAACTTTAAAAAAGGCTTATATAAAGGGGCAAGGGTAAAGCAAGGTGATGTTATTGGATATGTTGGAAGTACAGGTAAATCAACTGGCCCACATCTACATTATGAAATAATTAAAAATGGTAATCAGATGAACCCTCAAAAACTTAAATTACCATCTGGACGAAACCTTAATGAAAATGAAGTTTTAAAATTTAATGAAGTGAAAAAAAATATAGAAAGAAAAATAGAAATTATGAAAGTTGGTTAGTGAAGTCATCAAAATCTGTTTTAGCCTTTGATTTTTCTTTAACACTATCTGTGTCTATTTTTTTTTCTATCGTAGATTTTTTGATAATTTTTTTTGAAACTATAGTTTTTGGTAAATCTTCAGTATTTATATTAGTTTCTTTTATCGTTATATCTAATTGCCTAAAACAGTGTTCAGCATGTTGAAGATAATACTGCTCTAACACCTCATCACCATTACCAATAGCATCTTTTGCCTTATTTAAATAATCGGTATGTTGGTCTTTAAAATTTTTATTATTTCTTTTATACCCATTACCAGTATTACCTTGTTGTGCCATGTAGGGAGAATCGGCGCTACCCCTATTAGGAAATGTTCTTCTACTGTTAGAACTAAATATTTTTCTTCTATTATTATTATTAAAAGTTTTCATAAAAATTTATTATCTTTTGTTTAAATTAATAAAAAAATTAAAGAAATATAATTTTAATTAATCTATCATTTTTTAGATAATCCTGTTTTATATATAATATATTTGCACCATTATCTAGAACTAATTTAATAACATCATCTTTAACTGTTGGGTCAATTTCAAGGTATAAACACCCTTTATATTTTAAATTCTTCAATTGAAGAATTATAGAACGGTAAAAATCACATCCATCAACACCTCCATCTAAAGATAATAAAGGGTCATGAAGGGTTTCAAAGTTTAGTTTTTGGATATCTGAAGATATTATATATGGAGGATTTGACACAATAAATTCAATGTTATTGAGTTTTAAACTAGAATCAGATAATAAATCAGAAGCTAAAAATTTAGATCTTTTATCGAGATTTAATTGATTAGAATTAATTTTATTAACTTTTAAAGCTTTATGACTTATATCAATAAAAAGGCAATGGGAGTTAGATAACTCACCCAATAAAGAAAGTCCTAGACAGCCAGTTCCAGAACATAAGTCTATAAAATTAAATTTTTTCATCTTCATAAAACCATAATCATCTAAAATTGATTCTACTAAAATTTCTGAATCGGCCCTAGGATCTAAAGTATCTTCATTAGTATAAAAAATATCATTCCAAAAACCTTTTTGATTTATAATTTTTGACAAAGGTTTACCCCCTAATCTTTCTTTTAAAATAGAATTAATTTTATCGATATTTAAATCAGCTTCAGAAACAAAATTAAAATTTTTTTTTCCTGAAGCGTAACTTATTATTATTCTTGATTCATTTTCAGCATTATTAATATGATTTTTTTTTAAAGTGGAAACAATGTCATCAAAAATCTTTGAAATTTCTTTTATATTTTCAGCTATCATTTAAGTGATTAAGTTTTTCAGCTTGTTCACTGGCTGATAATGCTGAAATCATTTCTTCTAAAGCATCTCCAAGTAAAAATTGATCTAATTTATATAAAGTTAAATTAATTCTATGATCAGAAACTCTTCCTTGTGGAAAATTATAAGTTCTTATTCTTTCAGACCTATCGCCACTACCAACCTGACTTTTTCTATTGGAGGATAATTCATTATCTCTTTTTAATCTTTCCGCATCATAAATACGGGATCTTAATATTTTTAAGGCCTTCGCTTTATTTTTATGTTGAGAGCGTTCATCTTGTTGTATAACCACTATTCCAGTTGGAATATGAGTAATTCTGACAGCGCTATCAGTAGTATTAACAGATTGTCCTCCTGCCCCACCAGATCTATAGACATCTATTCTTAATTCTGAATCTTTTAAATCAACATCAAACTCTTCAGCTTCAGGTAAAACAGCAACAGTTGCGGCAGAAGTATGAATTCTTCCACCAGACTCAGTCTCAGGTATTCTTTGAACTCTATGAACACCAGATTCATTTTTTAATAACTTAAAAACTGAATCACCTTTAATTTCAATAACAGCTTCTTTTATGCCTTTTAAGCCAGTTTCAGACTTTAACATGGGGGTAAATATCCAACTTTTAAGAACTGAATACCTCTCATACATTCTATATAAATCTCCCGCAAATAAAGCGGCTTCGTCACCACCTGTACCTGCCCTAATTTCTAAAATTACATTTTTTTCATCAGCCTCATCTTTTGGTAATAGAGCTAGCATTAATTCTTTATTTTTTTCCTCAAAAAGATTTTCATATTCAGGTAATTCTTTTTTAACTATGTCTCTAAGCTCTTCATCTTTTTCATTTTCTAAAATATCTTTATATCCAATAATTTCCTTTTCCAATCTCTGTATTTCATTTGCAATATTTATTACTGGTTCTAATTTAGATAACTCTTTATTTATCTGAATTAGCTCCTTATTGTCTAAATTTTCAGAATTTAAAAGCTGATCATTTAAAGATTTAAATTTAATTTTTAAATCTTCAATTTGGCTATCTAATTTCATTAGATAAATCCAAATCTTTAATTAAAATTTTTTTTTGTTCTTTTAATTTAAGGTTTTTTATGACAATTGATGAGGAGCTAAATTCCTCTTCGCCAACTAAAGCAATATAATCATAATTATTTTTATCAGCATAAGTGAAAAGTTTTTTTATATTATTATTAAACTTCACTTCAAACTGCACATCTAATTTAGAAACAATATTTATTAATTTATATTCACTAATATAACTAAGATTTTGTACTGCTATTAAAATACTTTTTTTTATTATTGGTTTTTCAGGTATTGATACTAAATCAATTAATCTTTCAATTCCAGCTGCCCAACCAATACCGGGAATATCTCTAGAAGAAATTGAACTTATTAATTCATCATATCTTCCGCCTGCTAGTATGGTATTCTGTCTCTTATCTTCAAATGTTTGGAATTCAAAAGCTGTATGTGAATAATAGTCAAGACCTCTTACAAGAAGATGATCTTCAATAAATTCAACGCCATGAGAACTTAGTAGGTCTTTTACTCCTCTGTAAAAGTTTAAACTTTTATTTGATAAAAATTCTTTAAGTTTTGGTGCTGTGCTTATTATCAGTTGATCGTTTGGGTCTTTGCTGTCGAGAATTCTTAAGGTATTTTTTTCAAGCCTTTGCTGTGAAACCTCAGATAATTGATCTTTTTTTAACTTCAAAAACTCATAAAGTGCTTTTGAATAATTCATTTGGTCTTCTTTTGTTCCTATTGAATTAATCAATAATTTAAATTTATTTTTAAGACCAATTGAATCCAATAAGTTATTAGCAATATAAATAACTTCGAAGTCAGAATAGAAGCTTTCGTCACCTATAATTTCAATATTTAGTTGATTAAATTGCCTATATCTTCCTTTTTGAGGTCTTTCTCTTCTAAACATAGGTCCGTAAGTAAATAGTTTCATAAGTCCAGATTCATAATTCGAAGCAGCAAATCTGGCAATTCCACTAGTAGCCTCAGGTCTTAAGCAGATTTTTTTTTCTCCTTGATCTATAAAGGTATACATCTCTTTGGAGACTATGTCTGTCATCTCACCAACACCTCTAACAAATAGCTCTTCTTGTTCAATAATAGGTGTAATAATTTCTTTAAAAGAAAATTGATTACAAATATTTTTGAAATTTTCTAAAATATAATTATACTTCTCAAGATCTAATCCTACCAAATCATGAGTTCCTTTAACTAAATTAATATTATTTTTCATTCTATAATTATCTAATTATGAAGCTGTGTTACTTTTTTTTCAATAACATTTACTAAATAATCAACTAAATCTTCATCTTTTATTCGATGATCTTTTTCTCCATCAACATAAATCATATGAGTATTATTTCCACCACCTGTAATACCAATATTTGTCATAGTTGCTTCTCCTGGACCATTAACAACACAACCAATAATTGAAACTGTAATTGGTTTCCTAATATGAGCTAATTTCGCCTCAACTGATTTAACTGTGTCGATAACATCAAATTGTTGCCTGGCACAAGATGGACACGAGATAATAGTAACGCCATAATCTCTTAAATTTAATGATTTTAATAATTCAAAACCTACCTTTATTTCTTCTTTAGGGTGATCGGAAAGAGATATTCTAATTGTATCTCCTATACCTTCATATAAAAGCATACCTAAGCCTACCGAAGATTTTATAGAGCCGCTAAAGTAAGATCCAGCCTCAGTAATTCCTAAGTGAAGAGGATAATCACAATACTCTGAAAGTAATTTATATGCCGACACTGAAGTGAAAATATTTGAAGCTTTGACACTAATTTTAAAGTTTTCAAAATTAAGATCCTCTAAAATTTGAATATTATATTTTGCACTTTCAAACAAAGCCTCTGGTGTTGGGCTTTTATATTTATCAAGTATGTGTTTTTCTAAACTGCCAGCATTAACTCCTATTCTAATAGGAATATTGTTCTGCCTAGCCGCTTCAACAACTTCAGAAACTTTATCTTTAGAGCCAATATTTCCAGGATTAATCCTTAAGCAATGAGCTCCATTTTCAGCTGCCTCTAATGCTCTTTTGTAATGAAAGTGAATATCTGCAATAACAGGTATGTTAATCGCAGGAATAATTTTTGATAAAGCCTTAGTGGAGTCAGAATCTGGAACTGATATTCTAACTATATCTGCACCAACATCTTCGATAATTTTTATTTGAGATAGAGTAGATTCAATATCATGAGTAATAGTATTTGTCATCGTTTGAACACTTACAGGAGCATCTCCACCAATCATAACATTACCTACTTTAATAGATTTAGTTTTTTTTCTTTTAATTTTATAAGAATAGTTCATTTTAAATCGTATAGTTTCTTTATATCAAAATTTTTCAAATAGTACCTATAATCATTTAGGAATTTATATTTATTATTGTTAAATATAATGAAATCTATAGCGGATATATCTGAAATGTCTATTAACACATCTTTTTTAGAGTTGATTATAAGGTCAGAATTAACATTTAACTGTCCAAAACTTTCCAAATCATCAGCTAAATAATGAACTTTATAGTACGTTTTTAAATTAGGTTTTATTTTTATCAAAATATGATTTTTCGAATTTTCACTTTGAACAAACTTAAAGTTTTTAATAAATTCTTCATGAGAGATAAACTTAATATCAGCTTTCTTGGCACTTACTTTAAGTAAATTCATTAAATTATCATCTTCATAATAATCTAAAAACATTTGACTAGTTTTATTGTCACTAAAATTTGATATTAAATAATAGGAAATGGTCATCAAACTAAAGCTAAAGAAAACCACACTATAAATAATCATCAAAATTTGGAAATCATAATTCATTAAATATTTTTTTTTTTCAGTAGGTTTTATTGGAATATCTAAGAATTTATAAATGGATCTTTTATAAGAGCTTTCATAAAAGGAATGAACTCCATTTAAGTTTAAACCTTCTTCTATATTTTTAATTATTAAAGGGTTGAGTTTCAATTTAGAAGCTACAAAATTAATTGAAAGGCCTTTTTTTTCTCTAGCTTCTTTTATGGAAGAAGGTACTAACAATTATTTATGAAGTTTATAAGCTTTATGTAGTATTTTCACAGCTGTCTCTAAATGTTTTTCACTAATTAGTATACTTATTTTAATCTCAGATGTTGTTATAAGCTGAATATTGATATTATTAGTACCCAAAGTATCAAATAAAGTTTGTGCCACACCCGCATGTGACCTCATACCAACACCCACAACAGAAACTTTTGCTATATCGGTAGAATATTGCATCTTTTGATATCGAATGTTAATTTTTTCTTTTTTAAGAATTTTAATTGCCTTATCAATATCCTGTCTTGGAAGGGTAAAAGATAAATTTGCATATTTTCCATCCTGAGAAACATTCTGCAATATCATATCTACATTAATACTACCTTTTGCTAAAGGTCCAAAAATTTTTGAAGAAATACCCGGTTTATCAAGAACTTTAGAAAGTGTAATTTTTGCCTCATCTTTTGAATATGCGATTCCACTGACTGTATTGTTTTCTAGTAATTTATTTTCATCTGTAATTACAGTTCCCGATGCATTAGGTTTAATTGAAGACCTAACACTTAATTTGGTTTTTTTTCTCATAGCTAATTCCACAGAACGTGTTTGAAGAACTTTAGCTCCTTGAGAGGCTAATTCAAGCATTTCTTCATAAGAAATTTTAGATAATTTTTTAGCCTGCGATACTAAATTGGGATCTGTAGTGTAGACACCTTCTACATCAGTATATATTATACATTCAGAATTGAGAGAGGCTGCTATTGCTACAGCACTTGTGTCTGAGCCACCTCTACCTAGAGTTGTAATATTAAAATTTTTATCAACACCTTGAAAACCAGGAATAATCAAGATGTCATATTTTTTAAATTCATTAAAAATTTTTTCATTATTAATTGATAAAATTCTAGCTTTTGTAAAATCTGAAGAGGTATTAATGGGTATCTGCCAACCCATAATAGATTTGGAATTATGTTTCTTGGAATTAAGAAAAATAGACATCAGAGCACATGAAACAGTTTCTCCAGAAGAAATAGCAATATCATAGTCAGCTGGATTTGGATTTTTAGATAAGGATTTAACTAAATTGATTAACCTATCTGTTTCTCCATACATAGCGGAAAGAACAACTATTAATTTATATTTTTTAGACCAATTACTGACGATGGAAGCTGAGCGCTTAATAGCTTCAATAGAGCCAACAGAAGAGCCGCCAAATTTTAAAACTTTGATTTTCATAAATTAGGGTAATATACATATAACTTTATGTAAGTAAATAATCCATGTCCACAGATAAAGAAAAATATTATGAACCTCTTAAGCTAATGACTCCCATAAGGTATCAATATATGAAAAAAATCATCTTAAATAAAAAAAATACATCTATGGATGATGTTTTTATAGGTAAAAATATTTTAGATATAGGAACTGGGACTGGTGAATACTTAGATATTTTTAAGGATCTTAAAGCTAATTGTATAGGAATTGACAGTATTAATAATTTTAAAATTAAAAAAAATAAAAATTTTAAATTGATCAAAGTTGATTTATTTGAATATTTAAGAAAAGCTCCTAAAAATTATTTTGATTTCATATTTTGTTTTGAAGTTATAGAGCACTTAGAAGAAAAAAATGAGATTTTTAAGCTAATTAAAAAAACTTTAAAAGATAAAGGCATTTTATTCATGTCTACTATTAACCAGAATCCTGTATCAAAATTATTTGCTATAAAACTTGCTGAGGATATTTTAAAAATTCTTCCAAAGAAAACTCATGAATACAATCTATTATTACCAATTAATAAATTAGAAAGTTTATGTAAAGATAATAGATTAAGTATTATTGATATAACTGGTTTAATATATAACCCAATATTTAAAAATTTTAATTTTACTAATAATCAACTAGTTAATTATATAACAGCCATAGAAAACTAATTTTTCTTTTTTTTATCTAGAAGTTTAGGGAGCTTAACTAAATCAATTCCCTCTTTAAGCAAATCTTTAACTTCAGCTTCTGTAGCTTCGCCATAAATAGGTTTATCAGCAGATTCTCCATAATGAATTTTTCTAGCTTCTTTAGGAAATTTTTTTCCAACATACTCAAATTTACTTTTAATTTCTTTATCCAATTTATTTATATATTTATGGTATAAGTTCATATTTTTTTGTTGATTAGACTTAATTTTATTAGAATTATTAGACTTAGATCCTATATTTGGAGACATTATGGATTTAAAAATTTTGGTAGAATCACAAAATGGACATGATATTAATTTTTTTTTTAGTTGCAGATCAAATGAGTTTGAATCATCGAACCAAGCTTCAAATATATGGTCAAATTCACATCTAAGATCAAAAAGTATCATATAATTATTTAAAATTTATTTTGAATTTTTTGTCGTTTTTTTCTTCAAAATTTTTATCATGTATAAGTGTAGGTATAGATGATTGTGCACTATTCGCACTTTTTAAATCAATTTCGCAATAAATAACTTTTTCACCTTCCAGACCGTCTACTATAACTTCCCCCCATGGATCAATCACAAGACTATGGCCATATGTTGATCTACCAGATCTATTAGTGCCCCATTGGTTAGGAGCTATCATATAAACACCATTTTCTATTGCTCTTGCCTTAACAAGAGTATGCCAATGCTTTTTTCCTGTATTTAAAGTAAAAGCCGAAGGAGCAACAATTATATCAGCACCATTTTTTGCAAGAACCCTAAACAGCTTTGGAAATCTAAGGTCATAACAAATAGAATGCCCTAATATTTGATTGTCTATTTTAACTAAATTTATTTCATCTCCAGAATCAAAGATATCACTTTCCTTATAATTCTCTCCATTTTTTAATTCTACATCAAACATATGAATTTTTTTGTATGTGGAAATAATTTCTCCATTGCGATCTATCAGGAAGGAGCAATTGTAAATCTTATTATCACTTCTAATAGCTAATGAACCTAAGAGCAGTAAAACTTTATTGTCTTTAGAAAACTGTTTAAAAAAAATAATGTATTTATTGTTTAGAGGTAGTGCATTTTTAAAGCTATCTTCTTTATTGTTAGAAAGATAAAGAAAACATTCTGGCAATAAAATAAAATCAGACTTACTGCTAATAGTTTCAGATAAAAATTTTTTTACTTTAATAAAATTTTCCTCAATACTATCTTCAACTGTTAATTGAATTAAAGCTAATTTCATTCTACATTAAGGTATTTATATAATTTAAAACTGGCTATTTTATTTTTATTTGAGGACAATATCATTTTATCTCCCATAACTAATGAAAGGCTCTGAAAATTAAAAAGAATCATACTTTTTGAAAAAGACTTATTAATAAGATTAACTTTTAGAGGCGCATCGAAGACAATTAATACCTGGGGCTCTGGAATATTCAATGATATTTCCTTATCATTGGTGTACTCATTCAATAATTTAAACTCAATATCAAACTTTTCCTTATCGTCATAATAAAGCATTCTCTTAACATCTAAATTAAAACGGGATATCATATTAGATAATTTAGCATAGGATAAGTAATTTGATAGACTTAAAAAAAAAATACTTATTGCGTGATTTGCATTATCAGCAAGATAATATTCTAGCTCAACATGGACTAGTAAATATTCAAAATGTTCTAAAATTAATTAAAATTAAATTTAGTAAAGTTCTTGTTATTCAACCAGGAATAGTAAAAGAAAATAAAGATTTTTTTGAAGGCAATTATAAAAATATTAATGTTGAAGAGTTAGAAAAAGAGACTGATAAATATGATTTAATTATTTCAAATTTTTCTTTAGGGTTTGAAATTGCAATTGAGCCAGAAAAATACCTTAAGATTTTAAATAAGTTAATTAAAAAAGAAGGGTTGCTGTTAATGAATATACTTAATGACTCTAGCTTTAAAACATTACAGAAAACATTTATCGAGATTGACGAATTTATATTTAATGGTGCCCATCAAAGATTTGGACCTTTTATTAATACGCAAACTCTAATAAAGAACTTAGATTTACATCAATTTAATGAAATTGTTGCAACTAATGAATTGCTGGAAGCGAACTATAAGGATCTCAAGAAACTTAGATTAGATTTAAAAACAATGGGAATTAGCAATACTGTCGACCCAAAACCTAAGTTTAACAAAGAAGTTCTTATAAAAATAAGAAATATCTTTAAAGCTCTTTTAAAAAATGAGAGGTTTATGCCAATAGAGTTTGAAATCACGACAATTTCTTCGTGGAAATAGTTTTATCATAGTGTAAATATTTAACTATATGTTTCAAAAAATTTCAAAATTTTTAAAAAATAATAAAAACTCTAAAAAAATTAATGATATTTATAACAGATTTGTAAATCCATCTAATGAGTTTGATCATGAAATTTTCTCATTAAGTGATGAAGAAATTAAAAATAAAATTCAAGATTTAAAAGATGCGTATTCTAGTTCAAATGAAGTTTCGGAGAGTGATATAGTAAAAGCTATATCAATAGTTAAGGAGGCCTCTAATAGGACTATTAAATTAAAACATTTTGATTCACAGGTCATTGTTGGAGTTTGTTTATATTATGGAAGTATTACCGAAATGAAAACTGGAGAAGGAAAAACTTTAGCTGCCACGATACCTGCGTTTTTAAATTATCTAACTCAAAGTCAAACACACTTAATAACTGTAAACGATTACCTTGCTAAGAGGGATTCGATCTGGATGGACCCTATCTATAAATTTTTAGGAATGACAAATTCACATATACAAAATGATATGTCGCTTGAAGAAAAAATAAACGCTTATAAATCAGATATAATCTATGGAAATAATAATGAATTCTGTTTTGATTTTTTAAGAGATAATTTAAGGTCAATAGAAACTCCAAGAATTCAATTAAAGCATGATAGAGCAATAATTGATGAAGCAGACTCAGTTTTAATTGATGAGGCGAGATCTCCATTAGGAATATCAGGTCAAGTTGAAACTCCTATAAAATTATTTAAAATTTGTTATCAAGTTACTGAAGGGCTTGGGACTGCTGATGTAGAAATAAGTGAAGAAAGAAAAAATGTCTTACTAAACGATGAAGGAATTAAGAAAATTGAATTTAATTTAAAGAAAATTAATTTACTAAAAGGTGATAATTTATTTGATAGTCAGAACTTAGAAGTTTATCAAATTATTAATCAATCTTTAAAAGCTAGATTTATATTCAAAATAGATAAGGATTATGTTATCAGAAATGATCAAATCGTCATCATAGATGAATTTTCTGGAAGATTATCTGAAGGAAGAAGGTACGGAGAAGGACTTCACCAGTCAATAGAAGCAAAAGAAAACCTTACAATTCAGCCAGAAAGTACAACTCTAGGAAGTATTACATTTCAAAATTATTTTAAAAAATATAAATCATTAAGTGGTATGACTGGTACGGCTTTAACAGAAGCTGAAGAGTTTAATACTATTTATGGATTAGAAGTTGTTGAAATACCAACAAATAAAAACTTAATAAGAAAAGATTTCAATGATCAGATATATAAAACTAGCGATGAAAAATATGAAGCTATAGTTTCATTAGTTAAAAAAAAATTAACTCAATCTCAACCGATACTAATCGGAACTACTTCGATTCAAAAGTCTGAACTAATTTCAAATTTATTAAATAAACATGAGATTAATCACAATGTTTTAAATGCTAAAAACCATGAAAATGAGGCATCAATAATAGCTCAAGCTGGAAAACCCAATCAAATAACTGTTGCAACAAATATGGCAGGAAGAGGAACAGATATTAAGCTAGGTGGAAATCCAGAAGTTGATAAAGATAGTTTTAAAAAAAACGATTATGAAAAAGTTATTAACTCAGGCGGATTATGCATCATAGGAACAGAGAGGCATGAGAGTAGGAGAATAGATAACCAATTAAGAGGACGTTCTGGAAGACAGGGAGATCCCGGCGAAAGTATTTTTTTTGTTTCACTAGAAGATGATCTTATGAGGATATTTGGGTCAGAAAAATTACAATCGATGTTATCTTCACTTGGATTAAAAAAAGGAGAAGTTATAGAACATAAATGGCTTACATCTTCAATTGAAAGAGCGCAAAAAAGAGTTGAAGGACATAACTTTGATATACGAAAACAATTATTAGAATTTGATAGCATTATTAATAAACAAAGAGAAATAATATATTCAAAAAGGGAAGATGTTATTACTGGAAATATATTTGAATTTATAAAAGAAGTTGAGTGTGAGTTTTTAGAAAATATTTGGGACGAGGAAGAAACTAAAAATGACTTTTTAAAAAAATTACCTTTAAAAAAATCAAATTTCAACTCTAGCATAGATGAAATTATTGAAGATCTAAAAGAGCATAAATTAAATCAATATAATGAATATAGCGATAATTATTTACTATTAATAAAACAAGTAGCGCTAATGATCGTTGATAAAAATTGGCAAAATCAAATTCAAGAATTAAGTAATATTAGACAATCAGTTGCGTTTAGTGGTAATGCAGGTAAAGATCCTATAAATGAATTTAAAAAGGGAGCCTTCACCTCATTTAATAATTTAATTTATAAAATTCAGGAAGAAATTGTTCTTATTCCAAATAATTTAAAATTTAGATTAGGCCCAACTGAAACAGAAAGTTTAGTAGAAGAAGTGTCAGAAAAAAAAATTGGAAGAAATGACCCCTGCCCTTGCGGATCAGGGAAGAAATATAAGCAATGCCATGGTAAGTAAATTATCTAAATAAAATAATCTAAATATCTCTTATTTCTTAAAATTTTCAGATCATTAAATTTAAATAATTTAAGAGATTGAAAGTTATTCAAAATACTTTTTTTGATTTTATCACACAAAATATGTGAATTTCTATGAGCGCCACCAATAGGCTCTTCAATAATTTCATCAATAATTTTTAAATTAAGGCAATCTTTAGCTGTTATTTTTAATGAATTGGCAGCCACCTCAGAAAAATCAGAAGATTTCCATAAAATTGATGAACAACCTTCTGGAGATATAACAGAGTAAATAGAATTACTAAGCATTAAAACTCTGTCACTGGCTCCAAGAGCAATAGCACCGCCCGAACCACCTTCACCAATAATAATAGAAATACAAGGTGTCTGTATATTTAATGAAATTTGCATAGACCTGGCGATAGCTTCAGCTTGACCTCTTTCCTCAGCGTCTTTGCCAGGATAAGCACCAGAAGTATCAATAAAACATATTAAAGGTAATTGAAATTTTTCAGCAAGTTTCATAATTCGCTGAGACTTTCTATATCCTTCAGGTTTAGCCATTCCAAAATTATAATCAATTCTACTTTCCATATCATAACCTTTTTCGTTGCCTAAAATCATAAAGGAACAATCACCAATTTTACCTATACCACTAACAATAGATTTATCTTCAGAGTACAATCTGTCACCAGACAAATAAGTAAAATCGGTAAAAAGATTATCAATATAATCTAAAGTTTTTGGTCGTTTAGGGTGTCTGGCAATTTTAACAATTTGCCATGGAGACAAATTTTTATAAATCTTCTCCAATTCTTTTGACTCCTTAGCTTCAATAGTTTTAATTTTTGAAGAAATATCAATATTTTTTGACTTAGCTGATTTAATTAATAACTCTTTTTCAGTATTAAGGTTTTCTAATTTATCTTCGAAATCTAAAAAAAACATAAAGAACTATAATTTATTTTTTAAAGGATGGTAAGAGTCTAAAACTGTTTTTTTTTTATTTTTAAGAACTTTTGTATAAATTTCAGTTGTAGAAATACTAGAATGACCTAAAAGTTTTTGAATATGTCTAATATCAGCACCATTTTCCATCAAAGTAGTTGCAAAAGAATGTCTAAAAGAATGGGATGAAATTTTGGTATTGATATTACCATTTAGATACATTTTAGATAAAAATAAATTAACCTGACGAGGTTTGATTAATTTATTATTAATAGTAAAAATAAAAATATCATTATTATCTGGACTTATTGTAGAAAGTTTTAAAGAGAGACTATGATTGAAATAACATTTTCTTTCTTTCATACCTTTACCGACGATATAAAAAGATAAGTCTTTGAAATTTATATCAGACCATTTTAAAGATAGGGCTTCTGAAATTCTTAAACCAGAAAAATACAATAATTCAAATAGAATTATATAAATATAATAATTTTTATGATCTGAAGAGTTTAAATTATTAAAAAAAAAATCCATATCAGAGTAATTTATTGCTTTAGGAATTTTTCTCTCACGTTTTAATAATTCAAAATTTGAATAATTAATTGATTCTATCAATCCTTCAGAATCAATATAATTAATAAAACCCTTAATACATGAAAGTTTTCTATTAATAGAAGAATTTTGAAGACTACTGGAACGAAGAGATTTGATATAGATAGTAATAATCAAATTAATATTTTCATTAGAATGTTGAATAAATATAGATTGAAAATTATTTAAGTCATTTTTATAACTCAATAATGAATTTTTAGATAAGTTTCTTTCGGAGACTAAAATTTCTAAATAATTAGTTATTAGATATTTGATAGGTATCAATTATTTAAATAACTATTAGCGAGTATATTAAAAAATAATTGATTAAAATCTTTATTGGTTTCAAGACTTTTAGAAAAGTAAAATAAATCTACTTCATTAATATTCTTAAAATCTAAATTTTTTATTAGTTTTAATAATTCTTTATTAGTTTTATTTTTTTCATTAATAGAGTTATAGACACTGTAATTAACATAATTTTTAATACTTAGAGATTTATTAGAAATTGGTAAAATTATATTTTTATCTAAGTTAATTTTTAAATAATTATTTTGTATAAAAAATAAAATTGCCGGATTATTAAGAGTATCAAGATCATTAATATCAATTATATTTTTTGGCTCTTTTTGAAGCATAAAATTACTAACACCCTCAAAAAACATTGCATCGAATTCATTAGCATAATTATATCTTTCATTTATATCTAAAAAATTATCAATAAATTGATTATCAGCAGATAACAATAATATATAAATTGCTTTGGGATATTTAAGGTTAGCATTTAATAACTTTAAATTATTGAACTGCTCATTTAAAATTAATGAAAAGCTATAATAGTCCATTTGCAATTGATCAAAATTTGTATTAATAAATTTTAATTTATCATTAATATTTATAATAGATAAAATATCATTATAGATAACGTAATCATTAATCAAATTCACATCTTTAATACTATTTAATACGGAGATGAATTCTCTTTTATTGATTATTCCATTATTAAAAGCAGTGAGTATGTCTATATAATTAATTTCTAAATTAGTATTAATTAGAATTTCTATATCTAAAATAGAAGATATAATGAGATTATTAATTTTAAAATAATTTGGATTTTTAAAAACGATATATTTATCAATTATTCCTAAGTCTTCATAATTAGTTTCAATTTCTTCTATTTTATTATCAATAAATAAATTTAAAAATTTTGAATCTAATTTAGAAATAGTATTAGAGTCATATAACTCTAGTAATAACTCAAGTTGAGAAAAGTTATTTTTTTCAAGAAGACATATTGTGCTGTAAATTACATTGTTATTAAAATTTTTTTGCTCGACACTTAAATTAAAATAATAGGAACATAACTCTTCAAATCTTGAGGAAAAAAATAGATAGTTTAAATAAAACTCATTATATTGAGGTTTAATAAAACTGCTAAAAAGGATTGAATCAAATATCCTCCTATTAAAAGAAAAATTATTATCAATAAGATTAAGATTCAAAATTTTATTTAAGATAAAACTATTTTGCGAATAACCTTCTGGATAGTTATTATTATTTGAAATTGCATTTAAAATAACTGATTTGTAATAATGATTAGTATTCCTTGCATTTAAATCTTTATAAAATAATAGTAAGTCATTCTCAGTTAAAAAGGAGTTATAGTCTTGGTATTGATGGATACCTGTGTCTTGCATAACAATATCTTCAATTTTATCCAAATTACCTTCAACCACTTCATCTGCAGTTAAATTAGTAGTATAAAAAAAAGATATTAGTAATAAGATTAGATAATTCATATAAAATTAGATTTATTAAGAATATATTCCTTTAATGAATTTGGTGCGGGAATATTAATTTTATTAATGAAAAAAAAAGCAATAATAACGATTAAGATAATTAAAATGATTAAAATAATGGATTTGGATTTTGTTGGATTTTTTTTCAATAAAAACATTGTATATTATACATACAACTAAAAAATAAATGATCAAAGATTTTAATTATAAAATATGCCTTATTGGAATGCCCGGTTCTGGAAAATCAACTATTGGCAAAGAAATTGCTAATATTTTAGGCTATAATTTTATAGATACAGATAAACTAATTGAAGTAAAAAAAGGTATGAAAATATCAAAAATATTTCAATTTAAAGGTGAGGAATATTTTAGAAAAATAGAAAAAAACATATTCGATAAAACGATATTATTAAAAAAAAAATTAATAATTTCAACTGGGGGTGGTATTATTTTAAATAATCGAGAAAATTTAAAGAAAACATATAATATATATTTGAATTGTAATGTCAGTACTTTAATGGACAGATTAGCTCTATCCAAAGATAGACCATTAATAGAAAAGGATAGTTCTATCGATATTGAAAAAATCTTAAAAGAAAGAGAAAATTTTTATATTAAGGTATCTAATTTGATTATAGATGCAAATGGATTAAAAAAAAATACGGTTATAAATATTTTAAACAAAATAAAAAAATGAAAATAATAAATAAAAAAAATAATATCTATTCAACTAATAGTGATGAAGATTTAATGTATTATCTAAATCAAAATATAAAAATAGAAGATGTTTTGATTTTAGATAAATCAATTTTAAAATTAACTATAATTAAAGATATTGTAAAAAATTATAAAAAAAAAATAATAGTTATTAAGGCAAGTGAAAAAATCAAAACTTTATTCCAATACACCAAATTAATAGAAGATATTTTAAAGATGGGAGTTAATAGAAATTCAGTAATATATTCATTTGGAGGTGGTACTATAGGAGACTTATCAGGATTTGCCGCTTCGACATTATTAAGAGGCATAGGTCACGTCATGATTCCGACTACATTACTTGCTATGGTTGATAGTTCTATTGGTGGTAAAACAGGAGTAAATTCATCTATGGGCAAAAATTTAATAGGGACATTCTATTTACCTAATGCTGTAATTATTAATTCTAATTTTTTAAAAAGCTTACCTAAAAGAGAAATTTCATGTGGATATGCAGAAATTATTAAATATGCATTAATTGATAATAATAATTTGTTAAAAATTTTACATAATAGCTCAGATGATTATGTTAATAATGAAAATATAAATGACATAATAAATGAATCTGTAAAAACTAAAATAAAATATATTAAAGATTTTAAAGAAAAAAATATTGGTAAATATTCAAGAGCTATACTTAATTTTGGACATACTTTTGGTCATGCTGTCGAAAGCCTAAACCTTAATAAGGGAAATCTTAAGCACGGAGAAGCTGTGGCTATTGGAATGATATTTGAGATTGAAATTTCAAAATTGTTAAATTTGAATCCTATTTCTATATTGAATTTAGAGAAACTTCTTAAAAAATATAATCTACCTTTTGATTATAGGCCCTACATTAATAGTAAAAATATAAATAATATTATGAAAAAAGTTTATTCTGATAAAAAATCATTTAAGGATAATACCAATTTAATACTTATTAAAAAAAATACAGGTATTGTTAAAAATATTAGTTTAAAAAAATTAAAATCTATTACACTTGAACTGATTAAATGACACTAATTTTATCTTTTAAAATTATAGCTATAATATTTTTATTAATTTTCTCCGCTATATCTTCAGGTTCAGAAACTTCCTTAACTGCAATATCAAAATTAAGAGCAATTAAATACAAAGAGCAAGGAAATACTGACGCCAATTATATTCTGAAAATCAAAGAAATAAAGGATCAGTTTATTATTGGAGTATTACTCGCTAATAATCTTTGTAATATTTTAGCAACTGTGCTTTTTACAGAAATATTAATTTCTTATTTTGGTGGTCTAGGAATGACAATAGCAACAATTGTTATGACACTTACAATTGTCATATTTTCAGAAGTGATGCCAAAAATATATGCAATAAATAAACCAATGAAATTTTCATTAACTGTGGCTAGGTTCTTTTTTTATTACACTCAGCTCATTAGTCCCGTTGTCTTTATTATTAACAAAATTGCCACATTCATCATGCGCTTAATAGGTATGAGGTTGGATGGTAACCAGAATACAAATATGCAAGAAGAATTTGAAGGGGCTATCAAATATCAAAAACAATATTCAAAAAATAACAAAGAACAAATTGAATATATGAGTAATTTATTAGAGTTAAAAAATTTAAAAGTTGATGAATTAATGACTCATAGAAATGATATTAGCTATATTAATTTAGATGATTCTATCGATCAAATAATAAAACGACTCAAGGAAATAAACTTTACACGTGTTCCGGTAATAAAAAAAAATTTTGACAGCATTGAGGGAATCTTAGATATACGAGATCTACTCAAATCAGGAGAAACATTAAGTGATTTAGATCATAATAAAATTGCTGGGTATTTGAATAAGCCTTGGTTTATTCCTGAAAATAAAATGGCCATTAAACAACTAATAGATTTTAAATCCAAGAGAGAACATATGGCAATGATAGTTGATGAATATGGTGCAGTTCAGGGCTTAATTTCTCTTGAAGATATTATTGAAGAAATAATCGGTGAAATATTTGATGAGACAGATGTTGAAAACTCTTATCTAGAAAGAATTGATTCGGATAATTATATTTTTAATGGAAATGCAAGTATCAGAGAATTGAATCGAGTTCTAAAAATTAATTTACCTGATGAATTTGTTACTCTTTCTGGTTTAGTTTATAGTATAACAAATGACATTCCAAAAGTAGGTAAAGTTCTTAATTATCAAGATATTAAAATTCAAATTATTTCAAAATCAGTCAATAAAATCTCTAAAATAAAAATAACTATTTAGTTATTTTTATTGATATTGAGTGAAGACCACCATCGATAAATAACTGTAACTCACTAAAAATTCTTCTATGAATATCCAATCGAGTTATTTCATTTTTTCCTAAAGATACATTAATCTCAATATGAGTTAACTGCGACTCTAAACCAAGGACGGAAGTATGACCTTGATGATCTACACTTTTATCATAGACTCCATTTATATTAAATTCTGTAATGGTATCGAGATTTTTTTTAATTTCCTGTAGTAACATTGTTAATATAATATTATTAAACATATATAAAAATGAATCAAAAAGATAATATTCAAGTTTGTAATCATCAAGATTGTAGCAATGACGGCTTGTATAAAGCTCCATTAAATAAATTAGCGCTCAATAAATACCAATGGTTTTGCTTAGAACATATTAAAGAATTTAATAAATCTTGGAACTTTCATAAAGAAATGGATATGGATGAAATCGAACTAGAAATCAGAAGGGATTCTACTTGGAGAAGACCCACTAGGCCATTTGGTTCTGGTGCAAAATTTATTAATTTTGAATTTGAGGATCAGTTTAGCGAAGAATCATCTAAAACTAATAAAAAAACGAATAAATTACTATGGAGTTTAGAAGAGCTAGGTCTTTCTATAAAATCTACCATTGAAGAAATTAAGAAAAATTATAAAAATTTAGCAAAACGCTATCATCCAGATGCTAAAAGTGATATTAAAAATAGTGATGAAAAGTTCAGGAATTTGGTTGAGGCTTATACTTATCTAATGGAGTATCATAATAAAATTAAATGAGTAGTAAGATAGATAAAATATCAAAAATCGATGAATTCATAGAGGTAAAAGCTAGTGATATTTTTAAAATAAGTACTGATTTAATCGTTTCAAAATTTATAGACCGTAATAGTTATGTTCCTGAAATAGATACTAATTATGTATTCGATCAGCAGACAACAATAGCCATACTTCTTGGATTGAAATTTAATAAAAGAGTTTTTATTCAAGGGCTTCATGGGACAGGAAAATCAACTCATATTGAGCAAGTATGCTCTAGATTAAATTGGCCATGTGTAAGAATTAATCTAGATAGTCATATATCAAGAATAGATCTTATAGGAAAAGATTCCATCGTATTAAAAGAAGGAAAACAGGTTACTGAATTTCAGGAAGGTATATTACCTTGGGCGTTTCAAAATAATGTTGCTTTAGTTTTTGATGAGTATGATGCCGGAAGACCGGATGTAATGTTTGTTATTCAGAGAATATTAGAGTCTGAAGGAAAATTAACACTGTTAGATCAAAATAAAGTCTTAAAACCTCATCCATACTTTAGAATATTTGCTACTGCAAACACTGTTGGTTTAGGAGATACAAGCGGAATTTATCATGGAACAAACCAAATCAATCAAGGTCAGATGGATAGATGGAACATAGTATCAAAATTAAACTATCTTAGTGAAGATACGGAAATAGAAATTGTATCAAAAAAAATTGAAGCAAATGATGATGATATAAAACATATCAAATCAATGGTTAAGTTAGCGAATTTAACAAGAAAAGGTTTTGAATTAAAAGATGTCTCGACTTTAATGAGTCCGAGAACAGTTATTATGCTCGCTGAAAATTATAAAATCATAAAAGATATAAAAATTGCTTATGAATTAACATTTTTAAATAAATGTGATGAGACTGAAATAGAAATATACAAAGAATATTTTCAACGATCATTTGGCTTCGACATATAATTGACCTTAAATAAAAATATTAAGATAAGTAAAAATCCATCACTAGCATTAAATAGCGTCAATAAAGCAATTTCTCAAAATCAGAAACTTAAGCTTAATATTAGCTCAAATATAGTTTTAGAAAAACAGGAGACGCTAAATATTCCAAGTTTATCTAGTCAATTTGATTACAACGATATGAGAGGGTCATCTGATTCATTTGCTCTTAAAATAAAGCATCATAATGAATCTAATTTTAACGCTTTTAGTGCTCTTATTTTTGATCAGCGAGAATTACTTATGACAGTCGAAAGAATAAGATATGAGTTTCTAGGAGCATCAGAATACCAAGGAATAAAAATTAACATAAAAAAAAAATGGAAAAAACAAAAAGAATTTATTCTCAAGAAAAAAGATATCAGTAAATCTGATTTATTTTTATCAACAATATTAGATTATTTTTTATTAAGTACTGATGATCTAAAATTTGAAGTAAAAAAAAATATTATTAGCATTTTAGTTGTAAATAAAAATCAAACTGCTTTTAAAAGATTATTAATTGATCTTAAAAATTATACAAATTCACAAGAGGACTTTAATAATCAAGTTATTAAATTAATTAAACTGGTATTTCCTATTAGTGAAGAAGAGCAAAACGACAAAGATAATGATGTAGGTCCTGATGAAGAAGATGTCAAAAATGAAAATAATGATAATGAAAGTAAAAATGAACCCTCTCCTCAAGAAAACGATATTGAACAATCAGTAGAGGCTTCAGCATCAGAAAATAGTAATGATAATAGCTCAACTCAAGGAGAAGAAGTTCAGGCGCAAATTTCATTAGAACAAGAAGAAACTCATAAAGCAAAGATTGATAGCTACAAAAATCTAAGTCAAAATTATAAATCCGCAAGTACAAAATTTGATGAGATAATAGAAGCTTACAAATTATGCGACTTGGAAGAACTGGCTGCCCTCAGAAAGCAATTAGATGATAGGTGCGAAATTTATCAAAAGCAAATTTCAAGATTAGCAAATAAACTTTTTCGATTACTTCAATCTAAACAAAATAGATCTTGGAATTTTGATCAAGAGTCTGGCCTACTTGACACCTCTAAACTTACAAGAATTATTACTAACGGTAATAATTCATTATCTTTTAAAAAAGAAAGAGAAATTAAATTTGAGGATACGACCGTCTCGTTATTAATAGATAATTCTGGTTCGATGAGAGGTAAGCCTATAATGATCGCTGCACTTACCACTGATATGATAGCCTCCACTTTAGAGAAATGTAAAATAAAAGTAGAAATTTTAGGATTTACCACCAAAGCATGGAAAGGTGGTAAAACTAGAGAAGAGTGGTTGAAAAATGGCAAAAACAAAAATCCAGGTAGGCTAAATGATTTAAGACATATTATTTATAAATCCGCAGATGAGAATAGTAAAAAATCTAAAATTAACTTAGGGCTAATGCTCAAAGAAGGACTCCTTAAAGAAAATATTGATGGAGAGGCATTACTTTGGGCTTCAAGCAGAATTATGAAAAGGCCTGAAAGTAGAAAAATTCTAATTGTTATCTCAGATGGAGCTCCGGTAGATGACTCCACCTTATCAGTAAATGAAAGTAATTATTTGGAAAAACATCTAAAAAGTACAATTATTGCTATTCAAGATAAAACGGAAATCGAGTTATTAGCTATAGGAATAGGACACGATGTGAGACAATATTATGACAAAGCCATTACTATTCATGATGTTGAAGAGTTAGGTGGAGCTATATTTAATAAACTTGAGAATTTATTTAATTAAAATTAGATAACATACTAGATTTAAATGTATTAAAATTTTTTTCATGTATTGATTTTCTGATTTGCTTTAAAAAATTATTCATAAACCATATATTATATATAGACAAAATAGTCATACCAAGAATTTCATTACTTTTAAAAAGATGATGAATATAAGCTTTAGAATAATTTCTCCCTATGTTAATTTCAGAATTTTCATCTAGAGGAGAATGATCATTTTTAAAAGAAGAATTATTTAAATTAATTCCTTTTTTTTTATTCTTAGACAGCATGACACCATGTCTGGCAATTCTTGTGGGAGATACACAATCAAATGTATCAAACCCTCTAGATACACCCTCTAAAATATCATCTAGACCGCCTATTCCTAATACGTGCACAGGTCTTGAGTTATCAATAGATGAAGAGCAAAAATCAAATACCTCATACATTTGTTCTTTAGTTCCCCCTAAGGAGCCCCCAATGGCAAGTCCATCAAAATTCATTGAACATATTTCTTCGCAAGCCTGTTTACGCAAATCCCCATAAACTCCCCCCTGAATAATTCCATAGAGTCTTTGTTTTCCGGAAGAACCATTTTCAGCAACATATTTTTTGTTATCTGATTTAAAATTTTCCATACATCTTTTAGCCCATCTGTGTGTCATATGCATTGATTTTTCAGTATAATTTTTATCCACATTGTAAGGTGTACACTCATCTAAAACAAAAATTAGATCAGCACCAAGATCTCTTTGAATATCAATAGACTTTTCTGGGGTTAACAAAATTTTATCACCGTTTAGATAATTTTTAAAAGAGGCTCCCTCCTCCGTAATCTTTAATAAGGATTTATTTCTTCCAGTGAGGTTTTTTCCTTTAATTTCTTCTGAAACAGATCCATGACCAAGAGAAAATATTTGATAACCCCCACTATCAGTCATCATAGGACCATTCCAATTTGTGAATTTTTGCAACCCACCTGAATTAGCAATAACTTCCGATCCAGGCTGAAGCATTAAATGATAAGTGTTTGAAAGAATGATTTGAGTATCTGTCTCTATTAAACTTGAAGGTAGGACTCCCTTAACAGTTGCCTTCGTACCACAAAAGATAAAAGCGGGGGTCTCTAAATTTCCATGCGCAGTTTTAAGAACGCCTACTCTTGCTTTAGAATTTTCGTCCTGACTAATTACTTCAAAAAAATTATTCACCTTTTTTAATAAAGTATTTTGCCAGATATATTACAGGAGTATCCATTAGGCTAAGTAAAATTCTCAGTAGATAGATACCTAACCCGTATGAAATCAATAAATCCATAATAGGAACGGGATTGGAAGATAATAAATTAAAAGCAAGAATGCTAAATACTAAATTATCAATAAACTGAGAAATAAATGTAGAGATGTTATTTCGAAACCATAATGCAGTTGTGAAATTTTTTTTTATGAAATCAAAAATAAATACATCCAATTTTTGACTAATAAAAAAAGCTGAAATGCTGCCTATTATAATCGGAAACTGGGGTAAAAAAAGAGTTTGTGTAGCATTATGCATATCTAAACTCCATGACCATTCTGGGTAACTTTCTATATTTACCGGACTAAAAGAAATTGTAAAAAACATTATGATAGTTGAAAATAAATAAGCTGAAATTCCAATATAAATACATTTTGTTGCGCTTTCTTTTCCATAATACTCACTAAGAATGTCTGTACATAAAAATATCGATATAAATAAAATTGTTCCTAATGCCATTGGTTCAGGAAAAAAAGGAAATTCTATAACTTTTAAAACTTGAATATTTGCTAAGAAAATTGCCATAGCAACATAAACATAAATACCCGACTTACCGTAATATTTGAGAGCTAGTAATATACAAATATAACAAAAAATAATTTGAATAATCCAAATAATAATTACTGGGAAATGATTTAAATGTAGGCTTAAATTTAAGAAAAAGCTTTCAAGCATTAGTTAGCTAAAGAGCTAACATTTTTCTCAATTAATTTTTTTATTTTTGAAGCTTTATCAGTTAATTTTCTTGAGTTCATATTAGAAAGAAAGCCATCTAATCCACCGTACTTATCAACAGTTCTCAATGTAGAAGAGGCAATTCTTAATCTAAAATTTTTATTCAATGCATCACTTCTTAAAGTAACCATATTTAAGTTAACCATAAACCTTCTTTTGCTTTTAATATTAGAGTGACTGACGTTATGACCAGTCTGATGTATTTTACCTGTTAAATCGCAACTTCTAGACATGAGATGAGTTTATAATACACTTCAGTATTGAATACAATACCTTGATGTTAAAATTTAAGCATAAATTGATAATATTTTGGTTTAAATTGACTCAAATACCATTTTAAACGCTCTGAATCCTTGATATCAGACCTATGTATACCATTTCCAATAAAAAGTGAGTCAAAGCCCTGATTCATAGCTCCAAGAATATCGTGATTAAAAGAATCGCCAATAGCTAAAACTTTTTTAGGTGATTGAATCTTAAGGGTATCAATAATATTAGAATATATTGGGTCATAAGGTTTACCATACCGATGAACAGTACCACCCATATCCTCATAAAGTTGGGCTATTGTTCCACCACACATTTCAAGAGTGCCCTTATTATCTACTTGGAAATCAGGATTAGTACAAACCAAAGGGATTTTAAGATCCATCATTATTTTTAAATCATCCGTGAAATCAAAAAGATTGCTGCCAGAAGCTATATCAGCAATTAAAGAAAAATTAGCATTTTTTAATTTTTGAACTGTTTTGAGATTAAACATTTTAACTTTTTCTTTCGATAAAGAAATTGGGTAGCATTTATCACCATATTTTTTAAAAATATCTTTAGAAAATGAATCAAATGCAATTTGTCCGCTCGTAATAGTGTAATCGTAAAGCTCATCATCAATACCTAAATTTCTTAAATTTTGTATTGAATATTTTGTTAGTTTTGATGAATTTGAAACTAGTATATTCTTTTTACCCATCGATTTAAGATTTTTAAGACAGTTTTTGGAATCTTCAAATGTATTTAAACCATTATGTAATACTCCCCACTGATCAAATAAAAAATAATCATACTGATCACATATGGACTTAATTGAAGTAATTTTTTTCATGCTTGTATTCCAATAATTTCAGAAATGTTTTTATAACCCATCTCTTGCACTGTTTGAGATAAATCTTTATTTAGCTTATCTACATGATAAGGGCCATTATAAATAAGGCTTGTGTAAAGCTGAATAAGAGAAGCTCCGTAATGCATTTTTTGCAAAATATCTTCTGCTGAAAAAACACCGCCAACACCAATAATTTTTATTTTTCCTGAAGTTAATGTGTAAAAATCTCTAATTAAATCATTAGATTTTTGCAAAAGTGGCTTGCCACTCACCCCCCCTTTCAAATCAGTTCTCAGTAGACTTTTATCAACTGTCGTATTAGTTAAAATTAAACCATCTATGTCATTAGCAAGAGCAATTAAGGCAATATCTTTTTTATCTTGAGGCAAAATATCTGGAGAAATTTTAAATAAAATTGGAATTTTTGAATTATTTTCCTCTCTTAATTTATAAATACCTTTAACGATTCTATCAAAATTATTACTTTTAAGATTATCTCTTAGGCCTGGCGTATTGGGAGATGAGAGATTGACTGTTATATAATCTCCAAATCTATATAAATCTTCAAAAAGTTTTTTTAAATCTTCTAGCACATCATCAGTATTTTTATTGTTACCTATATTAATACCGAGTATTCTATCTTTAGAAGTATTCATCATATTAGATTTTAAAATATTTTTTTTAAATTGATCTGAACCTTTATTATTAAATCCTAAAGAGTTGATTAAGGCTTTTTGAATATGAAGACGATGAATTCTTGGCTTGGGATTACCATTTTGAGGTAGAGGTGTAACTGTTCCAACTTCTACAAAACTAAAGCCTAAATTAAAAAGAGCCTTAATGACTTCTGCGTTTTTATCAAAACCTGCCGCTAAACCGATAGGCGTTTTGAAACCCCTTCCCCAAATTATTTGCTCGAGACCTTCATACTGCTGATGTTTAATTTTAGGATATAGTCCTAATTTAAAAGCATTAATTGATATATTATGAGCTAATTCTGGGTCAATTTTAGATAAACAATAATGACCAAATTTATACATTTAATTTCGAATTAATTAAATTAAGTGTTTTTTCTTTAGTGTAAACTTTAATAAAGGATCCTAAGCGAGGTCCATTGTCTTGACCAAAAACAACTTCATATATTAGTTTAAAAAAATCTTTAATATTTTCTTTATAAATTGACTCTTTAGCTACGCTAAAAATAGCTGTCTGAAATTCATCAGCAGTTGAATTTTGATCAATTGATTCAATCTTATCTAGCACATTTTTAATTATTTGACATTCCTCCTGATTTGGTTTTTTAAATTTAAGGTTAGGTTTAATAAAATCATTGAAATAATTAATTCCCTTAGTGATAAGATTCATTATTATATCTAGTTCAGTTTTTGAAAAATCACTCTGATAATTTCTAAGTAAACCTAAGACAACGTTAGGATCGTCTGTTTTACATACCGAAATAACGTTAAGAATTAAACTATAATTTATTTTAGTATTAAATTTTATTTTATCTTCCTTATGAATATGCCAAACAGGGTTATCTCCGTTAGTATTATCGTCTGAATATTTTAAAAGATGGTTAAGGTATTCATCTGTATTTTTTGGAATAATATCAAAGTGCAATTTTTTAGCAGTAGTAGGTCTCTGAAACATAAATAAAGATAAACTCTCTTGATTTGAGTATTTTAGCCATTCATCAATACCAATTCCATTTCCAATGGACTTACTTATTTTTTGACCTTTATCATCTAAAAAAAGTTCATAAATTAAGTTAACAGGAGGTGGTGAGCCTAGTATTTTACAAATTTTAGATGAGAGAATATAGCTGTCAGTCAAATCTTTACCACACATCTCATAGTCGACTTCAAAAGCTGCCCATCTCATTGCCCAATCAACTTTCCATTGTAACTTACTATCACCATTTAGAACTGAAGTTTCCATCGTTTTGTTTTCATGTCTGTATATAACTGAAGAATTATCTAAATTAATTTCTTCAATATTTACTTGGAGGATTTTTCCTGTTTCTTTATCAATTGGAAAAAATGGACTATAAGTTTTTCTTCTATCTTCTCCTAAAGTAGGCAAGACGACATCTTTAATTTCTTCGTAATTAATTAATATTTTTTTGATTGTTTCGTTAAATATTCCGGAATTGTAAGCTAGAGTTGAGCTTTGAAATTCATAAGGTAATTGAAATTTATTTAAGAAATCTTGAAGCATATTATTATTATGCTCTCCAAAACTATTGAATTTCTTAAAGGGATCAGGGACACTGGTTAATGGATAATCAATATAATTTTCAATTATCTCTTTATTAGGGATATTATCGGGTACTTTTCTAAGCCCATCCATATCATCTGAAAATGCAATTAGTTTTGTTTTTTTACCCGTAAGTTTTTCAAAACAGAATCTGACCATATTAGTTCTTGACACTTCCCCAAAAGTTCCAATATGAGGTAATCCTGAAGGTCCGTAACCAGTTTCAAAAATTATTGTGTCTTTAGAATCTCTTTGTTTACTTTTTTGAATCTTTTTTGCTTCTTGAAAAGGCCATGACTTGAAAGTTTCGTAAGTCATTAAAATTTTGGCCCCAAAGTTAGCTTCATTCCATTTAATTCTTCAGAAAAAGTTAGCTGACAAGACAATCTTGAGTTTTTTTTCACCTCATACGCTTGATCTAACATCGATTCCTCATCATCATCTGCCATATTTAACTTATCAAGCCATTCTTCATTTAAATAGCAATGACAAGTAGCACAGGCACAACACCCACCACAAATAGCCTCTAAATCCAAGCCTGCATCTCTAATAATTTCCATTATCGTAAATCCAGGAGTTGCTTCTAATTCATGTTCTTGTCCGCTGTGGTCTGTTACCAATATATTGTAATTCATTAGCAGATATTCATTTTCAATTTATTTAATTGCGACTATATCTCTGTTTTAACATTTTGAAATACAAAATACTTTCCATTTATGATTCTGGCAAGAGATAAACATGTTTTGTTTTGGTTAATTATTATGGCCGCTCTAATTATCACCATGATTTCAGTTGGGGGATTAACGAGACTTACTGAGTCGGGTCTATCTATGGTTAATTGGGATCCCTTAATGGGAATAATCCCTCCTCTAAGTAATTCTGCTTGGAGTACTTTATTTGATCAGTACAAGCTCTACCCAGAATTTAAAATTAAAAATAGTGGTATGACTTTAAATGAATTTAAATATATTTTTTGGTGGGAGTATGGGCATAGAGTTTTAGGAAGAATAATAGGTGTTGTATTCTTTTTACCTTTCGTCTACCTGGTAATTAATAGATATTTTAGCAAAAATGAATTTTTAATTTATAGTTTTTTACTTTTATTAGGATTAACGCAGGGTTTAATTGGTTGGTGGATGGTTAGAAGTGGCTTGATAAACAACCCTTATGTTGATCACCTAAGATTAGCAACTCATCTCTTTATGGCACAGACAATCTTAATGATAATTTCTTTTTTAATTCTTAAAAAGATATTTCCTAGTAATTACAATTTTACAAACAAAAGTAATATTTTTAAATATCAGTTTTTAATTTTTTTTATACTTACATCGGTGACTGTAATATATGGGGCTTTTATGGCAGGAATGGATGCCGGAAAATCATATAATACCTGGCCTTTAATGGGAGGTGAACTTATTCCCAATAGTTTAATTGGAAATGAAGGTATAAGTGAATTTTATTCCAATTCAGTTTTTGTTCATTTTTTTCATAGAATATTAGCATATCTAACTTTTATTTTAGGTGCTTACATATTCCTATCTTCTAGAAATTATATTTCTTCAAAATTTCAAATGATTCATCTAGTTTTAATTGAAATAGTAATTTTAATTCAAATTTTATTAGGAGTATTAACAGTCTTATATGCTGTTCCCGTATTGCTTGGAGCACTTCATCAATTAACTGGGTCAATACTTCTTATGCTTACAGCCACTTATACATTTAGCCTTTTTCAGAAAAAAGTAATCCATTAAATGATAATTCAGTACAATTAGTATGGGTAAAATTATAATCGTAGGGGCTAATGGATCTATTGGAAAAGCTAGTGCTCAAATATTAAGATCACAAAATAGAGATATAGAAATATTATCTAGAAATGAAGATGAACTAAACGTTAATGCTTTAGAGCTAAATTGCTCATCACAAGCTATTGACATATCAGATCACAGTCATGTTGATAAATATATTCAACAAATTGATTTTGATATTGAAGGTATTATCTTTGCCGTTGGTTCAATTATATTAAAACCTTTTGAAAAAACAACAATGAGCGAATTTGAACTGACTTATAAGCAAAATTTTTTAAATCCTATTTATTTTACACAGCAGGCCATAACAAAAATGTCAAACTCATCATCGGTTGTATATTTTTCAACAGTAGCTGCTAAATCTGGCTTTAAACTACACACAGCAATAGCTTCTGCCAAAAGTGCTCTTATGGGCGCAATGATATCTCTATCTGCTGAATACGCTCCTAAAATTCGATTTAATTGTATTTCGCCTAGTTTAACAAACTCAAAAATGTCTTCATTTCTTACGGACAGTAAGCCAATGAGTGAGGGAATTGCAAGACTACATCCTTTAGGAAGAATTGGTGAAGGGAAAGATTCAGGATCACTAGCTGCCTATCTTATGTCTCCAGAGGCGAGTTGGATAACAGGTCAGAATTTTAGTGTTGATGGTGGAAGATCAAATATTAATACTAAATAAATAAGTACCTGACAAAAAATTAATGGACGCACTAATTATTTTAGGTAATCAGCTTTTTCAAGATCACCACATTAATAAGTATAAAAATAATCACATCATTTATATGGCTGAAGATAAGGGCCTTTGCACTTACGTAAAACACCATAAACAAAAAATCTATTATTTTTTAGCATCAATGCGAGAGTATAGAGACTATTTGGTTGAGAAAAATTATAAGTTAAAATACTCAGGAATTGAAAATTCAATTAAAAGTAAAAACTATTTTGACAATCTTATTTTATTTATTACAAAAAATAATATAAAAAAAATTAGAATTTTTGAAATTGAAGATAAATTATTTGAAAATAAATTCTTAAAATTCGTAGAAAAAAATAAAATAGATTATGAATTTTTATCCTCTCCTATGTTTGTGACCAAGAGAAAAGAATTTATAGATTTGTATAAAGATAAAAAACCTTTAATGGCTAATTTTTATCAATATCAAAGAAAGAAATTAGATCTCCTAATGTTAGATGGTAAGCCATTGGGAGGTCAATGGAGTTACGATAAAGAAAATAGAAAAAGAGTTCCTAAGGATTATGAATTTCCAAAGTTAAATTTATATACATCCAAATACTATGATGACTTATCTAAAACAATTGACAAGCATTTTAAGAGTCACTTTGGTACTCTAAATAAAAATTCTATTTTTCCATTCAACAGAAAAGACTCTTTAATTAGCTTAAAACTATTTTTAAAAGAAAAAATAAATAATTTTGGAAACTACGAAGACTTTATTTCAACTACTCAAAGTTCTATAAATCACAGCCTTTTAAGCGCGCCCCTGAATATGGGTATTATAGATCCTGTTGATATTATCGATGCAGTAAAAAATATTAATCCAAGTAGTATTGGTCTAAATAATTTAGAAGGTTTCTTAAGACAAATTATAGGATGGAGAGAATTTATAAGAGGTATAAATCAAAAACATTATAGTGAAATGTTAGAAAGAAATTTTTTTAACAATACAAGATCTCTAACAAATCATTGGTATGAAGGAACCACATCCCTGCCAATCTTAAACGACTTAATACATAATCTTAATAAAACAGGCTATGCTCATCATATTCCAAGGTTAATGATAGCTTCCAATATAATGAATCTATCAGGAATACGACCAATTGAGGTTTATAATTGGTTCATGACAACTTTTATAGACTCTTCCGACTGGGTAATGATTCCAAATGTATTTGGAATGGGATTACACAGTGATGGCGGAATCTTTTCAACAAAACCTTATGTATGTGGATCAAATTATCTTTTAAAAATGAGTGATTATAAAAAAGGACCCTGGACAGATATATTAGATGGTCTTTATTGGAATTTTATTAAAAAAAATGAGAATTTTTTTAAAAAAAACCCTAGACTATCAATGATGAGCATTGCCTTAAATAAAATGCCTAGTGCTAAATTAAATAATCATATAAATAATGCTGAAAAATTTATCAATGAATTCACAAAGTAAAATTATTTTAATTACTGGAGCAACAAGTGGGATAGGTTTATCACTTTCAAAATTATATTTAAAAAATGGCTGGGTAGTAATAGGTTTAGGTAGAAATATTGAATCGCTTCAAAATCTTCAAAAAAAATACCTAGAACGGCTTATAATTGCCAAATGTGATCTAGCTAAAAAAGAAAATATTAAAGAAACTTTTGAAACTATTCTAAAGAAATTTCCTAATCTTCATTCCTTTATATTTAATGCGGGCGTTTATAAAACTGATGACTTTAATACATTTACTGAAGAAAGCATTGAAGAAACAATCAATGTAAACCTATTATCAGTTTATAGATGTTTATTAGAAATAAGAAATCGTCTAAAGGAGCCAAATCAGAGCTTACTTGCTATCGTTTCATCAGTTGCAGGTTATAGAGGATTACCGAAATCCTTAAGCTACGGGCCGACCAAAGCGGCTCTTATCAATCTTGCCGAGTCATTAAAGATAGAGACTGAAAAATATTTGGTGGATATAAAATTAATATGCCCTGGATTTGTAGATACACCAGCCACAAAAGTAAATAAATTTAAGATGCCTTTTTTGATTTCTAGTGAAAAAGCAGCTGATATTATTGTAAAAAAAATTTCAAAGAATGGATTTGAAATAAGCTTCCCTTTTCCTTTTAGTTTTATAATGAAATTTGCTAGAATAATCCCTTATTGGATTTACTTTAGAAAAGCATCGAAATTAATAAATAGATAAATATTATTACTAAATATAAATGGCAAATTTAAAAAAAAATAAATCTATTGTTTCAATTATTATGGGAAGTCAGTCAGACTGGGTTTTACTAAAAAATACAGCTAAGATACTAAAATTATTGAAAATAAATTACACAACAAATATTATCTCAGCACACAGAACGCCAAAGAGACTTTATGAATTTGCGTCTACAGCACATTTAAATAATATTAAGATTATTATTGCTGGGGCTGGTGGAGCTGCGCATCTACCTGGAATGGTAGCTGCTTTGACTCACTTGCCTGTATTAGGAGTTCCTGTGGAAAGTAAATCACTTAAAGGATTAGATAGTCTTCTCTCTATTGCTCAAATGCCATTTGGCATTCCAGTTGCATCTTTAGCTATTGGAGAAAGTGGAGCTAAAAATGCTGCACTCATGGCAGCCTCTATTTTATCTCTCGAAGATAAGAGCTTAGAAAAAAGACTTATAGCATGGAGAAATAAGCAAACTAAATCCGTGTCAAAAACCCCTAAATAATACATATGGTTTTAGGTATTTTAGGAGGTGGTCAACTAGGCATGCTTCTTACACAAGCTGCTAATAAAATTGGGATTGATACTTTTATTTATTCTGAAAATAGCGATTCACCTGCAATAAACTACTCACAAATTTCTTTAATTCAGCCTTATGATGATTGGGACAGTATTAATGACTTTATAGAATCATGCGATGTCATTACATTTGAATTTGAAAATATTCCATTTGAAACATTAAATTATATTTTAGATTCTAAGCCGGTATATCCCAGTCCTAAAATTAATCAAATCATTCAAGACAGGTTGTTTGAAAAAGAATTTATAAGTAAATTAGGTATTGGTACTACTAATTTTATAAATCTCCATCAAGATTCAAAAATAAACAACGAAATTTTTCCAGCGATGCTTAAAACAAGAAGAATGGGTTATGATGGTAAAGGACAATCAGTGATGAATTCAAAAGATGATTTAATTAATATTGATTTTGATATTCCTTATATTTTAGAAAAAAAAATTGATTTATTAAGAGAATTTTCAATTATACTTACCAGATATCAAGATGGTAAAATTTATACATACGAACCAATAGAAAATATTCACCGAGATCAAATATTATATACTTCATCAATTCCAGCATCTATAAATGCAGAGATGTCAAAACTAGCCCAAAAACAATCAGAAATAATTGCCAACTCATTGAATTATATTGGCACTATGTGTGTTGAGTATTTTGTCGATCAAGAACAAAGAATTTACGTTAATGAAATTGCGCCTAGAGTCCATAATTCAGGACATTTAACTCTTGAAGCCTATGATTGTAGCCAGTTTGAATCTCATATTAGAGCAGTGTGTAATCTTGAGAAAAAAGAACCTAAAAAAATCAAAGATGCACAAATGTTTAATATTATTGGCGAAGAAATAAATCGCTATCGCAATAAACCGCTATTAGAAAATATTTTCTTTTATGACTATGAGAAGAAAACAATAAAAACAGGAAGAAAGATGGGTCATTTAACTAAAATCACTTAATCTCATAACCTATTTCTTCAGGCTCATCGTCTTTAAGCTCTGCAGGAAAACCAGTCGCCCTAAAATCAATGTTACATGCATCTTCAAGTCTTTTAACAATCATTGTTGACCAAGCCTCAGGACCGTACTCTTCTCTTCCCTCTTTAAATATTTTTTTAACAAATATAATCAAATAATATAAAATTAAAATAATTGATTAGTTGTATTTTTGTTTTATCAATACTAGTAATAAAATGATGGAAAAATCTATAAACTGGAAATGTAAGCACACATGGCCAAAAGCTATGAAGAACACCGCTTGGTGCTTAATAGGTTGTTCAATTGGCGATTTTGGAACAATTTTATTCTTTCAAATAAACAATATAGAATTTCCTTTATTAGGGATAATGACTTTAGCTATTATTAACGGACTAATAACAAGTATATTACTAGAAACAATAGTCCTTACAAAAGAATTAGGAGTTAAGATAGCATTCAGAACTGCAATTGGGATGAGTCTTATATCTATGGTCTCAATGGAAGTATCAATGAATGTAGTAGATGTTATTGCTACTGGCGGTGCAGTAATCAATATTTGGGTGATTCCTATTATGCTATTTTTTGGCTTTGTTACTCCACTTCCTTATAATTATTGGAGATTAAAAAAATTTGGAATCGCTTGCCATTAAAAAAATAGATATCAACAATACTAAAAGCATCAATAAAACTAATATAGGCCAGTTAATTGGCGATATTAAATATTTTAAAAAACTCAACTTACTTTTATAAAGACCAGTAATCTTTATAATGATTATAATGGGTCAGATAGTCTAGATCGCACTTTTTTTTTGTAATAAATTTATAGTTTTTAATTTTCTTATAATTAAGTTTTTTTTTATTTTGATTAAGTGAATAATGCATATTTCCATTAATTGATAAAAATTTGTCAAGATTTTTTAATTTATTATTGAATGAAAAAAATTCAATAATATTTGAAACACTATACTTGGAGGAGTAAACACCAGCACAACACTGATTATTAAATTTATTTTTACTTAGGTGTGGAGCAGAATCTGAACCAAAAAAAAATTTTTTATTTCCCGATAATGCTATTTTTTGTAATACAATTTGATGTGATCTATTTTTAATTATAGGTTTGCAAAAAAGCTCAGGTTTTAATAAATCTCCAAGAAAAGAGTTGGTATTTTCAAGTAGATGATGAGTAGTAATTGAGGCTGCAATATTTTTATTTTCTTTTACATATTCTACTGCTTCTTTTGTAGTTATATGCTCTAAGGTAATCTTAAGGTTTGGAAAATTTTTCTGCAACCATACTAATTCTTTATCTAAAAATAATTTTTCTCTATCGTAAGGGTCATCAAGCGGAGTAATAGTTTCGCCATGTAAACATAAAGAAATATTATTTTTTTCAAGGATTTCAAAGTGCCTACTGAGTTTTTTAATATCTCCAACTCCAGAACTAGAATTAGTCGTTACATTTTTAGGATAAAGTTTAGCAGCAAAGAATAATTTTTTTTTGTATGAATTAATAAGATCAGCAAGTGACCAATTTTCATTAAGATAGACAGTATATAAAATATCAATTTGATTATTATTTATTCGCTCTACTTGATTTCTATAATCTAGGAGTCTTTTAGAGTTAGTAATTGGATTCAAAAGATTAGGCATAATCAAAATTCTTTGAAAATGTTTTATATTCTCTTTTAGAGCTTCCTTAAGGATAGAGCCCTCTCTTAGATGGACGTGAAAGTCACTAGGTTGATATATACTAACCATTTAAAATACTTTTTATAATACTACTAACTTTATCATACGAAAGTTCATTCATTAAGCTTTTATCATAGCTATTTAAATCTGAAATATTAGAAGTTAAATCTTTGTATGATTTTTGAGATCTGACTAAGTGGGATTTATTAGATAGATTAGGAAAATATAATTTATCATCTGTTGGGCCGAAAAGACAAACAGAAGGTGTATTTGCCATTGCAGATAGGTGCATCATACCAGAGTCATTACCGATAAAAATAGATGATTTTTTTAAAAGTGCATAGTCGTTAAGTAAATGATTTGTGCCACACTTATTAATTAACTTTGAACTAAATTTATTAGTTAAAGAATTAAATCTTTTTGAGTCCTCCTTAGATCCCAAAACAAATATTTTTGAAATACCTTCATCAAATAACAACTGACAGCATTTTATAAAATGATTAATTGGCCATTCTTTTGGGATCCAATTAGCAAATGGTGCTATACAGGCATAATTTTGATCTTCAACAGATTTAAATCTTTTTTCATTAATTGGAATAAAATAATCTTGATGTACATCAGTCTTAAAAGTTTTATGAATTTGCTCATAAATATTTTCATTTTTTTTCATTTTAAAAATTTTTTTAGATTTTGTATTTAGGAAATAACTAATTATAGAGGATCTAAAATCAATTATGTGATCAAATTTATGATTCTTAAGTTTAAAATAAAGATTTATCCAATGAGTGCTAAAATTTTCTTTTACCAATGTTATTCTTGATGAGATGCCTGAAAAATCTTCATATAGAGGCATGGGCAATCCTCCTGAAACAAGCGTGACTTTAATATCTGGATTTTCCCTAATGAACTTATTTAATACTTGGATATTAATGATGGCGTCACCCAATCGATTAGATGATATAAATAGTAAATTCATAAATAATAGTTATTAATAATACATACATTATGCTGACTCAAATTCCTAATCCAATAATGATTTTAGTAAATGGCTCAGAGTCTTTTGAATTTTTACAGAATATAGTAACTAATGATTTAAATAAATTAGATGAAAAACAACACAACTTTATACTTACCCCTCAAGGAAAAATTAAATATGAAATTTTTATCTATAAGGGTGATAATGAAGATTATTTAGTAGAATGCTCAAATAACCAAAATAACATTTTACAATATCTTAAAAAATACGCTGAACTTTCTGATGTAAGTTTAAATAATACTGAATTATTAGATAATTCAATCAATAATGAAAATTATCTAATAAATTCAATAAGTAATGGAATTATTGATACAAATTTTCAAGAAACAGGTAAATTTTTTCCATCAGAAATTTCTAATAACGCAATAGATTATGAAAAGGGTTGTTATGTTGGTCAAGAGGTTGTTTCTAGAATGAAACATAGGCAGCTCAATAAAAATTTTATAAGAGTTTTTGAAAAAATTGAATTTAATGAAAAATTAACAAAACAAACTATAGATAATTTTGAAATTATAGATGAGTATAAAGATTATTTAATTATTAAATTTAAAGTAACTGCTAAGGAAATTTATTTAAAATTTAATGATAATTTATATAAATTAATTAATAAAAGTATTTAGAATAGTAGTTATTAAGTTCATCCATACTTACTCTCTGCTGTTCCATTGTGTCTCTATCTCTAACAGTGACCGTTTGATCCTCAAGACTTTCAAAATCCACAGTGATACAAAGAGGAGTTCCAACTTCATCATGTCTACGATAACTCTTGCCAATATTTCCAGAATTTTCTAAAATCACCCTACCTAAACCGAGTTTTTGTAAATCATTTTTTATTTTTTTTGCAGTATTTACTAATTCTTCATTATTTCTTTTCAAAGGTATAACTGCTGCTTTAATAGGAGATAAATGAGGTTTAAGCGCCAAAACAACCCTAGAGTTCTTTTCATCTTCAAAATACGCTTCATTGAGTAAAGCTAGTACCCCTCTATCCACTCCTGCTGAAGGTTCAATTACAAAAGGTATTATCCATTTTTTTTCTTCGAGCTTGTGAATTGCCAGTTTAGTTGTAGATTTTTTATTGTTCATTACTTTTGCCGAGATATCAAATTCCTCTTGATTCTTTGTATGAGACCCTAAGTCAAAATCAGTTCTATTCGCTATACCTTCCAACTCCTCATTGCCATGAGGAAATTTATACATGATGTCTACTGTAGCTTTTGAATAGTGAGAAAGTTCTTTTTTTTCTACCGTGTATAATTCTATGTTTTCTTTTTTTATACCTTGGTCAATCCACCAGTTATATCTTGAGTCAACCCAGTACTTATGCCAATCATCATCCGTTCCAGGATCTACAAAAAATTCTAGTTCCATCTGTTCAAATTCCCTTACTCTAAAAATAAAATTCCTAGGGGTAATTTCATTTCTAAAAGCTTTTCCTATTTGAGCTATTCCAAAAGGTAGAGACTTATTAGTAGAATCTATGACATTTTTAAAATTAGTAAATATTTGCTGTGCAGTTTCAGGTCTTAAGTATGCAAATGCAGTTCCATCATCAACGGGCCCAATCGCAGTTTTAAACATTAAATTAAAAGGTCGTGGTTCTGTAAGGTCAGTAGACTTACAATTAGGACAGTTATTGCCTTCTAATTGATCCGCTCTCCATCGAGATTTACAAGATTTACAGTCCACTAAAGGATCTGTAAATGTGTCCTCATGGCCGGAATGCTTAAGCACTTCAGGAGATGTAAGAATCGAAGCATCTAAACCCTCTATATCATCTCTCTCATAGATCATAGATTTCCACCAAGATTGTTTGAGATTATTTTTTAATTCAACGCCCATTGGACCATAATCATAAAGACCCTTCATTCCGCCATAAATATCGTTAGATTGAAATATAAATCCCCTTCTTTTACAAAGAGACACTAATTCTTCCATAGTTTTAGCTGTCATTTTTATATCTCACAGTCCATATTTAGAAAATAAATGCTCTTCTTTTAATTTATTAAATACTGTGTCTACATAATCCAACTTAATTCCTAATCCTAATTTCTGCTTTAAGGACTTGGCTTGTTTAATTTTTTTAATTTTTACTTTTTCTCCGAATATTAATTTTAATGTTTCCGTTTCACTTCCTATACCATCAATTAGACCTAAATTTTTAGCTTCTTGAGAAAGCCAAAAACTTCCAGAAAAAATTTCTTTTTCATTAGAAGGCTTGATTTTTTTACCCCTACTAGATTTAACCCAATTGATAAAATTAGAATGAATATTCCTTTGAATTTTTTTTAATTTTTCAAGGTCGATTTTATTTACGGGAGAAAAGGGATCTAAAAAACTTTTATTTTGACCTGCTGTAAATATTCTTCTCTCTATGCCTAATTTTTTAATGAGTCCTGTAAAACCAAAACCACCTGAAATCACTCCAATAGATCCTAATATAGAATTATCATCTGCGTAAATTTTATCTGCCGAACATGCCAACCAGTATCCTCCTGATGCAGCAACATCTTCAACAAAAGCATAAACTTTAACTTTTTTTTTAGATGCGATAGATCTTATTTTATTACCTATTAATGATGACTGGACAGGAGATCCACCTGGAGAATTAATATTAATTGATATTGCATCACATTTAATCTTTTCTAACTTTAGAAAAATTGAACTTAATGCGTCATTATTTAATTGAGCTCTAGCTCCACTAGCTATAACTCCTTTTAAATCTATTGAAACTATCGTCTTAGTATTGCCAAACATGTTATTTCATCCACTCTTTCAAACTTCTACTATAACCATCATCACTAGCTCTATCATGAACAATTAAGTCCGGAATTACTGTTGATGAAAAATTATCAGATTTTATTATTTTCATAATAAGGTTTTTTGGTTCGCTGTCAGCATAAGATTTAATAGGCTCAATATGAACTTTGACATTATAATTCTTTAAAATACCTAAGAGTATATCTAAATTATTATATCTATTTATTAAAAAGGCATTCCCATCATTTTTTAAGTAATTCAACATATTTTTAATCCATTCATTTAATTGTAATAACGAAATATATCTTGCATCCTGAAGTAATTTATTTTGAGACTGTATAACCTTACCCTCTAAGAAAAAAGGAGGATTTGTTACAATAATATCGAAAAAATTTACATAAACATTGTTAAAATTGGTAATATCTAAATTTTCAAAGATAAGGTTATTAAAATTATTATCTAACTTATTCTTATTTGCCAGAAGTAAGAAATCATTATTTTTATCCCAACCATAAACATATGAGTTTTTATTACGATAAGCTAAAATAAGTGAAATGGAACCGCAACCGCACCCTATATCTAGTATCTTACTAGGTTCTGTACCCACTTTAGAAGCTAGTATTATAGGTTCTATACCAGTCCTATAGCCTTTTTTATACTGATAATAGATAATTTTATTCTTTAACAGATAGTCTTTTGTATATAAATTTGTATCTTCCAAAATGAATTTAAGAGTTATTAATAAAAATCCTCAATTACAAGACTTTGTAGAGATAGTAAATATAATTACCTCTGAGGTTTCAAGTAAATTAAAAGAAACAAATATCTTTATTGATGAATATCTTAATAGTCATCAAGAGATTATTCCTGAAATGGGAAGTTATTTTTTTTCAGCAAGAGGTAAGCAACTAAGACCTTTATTGTGTCTATACTCATCCAAAATGATTAATGAAAACTATAGCGAAATTAAATCAGATATTTATATGGCATCGGCATTAGAATTTATCCATTCAGCAACTTTACTTCATGACGATGTAATTGATAGTGGCTTTGAAAGAAGAGGAAAAAAAAGTGTGAATGTATTATGGGGAAATAAGCATAGCATCTTACTAGGAGATTATATGTTCTCAAAATCATTTAAATTGATGACAAAGTCTAATTCTTTACTAGCGATGATGTCATTAGCTGACGCTAGTGCTAAAATATCAGAAGGAGAGTTTCTTCAACTGACCAATGAAAATAATATTGATTTATCAATTCAAACATATCTAAACATCATTAGATCTAAAACCGGTGAGCTCTTCTCAGCTTCATTTAAAATTCCTGCAATACTTACACATAAGTCAAATGAGGTAGTTGAAGAACTACACATATTGGGTATGAATTTTGGTATCATCTTTCAAATTCTTGATGATTTATTAGATTATCTTGGATCTAACGATACTGGCAAGGCTATTGGCCAGGATTTTTATGATGGAAAAATCTCACTTCCAATTATTTTATTAATAGAAAAATCAGATAAAGAAACTTACAGATTTCTAAAAAATATTTTTTCATTAGAAAAAAGAACGACACGACAACTTGATGAAGTAATATATTTATTAAAAAAATATAATATAGATACTGAAGTTAAAAATCATTTAACGGTTTATATAGATAGGTCAGATAAAATCTTAAATAATTATAATAATAATGAATCAAAAAATTTAAAAAAACTAATTACAAGCTCTGTAAATAGGTATTATTAATTATATTCGAATTTTTTAGATGGAAATTTTCCATTTTGTACTTCTAAGGAATACTTCTCGATAGATTTTTTAATAGATTTAGATAAATTGCCATATCTTTTTACAAATTTAGGATAATACTCTGAAAAGAAACCAAGCATATCTTCAGAAACTAATATTTGACCGTCACAATATTTAGAAGCTCCAATTCCAATAGTAGGCACATTAATACTTTGAGTAACTTTTTTAGCAATATTACTTATAACCCCCTCTAAAAGGATACTTACAGCTCCAGCTTTCTCTAAAAGATAAGCATCTTCTAAAATATTAATTAAATCATTATTACCTCTGCCAAATATTTTAAATTTACTACTCGAACTAAATTGCTGAGGTTGAAGACCTAAATGAGCCATTACAGGAATTCCTTTTTTTTTAAGTGATTTAATTACATTAACAATTTCTTTATTTCCCTCAATTTTCACACCATCACAATTAGTTAATTTCATAATCTTGACTACTCTTTTTATCATTTCCTTTTCATTAAATTTTTTTACATAAGGGAGATCAAAGAAAACTAAAGATTTAATTGCCGCTTTTTTAACTGCTTGAGCATGCCTTATCATAATTTCATCAGTCACATTTCTAGTATTGTCCATACCGTACAAAACCATACCCATAGAATCTCCGACAAGTATTACATCCACTAATCCATCGATAACTTTAGTAAAATTAAAACTATAAGAAGTTAAGCAGGTAATTTTTTTTTTAAGTTTTTTATTAAAAATTAATGTAATATTTTTTTTCATGAATGATAAAATTATAGATAATATAAGGATCATAAAAGACTTTCCAAAAAAAGGAATTGATTTTTACGATATTGCCAGTCTTTTAGCTAATCCTAATATTTTTTTGAAAGCTATTGATGAAATGACGTTAAAGGTAAAAAAAATGAATGCTACTGCTATAGCTGGCATAGATTCTAGAGGATTTATATTCGCATCTGCTATTGCATACAAATTAAAATTAAAATTAATTATTATAAGAAAACAGGGTAAATTACCCGGAAAAACATTTAAAAGTTCGTATAATTTAGAATATGGGAGCAATACACTAGAAATTCAAAAAGATTTTTTAAATAGTAAAGATAAGGTTGTTGTTATAGACGACATACTTGCTACTGGCGGTACTATCAGTGCAGCGTTCAAGTTAATCAAAAAAACAAATGCCCAATTAGTTGGGGCAGTAGTACTACTAGAACTAGTATTTCTAAACGGCAGGGCAAAACTTAAGTATGAAGTTCAAAGCATATCAGATGTTAATAGTTAGAATATTCTTTTTCTTCAGTAACATTAGAGTTAGTTAAGTCATTAATTTTTTTCTTAATCTTAGCCCTTTCATCATTTTTAAAATGAACATCTCTGGAGCTATTAATAAAATTATCACCAAAATCTTTAGCTGACTCAAGTTCTCTTTTTATGTTTTCTATATCCCAAAGTTGATTATTGATTTTCTTCAGATTTTCAATATTTTGAATTAAATCATCATCTGTTTGAGGCAGTTTTGATGCCTCGTTCTGTAAAATTTCTAATTCTATTTTTATATTATTAAGTTTTTTTTCATCTTTTATTTTTTCAGCTTTAATTTTCAAAATAGTTATTTTATCAAACAACTCCCCAACTGATATTTCTACAAATACATTCATTTCGTTCTCCCATATATGTCAGAATACCTTTTAATATCTGATTCTAAAAATTTAGATCCCGTTTGAACTTCTATTAATACTAACTTATTTTTCTTACTTTCATTTATTACTCTATGTTTAGCTCTTTTAGGTATAAATATATTTTCATTTTTTTCTAAATAATAATTTTTATTATTAATAATTACAGTAGCTTTTCCCTCGATGATTACCCAATGCTCAGACCTAAACTCATGTGATTGGTAAGAAAGAATGCCTAAAGGTTTTATGGTTATCTTTTTTAATAAGAAGTCCTTACTTTTACTTAATACTATGTAATTACCCCAAGGTCTTTTAACTAATATTTTCATCTAAAGTATTTAACCTTTTTATCAACGGACATAAAGTTAATAATTAATGCACATATAATCATATTACTCAACAAAGAACTTCCTCCATAAGACATAAATGGCAAAGCAACACCTACAACAGGTAATATTCCTATTGTCATTCCTATATTAATAAACACCTCCAATAGTAACTTTACTGAAAGTCCTAGCAAAGCTATTTTTATAAAAGTATTTTGAATTTTTATTGAACTTATAATTGGAATTAAAATTAATATCAAAAATATTAAGAGTAAAATAATGGAGCCTATAAAGCCAAATTGTTCTGAAAAAATTGAAAAAACAAAGTCAGTTTCTTTTTCCGGGATAAAGTCCAAACTAGATTGGGATCCGCCTAAAAAGCCATTACCTCTAATACCGCCAGATCCAATTGCTATTTTTGATTGTATGATATGATAACCCTTACCTAAAGGATCTAAATCGGGATTAAGGAATATTTTAATTCTGCTTTGCTGGTAAGGTTTTAAAAAATTCCAGAGGAATGGACTTATTCCAATTATTATAAAAAACATCAATATTGGGTATATTAATCTTATTCCAATAAAAAATATTATAGAGCTGCCTAATACTAAGATTATTAAAGCAGTTCCTAAGTCAGGTTGTATAGCGACAAGTGCAAATATTAACAAAGAAATAATCATAGGAGTAATTGATTTAGAAATTTCTAAATGGCCTCTAAAGTCTAGATTATGAAAATATTTTGATAAGTATAATATTAGAAAAATCTTTGCGAATTCAGATATTTGCAAATTAATAAATCCTAATCTTAACCATCTTCTTGCTCCCATACCAGTATATCCAAAAAAAAGAGTAATAATTAATCCAATTACAATTAAGAATAAAAATAATTCAGAGAAATTAAATATAACTCTTGGTTTAACCATTATAATCAAAAAAAATATTGGAAAAAATAAAGCAAATCTAATAAGTTGTTTTTTTGCCCAAGGATCTAAAGAGCCTCCTGCAGCAGAAAATAAATTAATTTCTCCAATCCAAAATAAAATAATAATTAATAAAAGATATAACCAGTTTATTTCGTATAAAGTTTTAAAATCTTTAAACATTAAGCTCATTTACAAAATTTAAAACCTCATGAGCTAATGGAGCAGCTAGACTTGAACCACTTCCACCATTTTCAATAATTACACTCGCTATGTATTTTGGATTTTCAATAGGACCATAACCTACAAAAACTGAATGATCTTTAAATTTTTCTAGTTGGTTCTTTTGTATTTCTTTATATAGATCATCCTCACGGTCACTTTCTTGAATTCTAATCACTTGAGAAGTTCCAGTTTTTCCTCCAATTTTGATATAAGAAGGATTATTTCTAACTAATTTATTAGCTGTACCTCTAGGTTCATTAACAACAGCATTTAAAGCATTTAAAAGAATTTTTTGGTAATTTATATCAATTTTTCTTCCTAACATAAGAGTAGGAGAATCTTTTATAATTTTAGGTTTAGGATAAATACCTCCATTTATAATAGAGCTATAATGAACAGCTAGCTGTAAAGGAGATACTTGATTTGCACCTTGTCCAATACAAGTAATTAATGTTTCACCAGGATACCAACTTTGATCATATGTGTCTCTTTTCCATTTTTTATTAGGTATTAGACCTTTATTAGAATTGGAAAGACCAATTGAATATTTTTGATTATAACCCATTTCAGTAGCAAGATGAGACAAATCATCAATATTAATTTTTTTAGCAAGTTCATAAAAAAATACATCACAAGATTCTTTAATTGCTTTTTTTAAATTCACTTTTCCATGACCTCCCTTTTTCCAACAATAATAATTACGACTACCTATACTAGAATGACCGTTACAAAAAATTTCACTATTTGAATCAATAATTCCTTTTTCTAAACCTAAGAGTGCTGGCAAGGGTTTAAAAACAGACCCAGGAGGATAAAAACCAGAAAAGGCTCTATTAAACATTGGCTTTTCTGAATTATTTAAGAAATTATTAATTTCAATAGAATTTCTATCTTCAAAATCTTGCGCATTAAAAGTTGGATTAGAGTTAAGAGATAATATAGATCCATCGTCAACTTTAAGAACAACAATAGAGCCTTTCTTATCCTTAGGGATTATATTTTGACAAAAATTTTGTAATTCTGAGTTAATAGTTAAATGCAAATCAGAACCTTTTAATGGTAGCTCCAGAGATACTTGTCTGACAATCTTTCCGTAAGCATTAACTTCATTAAAAGTTTTACCAGACGAACCTTTTAGATGTAAATCATAAGATTTTTCAATGTGGAAAGCGCCTTCAGGAAACCTTCTAATAGAATCTTTGGAATCCGCCATATATCCTATAATTTGAGATAAATTTTTATTAGGATAGTATCTTTTTTTAGTTTCTAAAATTTTTATAGATGAGAATAAGTATTTTTTCTTTTCAAAATTTACAATTTGCTCCCATGAAATATCTTTTAATAAAAAAAAATGACTATACGCATTAGATTTAATTAAATTATCTTCAAATAGTTCTAATTCTAATGGAGTAATAGTATTACTAAATTTTTGTAATTCGGATTTGTAATCTTTATTTAAATATTTATATATTACAAAACTATATGAAGATATAGTACCAGCAACTAATAATCCACTTCTATCAAAAATATCACCTCTTGAAGATGGGGTAATTTTAGTAGAAATTCTATTTTCCTTAGATCTTTTTTTATACTTATTTCCATTTTTAACTTGAAGAAAAAAAAGACGAAAAGATAGGAAAAGAAAAAAAATAAAAGTTATTAAAATGGCAAGAAAAGATCTTCTTTTTATAATTTTATTACTATCGAAGTTTGAATTCATTCATCCTCAATATGAGTAAATTTATAGATAGACTTAAAATAATTAAAATTATAATTTCCAAAACATGTAATTGTAGATAAAAATCCATATTCAATATAATTAAGATTAATATAGAAAAAATAAAACTAATAAAACTAATAATGGTTTTAGTCAATGAATACCTATCTATAACATAATTTAAAAATATAATTGGTATGAATATTGATAAATAAAAAGAAAAAAAATAATTGAATGCTATGAAATCTAAAACTAGTGAAGTTAATATAATTAGAATTAAATCCCTCGTACTTGATTTTTTATAAGAAATACTACTAATAACTATAAAGTTAATAAGTAAAAATATAATTAAGTAATCAAAAATTAAGTTAATTTGATCATAAAAAAAAGTTAATAAAAATATATAAATAAAATTAATCACTAATTACAACTCTTGCAGTTGAATAACTGGTGGTTAATTTTGGAATAATAACATAATCATCATTTAAAATTTTAACACTTCCTAAATTTAGATAATGGTTATTAATTTTAATCTTAGCTATATCTCCGGATTTAAGACTTAAAACTTCCGTACTATCTTTTCGCCTTACAAATCTTAGATATTTATCATTAGTTCCACTAACTATATATGATTTATTATCAATAATAATCTCATCACCGTAATCATGATTTAAAACTCCCACTACTTCTGAATAATTAAAGTTAACTTCTTTAACTCTGCCGATAATATTATTACTACTTAATAGATAGTCTCCTATAGAAATTCCCGAAGCAAATCCTTTATCTATAATAAACATGTCTTGAATTAAATGATTTTTATTTCCAATGATATTAACACCTATTGATTTAGGAAAATTTTCCAATTCATCAAACAGTAAATAATTTAGTTCGTTGAACTTACTTAATGAATTTATCAGCATATTATTAATTTCTTTTAAATTAGTATTTTCATTTTTAAGATTACTAATCGTTTCAATATTTTGATTATTATAATTTAAAATTTTTAGATAATTAGTCACTTCTTCAGACAAGGCTTTAAAAGGCTTATAAATAAGATCTTTAGAAGAATAAAAACTTATTCTAACCTTAGATCCAATTGAAGGAAAAAAGTATACTAAGGCGAATGTAATTATAATAATAATAAAAAGAAAAAGTATTTTTTTGTTATTAGTCACTTAGAAAAACATTCTGAAAATCATGTCCTTCTTCTAAGGCCATTCCTGTACCTCTTGCAACACAAGTTAATGGGTCGTCTGCTACAGACACAGGAAGTCCTGTAGTTACTCTAATAGCTTCATCTAGACGATTTAATAGTGCTCCACCACCTGTTAACATAATTCCAGTATCAACAATATCAGCTGCTAGCTCTGGCGGAACTAATTCTAATGATCTTTTAATAGCATCTATAATTAAAGATAATGAATCGGAAAGAGCTTCGGCAACTTGCCTTTCAGAAATAACAACTTCTCTAGGTAATCCATTTATAAGATCCCTGCCTTTAACATTTATAGTTTTTCCATCACCGTTATCAGGTATTCCTGCACAGCCTACTTCTTTTTTAATTTTTTCTGCAGTGCTTTCGCCAATAGCCAACTTATGAACAGATCTCATAAAATTAACAATTGAATCATCCATTGTGTCTCCGCCAACTTTTAAACTGCTTGCATGAACAACTCCGCCTAATGATAAAATTGCTATTTCTGTTGTTCCTCCACCAATATCAACAACCATACACCCAGAAGGTTCTGAAATTGGTAAACCCGCTCCTATTGCAGCTGCAACTGGCTCTTCAATCAAATAAACTTTTTTGGCTCCAGCAGCATCAGCTGACTCTTTAATAGCTCTTCTTTCAACATTAGTAGCTCCAGAAGGTACGCAAATCACAATATTAGGATTAGCAAAAATACTTTTTTTATGAACTTTTTTTATAAAATGTTTGATCATTGCCTCGGCAATATCAAAATCAGCTATGACTCCATCTTTCATCGGTCTTATAGCCTGAATAGATCCTGGGGTTCTGCCAAGCATGGCTTTTGCTTCTTTTCCAACAGCTAGAACTGTTTTTTTATTATTTTGGTCTGTTGCTATCGCAACAACAGAAGGCTCATCTAAAATAATACCCTTTCCTTTAACATAAACTAATGTATTGGCGGTACCTAAATCAAGACCCATATCCTCACTAAAAAAACCAGTTAGATTAAAATTTTTCAATATATTCATATTCCTTTAATTTGAGATATGCTTATCTCAGAGATTCCTTCTTGTATGCTGTTATTACTGTCTAAATTTAGTATTTTATTGCAAGCATTGATATAAGATTTTGCAGAGGCTACAATTATATCTATATCTGAAGCCCTCCCAACAAATTCTTTTCCCTGATACTCTAATTTAATAGAAACTTCTCCTTGAGCATCTGAATCTGGAGTAATTGCATTTATTGAATATTGCTTCAGTTTAGGACTAAATCCAATCACATTAGCAATACATGAAAAAACAGCATCAACAGGACCATTTCCAGAGCCACTTACTTCTTTAACTTCTTCTTTAAAAATTAATTCTAGAGAAGCTACGTGTTTAGAATTTGTTCCTGACATAATCGAAAGATTAACTAATTTAAGAGTAGCTGATTGATTAATATGTCTGTCATCCACTAATGCTATTAGATCCTCATCATAAATATCTTTTTTTTTGTCAGCTAGATTTTTAAATTTTTCAAAAATTTCATTTATAAAATTATCTCCAATTTCATAACCAAGTATTTTTAACTTTTCTTTAAAGGCATTTTTTCCTGAATGTTTGCCAAGGACTAGGCTAGATTTTTTCAAACCTATTGTTTCTGGGGACATTATTTCATAAGTTTGAACATTTTTTAATATGCCGTCTTGATGTATACCTGCCTCATGTGCAAAAGCATTAGCTCCAACAATTGCTTTATTGGGTTGAATTGCAAACCCTGTAATTGAAGATACGAGTTTAGATGTTTTTGAAATGGATTCTGTACTAATCCCAGTATTAAAATCTAGAAGATCCGATCTCACCTTCATGGCCATGACAACTTCTTCTAGAGCTGTATTTCCAGCTCTTTCACCAAGACCATTGATCGTACATTCTATTTGCCTTGCACCATTTTGAATTGCACTTAAAGAATTGGCGACTGCTAAACCGAGATCATTATGACAGTGCACAGATATTATTGCTTTATCTATGTTAGGCACATTATTCTTAATCTTAGAAATTATTTCACCAAATTCCATAGGTAAGTTATATCCAACAGTATCTGGAATATTAATTGTAGTAGCTCCAGAATTAATAGCTAATTCAATGCATCTGAAAAGAAAATCTACAGATGATCTACCTGCATCTTCGCAACTCCATTCGATATTTGGGCAAAGCTTTCTAGCAAAAGAAACAGTATCTTTAATTCTATCAAGGACCTGATCTTCCGACATTTTAAGCTTAAATTGCATATGTATGGGACTTGTAGCAATAAAAGTATGAATTCTTGGATTATTTGCTTTTTTAATTGCATTCCATGCTATTTCAATATCTTCGTGCTTAGCTCTAGCTAATCCTGCAATTTGACAATCTTTTATTTCGGACGCAATAGCCTGAACTGATTCAAAGTCGCCTTTAGAGGCAATTGGAAATCCAGCTTCAATTATATCAACTTTAAGTTCTTCTAGGCATTTAGCTATAGATACCTTTTCTTCTAAATTCATAGAAGCTCCGGGAGATTGCTCTCCGTCTCTTAAAGTTGTATCAAAAATTAATACTTTTTCTGACAAGTATTAAATATCCTTAACGAGTTTATTAGATGCAATCCATGGCATCATCGATCTCAACTTTGCACCAACTTCTTCAATCTGATGTTTAGCTCCATCTGCTCTCATTTGTTTGAATTTGATTTGACCCGACTTATGCTCATCCATCCATTCTTTAACAAAAGTTCCATCTTGGATTTCTTTTAAGATTTGCTTCATGGTTTCTTTAGACTGTTGGTTAACTACTCTTGGTCCTCTCGTGTAATCACCGAATTCAGCAGTATTAGATATTGAATATCTCATATTAGCCATTCCGCCTTCATACATTAGATCAACAATAAGCTTTACTTCATGTAAGCATTCAAAGTATGCCATTTCTGGAGCATAGCCTGCCTCTACTAAAGTTTCAAATCCGTTTGTAATTAATGACATAAGACCCCCACATAAAACTGTTTGTTCTCCAAAAAGATCAGTTTCACATTCTTCTTTAAAGGTAGTTTCAATAATTCCTGACTTACCTCCACCAATCGCAGATGCATAAGCTAGGCCTAATTCTTTGGCATTTCCACTAATATCTTTATCAATAGCAATTAAACATGGAACACCTCCACCTTTTAAATATTCACCTCTAACCGTATGACCTGGTCCTTTGGGAGCAATCATAAAAACATCGAGATCTTCTCTAGGGTTAATAAGTTTGAAATGGATATTTAAACCATGTGCAAAGGCCAATGCTGAACCTTTTTTGATATTAGGCTCGATCATCGTTTCATAAATTTCCTGTTGATTTTCATCAGGAGCTAAGAACATTACAATATCTGCATCTTTAACAGCCACTTCAGGTGTTTCAGACTTTAACCCAACTTCTGAAGCTTTTTTAATAGAGCTTGAACCTTCACGAAGAGCAACTACAACATTAGTTGCACCAGATTCTTTTAAGTTTAGAGCATGGGCATGACCCTGACTTCCAAATCCTAGAATTACAATTTTTTTATCTTTAATTAAATTAAAATCAGCATCTTGTTCATAATAGACTTTCATAATATTCTCCTCTTATTATATTTATTAAACTCCAAGGCCAATAGGGCCACTTCTAACTATTTCGACTTTTATACCATTGATGCCATTTAAGTCATCTAAAAATTTGTTAACCCTCTCACTTGTGCCTGAAATCTCATATATCACAATACCGTCCTTTTTAGTTACGGTTCTTGTTCTATAAATATCAGCCAGAGCAAGAGTTTTTAGATTTTGATCTTCGTTTTTATAAATGATCTTTATTAAGGATATTTCTGCCTCATAAGATTCATTTAAATCAGCAAGATTAATTGCGCTATGAACCGGAACTAACTTTTCTAAATGAGCTATAATTTGCTCTATTACTTTTTGCTCCCCAATTGTTTCAAGAGTAATTCTCGATAAATTTTCTTTTATATCAACAACAGTAACATTCAATGCTTCAATGTTATACCCACGGCCAGAAAATAAACCAACTATTCTAGCTAAAATACCTGGCTCATTATCAACTATAATAGATAAAACATTTCTCTTTGAGTTTTTAAAAGTATTATTCGGTTCAGAATAAACGGAAGCATCAGACATTACACTAATACTTTACCTTTTTCTTGGTTTTCAGGTTTTTCTTCATCGTATTGAGATAATAACATTTCATTATGGGCTGCACCACTAGGTATCATAGGGAAAACATTTTCTTTTTTATCTACCCATATATCTGCAATTACAGGTCTATCAATACTTAACATCTCATTAATTGTTTCGTCCAACTCACTAACATTTTTTGCTCTTAAACCTACTGCATGAAAACTCTCAGCTAGCTTAACAAAATCAGGAAGAGCATCCACATAGCTCTCTGAGTACCTACTACCATGCATGAGCTCCTGCCACTGTCTAACCATTCCCATATATTCGTTATTCAGGATAAATATTTTAATTGGCAATTTATATTGAACCGCTGTTGCTATCTCTTGAATATTCATAAGGAAGGAAGCTTCTCCCGCTATATCAATTACCAATGCTTCAGGATTTGCCATTTGAGCACCAATGGCTGCAGGCATACCAAATCCCATTGTCCCCAAACCTCCAGAAGTAATCCAAGAATTAGGTTTATTAAATTGAAAATACTGAGCCGCCCACATTTGATGCTGACCAACCTCAGTAGTAACAATAGTATCTTTATTTTTTGTTAATTCGTTTAGTCTAGATATTGCATGTTGTGGCTTAATTGTTTCTTCACCTTGTTCATATTTTAAACAGTCATTACTTTTCCATTCTTTTATCTGATTCCACCAATTTGAAATTTGATTATGATTAAATTCAATATTGTTTGATGATATATAATTATTTATTGCAGATAAAGCGTGAGCTATATCTGTATTAGTTGAAAAATTCACATTAACATTTTTATTAATAGAGCTTTTATCAATATCAAAATGAAATTTTATTGAATCTGGAGAAAAAGCATCTAGTCGCCCAGTAATTCGATCATCAAATCTTGCTCCTACATTGATCATTAAATCACAATCATGCATAGTTAAATTCGCCTCATAAGTTCCATGCATTCCTAGCATTCCAATTGATAGTTTTCCATTACCGGGATAGCAACCAAGACCATGAAGAGTTGTTGTGACTGGGATATTAGTTAGTTCCGCAAACTTTCTAAGCTCTTCACTAGCTTTAGGTCCAGAGTTTAAACATCCGCCACCAATATATAAAACAGGTTTAGTTGATTTTTTTACATGAGAAATTAAATTTTCAATAAATTCTTTAGATATTTCTGTAGATCCTGATTTAATTCTATGAGGTCTAAAAGAAATTTCTTTTCTAGGTTTATAAACACTTTTTGCAAGTTGAACATTTTTAGGAATATCAATAAGTACAGGTCCAGGTCTACCTGATCTAGCAATTTCAAAAGCTTCATGAATAACTTCCGATAGCTTAGATACATCTTTTACAAGATAATTATATTTCGTGCATGGTCTTGTAATGCCAGTTGTGTCACACTCTTGAAAAGCATCGGTGCCAATTAAGTGAGATGGTACTTGGCCAGTAATACAAACAATCGGAATACTGTCCATCAAAGCATCCGTAAGTCCAGTTACAACATTTGTTGCTCCAGGACCTGAAGTAACTAATAAAACACCAACCTGACCACTTGACCTAGCGTATCCTTCTGCAGCATGAACAGCTCCAGCTTCAGCTCTAACCAAAACATGTTTAAGGAAATTTTGTCCAAATATAGCGTCATAAATAGGTAATACTGCTCCACCTGGATATCCAAAAATCGTATCTACTTCTTGCTCTTTAAGAGCTTCCAATACTATTTGAGCGCCGTTTAATTCTTCACTATTATTCATTTTTTAAGTATATACTTATATTTTCAATTACATCGATGGGGAAGCTTTTTTTGTAATAAGTTCTAATATTTAAAGGTGAGAATGTTTGATTATTCCACCATGTAAATTGCCTCTTGATATAGCGCTTTGTATTATGTTTTCCGTCAAAAATAGCGTCTTCTAAGGATAATCTACTTTTGGTATATTGAATTAATTCCGGTAAACCGTGAGCTTTTAATAAAGTTTTAGATATATCTTTATATTGTGCTATGTCTCTTGCCTCTTCAATTGCGCCATTATCTATCATTAGATCAAATCTTTTTTCAGCAAAATCATATAATTCTTTTTTTGGTTTAAAAACTTGGATCACTAAAGAGTTAGGAGTAATTGATTTTCTATTTCCATAAAAACTTTCCATCACAACGTTAAACTCTAAACAAAAAGCAACTCTATTTACTAATCGTTGACGGTCTCTGGGAAATATTCCTTCTTTATAAAATTTATTTAAAAAATCAATACAGTAATCAGCACCTTCAGATAATAGCATTTGCTCCGCCTCATCTTTAAATTTTTTTTGAGTAACTGGAATTTCCGAAATACCCTCTATAAGAGATTGAACATAAAGTCCTGTTCCACCAACAAATACAGGTATATTTCCTCTTGCTCTAATTTGAGGTAAAATTATCTGAACATCATCTAACCACTTCTGAACAGAAAAAACTTTATTTTGAATATATCCATATAGGTGATGAGGAACAATTTTTTCCTCTATTTTATTAGGGCGATTGGAAAGAATTTTAAGATCTCTATAAACTTGGATGCTGTCACAATTAATAATTTCTATTTTAAAATTTTTAGATAATTGATAGGCAAAATCGTTCTTTCCAGAACAAGTAGGCCCGACAACAAATATAGTTTTATTCAATTACAAAAGGGTTGATAAGCCAAAATTCATTACCATTTCTAACAACTCTTAATAAAATTTTATCTCTTTTTAGACGCTGATTTTCTTTTATAATTTCTTTAAAGTCTTTTATATTTAATATTTTTTCACTACTAAGTTGTATAATAACGTCATCTTTAAGTAAGTTAGTATTTTTAGGCCCAACAGATTTTACAATTATTCCCGCTTTAATATTAGTTAGCGCTAAATCCTCAATATTTTTTTCACTTAACTCTGCTACTGTTATGTCTAATTCGGTAATCTCAAAACCATCCACTTGAGCAACAGTACTCTCATTTAACTCATCAATAAGAACTAAAATTTCTTCAAACTTTTTATTTCTCCACACTCTAACTTTTACTTCTTTTCCAATTGCCGTTTCCGCAACTACTTTAGGTAAATCTTTAAATGATTTGATATTTTTTGAATCAAACTCAACTATAATATCGCCAGCTAATATTCCGGCTTTACCGGCTGGACTAAGAGGATCAACTGAAGCAACAAAAGCACCATCAGTACCCTCAAAACTTAAACTTTCTGAAAATTCAATAGACAAATCTTGAATTTGAACCCCAAGCCAGCCTCTCTTAGCTTGGCCAAAAGAAATTAGATCTTTAACAATCAGTTTTGCAGTAGATGCAGGTATTGAAAAACCTAAACCAACACTTCCGCCAGTTTGTGAAATAATCATTGAATTTATACCTATAACTTCACCGCTTAAGTTAAACAATGGACCTCCAGAGTTTCCTCTATTTATGGGGGCATCTGTTTGAATAAAATCAACATACGGACCTCCACCAATATCTCTGTTAATAGAAGAAATTATTCCAGAAGTAACAGTTCCACCTAAACCAAGTGGATTACCAATAGCTAAAACTATATCTCCAACTCTAGATATATTAGAATCTCCCCATACTAACGCTTCAGCATTTAAACTCTTTGGATCTATTTTCAAAATAGCTATGTCTGTTTTAGGATCACTTCCAACTAAGATGGCTTCAATTTCATTTTCTGCATCGCTAAATACAACCTGAATTTGATCAGCCTTATCAATGACATGGTGATTAGTGACAATGTAGCCTTCGCTACTAATAACGAAACCTGATCCCAGAGCTGTCATATTTTCTCTTTGAGGCATTTGATTTCCAAAGTAATCATTAAACATTTCATTAAAAGGATGACCTTCTGGAAATTGAGGAACATTATTTAATTGTCTTTCCACAACCTGTGTTGTGACAATACTTACAACCGAAGGTAAAAGCTTTTCAACTAAATCAGCGTAACCTGTTTCAAATTCTGCGAAACTACTCTGAGCAGAAATAAAAAAAATGGAAAGAAAGAGAAAGAATTTTTTTAACATTTTCAACCTAACAATATCAACAATCAATTAAATATAACTTAATATAAAATTAAAAAAATTCAAATTAAAGTGTTTCTATTCTTTGAAGCCGTTAGAGCTTTCAAAAAATTCGAAAAAATCACTATCTGGAGAAATAACCATAGTAGTTGAACCATCTTTAAAAGTATCAGTGTAGGCTTCCATTGATCTAATAAATTCAAAGAAGTCAGGATCTTTGGCAAAGGCATCATTTAAAATTTTATTTCTAGCCGCTTCTCCGGTTCCCCTAAGAATATTAGACTGCTTATCTGCTTCTGCTACAATTTCAATTTTTTGCCTATCTGCTGTTGCTTTAATTTTTTGAGATATTTCCTGACCTTCAGCTCGAAGAAGATTAGCTTCTCTTTCACGTTCTGTTTTCATTCTATCAAAAACGTTACTTTGAACTTCATTAGTTAATTCGGTTCTTTTTAGTCTTAGATCAACAATTTCAATACCAAAATTTTTCTCATCTTCTTTTACGTTTATTAAAATTTCAGACATAATTTTATTTCTCGTTTCAGATAAAAGATCATTTAAATAATATTGGGAAATAACACCTCTCACAGAAGAGTTAATTATTCTACCAAGACGATCGATAAGAGCTAATTCAGTTCTAGTGGTTTGGAAAAATTTTAATGGATCCTTAATTACATATCGGACAATCGTATCAACCACTACTCTTTTTTGATCTCGTAAAATAACTTCCTCTTGAGCCGGATCTAAATTTAAAACCCTACTATCATAATAAACCACATTTTGAATAAAAGGTAATTTGAATTTTAATCCAGGTGTCTGATGAACAGCTTTCGGTTCACCAAATTGAAGAACAATCACCTGTTTAGTTTGATCAACAACAAAAAAGAAACCGGTAGTTAGCATTATAGTAAAAGCTAATATTGCTAAAATAATTATATTTTTAGTTTTCATTTTGCGACTCACCATTTTTATTTTTTGTTAATTCGTTTAAAGGTAGATAAGGAACAACACCATTACCTGAATCTTGATCAATCATGAATTTATTTGAATTTTTAAGAACGTCCCTCATAGTTTCTAGATATATTCTTTTTTTAGTTGTAGCTTTAGCTGACTGGTAAGTCTCCAGCACTTGGAGAAATCTACTAGCCTCACCTTCGGCCTGTTTGATTAATTTATTTTTATAACCTTCTGCTTCTTGAAGAATTTTTTCAGCCTTTCCTCTAGCTTCAGGAACAATCGTATTACTATAAGCTTCTGCTTGGTTTACAGTCTTTTCTTTATCTTGTCTTGCTTTTTGAACATCATCAAATGCATCAATTACTTCTCTAGGAGGGTTAACATCCTGAAGTTGAATAGATTGAATTAAAATACCTGCCTCATATTCATCAAGTAAATTTTGCAATAAAGTTCTGGATTCTCTTTCAACTGATTGACGAGATACTGTTAATAAATCCTCAAGTCTTGTTTTACCAACAACTTCTCTAAGAACACTTTCAGAAATGACTTTGACTGTCTCTTCCGGATCTCTTAAATTAAATAGAAATTGCCCAGCATCTTTTACTCTAAATAAAACTGTATAATCTAAATCTGATATATTTTGATCAGATGTAAGCATTAAGCTTTCTTCTAAGACGTCTCTAGTAAGTTCTCCATTACTTCTAAAACCAACGTTAATTTTTCTAATCGCTTCTACTTTTGGGGTTAGAGTTTTACCAATTGGTGTTGGAAAAAAATAATGAAGACCTGGAGCGGTTGTTCTTTCATTCCATTTTCCAAATAAAAGCTCTACTCCCTGCTCATCAGGTTCAACTCGATAAAAACCAGTCAGCAGCCAAAGTATAATAGCTAATAGAATAAGAAATGAGAATCCTTTAGCTCCACCTTTAAAAGGCATTTTAAAATTATATTTATTTTTTAAATCTTTCAGTAAATCATCAATTGATTCTGGATTGATAGGTCCACCTGGTTTGTTAGATCCGCCACCCGGAGCTTGGCCCCACGGTCCGTCTAAAGAGAAAATTTTTGATAGGCTTTTGTTCATGATACATTATAAATAATGACTAACTCATGAATATCAAGACTTGTTTTGGAATTTCTAGCTGTAAAGGTGGTGTAGGTAAGTCTACAATTGCTTGCAATATTGCTATAACCCTTGCAAATCAAGGATATAAAGTCGGATTACTTGATGCAGATATTTATGGACCTAGTGTCCCAACGCTTTTAGGTCTTCAAAATAAAGAGCCTAAAGTGGTTGATGGCAAGTTTGAGCCTTTTGAAATATTCGGAATCAAAGCCATGTCGATAGGATTCTTGGTTGATGAAGAGCAGGCTGTTATTTGGAGAGGTCCAATGCTCACTAAAGGTCTTGATGGATTAATCAATAAGACTAATTGGGGTGACATTGATTATATGATCGTCGATTTTCCTCCAGGCACAGGGGATGTGCAGATATCTATGTCTCAAAAGCTAAAGTTAAACGGTGCAGTGATTGTAACAACCCCACAACTACTCTCTTTAAAGGATGTTGTGAGAGGAATTAACATGTTTATTAAAACGGGTGTTCCGATTTTAGGTGTAGTGGAAAATATGGGTTACTTAGAAACTAATGGTGAAAAAAATTATATTTTTGGGAGATCAAAGACAAAAGACATATTAATTAAGGAAGATATTGAGCTTTTAGAAGTGCTTCCTTTTAAAGAAGGTGTACCTCAAAGTTGTGACAGTGGAAAACCTTACTGTTTTGATTACAAAGATGACTATACAAAACAATTTGAAAATATAGTCAGTAAAGTTTTAAGTAAGTCCTCGAATTTAAATTAAAGAATCTTAATAGAAAAACGAGTTTCAAGTTCTCTTAATTCTCTTGGAGAGAGTTTATAATTTTTAGTTTGGATTTTTTTACCCGCTAAAATATCTTTTAAAATTTTAACAGCTTCTTTAGACAGCTGATAAGAATTATTTCTATAATCTTCAAAAGCTTCATAGGTTAAAGGCACCCACTTTTTTAAAACATCAATCATTTTTTCAGCGTAAATTTGAATTTCATATTGAGCATGACTATCAGCTCTAAGTTTTAGAAAATGCATTAAGTTATGAAGGTCCACTTTCCAATACCATTGAGTATAATAATTAAGTGGTAAGGTAGTTCTTGCTAGTTCACGAGCTAGACCTTCCCCGTCCTCATATTCATCTTTATTAAGTAAGTTACCATTGAGAAGATTTTGGTAGTCATCGTATAATTGATTAGAATTATCTTTAATAAGTTTCTGAGCTTGTTTTGCAAAATTTTTATTTAAAGATTCTGAGCGACCTTGCTTATTTGTTGTTGATTGAGAGCCTAACTGATTAATTTCTGGAACATAAAATTCTCTATCTAATACAGAGTACCTTGCAGAATATTCATTCACATTTGCAGTTCTATGTCTGATCCATTGCCTTGCTACAAAAATTGGAAGTTTAACGTGAAACTTAATTTCACACATTTCAAAAGGTGTTGTATGCCAATGACTTAACAGATATCGAATTAATCCTCTATCTTCTCTAAGTTTTTTTGTTCCTTCTCCATAAGAAACTCTAGCAGCTTGAACGATCGACTGATCCGTACCCATATAATCAATAACTCTAATAAAACCATGATCGAGTACCTTTATTGGCTTATATAATATTTTTTCAAGTGCGGGTGATGTTGCTCTAATCGTCGAAAAACTTTTAGATCTAATTTTTTTTATCTGAGATTCTTCTTTTTTTGTCATAGTTGTTTAATAGATTCCTGAAATAAAGTATACTAACTATGTTGTTTTAACAACTATAGCAATAAACGTTATATGTACTAGGTGTATAGGACGAGGGGGCGGTACCCTCCATCTCCACCAAAAAATAATGGGGATGAAACAGGTTTGACTTGCTCTGAATGGTATGATTTTTGCTCGTTGGAAGCGTTTCTTCGTTATAGAAACTTAATTATAATTGCTAAAAATAATAACTTAGCTCTCGCTGCCTAATTAATTAGGAAAGCGCGGCCTTGGGGCGGCCGGGCAACAGAACGCCCCTCTCTAAATATCCTTTAGACCCTGCTTCATATGTATGGAAGATAGATTTTGAAGATGGCTCTTCACGAAAATATAAAACCAAAGGTTCATATTGTGGTAGTTATTCAGATTGCGCTTGGACTATTAGTCTTAATAAAAAAGGTGCAACCAAAGTTAATATTGCTCACTGATGAAAACCCTTCTAGTATTGTTAATTCTTAATTTATGATAATAGGATTTTATATAGGATTATTTCTAATTGCTTCTTTAGAAAAAAAAATAGTTGAACTAATTACTAAATAATTTTTTATATAGAGGCTTAGAAATATCCATATGAATTTTAAATTAATTTGATATTTTCAAAGCAATGAAAAAATTAATCATATTAGTATTTTTATTATTGCAATTAAATTCATTACTAGCTGAAAATACAGTAGAGCGAGTTGGTGATTGGGTAATAAAAACAAATATTAATAATTTTGATGGTTCTAAATTTACTGAGATATACACACTTTCTTCTAACCCTATTTCTAAGTTATTTATTTTACCAAAGAAAAATAACTTAATAATGGGCATTACAGTTCCTAATAATCCATGCTTAGGTAGTAACGATAATGATATAGAAAAAAAACGTAGCATTAAAGATGCAGTAAGTTTGCAATGGAAAATTAACAAAGACGAAATCTTAGAGACTAATTTTTGGGTTTTTGTCGGAACAAAAGGTGAGAGAGTTACGGCCTTATATGACGCCACTTTAAATAAAGATAGACCTATAACAACTATATGGGATGAAATATTTAAAGTTGATTTGATAACAGTAATATTTAGAGATAAAAAATGTAATCTCTATCCCATAGATATAGAATTTCCCGTTAAGGACTTATTATTAATTTCAAAAGAATATATTTATCCTATATTGGCTGGGAATTAAGCTTAGATAATGGAGATTTGGGTAGCGATAGAAGTTATAATTTTATTTTATTATTTATTTAACTGTAAAGTAACCTGAGAAAGGACCACTACCAAAATCTTCTGGAACGATCCCGGAATCATTACTGTCACCGAATTCAACTCCAAAATCAGTAACAATGAAGTTAAATATAACAGCCATTGTTTCGCTTGTTACAACTACTGGATTATCCAATATCATTACTCCTATAAGACGACCTCTTTTATCACATTGATTACTACTCACATCATTCCGTTCAGAACGAGAGAAGGCGGTATCAGTTATAAAGGCATCCATAGTTCCCCCCGTAACTGCTGCACCACTAAATCCAGATGAACAAGTGGTATCCCCAAAATTTACTAGATTATCAGTAGTAGTAGCAAAGTCGCTAGAAGTAGTGGAAACACCACCATTTGCTGCACTATAGTAAGTAGTTGTGGTTCCGCCAGAAGTATTTGTAAAAGTACCCGAAACTTTAAATGTTTGGTCTAATATCAAGTATGCATATGTATAAGTTCCTTCACTTGGAGGTGTGCTTATGCCTGTTAATGGGAGAGTTGCTCCAATATCTGCTGCTACATCAACTGCAGTTGGTGCAGTATCGGTGTAAGTTACAGTACAAGAAGATTTATCGATCTCTGTTTCAGTTTTATCACCATAAGGATGGGTTGTACATAAGCCCATTTCATATATTTGTATTGAATATTGTGATGGGGTAGTTTTGCATGCAGTATCATCGTCTAACATAGCCCCAGAAGCTACACAGACAACTGCATCAGCAGCAGTTTCATTCACAACAGCCGAGTAAATATTTTGTGAATATAAAGAAGTTAATAAAATAAGTAAAATTGGGAATAAATTTTTTTTCATATTTTTATACCCCACCAACACTGCTTGTGAATTTAGTTTGAGTAACAATTGCATTATTTCTTCGAACTTTATCCAACATATTTTTTTTCATAGATTCATTTTTAAACATTCTGTCGGATATAAATTTAGTATTAGATGTTTCAGCCTCATTGCCTCCAAATGGTATGACATAAGTTACTTTAGTAAAAGATTCATCTTTTTTTGAGCCATCAAAATTTTTCTGTCCTACCTCAAGGCTTAAACCATTCTTTATTGGATCATTAATCTTTAGACTATATGTATAACCTTCTAGATCTTTTGCATCATATAAGTCCCACTTGAATTTTTTTAAATAAATTTTTGTACTAGGCAAAAAAGGAAGTTGAGATCCTAACTCCAAATCATATCCATCAAGAACTTTTTCTTGGTTATCATTCTTTCCACTTCGCCATCCTGACAAACCATGATAACTGTTTAGATTAAATTCTAAAGCTGAACTTTTTACCTCAGCGCCAACACTTGCTCTTTGGTGCCCATAATCTGGATCGTAATCAAAGAATGAATTTAAGCCATAAATAAATTTCTCATCTTGAGTAAGATATCGTCTGCCTAAACCAATATTGATAGTTTCTCGATCACCTTTACTAATAACTGAACTTTGTATAAAGTTTTGTATTAAATCATCATTACTAGACCCAAAACCAGTAACATTTAATATATCAAATTGTGGCTTTCCTTTAGACATCCCAGTAATACTAATTTCAGTTTTTGAATTAGAAATATAATTATCAATAACATCTTCAGTTAAAGTTGATGCTTTAGTTTCAGCTTCCCCTACTAAGTCGTCGGTTAATGTAGAAGTTGGATCATTGCTAACAACCGCATTATTTAGTTTTTTAAGAGTATTATTCCAAAAACCTTCATTTTTTTCTGAATTTAAAGATGAGCAACTGACTAATAAAAATGAGAAAAGTATTAGTAGAGATATTTTTTTTATAATCATTTATTTTTAATTATACATTTCTCTAAGTAAAACAACCACTAAAAGTTTTTTCTTTAATCTAAAGCAGGTGATATAAAGAGGTCTGTAACAGCCCTTCTACCACTACGATCAGCGCCATGTACTGTTGAATATGCATAAGCTGTTGCTTCTCCAGCAAAGAAAATTCTATCTCCTACTGGTTTTTTTAATTCTGGTCTTAAATTTGCATAACCAGGTTTTGCGCCTGAGTAAGATCCAAGTGTAAATGGATTATTGCACCATCCTGTAGCCATAGCTTTGATAAAATATTTATCATAAAATTTTGAACCAAAAGTGGATTTAAGTTCGTTAACAACAAAATCTATCATAGCTTCGCTACCTTCATTTTCTAAATCTCTTGAAAATTCTCCATTTAAACCAAAAAGACTTACATTTGTTCCAGACATTTTAAGAAGACCATAACCAATTGTTTTTGGAGATGCTGCACCATTACTTTTACATTTAATATAAAAATTAGTATCTTGTTTGAATCGTCCAATAAACTTTTTTTTCAATTGCATCATTACACGATTAGAAGTACCCATAGTAATCCCCTCAAAAGCTTCATATTTTTTTTGAGGTAAAGCTGGAGTAAATTTAATTTTTTCAGCTCTTAATACACCAACAGAAGTGGTTACAATACATGCTTTCGCATTTATCGTTCCTTTATTGGTAACAACTTTAACTCCTTTGCCTCCCCATTTTATTTCACTCACAATTGTATTTAATTGTACAGGAACGTCTTTTCGATAATAAGCTAATAAAGTTCCATATCCTTCTCTACAAAATGCATTTCCACTATCCCATCCATTATCTTGATAATTAATGTTACCATCATATGGAGAAACATTATTAAAATCTCTTGCGGTCATCATCGCATGTGCAGTATCAAACCAGCTATTTTTTTTTAATTTTTCCGGAAGTAAATCGATTAATGGCTTGTCTACACTTGATGAATATCGAATTTTTTTTATTTTATCATAAACATCCCAAACTTTGTCTGAGTCATCCTTACTGCGTCCTTTGTAAACTGCATAGTTATCTGGGTCTTTATATATCTTAAATTTGTCTTTATGTTTTTTTGCAAACTTTCCAAATTGATTGCCTGATTGAGCATGAAGCCAGTGAGCACCAAGATCAGCTGGGACTCCAAAAGTTGAAGTGTCTGTATAACATCTTCCTCCAATTCTATTCATACCTTCTATACAAACAGCTGTTATACCTCGTCTCTTAAGTTCAGCCATAGCAGATAAACCTGCTGCACCTGCACCAATAACAACAACATCTGGATTAGACTGTGAAAAAGAAATTCCTGGTAAAGTTGCTAGTGCAAATCCTGATAAAGATGTTTTTAGAAACTGTCTTCTGCCTATTAATTTCATCTAAAATAATTACCTAACCAAGATCCTAGCATAAATATCTCTGGCACAATAGTGGCACAATTCAGTTGAAACTTCTGCATTAGGTTGCATCAACTTTGTTGCAAAATAAAGATTATAAAAGCACGGTCTGGGGCACCGGGTAACAGAACGCCCCTTACTACTCTCCTACTTCGCTTTATTTATAATGCAGATTAATGTTTAGATTTTTTTTGGCGGACTGGTGGCGGAATTTTATTGAAATTTAGGTTTTGGATCCCTAGAAGTTTTTTCATTTATTTTGCCCCACCTTTGCATTTATGAAATCCTTTATAAAGATCTGGGTGAGTTAAATTACCTCTCTTTTTTCTACAAAAAACATCGTAAGGATCCCATGAATCTTTTGCTGTAGGTGTAACAAAAACGCTCTTAGCTAAATCAGGACATCCTTCAATATTATGTCTATAATAAGTATTATTTCGACTATCGATTGATGATGTAAGGTTATTTACTCCAAGAATATCAGAACCTTTTACGTGTGAACCTTTATAAGTTCTTTTACCGCACCCATAAGCAGCAGCTTGTGTATGAAACAATTCATGAAGAATAACTAAATCCATGTCTGGTTGTCCGTAAGTTTTAACTGCAGGTGTATAAATTACCATCATGGGCACATGACCTTCGCCACCATCATTATTTCCATGTTTTGTTTTAAAACCTGCAAATGTTGCATAAACTTTTTTAGGATTATCAAACCCCTTTTGTCTAAGATAGGGATAAATAAT
>Ga0209384_1000013_pt1 | contig 129811 bp, 129 predicted proteins | sample CoawatmetaG05DNA_FD_187511 | JGI IMG/M metagenome (GOLD analysis project Ga0209384, IMG submission 187511) | Marine microbial communities from the West Antarctic Peninsula - Coastal water metaG058-DNA (SPAdes) (version 2) | ecosystem: Environmental > Aquatic > Marine > Coastal ... | reverse complement strand
TTGAAAACATCTCTATTATCCATAGAGTTTATGTAGGTCATCGCAACCAGAAGAAATAAAAATAATTCAGCATATTCAAGCACTCCATGTCTTAAAGAAGCTTCGACCATATGAGCCATTTCCTTATCACCCATAAAATGGAATGCAATTAGTGCCCAAATAATACCAGCTGACAAAATCACTGGCTTAGATTTTCTTAAGTGAGTAACTTCTTCAGCCATCACGAATGCATAAGCTGTAACAAAAACAATAACGCTTATTATACCAACGCTACTAGAAGTTAAATTAACTGCAATATCTGCTGAAGCTGCCATATTAACTAAATAGATCTCCTTCGGTAAGAACTGCTGTATTCATATCCTTAACAAAAAGCTTACCCTGTTCTTTAGATTTAAATCTAGAGACGATTAAGAAACCACCCTTAACAGCGATTCTAATATTTTCTTTATTAATTTCCATAATCTGCCCTGGGAAGTGCTCCGCACTTTGCTCTGAAGAGAATTTTGTATCTAAGAAAACATATTCTTCATCCATGAATTCTGCCCAAGCTCCAGGTTGAGGGTTACAACCTCTGATTAAATTATAAACTTCTATACCTGGTTTTTTCCAGTCAATTCTTGCATCGGCTTTTTTACACCAAGACTCATAACTAGACTTTGAATCGTCTTGAGCAATTTTAGGAGCATTACCAGAATTTAATAAATCTGCTGCTTCGATACATGCATCTACACCTAAAGGAAAAATTTTACTGAAATAAACATCTCCTAATGTCTCATCATCACCAATTTCGACTTCTTTTTGAAGGAGAATTTCACCTTCATCTAAACCATCATTAGGGTAAAAAATTGTAAGACCTGACTTCTTAGAACCCATTATAATTGGCCAATTAATTGAACTTGGTCCTCTATGTAAAGGAAGTAAAGAAGGATGAAAACAAATAGACCCAAGTTTTGGAATATTCCTCGCTTCTTCAGGGACGAAAATGATTACATAAGCCATTACACATAAATCAGCATCATGACTTTTAATCTGGTCTAAGACTTCTTTATCTTTAAAATTAGATGGCTGGAAAACTGGAAGATTTTCAGATAGTGCATATTCTTTAACTGGATCTAAAGGCTTACCTTCTTTGTCTGGTGCGCAATATACAGCAACAATTTCATGATCTGTTTCTTTATAAAATTTTTCAAGTGTACTTTTTCCAAAAGCCTGTTGTCCCATTAATATGATTTTCATAATTCTCCTTATTGTATTCTTAGATTAATTAAATTGCACCAGAATCGCGAAGCGACTTAATGTCATCATCACTGATTTTACAATATTCTCTTAGTATATCTTCCGTATGCTCACCTAATAAGGGTGATCTTTTTACGTCAGCTGGTGAATCAGATAACTTAATAGGATTTCCAACTGTTAAATATTTTCCACGTCCCGGATGATCTACTTCTACAACAGTACCTGTATTACGCAAACTTTCATCTTCAGCTATTTCTTTCATAGATAAAATTGGGCCTACAGGAATATCGAACGGATTACAGATATCCATGACTTCCAATTTTGTTTTAGTCATTGTCCAAGATTCTATAGTGCTAAATATTTCATTTAAATGTGGAAGTCTTAGTTCTGGAGTTTTAAATCTTTCATCTTCAGCCCATTCAGGCTTTCCAATAACTTGACATACTTTTTCCCAAACAGCTGCCTGGGTAATAAAATAAGTATATGCATTAGCATCTGTTTCCCAACCCTTACATTTTAAAATTCTTCCGGGCTGCCCTCCGCCAGAATCATTTCCGGCTCTTGGAGTAGCTTCTCCAAAAGGAATACCTTCACCATGTTGAGAATATTCTTTTAAAGGACCGTGATTAAGACGCTGCTGATCTCTAAGTTTTACTCTACAAAGATTTAAAACTGAATCTTGCATAGCTGTTTCTACTCTTTGACCTTTACCACTGTGCGTACGTTGAAATAAAGCAGTTACTATTCCAAGAGCTAAATGCAGTCCTGTGCCACTGTCACCAATTTGGGCTCCTGTTACCATAGGAACTTCACCAAGCATACCTGTTGTGGAAGCAGAACCTCCGGCACACTGAGCAACATTTTCATATACCTTGCAATCTTCATATGCACCCGGCCCAAAACCCTTAACAGATGCGTATATCATTTTAGGATTGATCTCTTGTATTTTTTCCCAACTAAATCCCATGCGGTCTAAAGCGCCCGGTGCAAAATTTTCAACCATCACATCACACTCTTCAATGAGTTTAGTAAAAATTTTAGCACCTTCAGCATTTTTAGGATTTAAGGTAATACTTCTTTTATTAGAGTTAAGCATAGTAAAGTATAAACTATCTTCTCCTGGGATATCTCTTAGCTGAGCTCTTGTGGCGTCACCTACTCCTGGACGTTCAACTTTAATTACATCAGCACCAAACCATGCTAGCAACTGTGTGCAAGTAGGTCCTGACTGAACGTGAGTCATGTCTAAGATCTTTACGCCTTCTAATGCTTTAGCTTCCATAATAAAATTCCCTTTTTTTTAATTATAACAAATTTATTTATACATAGTTTGGTTTTTAGTACCTGGAGCAAATTCTTCTTTATCCACCCAAATATTAACTATTGCTGGAGTACCGGCTTTTACAGCTTCTCTAGCTCTTTGAAGAGCTGGCTGAATATCCTTAGCTTCCCTAACACTTTCACCATGACCACCAAATATTTTAGCGAATTCATCAAATGGAACATCGCCTAGTAAATTACCAACATTTCCTTTTTCTTCGCCATATTTCATAATTTGACCAAAACGAATTTGATTTTGAGCAGAGTTATTTCCAACTACAACCAATACAGGAAGTTTGTGTCTAACAAATGCCTCAAAATCCATTCCCGTCATTGAGAACGCTCCGTCACCACAATACAAGAGGACTTCGCTTTCAGGTGATGCTTGCTTAGCAGCAATCGCATAAGGAACACCTACACCTAAAGTCCCAAGAGGACCTGGATCCATCCATGCTCCTGGTCTTTTTGGTTGAACGGCTTGCGCACTAATCGTAACGACGTCACCGCCATCACCTATATAAATTGTATCCTCATTAAGGAATTGATTTAATTCCCATGCTACTCTGTATGGGCTTATAGGAGACTTATCAGTTGTAAAAGTAGGCATTAATTTTTCTAATGCACTTTCTTCTCCTGCTCTTAATTCTTTAAACCAGTCATCTCTATTAGTTTTAGTTCCAGCATCAGCAATAGCGGATAACGTTCTACCAATATGGCCAACTAAACCTATAGTGATGTCTCTATTTTTTCCAACTGTTCGGTAATCCATATCGATTTGGATTACATTTGCATTTGGATTTAATCTTTTTCCATAACCCATTCTGAAATCAAAAGGTGTACCTACAATTATAATGCAGTCAGACTTAGTGAATGCATTTCTTCTTGTTCTATGGAAATGATGTTGATCTCCAGGAGGTAGCGTTCCTCTTGCAGCACCATTTAAATATGCAGGTATGTTCAACTTTCTAACAAAATCGATAGCTTCATCAGTTGACTGACAAGTCCAAACTTGCTGACCTAATAAAACACAAGGTCTTTCAGCTTTAGAAATCATATCTGCAGCTTTTTGAATATCTATAGGATCGGCTAAAGTTTTTGGAGAAGCACTATATTTTCCAGCTTGAGGAAGAATAGCTTTACTCAAAGGAATAGAAGTATCAAGAATGTCTCTTGGAATTTCTAAAAATGAAGGACCGTATGAGCCATTTCTTGTTTCTCTAAAAGCCATTGATACCATATCTGCACAACGCTCTGTTGACATTACAGTTGAGGCGAATTTTGTAATAGGTTGCATCATGTCTACGTGAGGCAGATCCTGTAGTGATCCCATTTTATGCTGAGCTTGTGAACTTTGTCCACCTATAAGAAGCATTGGTATCTCAGCTCTGAAAGCGTTCGCAACACCAGTAATAGCATGAGTAGTTCCTGGACCAGCCGTTACAACTGCACACCCAGGTTTACCTGTCATACGCGCATATCCATCAGCTGCATGTGCTGCAACTTCTTCGTGACGTACATCAATAATTTTAATTCCTTCATTTAGACAGCCATTGTAAATATCAATAATATGACCGCCACAAAGTGTATAAATAACGTCAATTCCTTCTGCTTTTAGGGCTTTAGCAACTAGCTCTCCGCCAGTTATCATCTGTTCATTTGATCCTGTAGACATTTTTTTTCACTCCTCGTTAATTAAATCTCGTGGTATATTGTATACCAATATAAGGCGTTAATGTAAATGATTTAAGAGTTACTTTTTTAAATTATCTTCTATTCTATCCACAAGGCCTAATGCATGACTTTTCAAGACTTTTTCAGCTCTTGAGGCGTTGTTAGATAAAAGTGCGACTATAATTTCATCATGCTCATCGATTGATTTAACAGCTCTATCTGAAACAAAAATGAATTTTTTTCTTAAAAACTGCAAATGAACTAATTGTGATTCTAAGACATGACTCATTAAATTAACTTTAGTTAATTTCATAATATGCTGATGAAAACGTATATTATCATTGGAGTAGTTATCAAGATCAGATAAAACATTATTTTTTGAATATTGGCAAAAATTTCTTAATGATTTAATTTCTAAATCTGATGAGTTTTTAATAATTAAATGAGCGGCATAACCTTCCAAACCAGCCCAGACTGTGACTATTTCAATAAGTTCTTTTTTAGTTTTTCGATTAACAAAAACACCTCTTCTTGGAATAGTCTTAACAATCCCCTCTTGCTCTAATCGAGCAACAGCTTCCCTAATAGGAGTTCTACTGACTCCTAATTTTGCAGAAAGTTGTCTTTCGTCTAAATGAAAATCAACCTCTTTAAGATAAATATTAAGAGATATAATATATTTTCTTAAACTATCGTAGACTTTGGTTTTAAGATTAGATGGGCCAATTTTTTGCATTATAACCCTATCTTACAAGTCTAGGCCTTCTTAGGGAACAACTTATTTTTCAGAACATTAATTAACGGAAGGAATAAAAAAATAAGAGCAATATACATAATAGTTGCTGCAATTGGCTTGATTGTAAAATCAAGGAAAATATTAAAACTACCATCTGATATAATTAAAGATTGCCTCATAGCTTTTTCTGCTAAAGGACCTAAAACAATGGAGAGTACAGCTGGCGCCACAGGGTAGTCTAGTTTTCTTAAAATATAACCCACTACACCAAAAAGTAACATTAACCACACATCATGAATACTTTGTGTTGGAGCATAACCTCCAGTTACACATAAAACAAAAATAACAGGAGCTAGAATTGCAAAAGGCACTCTTAGGACCATGATGAATGCAGGTATAAGCGCTACATTCAAAATAAGTGTGAAAAAATTTGCAATATATAAACTTCCAATTAAACCCCAAACAAATTCAGGCTGCTGGGTAAATAATAAAGGTCCAGGAGTTAAGCCCCATAAAATCATTCCTCCAAGTAATATTGCTGTTGTTGGGGAACCCGGTATCCCTAAGGTAAGCATAGGGAGCATACTTCCTGTACTTGCAGAATTATTGGCACATTCAGGAGCTACAACACCAGCAGGAACACCCGTTCCAAATTCAGCAGAATTTTTTGATAATTGTTTTGTAATTCCATAAGACATTAAAGCGGCAGGAGTTGCTCCTGCAGCTGGAAGAATACCGACAAAAAAACCTAAAAAAGATCCAATAGTCATTGCCATTAAAGTTCCTTTTAATTTCTTAAATGATTCGAGAATATCCTTAAAAGTAAATTTGATTGATGATATTTGAACTGCGCCTTTGGTGCTTTCTAAGGTCCATAACATTTCACCGATACCATAGATACCAATTGCTAGAACTAGGAAGTTCACACCATGTAAGAAACCTGGAACTCCAAAAAATATTAAACGAGGCTGTCCGGAAATAAGATCTAGTCCAATCGTAGATAGAACTAATCCAATTAGAATAGAAAAACAAGTTTTAGGGATGTCGTCCCCGCCTAAACCAACAAATGTGGCAAAAGCCATTACCATTAATGCAAATGTTTCTGGGGCATTGAAGGCAAGAGCAACTTTAGCTAAAGGAGGTGCGAATAGAGTAAATAAAATAACTGAGACTGTTCCGCCTACAAATGAACCTACAGCTGCTGCTGTTAATCCTGTAATAGCGTCTCCTTTTTGAGCGAGTGGTCTGCCATCAAAAACCGTTGCTACAGCAGTTGATGCACCAGGTATTCCAAGCATAATTGAACTAATAGCTCCACCATACATTGCTCCATAATAAACGGCAGCTAAGAATATAATGGCTGCAGTTGGAGGTACAATAAAAGTAATAGGGATAAGAATAGCAACACCGTTTACTGATCCTAGACCAGGCATAGCACCAACAAATAATCCGATTAAACATCCAAAAATCAATAAAGCTAAATTAAGAGGAACAAGAGCTGTTCCAATGCCGTTCATAAGAAGATAAAAAGTTTCCATGTAATTATTTTTATTAGCCTTTCTTGATTATTTATTAATACATTAAGTCGTAAATTGGATAGAATAAAGGTTCTGAAATACCTTGGGGTAAAGTGATTTTCAAAAGCCACTCAAAGAAACAAAAAGTTATAATAGGAGTTGCTATTGAGAAAACTGAAATAAATAAAATACTTTTTTCACTAAAAACTTTTAAATAGAAAAATAAGAAAAAAATTAAAGATATATAAATTCCTAAATAAGCCGTTCCTAAAATTAGACCAATTAAAGAAAGTATAGTTACATATACATATTTAGTTGCTTCAGGATCAACAAAAGGTTCATTATTAGTAGATTGGGGTGATTTTTTTAAAATCCATTTAAATATAGTAATAATAGTACAAATCAGCATACCAAGAGATAACCAAAAAGGCATAAATCCTGCTCCCATATTATCTTCAACAGTCCAGTCAATTCTGTTTTGGGCGCTTTTAATCATGAGGCCGATAGAACATAATGCCAAAAGAACTGCAACAATTATTTCTGCGTTTCTAGTAGTTAATTTCATTTTATCGGCCTCCTTATTATTAATATATTAGTTAAACGCTGCTACGATTTCAGAGTGCTTGTCATATTCAACAGCAAAGAAATCTGAAAGGCCATAACCTTCAATCCAACTTAACAACTTACCGTCATCAATATTGAACTTTTGGAAATCAGCATTCATGTAAACGTCATGAAGTACACCTGTGTAATACTTAGTAGCTTCAGCACCAATATCGGCCGGAGCAACAAAAGCTCTCATCATGTAATACTCAAGATCAGGATATCCTAGCTCATAAGAAGATGGTACTTCTGGAAAAGCTGGGTTTCTCTTAGGAGTCATCATTACTAATGCCTTAGAGTCACCTGATTGATAGAAACCCATTTGCTCAGAAGGATTATTTAGTGTGAAATCACTTTCTCCACCAATTAAGCCTTTAGCAACTGCGCCACCGCCTGAATAAGGAACATACTTCGCATCAAATCCGAACATACCTCTCATCATACCAAGTAATAATTCATCTTCAGACATTTTACCTGTACCGCCCATCACAAGGTCACCTTGTTTTGCACGATCAAGAAATTGATCTAAAGTAGTAATACCTGATGTTTTAGCTCCGTCTTTTTTAATCCAAACCATAAACGTATCAGTTAGAAGTCTAGCAAGTGGTGTGTAGTCTTCTAAGATGTTTATACCTAGTTCTGTTTGGTTTTGAGGAGTTGTAAAAAAGCTGTTCAGTGTAATCATAATTGTATGCTGATCTCCACTCTTACCTTTTACATAAGTCATAGCCTCACCACCTGAACCACCAGGCTTATTGATTGGAATTAACGGCTTTGAAGTAAAGTCATTCTTTTCCGCAATACCTTGTACTAGTCTAGCGATTTCATCTGCTCCACCACCTTGGCCGGCCATAATGATTAGTTCAATAGGCTTTTTAGGTTTGAATTCTTTTGCTGAAACTGTACTTACAGCTACAAAAGAAAAAGACACAAATAGAATTGCTACTTTTTTAAGTAAATTCATAGTTATTCCTCCTTATAAATTACCGTCGTTATTTTCTTAATGGTAGTACAACTGAAGACATAAATCAAATGAATTGTTCCATAATATGGAATGCTTGAAGATTTATTTGTATATTGTATACCAGTAGTAATGAAATTTGTGGATAACAAGAATGGGGAACTGATTATCAGCGAAAGAGAAATAGAATCACCTCATGAAAATGAAATTCAAATAGAGATTTATTCTTCTGGAATTAACAGAGCAGACCTTCTTCAGAAAAAGGGTCACTACCCTCCTCCACAAGGCGAAAGTGATATAATAGGTTTAGAAGTTTCAGGTAAGGTTTCAAAAACAGGATCGTCGGTTAAAGATATTAAAATTGGAGATTTTGTTTGTGCAATTTTAGGTGGTGGTGGTTATGCGGAATTTGTAAACGTTGACCAAAGACAAGTCCTGCCTATTCCTAAAAATATAAATATTCATGATGCAGCAGCTCTTCCTGAAACAATCCTTACTGTTTATGAAAATATTTTTAATATTTCTGAATTTAAAAAAAATGAATCTATTTTAATTCATGGAGGTAGTAGTGGAATTGGAACAACAGCTATATCAATTTTGAAAAATTTTACTGATAAAATTTACGTCACCGCTGGCAGTAAAGAAAAATGTGATGCCTGTCTTAATTTAGGGGCTACTAAAGCTATTAATTATAAAGAAGAAGATTTTGAAGAAGTGCTAACTAGAGAAAATATTAAAGTAGATATTATTTTAGATATGGTGGGCGGTGATTATTTTAAAAAAAATTTAAAGATACTTAATTTCAAAGGGAGGCTTACTTACATAGCTGCTCTTGGAGGAATCAAGGGTGAAATTAACCTTCTACATATTATGAATAAGCAATTAAGAATATCTGGCTCTACACTAAGATCTAGAAGTTCAGAATTAAAAGGTAAAATTGTTCGACAGGTTTTAAAAGATGTTTGGCCATTAATTGAGAATGGATCAATTGGTTTAAATATTTTTAAAAAATTTCCCATGAATGAAATCAATGTAGCTCATCAACTAATGGAGAGCTCAGGGCACATAGGAAAAATTCTATTAACAATTAAGGAGGAAAACAATGAATCTACATGAATATCAAGCAAAGCAACTATTAAAAGGATTTGATGTGAGAGTTCTTGGAGGAAATCCAGTACTTAAAAATTCAGATATCGATAATGCAATTGAATCCATTACGACACCTGTAATGGTTGTAAAATCTCAAATTCACGCAGGTGGCCGAGGTGCAGGTAAATTTAAAGACAGCGGAGATGATAAAGGTGGTGTGAGAGTTTCTATGTCTAAAGAAGAGGCAAAAGAAAATGCATTAAAAATGTTTGGTAAAACACTTGTTACAAAACAAACTGGACCAGTAGGAAAAGTTGTTAACCGACTTTATATAGAGGAAGGATGTGATATTAAGAAAGAATATTATATTAGTATTCTTGTTGATAGATCTACATCTTCTATTTCCATTATAGCTTCTACTGAAGGGGGAATGGAAATTGAAGAAGTTGCAGAAAAGCAACCTGAAAAAATTATTACCATTAATGTTAAAGGTGAAAAAGATCTTCCTCAATCAACATTTGACGCTCTGATAAAAGGATTAGAAATTACAGAAGATCAATCCGAAGACTTTTCAAAACAAATACAAAATATTTATTCTGCCTTTTTAGGAATTGATGCTTCTATGGTTGAAGTGAATCCATTTGTATTAACAGGTGAAAATAATTTCATTACTCTCGATGCAAAAATTTCAATCGACGATAATGCTTTATATAAACATAAAGATATTTTTGAAATGCAGGATGAAACTGAAGAAGATCCATCTGAGATGGAGGCGTCGAGACATGAATTAAATTATGTAAAACTTGATGGAAGTATAGGCTGCATGGTCAATGGAGCAGGCCTCGCAATGGGAACAATGGACATCATTCAATTACATGGTGGTAGTCCTGCTAATTTCTTGGACGTTGGAGGCGGAGCTACAAAAGAAAGAGTAGCAAAAGCTTTCTCTATCATTCTTCAAGATTCTAATGTGAAAGCAATTCTTGTAAATATTTTTGGTGGTATTATGAAATGTGATATTATTGCAGAAGGTATTGTTGCAGCCGCTAAAGAACTTTCTATTCAAGTTCCGCTTATTGTGAGACTTGAAGGAACGAACGTTGATTTAGGTAAGGATATTTTAAAAAAATCTGACTTAGCTATTATTTCAGCAGACAATTTAGAAGACGCGGCTCAAAAGGCTGTTGCATCATTAAAATAAGGAGGGACTGATGTCTGTATTAATTAATAAAGAAACCAAAGTTATATGCCAAGGTTTTACTGGTGCGCAAGGCACTTTTCATTCAGAACAAGCAATAAAATACGGAACTAATATGGTTGGTGGAGTGACACCTAAAAAAGGAGGTCAGCAACACTTAGGGTTGCCTGTTTTTAATTCAGTTAAAGAAGCTAAGGAAGCAACACATGCTGATGCTACAGTTATCTATGTTCCACCTCCATTTGCTGCGGGAGCCATTATAGAAGCTATTGAATCAGAAATTGAATTAATAGTTTGTATCACCGAAGGTGTTCCTGTTTTAGATATGCTCCAAGTTAAAAATAAATTAGCTTCATCTAAATCAAGATTAATTGGGCCTAACTGCCCTGGAATTATAACTCCAGATGAATGTAAGATTGGAATTATGCCTGGTCATATTCACCAAAAGGGAAAAATTGGAATTGTTAGTAGGTCTGGGACTTTGACTTATGAAGCTGTTGCTCAAACAACTGCTGTAGGTTTAGGTCAAACGACTTGTATTGGAATCGGAGGAGACCCTATCAACGGAACCAACTTTATAGATTGCTTGGATTTATTTCTTAAAGATCCAGAAACTGAAGGTATTATTATGATTGGTGAAATTGGTGGAACCGCAGAAGAAGAAGCGGCTGATTTTATTAAAAGCTCATCTATAAAAAAACCTATAGCTTCATTTATAGCGGGAGCTAGTGCTCCAGCAGGAAAAAGAATGGGTCATGCGGGTGCTATTATCTCTGGTGGAAAAGGTACTGCTGAATCAAAGTTTAATGCTCTTGAGGAAGCGGGTGTGCATATATCAAAATCTCCAGCAAAATTAGGAGAGACGATTAAGGCCGCTTTAAGTTAATATAATTTTGCTTCTCTAGCTCTTAATTTTGTAAGGGCTAGAACGGTGTCAATAGTTGGCGTAGAAGTGGAAGTAATTTTTCCCAGCTCTTGAACTGACCCAATTAATGCATCAATTTCCATTGGACGATCACGCTCTAAATCTTGAAGCATGGATGTTTTATGCTCTCCTACAGCTTTAGCAGCATCTATTCTTCTCTCAACATCAAAAGGTTTATCAATGCCAAGTTTAGTAGCGATAGAATGTGCTTCATTCATCATATTTTTAATAACATCTCTAACATCTGCATCACTGCAAATCTTAACTAAAGTTGAAGTTGTTAAAGCACTAATAGGATTTAAAGACAAATTACCAAAGAGTTTTAACCATATGTCTCCTTTAATATTAGGTCTTATAGGAGCTTGAAATCCAGCTTTTTCAAGTATCTCAGATAAGTTTTTTATTCTATCTGTATTTTCACCATTAATTTCTCCTAATTGAAATTTATCTCCTTCTAAATGTTGAATAACTCCCGGCTTTACAACTTCTGAAGCAGGGTTCACTATGCATCCAATAATTTTTTCTGGACCTATATCGTTCCACTGGGAATTATCAGGGTCAACTGATAGAATTTTTTTATCTTTAAATTCAGGATCAGGGTGATTGTGAAAATACCACCAAGGAATTCCATTTACTCCCCATACAAAAGAAGTGTCATCTTTCATTAATACTTTGAAAGCATCCAGACATCCCGGAACAGAGTGAGCTTTAAGAGTAACAAAAATATAATCTTGTTTACCTGCCTTCTCCGCCGTATCAACGCATCTAGGGTACACAACAAGTTCTTTGCCGTCTTTACGTAACCTCAATCCATCTTCTTTAATAGCGTTATAATGAGGACCCCTTGCAATAAGAGTAACATCCGCTCCTATTTCAGTTAGTTTTGCCCCTAGGTATCCGCCAATAGCACCTGCACCATAAATACAAATTTTCATATTTAAACTTTTAAATGCTTAATAGCAGCTGCAACACCACTACCTAATTCAAATTTAATTCCCACGTCATACATAGCTAATTCAGCTGTTGAAATGGCTCCTAAAATCATAGTACTATTTAAATCACCTAGATGACCAATTCTAAATAATTTTCCAGCAACTTTACTTAATCCGCCCCCGAAAGAAGTATTGTACTTATTGTATGCTGTCTTTACTACATCCATTGAGTCAAAACCTTCTGGTACCATGATAGCTGTAACTGTATTAGAATAAAGAGATGGGTCTTGAGCGCAAAATTTTAAACCCCAAGCTTCTGTAGCTTTTCTTACAGCAGTAGCTAAATGCGCATGCCTTGTATAGATATTTTCTAAACCTTCTTCATTCATCATATTTAAAGCTTCTCTGAGGCCTCTTAATAAAGGCATAGGATTTGTGTAAGGCCAATAACCTGTATTATTTACTGCTAACATGTCATGCAAGTCATAATAAGCTCTTCTCATATTAGTTGTTTTAGCAATTTCTAATGCTTTTTGACTTATACATGAAATTGCAAGTCCCGCTGGTAACATAAATCCTTTTTGTGAACCTGATATTGCTGCGTCCACTCCCCATTTATCCATATGAAATTCTATTGATCCAATTGAACTAACACCATCAACAAAAAGAAGAGCTGGGTGATTAAGGCTATCTAATAATTCTCTTGTTGTTGCTACATTATTAGTAACACCAGTTGAAGTTTCGTTATGAGTAACTAAAACTGCTTTTATAGAATGACTAGTATCTGCTTTAAGAATTTTCTCGAAATCTTCATGAGGAGTTCCTAAGCCCCAATCCACATCAACAACTTCAACTTCAACTTTTAATTTTTTACACATTTCAATCCAAAGATGAGAAAACTGACCAAAGCGACCAGATAAAACTTTATCGCCTTCATTTAGTAAATTGGTTAATGCTGCTTCCCATCCGCTACTACCAGTTCCGGCAAAAACGAAAGGTTGCGCTTCAGTGGTTCCAAAAACTTTTTTTAAATCAGTAATTAAAGGATGCCAAAATTTATCCATACCTGGGGCTCTATGATCTTCGTTTGATATATCCATAGCCTGACGAACTCTATCCGGCATGTTTGTTGGTCCTGGGACAAAAAGTGAAATCTTACCTGGCATTGTTTAAATTACTCCTTATTATTTTTTTAACTAATTATAAGATCAAAAACATACATTATTTCAATGGGTGAAACAAAGAATAATGCACAATCATTCGATAATTTTATTTATTATTATTATTTAACATTCTTTTAAAAAATCAAATCAGTGTCTTGACTCATAAAAAAGTAATCTTCTCCCAATTTTTTATGATGCACCTTAAAGATGGCATCCCCTACGGGAATCGAACCCGTGTCTTCACCGTGAAAGGGTGATGTCCTAACCGCTAGACGAAGGGGACATATAGTTAGTAATGAAAATAAAATAGCTAGATTTAATTAAAAATCAATCAATGAATGTCTTCAATATGAACTATGACATTTGAGCTATAGGTATCTTTTTTGACTTTGTAATAACAATCAAATTCTGTTTTTTTTGCAATATAAGCTTTAAAAGACTCCACATTAGAGTCAAACATCATTCCAATTATCGAATTACCTAAATTATCAGATAGCTTACATTTAATATGCTTTTCTTTGAAAACATTTAAAATTTGTAACTTTACATTTTCAGACTTGAAAATGGGCTCAGGATTGCTTTGACCAAAAGGACTCAGTAAATCTAAATCTTTTAATAAATTGTCATTAATAACCGTTAAATCTAAACTAACTTCGTAATAATTTTCCTGATCAACCTCAGAGCCTGTAAACTTATCAATTAAAAATAATTTAAATGCCTGCCAGGATTCTTTTTCTAGAGTAAAACCACATGCCTTTGTATGTCCACCGCCTTTTATGATAATTCCCTTTTCCGTAGCTTCCATCATTAATATTCCAATATTTACTCCTCCAAGTGACCTACCAGAACCCACAATAAACTTATCTGAATCCGTCATCACAAAAGAAGGTCTTTTATTAGCTCTCATTAATCTGCCTGCTATAATTCCAAGGACACCAATATGCCAAGTGGCATCATAATAAAAATTAATTAGATCTTGATTATCTTCCTGACGTTCATTTATTGAACTAATAATTGAGGTTTGAATTTTTTGTCTTTCTTGATTTTTTCCACCGATGACTGAGGAGTATTGAGCAGCTAAATGAATATTAGGGGAAGAAAGTAAATTATACCCTAGGTAAGACTCCCCCATTCTTCCACCAGCATTAATTCTAGGTCCTAGTACATAACCTAAATGATATTCTGAAATAGCTTGCTTGATTTTAGCCTCATTAATTAAAGTCAATAATCCTTTATTTTTATTATCAGAATTAAGAATTATCAAACCCTGCTTAACAAAAGATCGATTAATTGCATTTAGGGGAACCAAGTCACAAATTGTTGCTAAGGCAACAAGATCTAAATATTGTAATACGTCTTTATTATTAAAGATTTCTTTTTTGATTAAATAAAAAACAACAAGAAAAACTAATGATGTTGTGCATAGATCATTTAAAACAGATAGATCTTTATTGTATTTTGGATTAATCAAAATAACGTCCTCAAAGGCGTCACCACATTCATGATGATCTATGATAAGCAACTGAGAATTACTCTCTTTAACTAATTTTTGTTCATCCAAGTTATTGCTACCACAATCTAAAAAAATAATATGACTATTATTTTCAAGTAGTTTTTTTACAGCTAAAGGATTGGGACCATAACCTTCTGAAAGTCTATTTGGTATATAGACCTCTACTTCTATATTAAACTGGGATAAAATATTTTTTAGTATAGCTGCTGAACAAGCTCCATCGACATCATAATCTGAGAAAATTCCTACTTTTTTTACTTCTTTAACTTCGTTAAAAAAAAATTTTGTTTTTTCAATATTAGCTAATTTTTCAATTTTATTAAAATTAATATTATCTTTTAACTTAGAAGATAAAAAAGATTTAACATTGGTAACTTTTCTAGTTATTAAAAGTTCAGAGAGAGTTATGGAGAGGTTATTTTTTTGAGCCGTATTAAATACTTCAGAGCTATCAAGTTTATCTATTTGTTTCCAACTGGTTTCAAGAAAGCTATTATTAGTATTCAAGTTTTTTTATATTAAAATTATGGTTACCAACTATATGACGTACTGTTCCTGTTTTTGATCTCATTACTATAGAATGAGTTTCTCCCACAAATTTATTTGTTTTGACACCAGGGAGCATAGTTCCATCCGTTACTCCAGTTGCTGAAAACATGACATCTCCTTGAGCTAACTCTTCAAGAGAATAAATTTTATTGAAATCAGTTATATTAACTTTTGTAGCTCTCGCTTTTTCATCATCATTCTTGAATAATAATTTTCCTTCCATAAAACCACCTAAGCATTGTAGAGCTGCGGCAGCTAAAACTCCTTCAGGAGCTCCTCCTATGCCATAATACATATCAATATTATTATTTGGTAAAACTGAGGAAATAACAGCACTAACATCCCCATCTCCTATCATCTTAATTCTTGAACCTAAACTTCTAATATCTTCAATTATTTGTAGGTGCCTATCTCTTTCTAAAACGCAAATTATAATGTCTTCAATATTAATTTTTTTGAATTTTGCTAATTCTCTAATATTAGATTTTAAATCCTGTTGGATTGAAATAATATTTAATTCTTTAGGGACGTTAGATGAAATTTTTTCCATATAGACATCTGGAGCATTTAAAAATCCTCCGTCTTGAGCTAAAGCAATAACCGCCATTGCATTTTCTCCACCCTTAGCTGTAATAGTTGTTCCTTCAAGAGGGTCTAATGCGATATCTACCTTAGGTCCGCCTTGACCAACTTTTTCACCAATATAAAGCATCGGTGCTTCATCCCTTTCACCTTCTCCAATAACTACAGTTCCCTCAATCATCATTGCATTCAGTGAGCTTCTCATTGCATCAACTGCAGCTTGGTCAGCAATCTTTTCATTGCCTCTTCCAATATGCTTAGCTGCTGCTAATGCAGCGTACTCAGTTACTCGAACCAGTTCTATTGCTAAATTTCTATCCAAGATTATCTTCTATTCTAATTGTTGATATTTTTTTCTTAATGAAACTATTTTTTTTAAGTAGCTTAGTTATTTCAATAATTTTTTTATGACTAACGATGTTAGAAATTATAACGATAGGAACAGTATTAGAATCGTCAGGATTAAGTTGAATAATAGATTTAATTGAAATTGATTTATTGGCAAATAATTGCGTTATAGATTTCAAAACACCAACTTTATTAGTAACAGACAATCTCATATAATAAGATCTATTTCTAATTTTATCACTAACATAATTAGCTGATGGCATTGAAGCATAGTTATCATTAAATACGCCTTTTATATTACCAGAGATAAAAGCTGCTATGTCAGAAATTATAGAAGTAGCTGTTGGAAAACCTCCAGCGCCCTTACCCATTAAACTAGTTTTAACAAAATCATCTCCTTCAATTATACAGATATTGTCTTCAAATTCAGTATTAGCCATTGTGTTATTTTGATTGATAAAACAAGGAGCCACAGAGGAATAAAATTTTGAACCAATTTTCTCAGATATAGAGAGTAATTTAAGCTTATAACCTAACTGTAATCCATATTCTAGATCCATAAGCTTGATGTTTTCAATACCGTCATAAGATAAATCCTTAAATTGAAATTTTTGATGAAAAGATAAATTAGATAGCAAAGTTAACTTATGAGCTGCATCTTTGCCCGATAAATCACTAGAAGAATTTTGCTCAGCAAAACCATTTTTGATAGCCAGATTCAATGAATCCTTAAAACTAATTTTATTAGAATACATTTGAGATAATATGTAATTCGTTGTGCCATTAAATATTCCATAAATAGATTTAATTTTTTTTGGTAATATTGCTTGTGAAATAGTTCTAACAACTGGAACAGCACCCAATACAGCAGCTTCAAAACCTAAGAATAAATTATTTTTATCAAATAAATTGTAATACTGAGATCCCTTTTCAGCTAATTGAGCTTTGTTAGCAGTAATAAGAGATATATCTTTTTTTACGGCATATTTATAAATAGAATTTACAAATTTATCCGTTCCTCCTACTAGCTCTACAATCAGATCAACTTTAAGGTCATCTAATGATGATAAACTATCGATCCAATTATATTTTTTTGTATTAAAAATTCTTTTTTTATTTTTATTACTGGCTTTTATTCCGACTATATGAATTTTAGATCCATTAATAACAAATTTATTTTTTTCAATAATTTTTATTAAAGCACTACCAACTACACCTAGGCCGAATACTGCTATATTAATTTTATTCATCTATATTTTCTAAAATCTCTTCTTTACGTACAATACTTTTTTCACCAAAGTCTTGCAATTCAATTTGTTTATCAATTAAATCAGTATCAAAATTTTTAAAAGAGCTTTCGCATCCATAGGTTATAAAAATAATAATAAATAATAAAGGAATTTTATCTTTTAGAAAATTGGAAGCTTTTTCTGGCTTTAGCTCTACCATATTTTTTTCTTTCAACGGTTCTAGAGTCTCTGGTTAGAAATCCACCTTTTTTAAGAACGTCTTTTGTATTCGGATCTATTTTTACAATAGCTCTACTTACTCCATGCTTAACAGCTCCAGCTTGACCTGACATACCACCACCTAAAACAGTAATTTTAATATCAATCGAATCTGTTTTTTTTGAAGCTTCTAATGGTTGGTTTATGATCATTCTTAACGCATTATCTTTAAAATAATCTTTAAACTTTTTTTTATTAACAGTAATAAGTCCTGTTCCGCTAGATACCCAAACCTTAGCTATAGATTCTTTTCTTCTACCAGTGCTGTAAACCATTTCAGACATTCACTACATTCTTTCTATTAACTGACTTAAAATTAATTACATTAGGATTTTGTGATTCATGTGGATGTTCAGCATTTTTATAAACTTTTAAACTATTTTTCATAAGGTCTCTAAAAAGAGGAGTATTTGGAAGCATTCCCTTAATAGCTTTTTTAATTATATCTTCAGATTTTTTTCTATCTTTTAATAAATTAGGAGTCGTTTCTTTTAAACCACCAGGATGACCAGTGTGTCTATAATACATTTTTTCTTCATTTTTTTTCCCTGTGAATTTAATTTTATCAGAATTTATAACAATAACTCCGTCACCAACTGGTAAATTAGGGGAAAACTGTGGCTTGTTTTTGCCCTTTAGAATAAGAGTTATTCTTGAAGCTAATCTGCCGACAGAAACATTTTCAGCATCAATTAGGTGCCATTTTTTTTCAAACTGAATTTTTTTCAATACTGAAGTTTTCACGATAGAGGGAATATAAGTAAATTAGACAAAAAATCAAGTTTAATAGAGAAAAAAGACATATTATTAGACAAAATTAGAATTTTAATTCATCTATATAGAGGATTTAAGTATTTGAAGTAGTTTTTTTAACTCCAAGGATATATTTTTATTCAAATATGTATTACTTTTTTTTGAATAAAAATAAGAGTTAACTCCTTCTAAAGTAAGTTTTTTTTCGTTAATTAGAAATTGAATTTTTTTAATAGTTAAAAAATTATCATACGTATAAAGTCTGTGACCAGAAGCAGTTCTTAAGACATCTAACTTTTGAATTCTATCTTCCCAAAAACGAATTGTATGTTTTTTTTCATTTAATAATTTGGAAATTTCATCAATATTAAAATATTTTTTAATCATCATAAAACCAATTTTTTTGATTTCTTAAATGAAATTACTTTTCTTGACGAAATAACAAACTCCTTTTTTGATTTAGGATTTCTACCAATTCTACTTTTTTTTTCTTTTATAGTGAAAGTTCCTAAGGAAGTTATAGATAAGTTTTCAAGAAGACTTTCGGATACAAAACTAATAATTTTTTTTATTTTTTTATAAGCAAGGGTGTAAGGAATTCCAAATTCTTCACTTATTTTTTTTGCTATGACTTCTCTAGTAACTTTATTCAGCATTTTCTTTAATTTTTTTTAGCAAATTAGATTCAAGGCATTTTACCGCAAATCCAATAGCATTACAAAATGCATAATCATCAGCATTACCATGGCTCTTAATTACGACACCATTAATACCAAGGAAAATACCTCCATTAAAATTTCTAGGATCTATAGAATTTTTAAAAGCTTTTAAATTAGATTTTAAAAAAAATGTAAAAACTTTAGATAAAAAGTTAGAAAGTAAATGTTTTTTTAATGAATCGGTAAAAAATTTAGAAATTCCTTCAGCAGTTTTAAGAGTAATATTCCCTGTGAAACCATCAGTTACAATAATATTATTTTCTGTGTCGGTTATTTCATTAGCTTCAATAAAGCCATTATAATTAATAGAATTTTTATTTTTGAGTAAATCGTGTGTCTTTTGAATAATGGTATTACCTTTAGCTTCTTCAGACCCAATATTAAGTAAACTGACTTTAGCAGTACTATTGGGAAAAAGGATTGAATAGTAAATCGAACCCATAATTGCAAAATCAACAAGATTATTTTCATCACATTCTGAGTTAGCGCCTAAATCTAGAAAGCATACAGGATGGTTTTTTGATGGAAATAAAGATGCTATTGCAGGTCTAGAAATACTTTCTATAGTTCTTAAATAAACTTTTGAGTAAGCCATCATGGCTCCAGTATTACCGGATGAAACTGTAGCTTGATTAGGTTGGTTTTTTAATGAAGAAATTGATTTTGCTAATGAACTATTCCGAAATTCTTTTTTCATTGCATCTGCGGGTTTTAAACTGCCATCTATTACTCCTTCACAATCTATTATATTAGATAATTTTGCCAATAGAGGTAAATCTTTAATGAAAGGAACAATAATCGATTTTCTTCCATAAAGATTAAATTTTACATTTTGATTTTTACTAAGATACAGTTCCGCTCCTTTAAGAACAGAAATAGGAGCATTATCACCACCATCAACATCTAAGTTGATTAAGAATTCATTATCATCAAATATCATTTTTTTAATTGCTATAAATAGAGTTATACATTAATTGTTTTTATTGTGAATAAATTAAAAAAAGTCCAAATTTTAAGTACATTTTTAGTGTTATTCTTATTATTAATTTCCTGTTCTAAAAGAAATTTTTATTCTGGAATTTCTGAAGGAGGGTATGTGGAATTAAAGTCTAACTATCAATCAGTTAATTACACAAAAGAATTAATTCTTAATTTTTTAGGCTCTCCGTTAATTAAAGAAAGTAATAACAATCTTTGGATTTATACGAGCTCTAAAGATTATGGAAACGAAACTTTCAAGAAGAACGTTTATAATAAAACTTTAAAGCTCTATTTTATTAATAATATCTTAGTAGATATTAAAGAAATATCCTTTTAAAAAATATTTAAGTGAACAACGATACCTAAAAGTAATATTGAAACAATATTAGTTATCTTAATCATTGGGTTTACAGCTGGACCTGCGGTATCTTTATAAGGATCACCTACAGTGTCGCCTGTGATTGAAGCTTTATGAGCCTCGCTACCTTTTCCACCTAAATTACCGTCTTCAATATATTTTTTAGCATTATCCCATGCTCCGCCACCTGCAGTCATAGATACAGCAACAAAGAAACCTGTAATAATAACCCCAATAAGAAGTGCGCCTAATGTTTGAAATGCAGTTCCCGCATCACCTGTAAGATAAAACACACCAAAGAAAACTACGATAGGTGAGAGTACTGGGAGTAAAGAAGGTATGATCATTTCTTTGATTGCAGCTTTAGTTAAAATATCTACACATCGACCATAATCAGGTTTTGCTTTTCCTTCCATAATCCCTTTAATTTCTTTAAATTGCTTTCTAACTTCTTCTACAACTGCACCTGCAGCTCTACCAACAGCTGTCATGCTCATAGCACTAAACAAGAAAGGCAGTAAACCACCGAGTAATAAACCAATAATTACATACGGCTCTGAAAGATCAAAACTAACATTATACGATTCATTTCCTGTCTCTTTGTAAAAATATTTTAGATCTTCAGTGTAAGCAGCAAATAATACTAAAGCTCCTAACCCAGCTGAACCAATAGCATAACCTTTAGTTACAGCTTTTGTAGTATTACCTACAGAATCTAATGCATCAGTATTTTTTCTAACTTTATCAGGAAGTCCTGACATTTCAGCTATACCACCAGCGTTATCAGTCACAGGACCATAAGCATCAAGAGCTACAATCATACCAGCTAGAGCCAACATTGAAGTAACTGCAATGGCAATTCCAAATAAACCGGCAGTAGCAAAGGTAACACCAATTCCAATACAAATAATGAGTACCGGTACTGCTGTTGCTTCCATACCCATAGCTAGACCTTGTATAATGTTTGTTGCGTGACCTGATTCGGAAGCTTTAGCAACACTTTGCACAGGTCTATAATTTGTTCCTGTGTAATATTCTGTAACGAAAACAATAGCTAATGTGATAGCTAATCCGTAAACAGCAGATAAGAATAAATCATGCCCAGTAACAAAAATATCATCAATTGCAAAATTAGTTTCAAAACCAAGATAGTGATCAGTAATAAAATAAAATAAAACTACAGAAATACCTAATGTAGCAAATAAACCTTTATAAAGTGCTCCCATAATAGAATTACCTTTTCCAGAAATGAAAACAAATTTTGATCCAACGATTGTTGCAAAGATACTTGAAGCTGCAATCAATAGTGGGTAAATAACCAAAGAGGAAACGACACCGCCTTGAAAGATAATAGCTAGAACCATAGTAGCAACAATTGAAACTACATAAGTTTCAAATAAATCTGCTGCCATACCGGCGCAATCACCAACATTATCTCCAACATTATCTGCAATGACTGCAGGATTTCTTGGATCATCTTCTGGGATATTCTTTTCAACTTTACCAACTAAGTCAGCACCAACGTCAGCCCCTTTTGTAAAGATACCACCACCTAATCTAGCAAAAATAGAAATTAAAGAAGATCCGAAACCTAAAGCAACTAAAGGCTCAATTAATTGTCTTCCTGATCTTCCGAAACCATAATGAAGAGAATAAAAATAACCAGCTATACCAATAAGAGCTAGTCCAACAACCAAAAGTCCAGTTACGGCACCTGAGTTAAAGGCAACATAAAGACCTTTTTTTAAAGATACACTAGAAGCTTGAGCTGTAATTACATTCGCCCTAACAGAAACATTCATTCCAACATATCCTGCGATACCAGATAAAACGGCACCAATAAGAAAACCTACTGGTACATCGTAGGTATTTTCAAAAGGAATAACAAAAAAAAGTGCAAATATTATAACTCCGACAATGCCAATAGTAGTGTACTGCCTGTTAAGATAAGCAGTGGCTCCTTCTTGAATAGCTGAAGCAATTTCTTGCATTTTTTTGTTACCCTTAGGTAAACTTAAAATTTGTTTAGTGGTATAAATACCGAAAAGGATAGCAACAACCGCTGCCCCAAGCACTAATTGGATATATTGTATATTGGACATAGGATAAGTTGTTATTCTATTTTAAATTTATTTTCAAGGTACTTTTTTAAGATTTTATCAAGTAAATGATTAAAATAACCAACTTCTTGTTTAGTTAAAAACTCTTTAGATATCTCAATATACTCATTCATCAGTATATTTTGATTTTTTGGTAACAGTAAGTACTCAGAAAAAAATGAATGAAGAAGAAAAACACTGACTTTATTGTATTTCTCAGATTCTGATTCTTCACATAATTTTTTAATTAAATCTAAATTAGTAGAATAGCTATTAAAAAGATCCCTCATCTTTCTCTTATTAAATACACTTTTCCTTAAGTTGCTTTTCATAAACTCCTCAAGATTTGTATCATTTGAGTAATCTCTTTGGAAAATATATTGAAAAAAGAAAAGTCTGGAATTTCTATTTATGTTATGCATTTAATTACGGACAACATAGCATTTGCGGACTCAATCCCTTTATTTTTTTTATTCGAAGATCTAGCAACGGCTTGAGATATTTTATTAACATTTAAAATGCCATTAGCAATAAATGTACTTTCATTATAAATACATAAATCAAGAATTGATTTTGCAATTGAATTAGACAGGACTTCAAAATGGTATGTTTGCCCTTTAACTATACATCCAAGAGCTATAAAAAAATTCAGATTATTCTTTTTAATTTTATGTTTGATAATTTGAGGTATTTCAAAAGCCCCATCGACAAAAGATAAAGAAAAAGCAATTTTATTTTTTTTTAATATATCTATAGCTGCTTTCAACATAGGTGTTGTTATATCTTTATAATAGTCAGCTATAATTATTTCTACGTGAATTTTTTTTTTATTTATCATTATTGATTACTTCAACACCCGTTACATTTATTCCATAAATAGAAAGATCTATCCCCTTATAGTTAGAATTTGATAATATAATAATATTGTTAATATCATGATGTTTGATCATTTGAGCTCCAAGACCATAATACTTTAACTCTTCATCCATATTTAAATTACTCATTCCTTGAAGGATTGGATTATTAATTAATACCACCATTCCACTGCCATTATTTTTTATTTTTTCTAAAGAGGATTTTAAATCTTTTGTTTTAGGATTATCTAAATTAAAAATAATATCATCAAAACTTTGAATAGGATGAACTCTCGTTAAAATACTTTTTTCTTTCTCTAACTTACCTAGGTGAAGAGTTGCGTGTTTAGAACCATCAAGAGAATTTTCAAATAATGTCAGGATGAAACCTTCAGTTATTGGATTACTAAGCCAAAATTCTGAATTTACAGATATTTCTTTGACAACTAAGTCGTTATTAATTCTGTATGCAATTAAATCTCTTATAGTTCCTATTTTAAGATTGTGCTCTTTAGCAAAAGTCATGAGATCTGGAAGTCTGGCCATATGACCATCGTCCTTCATCACCTCACAAATAACAGCAGACAGGTCTAAATTTGCTAATCGAGATATATCAATTGCAGCCTCGGTGTGACCTGCTCTTGTAAGAACACCACCATCCCATCCTATCAAAGGAAACATATGTCCGGGTGAAGAAATATCCCCATCCTTAAAATTTGAATTAATTGCGGCATGAACGGTTGTATTTCTTTCAAATGCAGAAATGCCAGTAGTAATATTTTTACTAGCTTCTATTGAAACAGTAAAAGCAGTTGTTTTTTTTCCCCAGTTATTTGGGTTCATTAAAGGAAGTTTTAATTTTTTAACTCTATCTTCTGTTAAACATAAACAAATTAAACCTCTGCCATGTTTAGCCATAAAGCTTATTGCTTCGGGAGTACTTTTTTGTGCTGGTATAATAAGATCGCCTTCATTTTCTCTATCTTCGCTATCAACCAATAGGAACATTTTTCCATTCCTAGCATCTTCAATGATTTCTTCAATTTTTGAAATTTTAGTCATTTTTATCGTGCTAAAGAGTATCTTGCTAACATATCAACTTCAATATTTATTAAATCATTCTGTTTCAAATTACTAAAAGTTGTATTTCTATAAGTGTGGGGTATTAGCATAAGCTCAATTACACCACCAACTATTTTATTAATTGTTAGAGAGACTCCATTAAGAGACACCGAACCTTTTTGTACCATGAATTTTTTTAAATTTTGAGGTATTTGAATTTTTATTAACCAACAATTAGAAACTTCTTTAACAGATTTTAATTGTCCTATTTCATCAATATGTCCAAAAACAAAATGACCGGATATTTCATCTCCCAACTTAAGGGAATTTTCAATATTAATTGTCATGCCTTTAGTCCAAGAATTAGCATTTGTTTTTTCTAGTGTTTCTGGAGAAACATCAACTGTAAAAGTATTTTTATTGAGTTTAGAAGTAACAGTCAGACATATCCCAGAACAGCAAATTGAAGAACCAATTTTATAGCCTTTAATATTTGATTGAATAGCAACTCTAATAAAGTTATCAGACTTACTTATGGATAAAATTTTACCTACATCCTGAATAATACCACTAAACATTATTTATTTTTATAAACTATTATTTTATCATTACCGTAATTATTATCTGAATATTTTAATAAATTATCAAATAATCGGTTTTTAATTTTATATTTAGCCTCAGAAGATGCCACATTATTATTTGATCGGATAATTACAATCTCATCATAGAAACCAGCTTTAAAAAAAGTCATGAATGTAGATAGGCCTCCTTCGACAAGCAGAGATTTGATATTTAAGTTCCATAATTCTTTATAATTAATGAATTCAAATTTTTTGCTAGATTTTATTTTCTTTGAATCATTTTTAAATAATATTATTTTTCTTAAATTTTTATCAATGCCCTGTAATCGACAAGTGAGCTTTGGATTATCTTCAATAAATGTATTATATCCGACACTAATAGCATCATGTCTTAATCTCAAGTAATGCAGATATTTTTGTGTATCTTGAGAAGTTATATCTTTTGAATTATAATCTTTAGTATAACCATTTTTAGATATAGCTAATTTAAGAGTTATAAAAGGTCTGGACTGATTTTGATTTATATAAAAATATTTATTAAATTCATGAAATTTTGATAGTGACCGAGAAAGAAAAACTTTAACTTTTTTTCCTTCAAGGAACAGATATCCCTGATTATAAATTCTAGGATTGGGATCAAGTGAATCCATCACAACTCTTTTGATGCCATATTTAAATAATAAAGATGAACAAGAATCTAATTTTTTTTTAAAACATGGCTCTAAGCTAATGTAAGCTGTTAAATTTCTCACATCCTGTTTATTTGAAATTTTTTTTAAAGCATTGACTTCAGCGTGAGGTCTTCCACCCATTGAAGTTAATCCATAACTCACTAATTTCCCCTGAGTATCATTTTTGAAATCCACAATTAAGCAAGCGACAGAAGGATTTTCTTCCGTAAGTCCTAAATGTTTTAATGATAAGTTTTGAACAGATCGCAGATAATTTAAATCAATATTTGATAACAAAATTAATTTTTATCAATAGATCCTAAAAATTGTTCGAAATCTTTAGCTTCTCGAAAATCCCTATAGACTGATGCGAAGCGGACAAAAGCAACTTTATCCAATTTATACAATCCTAGCATTACCATTTCACCAATAACACTTGAGCTGACTTCATTTTCACCCATTCCCTCTAATTCTCTTACAATTTTAGAGATGAACTTCTCCTTAGTTTCATAATCAACTGGTCTTTTTCTTAAAGCAAGATCGACTGACTTAGTTATTTTATCTCTATCAAATATAGACTTATCTCCATTTTTTTTAATTATTAAGAATTCTCTATATTGAATTCTTTCAAATGTAGTAAATCTCTCTTTACACGAACCGCAAATCCTTCTTCTTCGGGTAACAGATCCGTCCTCGGTTGGTCTAGAGTCTAATACTGACGTTTCACTTTCCTTATCTTTACAAAAAGGGCATTTCATAAAATTTAATTTTTATAAATTGGAAATTTTTGACATAAGTCAAAGACCTCTTTGTTAACTGATTTCTCAAGCATACTAATATCTGAGTTAGAACTTGAAAGTGTATTTATGATTGTAGATATATTTTCTCCAATGAATTCAAATTCTTTTTCTTTGAATCCTCTTGTAGTTGCAGCTGGGGATCCTAATCTAATGCCAGAAGTAATAGTTGGAGGGTTCGGATCATTTGATACTCCATTTTTATTACAAGTCATACCTGCTCTTTCAAGACTCTCTTCAGCATCTTTACCGGTTACTTTTTTAGACCTCAGATCAACTAAAACCATATGAGAATCTGTTCCGTTAGTTACAATATCAATTCCATTTTTTATAAGAACTTCACTGAGCACTTTTGCATTAGTTTTTACTTGTTTAATATATTCTTTAAATTCTGGTTTTAACGCCTCTCCAAAAGCAACAGCTTTTGCAGCGATGACATGCATCAATGGTCCACCTTGAAGACCAGGAAAAACTGCACTGTTAAATTTTTTACCTAAATCTAAATCATTAGATAAAATCATACCACCTCTTGGACCTCGAATAGTCTTATGAGTTGTAGAGGTCACAACATGACCATAAGGCAGCGGATCCGGATATTCTTCAGCTGCAACAAGTCCAGAATAATGAGCCATATCTACCAGTAAATACGCTTCGACTTTATCAGCGATTTCACGAAACTTTTTAAAATCAATATTTCTGGGATAGGCTGAACCTCCAGCTATAATCATTTTAGGCTTACATTCAATTGCTTGTTTTTCTAATAATTCGTAATCTATTAAAGAGGTCTCTGCATCAATTCCATATTGAACGGCATTAAAATATTTACCAGACTGATTAGGCTTTGATCCATGAGTTAAATGCCCTCCAGCATCAAGCGACATACCAAGAATTGTATCTCCAGGTTTTAATAAAGCTAAAAAAACAGCTTGGTTTGCTTGAGCGCCTGAGTGAGGCTGTACATTTGCATAATTACATTTATAAAGTTTTTTTAATCGATCAATTGCTAAATTTTCTGCAATATCATGGAATTCACAACCTCCGTAGTAGCGCTTTCCAGGATAACCTTCTGCATATTTATTAGTCATTATGGATCCTTGAGCTTCTAAAACTGCTTGTGACACTATATTCTCAGACGCAATTAGCTCAATTTGATCACTCTGTCTTTCTATTTCATTTTTAATTGTGCTAAAAAGCTCTTGGTCAGCTTGCTCTAATGTATTCGAAAAAAAACCTTCATGTTGTGTCATATTTTATTTATTCTCCTCAAATGTCTTCCGGCTTCAAAGCCTGTTTTAAAATAAGTATTTAACATAGCAAATATATTTTTTTTTACAAAACCTCTTCCTGAGAGACAAATAACATTTGAGTTATTATGTTTTCTAGTCATTTTTGCATCATAAACAGAACGGCATAAAGAAGCTCTAATGTGATTAAATCTATTTGCTGTTATTGATACGCCTATTCCACTACCGCAGACCAATATTCCAAAATTATCTTTTTTAATCTTCTTACAAAGTTTTTGAGCAAATAATGGATAATCAACAGGCTCAACAGAATAAGTTCCTAGATCCCGAACAATCATATTAGGTTTATCTTTAAAATATGACTCTAAGATTTTACTTTTTAATTTAAATCCAGCATGATCAGATGCGATGTATATTTCAGTTTGGTTTTTCAAATATTTGATTCCTACTTAATGGTATTTTTATATTAAGATTTTGCAATACTCTCTCCATGATTTTTCCTAAAAAATTAAAAAAGATCAACTGAAATTCCATATTTTTGTAAACTAAGTCAAATAATAGGGTTAAATCTTGATCTTTATATTGATCAACAGGCAATATTTTACTGATAATTGGATATGAGAGATTAGGTTCGTACCCAGAAGATTTTAATATATTTAGCTCTAATATAAAAAAACTAATCATGAACTCTTCTTTATTATTTAATTTATGAATTAAGTCCTCATAAGATTCCATCACCAAAGAACTATCATCTTCTATAAAAAGTAATCTATCGATTATATAGCAGGAATAATCAATTAATTTTAATTGAAACTTATTATAGATAAACCAATTATGGCTCAGCTCAACCTCTGTTAATTTACAAACATTATCATCTTTATTAAATTCAAAATTATTGATTGATCCAACTATAACACTAGATCTTTTTTTTTTAGATTGACCTCCAAAAACTATTAAAGATTTTTTTCCATGCTCTTGACTATAAATATTAATAATTAAATGATTATCTTTATAAGGGCTTACTTTAGTAATTAAGCCTCTCGTTCTAATCATAATCTTTGATTATTTTAATTAAATTTTTGGCAGCTTTGATTTCAGCATTTTGTTTAGAATAGCCCTCTCCAAAAGATTCTAAATCTTTAATGGTTACACTGACTTTAAATAATGGTTTGTGTGGGTTTCCTGACTGTGATATTGTCTTGTACAAAGGCATTTGTTTAAATAATCTCTGTGCAGTTTCTTGAAGATAGGTCTTGGGGTCTTTTTCTGGTAAAGTGTCCAGAAGATCAGACCAAATTTCATAAATAAATTTTTTAGAAAAATTTAAACCCTTATTTAAATATACAAAACCTATAATAGACTCAAGTGCATCAGAATAAACTGAGTTTTTGTTTATGGTACCATCTAGATCATGGGATAAAAGAGAGTCGAATTGATTTTTTTTAAATAAATCTGAGAGTGTTTTCTTATTAACTAAAAAAATAAATCTTCTTGAAATATCATCAACCGAATCATTCATATAATTACTAACTAGATATTCTGAAATAGTGAGGCCTAAGACTCTATCTCCTAAGAATTCAAACTTCTGAAATTTTTTATCTTTATTTTTTATAATTTTAATGTAGCTGTCATGCTGCAAGCACTCTTCGTATCCTTTGATGGATTTTAATTGCTCTAAATTTTTATTTTTAATCAAATGTTTATAATATTTTTTTAAAAAACCTTTCATATCTAAGATGGTTAAAAATTGTATATATTTTTAAAAGTTTAAAATCAGTATCAATTGATAAAAATATAAATCTAACTTTTCCAATAATGTTTTCTTTAGGAACAAAACCCACAGTATTTCTAGTATCTCTGCTATCTGAGGAATTGTCTCTATTATCACCCATAAAGAAATAATGATCTTCTGGAACTAAAAATTCATTTGTATTATCTAGCATTGCGGAATTAGATAAGTTTAAAATTTCGTACTCTATATTAGAATTATTTTCTTTAAGTCTCATGATGTTCGTATCATATTGATCATCATAAAACGGGTCGATTTCTTTTTGTGTAAATAATATAAAATAATCAGAGTTTTTATTTTTTATATAAATCATTCCATCTAAAACTTTTATAGTTTCACCTGGAAGAGCAACTAATCTTTTAACATAATTAATGTTTTCCTTAGTTGGTAATTTAAAAACAATGATATCTCCTCTTTGAGGGGATTTTTCAAAAAACTTACCTTCAAAGAAAGGTAAGCCAAAAGGAAATGAATAACTCGAATATCCGTAATCCCATTTAGAAACAAAAAGAAAATCACCGACTAGTAAATTAGGTTTCATTGAACCTGAAGGGATCTTAAAAGGCTCCACTATAAAAGAGCGAATAAAGCCAGCAATAATTAGAGCCCAGAAGAGAGCTCTTAAATTACTAATTAATGATTTTTTAAATTTGCTCAATGATTACCGAAGATATAGATAAATATTTAGTGTCACTTATAGATAGATGAATAACATAATTTTGATATTTTTCTATCATATATTCATGAAGCTCTTTCCTTAAAGTAATTAAAGGCTTACCAAGATTGTCACGCTTTATAGCAATTGAATTAGGATATGAAGGGTATCTAAAACCCAATCCTAATGCTTTTGAAAATGCCTCTTTAGAGCTAAAATTATTAGACAAGGAAGATGCATTCGTGCGATCAATATCATCATATAAAAAATATTTATCAATTAATTTAGAAGGATATTTATTAAAGAGTTTATTAAATCGATCCTTTTCTAAAACATCTATACCATGCCCTACAATCATCTGGTTATCCTCTTAAACTTAGCAATCACTTTATCAAGAGAGGTAAAAATAGATTCAAAAATTACAAAATGACCAATATGAATTGTATTAATTTGTTTTTTATCTTTTAAATATTTAATATTATGGAAGTTTAAACCATGACCTGCATTAACGATTAAATTTAAATTGTAAGCAAATTGAATTGAATTTGTAATTTTTTTAATTTCTTTTTTTGAAACTTTTTTATTTTCTAAAGATCCTGTATGAATTTCAACTGTATCAAAACCGTACTTTTTTGCCATTAAGATTTGTTCCTTATTAGGATCTATAAAAGCACTAAGAGAAATACTGTATTTTAAACAAACATCATACAGAGATTTAAAAAGTTTTTTAGATAATTTCCTGATATTAACTCCACCTTCTGTTGTAATTTCTTTTCTTTTTTCAGGAACAAGACAAATATAAGAAGGTTTAATTTTTTTAACTATATCAATCATTTCTTGAGTTAAAGCCATTTCTAAATTAATAGGTATTTTTGAAATTTTCTTTAAGGCAATTAAGTCATTATCTTTAATATGCCTTCTATCTTCTCTTAAATGAACAGTGAGAATATCAACTTTGTTTTTTTTACAAATTTTAGCTGCTCTAATTAGTGAATCTGAATCGGAGTAACCTCTAGCATTTCTAATTGTTGCAATATGATCTATGTTAATTCCAAGTTTCATAATTAAAATTTGATTTTCAGTCTTTTTACTTTTTCAACTTCTGATAATGTCTTCATTTCAGATAAAAGAAAATTTAATTTATTGGTATCTTCAATGCCCAAATCAATTAGAAATGTGTATGCTTTTTTTGACCTATCGGCAATTCTTATATTTTCTATATTAATTGAATGTTTTTCAAAGATTGATGTAATTCTAGCTAATGCTCCAGGTTGGTTTTTAATAATAATTTCAATTCTTGATGAAAATTTTGAATTATTTTTACCAGAACCCCAATTAGAACTATAGAAATTATCTTTATGATAATAGGATAAACTATCGCATATTGTACTATGAACAACCAGTCCCCTTCCGTGAGAAATAATAGAAATAATATTATCTCCATTGATTGGAGAACAGCAGGTAGCTAAGTTGACAGCAATACCAATTTCATATTTGTCAATATTGATTGGAGGTAATTTGATGTTAAAACCCACTAAGGTATTCGCATAATCAACTAGGCCTTTATTAAGATCGCTAAATAAATCATTAATAGTTTTTCTAGGTAAAAAACCTCTACCAACTGCTTCAAATAATTTATTAATACTATTATATTCAGAATTTTTAACCATGGTTGTTTTTACAGACTCATCAAGTTTAATTTTTTTTGTAGTTCCAATATTAGATAAAATGTTAAAACCTAATCTCTCAAACTCTTTTCTTCTTTGTGATTTAAAAAAATGCCTAATTTTTTCTCTAACTTTTTCTTTTTTGACAAATCTTATCCATAGAGGAGATATAACTTTATTTTTATCAAGTATAATCTCTATCTGGTCTCCGCTATTGAGTTTAGTTTTCAAAGGAACTTCAGTCCCGTTAACTTTAGCTCCTGCGCATCTATCACCAATATCCGTATGAACGGTGTATGCAAAATCTACTGGCGTTGAACCTTCTGGAAGAGTATATAAATCTGCATCAGGAGAGAAAACGTATATCTGTTCTTCAAAAAACTGATGTGAAGTTTTATTAATTAAATAATCTTCCTTATTGTTTTCCTCAACATAATTAACAGTATCTCTAAGCCACTTATAGAGATTCTCATCGTTTATAGATGATTGATTGATATATTTATATCTCCAATGTGCAGCCACTCCGTTTTCAGCAATCATATGCATCGCTTTTGATCTAATCTGTATTTCAAAAATTTTATTTTCAAAAAATATATCGGTATGGATAGATCTGTAGCCATTTGGTTTTGGACTTGAAATGTAATCTTTAAAACGTCCGATTTTTGCAGCAAAGTTTCTATGAATAATACCTAATACTTTATAACAATCTCTGGTATTATTTGTAATAATTCTAATAGCAGCCACATCTGAAATAGTTGTGAGCTCAACTTGTTTTTTATTAAGTTTTTTCCAAATAGAATAAGGACTTTTTTTTCTATATAAAATCTCTCCATTAAGATTATTTTTCAGAACTCTAGAAGAAATGATTTCTTTTAAACCCTGAAAAGATTCTTCTAAATCTGTAAAGGTATTATTAATTTTATCACTAATTCTACTGTAGATATCAGGATGAAGATTTTTAAAAGAGATATCCTCCAAAACAGTCTTCCAATTCTCTAAACCAAGTCTCTGAGCTAAAGGGGCATAAATTAATAAAGTCTCATTACTAACTCTTTTTCTTTTTTCTATATTTTGAATATGGTGAATTGTTTTAATATTATGTAGCCTATCTGCTAACTTAATAATCAATACCCTTATATCTTTTGCTGTAGAAATTAAAAGCTTACGAAAATTTTCAGCATCCTTTTCTGATTTAGTGATTTTTTTTTCTTCTAAGAAATTAATTTTTGTAAGACCGTCTACTAAATTTGAAATCGATTCTCCAAAAATTTCTTTGATTTCTTTTTTTTCTATGCTGCTATCCTCAATAACATCATGAAGTAAGCCTGTAATAACAGATTCAGTATCAAGTTTTAAATCTATTAATGATTTACAAACTTCGAAGGGATGAATTATATAAGGATCACCTGAAGCACGGAATTGATTCTGATGTGCTTTTTCAGCAACTTGAATAGCCTTAATAAACAGATCTTCATTAAAATTTTTATCATTCTTAATTAGAGCTTGTTTAAAATTGGAATAATTGTCTGTAAATGAGCTAGATGAGAACATCAGCTAATATAATAAACTAAAATAAAAGTTTAATCTTCAAGAAGATGATCTTCGTTTTCTTCTTCTTTTTCCTGAATTAGTTGATAACTTTTAATAATATCTTCTTGTAATGTTGTGACATCAACTTTTTCATCGGCTATTTCTCTTAAAGCTACAACAGTACTCTTGTCATTATCAATAGGAACGTAAGCTTCGTTTCCAGAATTTAATACTTTAGCTCTGTGTGATGCTACTAAGACTAAATCAAAAAGGCTATCTACGTTCTTTGTACAATCTTCTACTGTTACTCTTGCCATGAGCAGTTTATATTCAAAAGAGCTCTAGAATACAACAAAAAAAAATTATTTAGCCAAAACTCTTTGTTTTTTTCTATTCCAGTCGCGTTCTTTGATTGTTTCTCTCTTATCAAACTTTTTTTTACCAATACCTACTCCAAACTTCATCTTAGCTAAACCTTTTTCATTAAAGAAGATTTCCATAGGAACTGCTGTATAACCTTTTGTCGTAAGTAGTCCTAATATTTTTCTAATTTCCCTCTTACTTAAGAGCAGTTTTGTATGAGTTTTAGTTTTCTTAGATTCAAAATTTTTTTTAGCAGTTATAATTTCTAGATTATTAGCGTAAATCTCACCTTTAATCTCGCTGATATAGCTAGACTGGATAGACGCCCTACCTGCGCGAAGTGGCTTCACTTCATTACTTTGCAATACAATTCCAGCGACGTAAATGTCTTTTAAATCATAATCAAATTTTGCTCTACGATTAAGAATAGACAAAATAATTATATAAGCTTTAAAACTTTAAGTACTCTCTTGATATCTTTTTTTGTTTGTGTACTTAGTTCAATTAAAGGTGCCCTAACTTCTTCCGTACAGAATCCCATTTGTGATAGAGCATATTTTGTTGGGGTTGGATTTGGTTCTTGAAATAATGCATGACTTAAAGGGGCTAGTTGCAAATTAATTTTATCAAAAATTTTTAACTTTCCGTCTTTCCAAGATTTATGTAATTCTGAAGTTAATTTTGGCGCAACATTACCAGCAACTGAAATACAACCATGTCCACCTTGTGCTAGAAATCCAGCAATGGTTCCATCTTCACCTGAAAGGTAATTGAAACTATTCTTCATAAATGACCTCATTAGCAATGGTCTCGATAAGTCATTAGATGCATCTTTAATTCCTACAATATTAGAAACTTTATTCAGTTCCTTAAAACTATCAAAAGAAAGATCAACGATTGATCTTCCGGGAATGTTATAGATGATTTGTTTTAAAGGTGTTGCTTTGGCAATTAGTTTAAAATGATTTACTAAACCAGTTTGATTAGGTTTATTGTAATAAGGAGTTACGACTAAACCGTAATTTGCACCAGCCTTATAGGCATGTTTTGTGAACTCAATCGCCTCTTTAGTGGAATTCGATCCCGTTCCAGCAATTACAGGTATTCTTTTTTTTGCAATCTTAATTGCATGCTCGACTAAGCTCATATGCTCCTCATGAGATAAAGTTGGCGACTCTCCAGTAGTACCGCAAACTGTTACTCCTGAAATTCCATTTTTAATTTGCCAATTTAATAGTCTTGTAAAATCATCATAGTCAACTTCACCTTTTCTAAAGGGAGTGATGATTGCTGGTATAGATCCTTTTAACATTTTTTTTTGGCGGACAGGGTGGGATTCGAACCCACGGAAGATCTTGCGATCTTCGACAAGTTAGCAACCTGCTGGTTTAAGCCACTCACCCACCTGTCCTATTTAATTTCTCTTAATATAAGTAGTACGTTTTATATTTATAGTAAATCAATAAAAATAAATTATTTAAGTTTTTTTATAAGAAGATCGTTAATGACCTTAGGATTACCTTTTCCTTTGGTCGCTTTTAAACATTTTCCAACGAAATAGCCTAAAACTCTATCTGAGCCACTCTGGAATTTTTCAATATTATCTTCTTCACCAATTAGGGCTTCCACAACAATTCTTTCTAATTCTTTATTGTCAGAAACCTGCTCAAGACCAAGTTCTTTTACAAGTAATACGGGTTCTTTATTATTTTGAAGAATTTCTATTAAAATATCTTTAGCGACTTTGCTCGAAATAGTACCTTTTTCGATCATCTCAAGCAGCTGAATAATTTTAGAAGATTTATCTGTGATATCTACTATTTGCAAATCTTTATCTTTAATAAAAGAAAAAATATCTCCTACCAACCAAGAAGCTGCCAGCTTAGGCTGAATTAACTTAGAAGATATTAAATTTTCAAAAAATTCAGCATACGCTTTTTCAGAAATAACAATTTTAGCTACATCTTTTTCTAATTTAAATTCATCTACATAACGATGTAATTTTTGTTGGGGTAATTCTCCAATTGTAGATTTAACTTTTTCAATTTGATCTTCAGAAATATGAACTGGTAATAAATCTGGATCAGGAAAATAACGATAGTCATGAGCAAATTCTTTACTTCTCATAGCTCTTGTTTCGCCAGTAGAAGTATCAAATAAAAGTGTGTTTTGATCAATTTTTCCACCAGACTCTAAAACTTGAATTTGTCTTTTTGATTCATATTCAATTGCTTGTCTAATAAATTTAAAAGAATTCATATTTTTTATTTCGCATCGGGTACCTAATTCAGCATTTGGTTTTTTAACAGATAAATTAACATCGGCCCTTAAAGATCCTTCTTGCATATTACCATCACACACATTGATATACATGAGTATTTGTCTTAAAGAAGTTAGATAACTGATAACTTCGTCGGCAGAATTAAAATCAGGGTAAGATACTATTTCTAATAATGGTGTACCTACTCTATTAAGATCAATGAAGCTATATTTAGGGTCTATGTCATGAATACTCTTCCCTGCATCTTGTTCTAAATGAGCTCTTTCTAAGCGAATTTTTTTTACTTTATTTTCTGTTTCTATTTCAACAAAACCTTCAGTTAAAATCGGGTATTCAAATTGACTAATCTGATAACCTTGAGGTAAATCTGCATAAAAATAATTTTTTCTTTCAAAAACAGAATAAGGATTTATTTGAAAATTTAATGCAAAACCTGTCTTGATGGCCTTTTCAATACATCCTGAATTCATAACTGGTAACATTCCAGGCATTCCAGCATCAATAAAATTTACATTACTATTTGGGTCTGAACCAAATTGATTGGGCGAAGAAGAAAATAGCTTTGATTCTGTTTTTAATTGAGCATGAACTTCCAGTCCAATAACTAATTCCCAATCATTATTCATTAAAACAAAACTCCTTTTCTAGAAGAGATGCCATTTGAAGTAATGATTTTTCTTGAAAGTAATTTCCTATTAATTGTATTCCTAAAGGGAGTCCGTTGTTACTCAAGCCCGATGGCAGTGAAATTGCTGGTAAACCGGCTAGACTTGTAGGTACGGTAAAAATATCATTCATGTACATCGATATTGGGTCTAATTTTTTTCCTATTTGAAAAGCTTCATTGGGTGTAGTTGGCGTTAGAATAAAATCAACTTCATTATATATTCTCTGAAAATCATTCTTAATAAGTCTTCTAACTTTTTGCGCTTTTCGATAGTAAGCATCATAATATCCAGCAGATAAAACATAAGTTCCAATTAAAATTCTTCTTATAACCTCTTCTCCAAAACCTTCAGATCTAGAATTTATATAAATCTCCTCTAGTGTATTGCCCTCCCCCCTATAACCATACCTAATACCATCGTACCTAGCTAGGTTAGAAGAGGCCTCTGCAGGAGCTAGGATATAGTAAGTAGATAAAGCAAAATCAGTAGTTGTGAATTCAACATCAACGATATTGACATTAAGTTTTAAGAGATGTTTTTTTGTATTTTCAATTTGTTCAGCAATATCTGAATTTATATCTTTTAAATAGTCACTTGGAATACCAACAGTTATAGGACGATCAAAACTTTTTCCAACGCTCTCAATAAAATTATCTCTTTTATGACTGGAACAAGTAGAATCATTTGGGTCATGACTGCTAATGGAGTTTAATAAATAAGCCGCATCCTCAACTGAATTAGTTATAGGTCCTGCTTGATCTAGACTAGAAGCAAATGCAACCACGCCCCACCTTGAGCATGATCCAAAAGTAGGTTTGAGCCCTACAACACCACATAAACTTGCCGGTTGACGAATTGATCCACCAGTATCAGTTCCAATTGATGCAACACAAATTCCTTCTGCAACAGCAGATGCGGAACCACCTGAAGATCCTCCAGGCACTAACTGACTATCTGTGTTATTTTTATTCTTCCATGGATTTATAACAGGTCCAAAAAAACTGGTTTCATTAGAAGACCCCATTGCAAATTCATCACAGTTATTTTTACCTAAAAAGAGAGATCCATCATTTAATAAATTTTGAGTTACACGAGATTCATATTCTGGAATAAATTTTTCTAGTATTTTAGATGAAGCAGTTGTAGGAACTCCTTTAGTACAAAATAAATCTTTAATTCCTAAAGGAATGCCGTCTAAAGATAGATCTTTCCCCTCATCATATCTTGCCTGAGAGCTATTAATATTTTCTTTATTATATTCAGGTTCTAAGAGATGATTAAAGCTATTAAGCTTTGATTTTTTTGCTTTATTGTAATAGTCGTTATATAACTCCTGAACACTAATATTTTTATTAGATAGTTGGTTTTTAATTTCTTTAATTGTTGGCAAGACCTACTCCACTACTTTCGGAACTCTAAAAAAATTTTGAGCTTTCTCAGGAGCATTAGATAGTACTTGTTCAGTTGAATTTTCTTTTAAAACCTCATCATTTCTTAAATTTTGACTTTTTTCAGTAATATTATGTAATGGCTCTACACCTTCAGTATCTAATTTTTTCAAATTATCTACCCATTCTATAATTTCACTTAATGATTTCTCATATAAAGCAGCTTTCTCTTCATTTAGTTCAAGCTTTGCTAGATAAGATACTTTTTTAATATTAATATCAGACATAAATATGGTGGTAGATAATATATCAGAATTTTTAATTAACAATAAATATAGATCAAAATTCTTATCTATAGACTTTGGATTAAAAAATTTAGGGATAGCTGTAAGTAATGATACCAACTTGATAGCCATTCCTTTTAAAACCCTTAATGAATTAGAGTTATTAAATCAATTTCCGGAAATTATGAGAGAATATAATATTTATGGATTAATTATTGGAAAACCTTATAACCTAGATGGGTCGACATCAAAAATGATAGAAAACGTAAATGTTTTTATTCAAAAACTACTAAACGTTAAAGATACTCCTATTTATCTCATAGATGAAAGACTAAGCAGTAAACAATACAAGAAGCATGATAAGATTAGTAAAATGAATATTCATGAAAAAAGTGCTTGTCTAATCCTAGATGATTTCTTAGCCTTATATCAGAATTACAAAAATGATTAAAAAAATAACATCCATTGATGATTTGAGTCTAAAAGAAATTAATAAAATAGCTGATGATGCAATTAAATTTTCGTTAAATAAAAAAAAGATCAAAAAATCTAAAGTAAAAAATATTTTTAATCTTTTTCTAGAGCCGTCTACCAGAACAACAGTAAGTTTTGAATTGGCCGCTAAAAAACTTGGCCATAATATAATAAATATTAATTTTGATAAAAGCTCTCTCTCTAAAGGTGAAACCTTTAATGATACCATGGCTACATTAGTGAGTATGAAGCCCGATGCTCTAATTATTAGAGACCAAAAAGAATTTTCACCAAAAGAAATATATAATAATTATAAAATACCTATTATCAACGCCGGAGATGGAAAAAATGAACATCCCACTCAATCCTTATTAGATTACGCACTATTAAAAAAAAAATTTGGTAATAAAAAAATTACGATTGGTATTTGTGGAGATATTAAGCATAGTAGAGTAGCTCACTCTAATATTAGATTATTTACAAAACTTAAATACAATATTGAATTAATTGCGCCTGATTATTTTTTAGATAAAAAAGAACTATTAAAAATTAATAAAAATATTAGTTACAGCAATAGTTTAGATAATATCCGTAATTTAGATGTGATCATGATGTTAAGAATACAAAAAGAGAGAATTAATAAAAATTTAAGATCTTCGGTATCTAAGTTTAAGAGTCAATATTGTTTAAATTTAAACCATTTAGAATCTAGTCCCTATTTAATGCATCCAGGACCAGTTAATAGAAATATTGAAATTAGTGATCAGGTTTTAGACACCTATCATAAATCTTTAATTCTAGATCAGGTAAATATGGGTGTGTATGTGAGAATGGCCTGCTTAGAATATCTTTTTTAAGTTATAACTTATGGAATATTTATTTTTTGCATTTGCCTATTTAATTGGATCTATTCCTTTCGGTTTAATTATTACTAAAATCTTAACAGGAAAAAATATTACAAAAGAAGGTTCGGGAAATATAGGTGCAACAAATGTTTTTAGAACGGTATCAAAAAAAACTGGTGCAATAGTTTTATTACTTGATTCCATTAAACCAGTTATTGCATTAATAATAATAAAAAATTATGACTTTGTATTTTATCAAGAGTATAAAGTGGCCATTATTTTCTTTTCAATAATTGGTCATATCTATCCAGTTTGGTTAAAATTTAAGGGCGGTAAGGGAGTAGCGACACTATTTGGAGGTTTTTTATTTTTAGAGCCCTATTCTGCAATTTTGTCAATAACGACTTGGGTTTTAACGGTTAAAGTGACTAAACTTTCTTCTTTAGGAGCTTTAATTTCAATATTTATTTTGACAATAGCAAATTTTATTTTTATAGATGGTGGCTTTAACAAAACGCTTATATTGCTATTGATGATAATTATATACTTTAAACATAAAGAAAATATAAAAAGACTAATCAATAGAAATGAAAACAAAATTGATTTCTAATGAACCTTTTAATAGTTGAATCTCCCGCAAAAGCTAAAACAATCAATAAGTATTTAGGAGATGAATTTGAGGTAATCGCTACAGTTGGTCATTTTAGAGATTTAGCTAAAAAAAATGGAGTTGTAATATCTGATGACCAAAAAGATGTTATTCTTAACTGGGAAACTACTGCCGCTGGAGAAAAACTTTTAGATAGCATTAGAAAAAAAGCATCAAGTTATGAAAAAATTTATCTAGCAACTGATCCCGATAGAGAGGGAGAGGCTATTACTTGGCATTTAGTTAATTCTTTAGAAAATGATGTGGATTCTAAAAAATTTAAAAGAATAACTTTCAATGAAATTACAAAAAACGCCGTACTTCTTAGTTTTGAAAAAGCTAGAGATGTTGATGCGGATTTAGTTTCAGCCTATATGGCTAGAAGAAGTCTTGATTATTTAGCTGGATATAACTTATCGCCAGTCTTGTGGAGAAAAATGCCAGGCAGTAGATCGGCTGGTCGAGTTCAGTCCGTTGCTGTGAAACTTGTATATGAAAAAGAAATTGAAATAGAAAATTTTGAACCAGATAGATTTTTTAAGATATTAATTAATGGAAAAATTAATAGTGACCCGATTGAAACTTCCATAACAGATTTTGAAGGAAGCAAAGTTGATAAAATGTTCTTTAAAGAAGAGGATCAGGCTCAATCAGCTATCACTAAAATTAAAAACCAGTCTTACTCTATTAAAGCTATTGATGAGAGGAATATTTCAAGAAAACCAAAAGCTCCCTTTAACACTTCGATGCTTCAGCAGACTGCGAACAGCCAGATAAATTTTAGCGCAAGTCAAACAATGACTGTAGCACAAGGATTATACATGGGTGTTGATATAGGATTAGAAACAGTTGCACTTATTACTTACATGAGAACAGATAGTATTTCTTTATCCAATGATTCAATCTCTATTCTTAGAGATAAAATAAAAAGTGAATATGGCGAACAATACATACCTAAAGATCCTATTATTTATAAAACTAAGAAAAAAAGTGCTCAAGAAGCTCATGAAGCTATAAGACCTACCGATATTAATATTCATCCAGAATCTATTAAAGACAGTTTAACAGATGAACAATACAAGCTTTATAATTTGATTTGGAGAAGAACCATATCTTCACAAATGGTTAATGCAGAAACTAAATTATCAACAATTAGAATTTCTAATGAAGAAAATTCGATTAGTCTTAAAGCTACAATTGGGAAATTAATTTTTGATGGTTATAAAAAAGCTTACAACATACAAGACGATGATGCGGAAGAAGCTTTTTCCATACTCGATTCAGTAAAAGTGGGGGATTCCTTTAGCATCGATTCAATTGAATCCGTTGAATCCTTCACATCTCCACCATCAAGATATACTGATGCTAGCCTAGTCAAAAAATTAGAAGAATTAGATATAGGAAGACCTTCCACTTACGCTTCTATTCTTCAAACAATTGTTAATAGAGGATATGTTTTAAAAAATGGGAAAGCTTTTCTTCTTAATGATAGAGGTAGAGTTGTTAATGTATTTTTATGCAACTATTTTGAAAAATTTTTAGAATACAAATTTACTGCAGACTTAGAAAATCAACTTGACGATATCGCTATTAGTAAAGCCGAATGGAAAACAATAGTTCTTAATTTTTGGAAGGATTTTGAATTTTATATCAATGAAGTGATGAGTAAAGCCAATAGAGAAGTTTACGATGTCATTAACGATGAACTGTCACCTGTAATTTTTAAAAAACTTGGAGGAGAAGTGGATGTAAAATGCTCATCATGGGCAAACACAAAAGATTGCGAAGGAAGTTTAGGCGTAAAGGTTGGTAAAATGGGAGGATTTATAGGTTGCTCTAATTATCCTGAATGTAAATATACCGTATCCATTGGTGCATTTATAAAAGAAATTAATCCTAAAAATCGTGAAGGAGAAGATATAGTAGTTTTTCCCAGAGTCCTTGGTAGAGATACAGATAGCAACAGAGAAATAGCAGTTCACTTAGGTCCTTATGGCTATTATCTACAACTAGGTACTGATCAAGACGATGAAAAACCTAAAAGGGTTACTTTAACAAAAAATTATGACGCCATGAATATTGGTATGAATATAGCAAGTCAATTAATTAAACTTCCTATAACTCTTGGAGTCTATCCTGAAAGTGAGGATGAAGTTATTGCAAACATTGGTGCCTATGGACCATACGTTAAATATAAAGATATTTTTGCTTCGCTTGGAAGAAAATATGACGTTTTAGAAATAGGGTTAAAAGAGGCAATAGAATTAATTGATATTAAAAAAAATAAACCTACAAATAAAGTAAGAGAAATAGGAGTTTTAAAGAGAAGAAGACAGAAGGCAAATCTCTATAAAGGCAAAACTGGTAAGTACTATTTTAAAATTGGTATAATGAACTATAAGATACCTCCGGAAATTGATGGAGAAAATATCACGATCAAAGATGTTGAAGGAATTCTTAAGGCTTCTCGGTAATTTTTTTTAATCCCAATTCTTTTAGATTTTTTTCATCAACTAAGACTGGAGCATTCATCATTAAATCTTGAGCTTTTTGATTAAACGGAAAAGCTATCACTTCTCTAATATTTTCGTTATCAGTAAGAAGCATTAGAATTCTATCTAAACCTGGAGCGCATCCACCATGTGGTGGAACGCCATAATGAAAAGCTTCATATAAAGCACTAAATTTTGATTTGATATCTTCTTCCTTGTACCCTGCGATTTGAAATGCTTTTAACATTACCTCAGGTTGATGATTCCTGATAGCGCCCGATGACAGTTCTATTCCGTTACAAACAATATCATACTGATAGGCCAAGACATCTAATGGATCTTTGTTTAAAAGAGCATCCATACCTCCTTGTGGCATTGAAAAAGGATTATGACTGAAATCAATCTCACCTGTTACGCTATTTTTTTCGTACATTGGATAATCAATGATCCAACAAAATTGATATTCATTTTTATTTAATAAATCTAAATCAATACCTAATTTTTGTATTACCTTTGAAGCAAAATCATAAGAATCTAATGGCTGATCACATACAAATAAAAGTCCATCTTCTTGATTAAATCCAAATTCTTCAATCATAGCTTTTAGTGCTTCGGGATTAAAATTTTTCGCTAAAGGACCTTTAGCTTCTTTGTTTTCAAAATTAATATAACCAAGACCTTTTTTACCTTCGTCTATTGCCCACTTATTAAGATTATCAAAAAAACTTCTTGGCTTACCTTGTGAGCCTTTCGCTTGAATGCAATTTACTATTGCTCCCTGATTACTAATTAAGTCTTGGAATATTTTAAGACCTGAATTTTTAAAATTTTCAGTCACATTTTTTAAACGCAAGGGATTTCTTAAGTCTGGTTTATCACAACCGAACTCAATTAAAGATTCATTAAAAGAAAAAGTTGGAAAAGGTAATGAATTAGTTTTTTTTCCTTCCAATTTGAATTTATCAAAAGTTTCAAATAATAAATTACTAATAATTTCTAATACTTGTTCCTGAGTTGCAAAACTCATTTCCATGTCAATTTGATAGAATTCACCGGGCGATCTGTCTGCCCTACTATCTTCATCCCTAAAACATGGAGCTATTTGGAAATAACGGTCAATACCAGAAGCCATAAAGAGCTGTTTAAATTGCTGAGGAGCTTGTGGAAGAGCGTAGAAACTTCCCTTATGAATTCTAGAAGGAACTAAATAGTCTCTAGCGCCCTCTGGTGAAGGGGCAGTTAGAATTGGAGTCGCAAGTTCCATAAAACCTTCTTTCTTCATAAAAGATCTAACAAAATCTATAAGCTTGGATCTTAATATAATATTTTTTGCAATTTTAGGTCTTCTTAAATCTAAATATCTATACTTTAATCTAACTTCTTCGCCATAATCTTTTTCAGAATTAACTTCTAAAGGTAGAGCTCTTACGCATTTACTTAAATATTCAAAATTTTCAATTTTTAATTCAACTTCACCCGTATCAAGATTTTTATTAATAGTTTCTATTGTTCTATCGGAAATTAAACCCTCCAATGAAATCACATCTTCATTTTTTAACTTAGATAAATTATCAAAAATTTTAGAACTATTATCGACGACACATTGCAATAATGAAGTTGAATCCCTGAGGTCAATAAAAAGTAAATTGCCATGGTCTCTCACACGATTGACCCAACCGCTAACTTTTATCTTTTTATCAGTTAGTGTCTTATTAACTTTATTTAAATAATGATCTCTATATTGCATTGTAGAATTCTTTTATAAGTCTCAGATTAATATTATGGTTATTCTGATAAAGCAAACGATTAATATCATTAGCACAATTATAAACTGCTAAATAGGTTCGATCTATAAATTTTGGTAATTCAAGGATAATTGATTCATTAATTGAAATTGAATACATTTCTAAATATTTCTTTAATAAAATAATCATTAAATCAGCGCTTGGTTCTTCAAGATTAAATTTGTTAAACAGTGCTAATCTTGAGTCTAAATCTGCTAAACCAGTCGGCTGTTGATTGTGATCAAATTCACTGAATATGTATAAGAAGCAGTCATGAGTAATAACATTTTGGATAAAGTGAAAAAATAATTCAGAATCAAAATGAGAAATATTTTGATCAATAAAATATATTTTATCATCTGTTGAAAATTTTAAATCACTTGAATTTAATATTATTTTTGCATTATGTATTTTTCCAAAGTTATTCACCAAAGTAGATTTACCTGATTTGCTAGAACCTGAAATATAGGATAATTTATAATTCAGATTTTTTAATAAAAAAATTATTTTTTTATTTTCAAAAGACTCAATAATTTTTTTATCATTTTCTGTATTCAGATTAAAAAAATTTTGTGTCATAATAATCCTAAAAGGAAATTAATTTCATCATTTGAATAAAAGTGATTAATTTTTAACAAAATACTCTTATCCTTATATAAATTAATTTCGGGATGATAATTAATAATTTTAGTTAAGTCTAAGTAGCGATCATATTCTAAAGAGTATTCCCTATCGTAAGGCTCTGAAATTGAAAGAAAGTTAACCCATATTTCTTTTAAGGTATTATCATTAATCGAACTAACTTTTTGAATTCTAAAAGATGTACTAAAATTGCTAATATAGATGTAATAACTATTATCTAAAGATATACTATTAAATATAGGGCAATTATTTTCCGAATTATCAAAATTGAAAGAAAAGAAATCATCCATTAAAGAACAATTTAAAAAATTAAAATTAAAGTAAATTTTTTCTAAAATTAATTTTTCGGTTAGGCTATTAATGTCGATTTCAAATTTATAAACTTGCTCTAGCTTATCATAAAAGAAGTTAGAAAAGAACTTGTCCAGATCAATTTGATTAGGAGTGAGTGAGGTGAGCTTAGATCTTATTTTATTAGAGAAATGATTCTGAGTTAATTTATCATCTAAGTTTTTTATAGAAACTTCATAATATGCTGATAAATTCTTTGCATAGGTAACATTAAATAAAAAAATTAGAATAAATAAATATTTCATTGAGCAAACTATATAAAAAATCCGGCGTAGATGTAGTAAAAACTGATAAATTAATCCTAAATGCGATAAAATTTATTAAAACTAGCCATAATAAGAATGTATTAGGCGGTAAATTAGGATTCAGCGCGGAATACAAAGTAAATAAAGATGTTACACTATGTGCCGCAACTGATGGTGTTGGCACCAAATCAATTCTTTCAGCTGAACTAAAAAGCTATAAAGGGATAGGACAAGACTTAGTAGCTATGTGTTCAAATGATATACTTTGTAATAATGGAAAACCTTTATTCTTTTTAGATTATTACTCATGCGGTTCAGTTAAAGATAGTCAATATCTAAAAATATTAAGAAGTATTACTGAAGCATGTAAAAAAATTAATTGCGCTCTTATTGGAGGTGAAACTGCAGAAATGCCATCTCTTTATACTGGAAATCATTTTGATTTAGCTGGATTTTTAGTTGCCTTAAAAGGAAAAACTAAAAAACATATTATAAAAAAAGGTGATTTAATATTAGGTATCAAATCGAATGGATTTCATTCTAATGGCTACTCACTTATAAGAAAAATAATTAATGATAATAAAATTAACCCAAATAATATTTATATAGGTAAAGAGAAGTTATCATCTTTCTTGATGAGGCCTACCGAGCTGTACCATAGATATCTTAATGATAAAGATATTCTTAAGATTAAGTCTATGGCACATATAACTGGTGGTGGATTAATTGCAAATTTTAAAAGAACACTTCCGTCTAAAACAAAATTTGAATTAGATATTAAAAAACTTCCTATTGAATATGATTTTATTAAGAAATACACCGGTATGACCAATGAAGAAGTATCAGAAGTTTTTAACTGTGGTTTTGGATTTACTATTGTTGTTGAAAAAAAATATGCGACTCAATTCATTAAGAGAAGGAATTTTAAATTAATTGGATCAATTATCTAAAGTTAGAATTGGCTTTCTTATTTCGGGCTACGGGTCTAATTTATTAAAAGTTCTTCTTAATCTTCAAAAAGATCCAAGCTCAAATTTCATACCCTCATTGATTTTGAGTAATAAAGATATTATCAAAGATATTAAAAATAAATCCAAAAAAATTGATAAAAACATCAAAATTTATGAAAATATCCACAATTTAAATAAAATTGATTTTAACAATTCAGATTTAATATTTTCAATTGGCTATATGAAAAAAATAAAAAAGAATATTTTTGACAAATACCTAACAATCAATCTTCACCCTGCCATCCTTCCTAATTATAAAGGATTAATGACGCATAAGAGAATGATTATGAATAATGAGAAATATTATGGCTTTACAATTCATAAAGTTAATGAATCGATCGATGATGGAGAAATACTTTTTCAAAAAGTATCAAAATTAAAAAATTCAAATGAATATGATCTAAATAAGGCCCATAAAAAATTAGAGCATGATAATGTTTACAAGGCCTTAAAAAAAATTTGTGCTCTATTATATAAGCTCTAAGCCACTAAAAAAAAATGCAATTTCGATAGAAGCATTTTCACTAGAGTCACTTCCGTGAACAGAATTAGCTTCAATCGATTCAGCGAAAAGTTTTCTGATAGTTCCGTCTGTAGCTTCTGCAGGATTGGTAGCACCCATAATCTCTCTATAGCCTGCTACTGCATTTTCACCTTCAAGTACTTGAATTTGAACTGGACCTGAAGTCATAAATTCAACTAGGCTATTAAAAAAAGGCCTTTCTTTGTGCACGCCGTAAAAAGATTCGGCTTCTTTTTTACTTAAGTTATGGGTCTTAGAGGTAAGAATTTTAAGATTATTTTTTTCAATTAATTGATTTATGTGACCAGTAAGATTTCTTTTTACAGCATCTGGCTTAATTATTGAGAGTGTACGTTCCATTTTTTATTTTTCCTTTATGTTTTTAAAATAGTTGTATACGAAATCTGCCATTAAAAGCAATCCAAATCCTGTAGCTCCAGGCCTGTTAAATACATCGCCCTGATTTTTCCAAGTGGTTCCAGCAATATCAAGGTGAGCCCATTTAGTTTTAGGCGGAACAAATCTTTTGATAAATTGAGCTGCCGTAGTTGCACCCGCATATCTTCCACTAGATATATTTTTTAAATCAACAAACTGTGAACTCATCATTTTGTCAAAATCTGAGTCCATAGGCATTCTCCATACTTTTTCATTTGTATTTAAGCCACTCTTGTAAAGTTGTTCGGAAAGTTCGTCATCATTAGAAAATAATCCAGCATAATTTTGGCCTAAAGCGACTAATATTGCTCCAGTTAATGTTGCAAAATCAATAATTACCTTAGGTTTATATAATTCTGATCCATAAGTAATACAATCTGCAAGCACTAACCTACCTTCTGCATCAGTATTTAAAACTTCAACATTAATGCCTTTATATGATTTAATAATGTCACCGGGCTTATACGCGGTTCCACTAGGCATATTTTCAACTAAACCAATAATTCCCGCATATGTAAAATTAGGATTAATGGAACTCAATAAATCCATCAAAGCGGTAACAACTGCAGAACCACCCATATCCCATTTCATTTCCTCCATACCGTTTGAGGGCTTTATTGAAATACCTCCCGTATCAAAACAAACACCTTTACCAACAAACAAGATATCAACTTCTTTTACTTTGGGGTCTTTAGGTCCAAAAGTTACAACACGAGGTTCTTTTTGACTTCCTTGATTAACTGCTAAAATACAATTAAGGCCTATTTTAGTTATGTCTTTTTTGTTTAGTATCTTAATAGGTAATTTTTTAGCTAAATTATCTTTAATAAAATCAGCATAGCTTTCAGGATAAAGAATATTTGAAGGTTCGGAAACAAGGTTTTTCAACATTACAATTGAATTATTTAATGAATTTGAGTATTTAGACAATCTTCCTTGCAGTTTAAATTGGCTAGATTTGGCTTTTGAAAGATATTTATTAAAAATAAAATCTTTTCTTATAAAGCCAAAATTTATAAAATCACTTACATCTTTAGATTTCGTCTGAATAGAAATCTTTGAGAAAATCAATTTTTGGGAAAAATCAAAAATGAAAGCACCAATATAATTTGAGTTTAGAGGTCCTGGTAAGGTTTTTATAAAGATAATAACCTCGATACCCGTACTTTTAGTTTTAATCGAATAATTGAATATGAGTTCATTATTGATTTTAAAAGACTTTAAATTAGATTTTTTACTATTTTCAATGTTTATTTTAATAAAAAGAATTATATTAGAAGAAGTCTTGTCTAAATTTTTAAAAATGCTGATCATTTATGAAACTTAAATTATATCTAACAATAAGTTATGTAAAGTACATAGTTCTTATGGTTTTCACATTTATAAGCATAATATGGATAGCTCAAGTAATCAGATATATAGGATTAAATGAATCATTTTCAATAGAACTACACAAAGTAGCTATGATAACTTTACACTTACTACCAAATGCATTGACTGCAATCATGCCTATTATAATTTTCATATCTAGTTGTTTTTTTAATAAACATATAAACCAAACAAATGAACTTAGCATAGCATCACATTACCTATCTGAAAAAAAAATAAAAAAAATGCTACTACTAATATATTCAGCAATAGTTTTAGTATATTTATATAATACAGAAGTAATTTCTGTAAAATCTTATAATGAATATAAAATTCAAGAAATTGATTTTAGAAATCAATTTAAAATAAAAGATATTAAGAATGAGATATATATAGATGGAAAAATAAGTTTATTATACGAAAAAAAAAATAGTGAAAATGGTAATTTAAAAAATGTAACAACTTATTTAATTGAAGAGAATGTAGTAATAAAATCAAAAGAGGTAAGATATTATCAATCAAAAGAAGAGTTAAACTTTATTTTTATTGAAGGTGAAAGAATATCCTCATCGAATAAAGAAAAAAGTTATACTAAATTTGAAAAACTAAAATATAGTATTGTTAATAATAATAATAGTGAGTTAACATTAAGTAAAGAAAATTTCAATTCAGTAGATTTATTTAAACATAAGAGAAAAGATTTTAATAAGGCTGCCCACAGGAAAGTAATAGATTTAATATTTTTAATTCTAGTTTTAGGAATATCAGGTAAATTAATTCTTATAAATGAAAGATCAAAGAATTTAATTGCAAATTATTCATTCAACTTATTGATAATATTAATAAGTTTCACCTTATTAGCATTTTTAAATAAATTATTCATATCTGAACAAATAACATTAGTTATCTTTTACTTAATTTCTATCTTAACAATTATTTTAACAAATTTAATATTAAAGAAAAAATATGATTTTTTATAAATTTATATTAACCAAGATGAGTCATTCGATTATTTTAAGTATTATGATTCTTTATTCAGTCTTATATATCTTTTCAATAATAGAATTATTAGGTGAAAGTTACCTAATGGCAGATACTTTAGTTCTTGGATTAATGAATACCTTAGAACTTTTATTAACTATTCCAAATATTATTTTTATAATGAGTCTTATTATCTTCTGGAATAATATTAAAAACACAAATGAATTAATAATCATAAGGCATTATATAAGTTTAAAAAAATTAATATTAATATTGTCTGTGTTTATATTAATATTTTCAATATTAGAGATCAAAAAAGATACTTTAAATTCATATATAAAAAATATTAAAGATATTTATTTATCAAATTCTATTAAAGATAAGATTAATCAAAAAATTTTTTATTATTTTGATGATCAAAAGTTAACTATAACAAAATTATCTGGATTAAATTTAAAAGAAAATATTATTGATGAAGTTAGTATATTCAGGTTTGAAAATAATGAATTTATAGATTCAATATCTTCAAATCAAAATCAATTAATTGAAAAAAAAATAATTATGCAAGAATCAAAAATAATTAAATCATCATTAATTGAGGATATGAGAAAAGAACATATTGTAAATATCGATAAATATGGTGAAGATCTTTATAATAATAAGATGAAAATAAATATTACAAATAAGACAAAGTTTGACAAACCTAAAGTACTTAATAATGCTGCATTAATAATTGTACTTTTCATTTATGTTTCTTTATTCCTATCAAAGAATGCTATTCCAAAAAACTCTAGTACATTAAAATATATAAGCATATCTTTTATGATATTTATTTATTCATTTGTAACAACTCAGATACATTTACAAAGTTATAATTCAATTTTCCATATATCTGTTCTATTAACTTTATTAGTTTACTTATATAAAAATTTAATCAATGAATAAGTTTCTTATTATAATATTTTTATCTTTTTTAACTTACGGTATAAATTCAGAACAAGTATCTAAAGATGTTTATATAAATTCAGAAAATATATACCATGATAAAAAAGCAGAAAAAATCTATTTGGGTAAAAACTCTCTATTAAATTATCAAACGACATCGATAAGCACAGATGAAGGAATAATTGATACCAAAAATAAAACAATTAAGATTAATAGTAATTTTTATTTAAATCATTTAGGAGATATAATGAAAGGAAACTTTCTAAATGCAGATTTAAATTTTAAAAAAGGCACAGCTAAAAATATAAATTATATTTTTCAAAAAAATTTGAAAATAAATTCAAAAACTTTTGAAAAAAAAGGTAACTATATGATATTCAAAGAAAGTTTTCTTACACCTTGTGATATAAAGGGATTTTTTAATTGTCCGACATGGGCATTGAAAATAAAAAAAACAAATTACAATATTGAAGAAGATTACTTTAGACATTTTAATACATTTATACAAATAGCAGATAGAAAGGTGATGTACCTACCGTACTTATCACATTACGGATCAAAAGCAGGAAGAAAAAGAGGTTTTTTAACACCTAAAACACAATTAGTTAATGTGCTCTTAGGGGGAAATATTACAACGCCCTACTATTTGCCTTTAAGTGAAAGTACAGATATTAAAATTACACCTACTTTTTACTATGAAACTGGTTTTACGAATTATTTTAATAATAAAATTGAAATTAAAAGCAAGATTAGTGAAGGAGACGTCAATTTAATATTAAGCAATCATTATGATAGCAGAAAACTTGGTCAGATAAAAAAAAGTTATACAATAGCTAGTTCGGCAAATTTAAATTTAAATAGAAAAAATAATATGTCTGTAAACTTTAATTACGCATCTAATATTTCTGAATATAAAAACAGTACAGATACACGAGCTGCCAATTTAAACTCTAATATAAGTTTAAATTCGTATAATTTTATTAATAATAACGATTTATTTATATCAAAGTTTTCTGGTTCAAAAAATTTAACAAATACTACAAATACGAGTAATCCATATAGCTTTTCGTCAAGATATATAAACTATATAAATTTTAAAGATGATTTGATTTTAAGCAATGATATAAAAGTTGATTTAATAACGAGACAATTATCATCTAACTATTTACCAAATAGAATTGTTAGATCAAACATATTAAGCAGTTTTCAAAAAAATTTTATCATAAATAAAAATTATAATTTAATAAATAAATTAATATTTGATACTAGTGGGATTTCTGTAGAAGAAGGTGAAGTAGATACAAATATTATACCCGGCAGTTCAAATCAAATTACAACATATGCGTCGAGTGAAATAAATAAAGTTTTTAAAATAAATAATGCCTATAAAATAAAACCACGTACTAAATTAATTATTGAAAGTTCATCAAAATCAAAGCAACTAAATGTTAATGATAATAGTCAATCATTATCGTTTGACTATAATAACTTATTTGAGGAAAATAGGTACTTTGGGTCAGACAAAAAAGAAAATGGATCAAGAGTTATAGCCTCAATAGAACAAAGCTACAATACAAAACAAGGAATTGATTTTAAAATGAACTATGGAAGAACATATAATATTGGTGATAAAAATAATTTAATGGAAGACATTAATCAAAATTCAAATTTAAGTGATCATTTAATTGATATGTCATTAGATTATAAGAAAAATGAAATTAAATACAGTTCAAGATATGATAATGAGAATTTTAAATTAAAAGAAGATTTTCTAAGTTATAAATTTAAAGGTAATAAAAATTCATTTGTAGTTAATAAAAATATTACTGATAAAAATGCATTTTCAACATCTAAATCATCACATTTTATGACATTAGCATATGGAAGGAAGTTTAATTCAAATAGTAGATTTATATATGAAAGTGAAATTGACCTGAATGACAAAACAACAAAATCATTTAAACAGGAGTATAGATTAGAATTTTTTGATGAATGCTCGTCTTTGAGTTTTAATTATTCAATAGATAATTATAATGACGGGAAACAATTAAAACCAAACAAAACGTTTGAAATAAATTACCAAATGAATTTTTTAGGTTTATCGGAATTACTTAGTGATTTATAGGGTAATAGAAATTAAGTGATTTTTTTTAAAAATAATAATAAATTATTATACTTACCTATAGTTATCATATCCATATTTTTTATAAATAATGCCTCTACAAATGAAATTATATTTCAAAAAAATAATATAGTTATTACAAATACTGATTTAAAAAATTATCGAAGTCTATATCAAGATTTTTACAAACAGGAAATTTCAAAAAGTAGTGCCATTAAAAATCTTTATGTGACATATAAAATAGTGGATAGACAAATTCAGATAAATCCTAACTTTATTATTAATTCAGAAAGACTAATTAAAGCTGATGTTATTAAATTTAAAGATAGATATTCAAGGTATATTTTAGAATATTTTTTAAGGTATCATTTATTACGAAAAGACTATGTAAATAGTTATATTACAAGGAATAACTTTAAAGAGCTTAATTCAATTCTTAAGATTAAAATAGATTTTTTTGCAGATAAAGAATGTAAATCAAATAAAATAAGTTTAGCATTTGATGAATTAATCTTAACAGATAAATATAGTATAATAACTAATATATCTAGTAAGGAAATATTAATGGAAAATAATAAATACGCTTGTTTGAACACAGCAAATATTGAAGAAATTGATAATGCTCTTAATAATATTTTAGCAAAAAATGGTTATGAAGAATTTTTAAAATATGTTTTTAAAACAATTAAATAAAATAAAATTAGTATATGTCGGAGATCTAAAATCAATTAATTTAGAAATAATTGCTAATAGTCATAGTTATTTAGTTAAAAAAAAAATAAAATATATTTTAATTGGAGATATTACTAAGATTAAAAAATATTTTTCTGTAATCAAAATTAATAGTATTGAAATAATTGAAGTATTAAATTTTACAGATATTTTTTATATTAAAAGAAATGCGATATTTATATTTGATTTGCAATCTAAGCAATTAGTAAAATCAGATCTTATTATCAATCAAGTAAATATAAGTAATAATTTGTCTAAAATAAATTCATTTGATCTTATAACTATGCCGATAAATAAATCAGTAATAAAAAAAAATTATAAATTTAACGGCATGACCGAGCACTTTAAAAAAATTAATAATCGAGAGACTCTTATGCTAATGAAAGGGGAGAGCTTTTCAATAATTCCCCTAACGACTCATATTAAATTTAAAAATATTTTGAATAATTTTAATGAAATAGATTTTTATAATAAATTAAAAAAAATTATCTTTCTTATTAAGGATAAAAAAATTATATATAATGAAATTATAGTGCTAGGAGTAAACCCACATGCTGGAGAAAATGGAACATTAGGTAATGAAGAAATCATAATGAAAAAAATTATTAATAAGGTTATTAAAAATTTCAATTTTAAAAATATTCAAGGTCCTTTATCTGCAGATAGTGCATTTCAATCAACTAATAAAAAACAACTTTTCATCTCCTACTATCACGATCAAGCTCTTATACCTTTTAAAATTCTCAATAAAAAATCTTTAAATCATACTATTGGACTATCATTTAATAGACTATCTCCTGCACATGGTACTGCTGAAGATATAATTTTTAAAAATTTATCTGACAATACTTCTTATTTACAATGCATGTTAAATTAAAAAAAAAATTTGGACAAAATTTTTTAGTAGATAAAAATATTTTAAAAAAAATATCAAATCTTATTCCATCAAATAATCAAGATATTTTAGAAATAGGGCCTGGTATTGGTCATTTAACAGACTTTTTAATTGATCGGAATATGAAAAAAATAACATTAATTGAAATTGATAAAGATTTTATTCCAGTTCTTGAGGAGAAATATAAAAAAATCAAATTTTTAGAATTAATAAATCAGGATATTTTATCTGTGGATTTATTAAAGTATAATAAGGAAACTACTATTGTTTCAAATCTTCCATACAATATATCCTCTCAAGTACTAGTTAAAATAAACAATTATTTTCATTTCAATATGATGATACTTATGTTTCAAAAAGAGTTTGCTGAAAGATTAACCTCAAATAAACTTAATAATTTAAATTGTCTCATTAATTGTTTTTATGAAATAAAAAAAGAATTTCATATCTCTAAGAACTCTTTTGTCCCCTCACCTAAAATTGAATCAAGTGTAGTCACTTTTAAAAAGAGGAATAATTCCTTAATTGATCATTGTGATATAAGGCTTTTTTCTCATTTTAAATCAATGATTTTTGTTAATAAGAGAAAAAAAATATCTACAATTCTTAAAAAACATAAATTTCAAATAGATAATTTAAAAAAAATCGAGATGAGAGCCGAAGAATATAGTTTAGATGATTTTATAAATTTATTTAAAAATCTAAAACCTGAACTTATCAATAAATTTAGTTAGATTAATAAGTCGGTCTCTTTTGTGTCTTTCAGTTTCAATAATGCTTAAAATATTTTTAACACTTTTTTCTAAATCATCGTTTACAACGATATAATCATATTCTAAAAAGTGAGAAATTTCACTCTGTGCTAATTTCATTCTATTTCCTACTTCTTCTTTTGTGTCACGACCACGCTTATCGAGTCTTCTAGCTAATTCTTTTTTAGATGGAGGTAAAATAAATATACCAACTACATCAAATTCATTTTGTTTTAATTGTTGGAATCCTTGCCAATCAATATCAAATAAAACATCTTTATTTTTTTTAGTGAGAGCTAGTACTTTATTTTTTGGTGTACCGTACAAATTCCCAAAAACATTCGCATACTCTAATAACTCATCTTTAGTAATCATTTCATTGAATGACTTTTCTTTTATAAAATCATAATCTTTTTTATCTTTCTCACCTTTTCTTATAGCTCTTGTAGTGCAAGAAATAGATAGGGCTATTTGCTTATCATTTTTTATTAACTGTCTAGATATAGATGTTTTTCCAGCTCCAGAAGGAGAAGAAAGTACTATTAAAAAATTCTTATGTTTGAGCATCTAATATAGAAATATAATAGGTGGAATAAATTTTTAAATAAACAATTATTAAATATAATTAAATCGTTCCTATTACTAGACTGGCATTAGTTCCACCAAAACCAAATGAATTTGAAATTGCATTTTTTATTTTAGCTTCTTTTGGGGTGTTAGGGACTAAATCAATAAAAGTTTCTCTTTCAGGTTCATCTAAATTTAATGTGGCTGGTAAAATAGAATTTTGAATGCTTTTTAATGTGAATACAGCTTCAACAGCACCAGCAGCTCCTAATAAATGACCAATGGCAGATTTATTAGAGTTCATGAATATATTTTTATGATTTTCAAACATTCTTTCTACAGCTGAAAGTTCAATTAAATCTCCAACTGGTGTGGAAGTTCCGTGAGCATTAATATATTGAATGTCTTCTAAGGATAATTCTGACTCTTTAACCGCCATTTCCATTGCTCTGAAACCACCATTTCCATCTTCTGATGGCTTAGTAATATGAAATGCGTCTCCTGATAGGCCATATCCTTTAATTTCGCCATAAATTTCAGCCCCTCGTTTTTTTGCATGTTCATATTCTTCTAAAACTAAAACGCCAGCACCTTCCCCCATAACAAAACCAGATCTTTTCTTATCCCAAGGTCTAGATCCAGATTCAGGATTATCGTTAAAGGTATCGCAAAGAGCTCTTGCGGCAGAAAAACCGGCCATACCAATTGGACAAACCGCTGCTTCAGAACCTCCGCAAATCATCAAATCTGCTTTATTATTTTTTATCAAAGTAAAAGAGTCTCCGATAGCATGAGTACCAGTAGCGCAAGCGGTGACGGGAGAACTATTTGGACCCTTAAGACCGTATTTAATAGATACTTGCCCTGATGTTAAATTAATTAGAGATGAAGGAATAAAAAAAGGCGATATTTTTCTAATTCCTTGTTCATTTAATATTAAGGAATTTTTATAAATTGAATCCAGACCTCCAATTCCAGAACCAATAATCACTCCGTATCTGTTCGCCTCTTCTTCATTTGGATTAAAGCCTGCATCAAGATACGCTTCATTAGCAGCAATTATTCCTAAAGTTATAAACCTATCGTTTCTTCTTTGATCTCTCTGAGAAATGATTTGTTCATCAATAAGACTGTCTTCGATTGTTCCTGCTATAGTGCAAGGATAACCATCAACATTAAATTTAGTAATTTTTTTAATGCCACTTTTATTTAATAGTAGTGATTCCCAATTACTTTTTACGCTATTGCCTAAAGGAGTTATAGCTCCAAGCCCAGTAACTACTACTCTTCTCAATATTAAAAGTATTTAGTTAGAGTTAGCAGATAAAAAAGAAACCGCATCTTTCATAGTAACAATTTTCTCTGCAGCATCATCAGGTATTTCACATCCGAATTCTTCTTCAAAAGCCATAACTAACTCTACTGTATCTAAACTATCAGCACCTAGATCATCGATAAATTTTGAATCACTTTGAATTTTTGACTCGTCAACACCTAAGTGTTCTACAACTATTTTTTTTACTCTTTCTTCAATATCACTCATTTTTAAATCCTTCTTAAATAAATTAAATTTACAAACTTACGTATCACATAATTATTATTATTCAAATATATAATTATATTAAAGCAAGGCCGCCATTTACATGGATAGTCTGGCCTGTAATATAGGATGCTTTATCTGAACATAAGAAATTCACAGTATTAGCAATATCTGATGGGTTTCCTAACTTTTTCATAGGTACTTTGTCTAAAATTAGGGATTTTTGGTCATCTGATAATTTATCCGTCATATTTGAGGCTATAAAACCAGGGGCTATGCAATTAACTGTAATATTTCTACTAGCGACCTCTAAGGATAAAGATTTACAAAAACCCGTTAAAGCCGACTTTGAGGCAGTATAATTTGTCTGACCGGGGTTACCTGTAAATGAAACTACTGAAGTAATAAATATTATTCTTCCAAATCTTCTTTTAATCATTCCTTTTAAAAAAAACTTAACTAATTTAAAAGTAGAATTTAAATTAACATCAATGACGTCGTCCCACTCTTCTTCTGACATCCTTAAAAATAAATTATCCCTATTAAGTCCTGCATTTAAAATTAAAAAATCAGGTTCAAAATTAATATTTTCTTTTAACTGATCTTGAGAAAAGTTTCTTAGATCTAGATTAATAAAGTTTATTTTTTGATCTAGATTCTTAATCTTATCTAGGTTTGTAGTCGAAGCATGAACATTAAGACATTCATTTTTAATAAAATTTTTACAAACAGCCTCACCTATACTACCAGTTCCACCTGTTATAAAAGCCGTATTATCTTTAAACATAATTATTTATATCCTCAAATGAACAAAAAGGATAAGTTTTTATCTCATCTTTTCTTGGTAAAAAATTTAATAGTGTTTTTTTTGGTCCAATTTCATAAAAATCATTCGTTCCATTAGAAATAAAATTATTGATGGTAGAACTCCATTCAACAGTCGAAAAAATCTGCTTAGCTAGTTGTTTTGAATAATCTTGAGTATTTAAATTTTTATAATTTATTAAATTATGATTAGATATTAAGTCGTAAGAAGAATCTTTAAATGTAAAATTTTTTGCGGAACTTAAAAAAGTATTAGAGCTATCTTTCATTAGTCTTGAATGAAAAGGTGCTGAAACGTTTAGAGGTATATACCTTCCAATCTTATTTTTTTCCTTAAAGTCATCTAGATTTTTTTTAGTACCACAGATCACGACTTGTTTGTCTGAATTGACATTTGCTAAAAAAACATTCTCATTAAATATCTCAGTATTAATTTTTTCTTTTGTTAAAATTGCAAACATTCCAAATTTATTAGGGTCCGACACATTGGCCATAGAATTACCTCTTAAAGATACAAGTTTTAACATACTTTCAAAATCAAGAGAGTTAGAAAAGTAAAGTGCCGAATACTCACCCAAAGAATGTCCTGCCAAACTTATATTATTTTCTAAAATGGTTTTACCAAATGATTTTTTGAATAAATCTATTAAAATAGAAGAGTAGATGAATATGAGAGGTTGACTAAATTGGGTGAGGTTAATTTTGCTAGGGTCTGATTGGATCTTAATTACATCATATCCTAAGATATCAGAACTAATCTCATAACGATGTTTTACCCATTCCATGCTCTGAATGAGTTCTATTCCCATACTTTCATGCTGAGATCCCTGGCCTGTGAAAATTATTGATATATTTTTATTTGACATAATCGCTATATATGTGTAGACAAATCTCCTGATGTCTAAATTATATGAAACTACTATTATAGTTAAACCAGACTTAGGTAACGATCAAGTAAAAGATCTACTTATTTCAATAAATAATTTTTTTGCTGAAAATAGTGTTTCTGTTGGTTATCAGGAGGACTGGGGTATTAAAAATCTAAAATTCACTATAAGAAAATATTCCAAAGGATCATTTAAGTTCTTTAGATTTGAATCAGGATCAGATTTTCCTAAAAAACTCGATATTTTTCTTAAATACAATACTGACTGTCTTAGATACCTAATTTCCAAAAGTTCTCAAAAAATTGATGAAATAACACCACAAATAAATAAGGCTAACTAAAAAATTATGATGAAAAAAAACAATGAATTTACTCAGGAAGACTTTATTAAGCTTGATTATAAAAATACCCATCTTTTAAAAAGATTTATTAATGAAAATGGAAAAATAATTCCTCAAAGAGTTCTTAATACTACAAGAGCAGGTCAGACTAAATTAGCTAAGGCAATTAAACAGGCAAGATTTCTATCTTTAATATAAAATGTTGAAAGTTGTAGTCTTAGAAAAAATAAAAAAAAATTGGGACATAGGCTCAATTGTATCTGTGAAGAATGGTTTTGCTAGAAATTACTTAATCCCAACTGGAAAAGCTAAAATCGCTACTAAAGATAATATTGAAGACATAATGAAGAAAAAAGCTTCTTTGGAAGAAAAAGATAAAGAATTTATAAAAAATCAGGAGATTATTTCTGTAAAAATTAATGGACTGACTTTCACAAAAGAAATTGCAGCTAAAGACAATGGTGAACTGTTTGGTTCAATTTCTATTGGAGATATTTCTTCTTTTCTTTCAGAGCAAGGTATTAGTGTTGAAAAAAAAATGATTAAACTTGGAGCGAAAATTAAAACTTCTGGTAACCATAAGGTGGATATTGATTTACATCCAGAAATAAGTTGTTCACTCAATATTGATATCTTATCCCCTAAATCATCACTATAATTAATTACTTTTCTATTTTAATCCCCTATATTTCTTTTTGTGGCTGATCCTTTTTTAAATCTTAGAGATAATCAAATTGAAATTATTGTTTTGTCTTATCTTATCAAGCACCCCAAATTTCTAGATGAGTACTACGATAAATTAAATGATGAAATATTTTATAACCCTGAGTATAAAAAAATCCTCAATGTATTAAATGAATTTTCAAAAAATTCAAAAAATATTACAGTTGAAACGCTTAAAAATTATCTACCAGAAATCACCCAAGAAACTGTTAAAGAGTTAGTTAAGGAAGTAGACACTATAGTTTATTCAAAAGATACGTTTCTAAACTATGTATTAGACTTAGAGGATCTTTACCTTAGAAGAGAAATTTTTAAAACAACTCAAAATAAAAATCAAGAGATTTCAAATTTTACTACAGACAAAAATGTCAAAGATATAATAATTGAATTAGAAAAAGAAATTTTTGAAATAACAAATTTTAAAAAAGATACTTTTGAAATTAAAGATTTTAAATCAGTTGGGACCTCATCCTTACAACTAATAGAAAAAGCCTTTCAAAAAAAAGGAAAGATTTCAGGAGTGTCAACTGGCTTTATCGATCTAGATGATAAATTGGGCGGAATGCAAAACTCTGATTTAATAATTCTAGCTGGAAGACCTTCTATGGGTAAAACAGCCTTAGCTACTAACATAGCATTTAATGCTGCTAAAATTTTTAAGAAAGAAGACTCTAAAAAATCAGGACTATTTTTTTCACTCGAGATGTCTGCTGAACAAATAGGTTTAAGAATTTTAGCCGAGGAATCAAAAGTTGAAAGTAGTAAACTTAGAAGAGGAGATTTAACTTCTGAAGATAGTTCAAAATTACAGAAGTCATTTCAGGAAATAAGCAATTTAGGTTTTTATTTTGATGATAGCCCAAACCTAACTGTAGGTGAGCTTAGATCAAAATTAAGAAGATATAAAAAAAATTATAATATTAGTTTTATAGTAATCGATTATCTTCAATTGATTAAACCTGAAAGAAATAGGGATAATAGAGTTAATGAATTATCAGAAATTACAAGAAGTTTAAAACAATTAGCTAAAGAATTTAATATACCCGTTCTTGCACTTTCACAATTATCACGACAAGTCGAAAGTCGAGATGATAAAAGACCACTTTTATCTGATTTAAGAGAGTCCGGAAGCATAGAGCAAGATGCTGATATTGTTATCTTTGTTTACCGTGAGTATTATTATTTACAAAATAGTGAACCTAAAAGAAAAGAAGGTGAAAATAATTCAACTTTTCAAGATAGAGTCGCGGAATGGCAAGAAAAATGTAACAATGTAATGAATGATGCTGAAATAATAATTTCTAAACACAGAAATGGTCCTACAGGAAGTATAGATTTACATTTTAATGGTGATTTGACTAAGTTTTCTAATAAAGCTAAAGATAGAGATAGAGATATAATTTGATAAAATATTATTATGCTTTTTTTTGAACTTATAGGTAATTTTTTTATAGAAGCAATTCGCTCAATAGGTAAAATTAGTTATTTTATATTTCTAACTTTTAAATATTTATTTTTTCCAAGATTTTATCTTAATTCTAACTTTAACTACTTAATTAAAATTTTATTAAGTTCTATTCCTATAGTTGCTCTAACGGCCATTTTTTCAGGAATGGTTTTAGCACTTCAATCATATACCGGATTTTCAAGATTTTCTGCAGAAACAGCAATTCCAAAAATAGTTGTTTTAACGCTAACAAGAGAATTAGGGCCTGTCTTAGCTGGTTTAATGGTCGCTGGAAGAGTTGGTGCTTCTATTGCTGCTGAAATAGCTACAATGAGGGTTACAGAGCAAATAGACGCCCTCAAAACTCTTAATACAAATTTTTATAACTATTTAGTAACACCGAGAGTAATTGCACTAGTAATCATAATGCCTCTTCTTGTAACATTTGCAGATATAATAGGAGTTTATGGAGGTTACTTAATTAGCACTCTAAGACTTGGATTTAATGAAACAATTTATATTTCAAATACCATTAGTTTTGTTAGTTTTGAAGATTATTTTTCTGGAATGGTTAAATCTATAGTTTTTGGTTTTATAATAGCGCTGATGAGTTGTTATCACGGACTCTATACCGGCAAAGGCTCATTTGGAGTGGGGTCGGCAACTACTAATGCTGTTGTTTCATCTTCAGTACTTATACTAGTTTTTAATTATATATTAACTGAGGTATTTTTTTAAATTATGGAAATAAATATTAAAAATATTCATAAAAATTTTCAAGGAAAAGAAGTTCTTAAAGGAGTAACACTTAAAATACCTGATAAGAAATCTACTATTATTTTAGGTAAATCTGGTTGCGGTAAATCAGTTTTATTAAAAATAATATATAAATTAATTTTTCAAGATTCGGGAATAGTAAAATATGATTCTAAAGAAAATGTCGATATCAATAAATTTGCAATGCTGTTTCAGTATGGTGCTCTTTTTGATAGCTTAAAAATTTGGGAAAATATTGCATTCCAAGCTATTAATGAACAAAATGTCAGCATTAATAATTTAAAAGAAAAAGTATTAGAAAACATGGAAAGTTTGGGTTTAACGAGTGATAATTTTTATAGATACCCGTCAGAATTATCAGGGGGAATGAAAAAAAGAGTCGCACTAGGAAGAGCCTTATTTAAAAAACCTCAAGTGATTTTTTTAGACGAACCCACAACAGGCTTAGACCCTATTAATAGTAATTTAATAAACGAATTAATTGTAAAAACAATAAAAGAAAAAGAAATTACAGCCATTACTATTACCCATGACATTAAAAGCGCTATTAAAACGGGAGATCTTTTTTATTATTTAGAGGATGGAATAACAGAAACCTCTGACACTTGTAATAATTTATTTAAAACAACAAACAATAAATTAAATTATTTTTTAAAGGGAGAAAAATAAAATATTATGGAAATTTTATCTAACTTCACAACTTATGAAATTATTTATTTTATAATACTAATTATTATTACACTTTTTTTTGGAGTTAAGGGAATACTTAAGTCATTAGGATTTACTTTAAAGATAATAGGGTCAATCACCCTACCCTTTATGACCTATAAAACTGTTTTAGTATCTTTAAGTAATTATTTTTCAAATAATGATTTCTTAAATTCTTTAATAGCACAATACCCTCTTATTAGCGAAATTATAGTTTTTGTAATTATATTCTTGTTATCATATTTTATTTTTGGCATTTTTGAAAAACTACTAAGAATTAATTTTGTTAAAAATTCTACTATTAATATTATAGATTTTATTCTTGGTTGTATGTACGGTTTATTTATTTTTAGTATTTTATTTTATGTTATATTTAATTTAACTTTAAAAAGTTATTTAAATGAAGGTAATATGAATAAAATAATGATTTATAATATTGATCTTTACGATAGTCTGAGATTACATGAGGTTGATTCGAAACAAGAGTCAGAAACAATTCAATTCGAAGAACAGAATGAAATATATTAAAAAAATTTAATGATGAAAAAAAGCTCTTTTTTAAATAAATTTAAAACTAAGCATCCCCACAAATCAATACTAAAAGAAGAATGTGCTGTTTTCGGTATTAGTGACAGTAAAGATGCGGCAGCCTTAACAGCATTAGGTCTTCATGCACTACAACATAGAGGTCAAGAAGGTTGTGGTATAGTCTCATTTGATGGTCAGAATTTTCATTCTGAAAAAAGATTAGGTTTAGTTGGTGATAATTTTACAAAAGAAAAAACTTTAGAAAGATTACCAGGTGTCTTTGCGATTGGACATAATAGATATTCAACATCAGGCGGTGATACAATGAGAAATGTTCAGCCTTTTTTTGCAGATTTGCATGGTGGCGGCATAAGTATTGCTCATAATGGAAACTTAACGAATGCCATAATGCTTCGTGAAAGATTAGTTAAAGAAGGAGCTATCTTTCATACAACGTCAGACACAGAAACAATTGTCCATCTCATCGCTCAATCAAAACAATATTTAATCAAAGATAAATTAGTAGATGCCTTAAGACAAATTGAAGGTGGATATGCACTAACAATATTATCAAAAGATATTTTAATTGGAGTAAGAGATCCATTTGGAATAAGGCCTCTTGTAATTGGTAAATTAAATAATTCATATATTTTAACATCTGAAACATGCGCTCTAGATATAATTGGGGCTCAATATATTAGAGATGTTGAGAATGGAGAAATAGTCTTAATTCAAGATGGTGAATTAACAAGTATCAAACCTTTACCAATTAAAAAATTAAGACCATGTGTTTTTGAATATATTTATTTTTCAAGACCTGACAGTCTTCTTAATGGAATATGCGCTTACGATCATAGAAAAAATCTTGGTTTTCAATTGGCAGATGAATGTGATATTAAGCCAGACGTAATAGTACCAGTACCAGATTCTGGAGTACCTGCCGCTATAGGATTTAGTCAAAAAACTGGAGTCAATTTTGAATTAGGATTAATTAGAAATCATTATGTTGGAAGAACTTTTATAGAACCTTCCCAACATATAAGAAGTCTTGGTGTTAAATTAAAATTAAATGCCAACAAAACATCAATTAAAAATAAAATAATTATTTTGATTGACGATTCACTTGTAAGGGGAACTACATGTCATAAAATTGTTAAAATGCTTTATGATGCTGGAGTAAAAGAAGTGCATGTTAGAATATCTTGTCCGGAAATTAGATATCCTGATTTCTACGGGGTTGACACGCCTACAAAACAAGAACTCCTAGCCGCTAATAAATCAAATAAAGAAATGTGTGAACATATTGGAGCTAAATCACTTAAATTTTTATCACTAAAAGGAATGTATAAAGCACTTGGAAAAGGAGAAAGAAATGACCTTTCGCCTCAATTTACAGATCACTACTTTACGGGGGATTACCCAATTCCACCAAGTGATCACTTAAGAGACGATAAAATTACTCAACTATCTTTTCTCAGTCAAGCATCAGTAAATTAGATGACTAATAAAAATATTTTAGTAATTGTAGTTGAAGGTCAGCTAGTTTTAGAAATTGATAAAAAATCAAACTACATAGTGATTAGCAATAAAGAACCAGAAGATGATCAAGACCTAGTTAATAAGTGGTTACAAATTAATTATGAAAACCCTGAAGAAATTTTAAAAGCATTAGAATTAATAAAAATTGATTTTGGAAAAATAGATGAGATTAATATTATTTATAACAATCAGAAATTAAATATGATTTCTTATCAATTTGATTATGAATTTTTAAGGAAATTATATTTTAACCAAACAGCAAATTTAATATATTTTTTAAGTGTTCTAATACCTTTTTTCAACAAGAAGATTAATATTAAAATGCTATCAAGCAATTTTAGTCATTATCAAATTCATAATAAAAATTGGGTTATTTCAATAAATAATTTTTTAAATGCATTACAAAAAGACCTGGAACCCACTATTAAAATTAAACTAAATTAATTAAATAGGACGTTAAATGCCTGTCCCTTTAGCTTAAATTCAGAAATTAGCATTTTTCTTATGAAAGTTCTAACGTTAGGCTTAATAGAATCATTTTTAAAATTAGTAAAAATTTTAAAATAATTTTTATTATTAACCGAAAAAGCAGTTATATAAAATATCTTAAAAGCTTTAGAGTGTAACGTTATTCTAGATAACTCAATATTCATTTTTATAGCAATCTTATTTAAGTAAGAGGTTTTAAATTGGAAAGGGTGTACTATTCTATTATAGATAAGTTCTAATATTTTTCCCTGTGATGTATTCAGAGCAGAAATAAAATAAATATTTAAACTACTGAAAAAATTATGGTTATTAGATAAATGTTTTAAAAATCTATCCTGAAATGCCTTCCGATCATCAACTAAATCTATTTTATTTACTAATAACATAAAATCTTTATTTTTCTTCTGAAGTTCACCTATGAGAGTTAAATCAAGTCTTGACTCACTGGTTGCTTCAAGCATTAATATGATTAAATCTGAATTGTATAAGGATTGTTCGCTCTGCTTTATTGAAAGACTTTCCACGACGCCTCTCTTTCTATTTGATTTAGCCCTTATAAAACCAGCTGTATCAATAATATCCAAATTTAAGTTTTTATAGGATATTGCCCACTCTACAGCATCTCTAGTTGTATGTAATGAATTATGAGTGAGGGCTAATTCTTTATTAACTAAGATATTGAATAGTGTGGATTTACCAGTATTTTCTTTTCCAAAAATAGATACACTTTTATTGATTGCCTCATCTTCTTTAAGTATGTTTTTTTTATCATAAATTATATTTTTACGGATTTCAGTAAAACCATCTTCATTAAATCTATAAATAGAATTATAAATATTAGTTACAACATCTTCTTCTTTTTTAATTTTACTATTTAAGTATAGCATTAACGGAAAGTTTAAAGCATGAATTTTTTTAGAGACTTGTAAATCTATATCTTTAAATTCGTCTTTAACCACATATATAAATTCTATATTACTTAAATCTAAATGTTTAATTCTATTAAATATTAAATTAAAATTTTTTAAATCATCATAACCTGGGGTATCATAAATATTAAATGATGACTCTTTTGTTAAAATTTTTTGTTTGATAATATCGACTGTTGTATGAGGCTGATCTATTGAAATAGTTTTTCTATCTTTGGTAAATAGATTAAAAAAATAAGATTTACCGACATTGGTCCTTCCTATTATTAAATAATTATTCACTTAATATATATATATTATCTTTATTTTTAAGAAAGTAATTACCATTAGAATAACCAATAGAATCAATATTATTATTTTTAAATTTAATAGTTTTAAACGTATCAAGATTATAAGGATTAAAATCTATAAAATTTAAATTATTTTGCCCAATTAAAAGTAATTTTGAATTAATTAATGAAATTAATGTGGGATTAAAAACATTATGTTTATTTTTTGATATTAATTTACCATTAATTGTTTCATATACATGTATGTTAGTATCAGTAATTAAAATTAGTCCATTAGGACTAGAGATAAAATCAATAATAATTTCATTTAAATCTAGATCCCAAATAATTTCATCATTATTAATATCAAAATTAAAAATTTTACCTTTTTCACTTACAAATATAACTCCATTTTCAACTATAAAAGGAGTATTAACTAATCCTTCGACATCTCCAATTGATGAGAGAATATTTAAACTATCTAGAACATACTTATTTATAAATTTATAATTATTAAGATCAATAATAGCAAAAGTTTTTGTATTAATATTATAAAATAATGAATTATTGTAATTAAGTATGTCATAATTTTTATTATTAAATCCGTAATTTACATCAATGATATCTGATGAATTAAATGTATTTTGAATTGTATCAAAAGTAAGAAGAGTGCCTTTAAGATCTATAAATAGAAATTTTCCTTCATGAGAACTAATAAAGTTAATTTTTTTATTAGCTGAAGCAAGTGGTTCGAAAGACCAATTTTGACTAATTTTAAAAATTTCACCATAATCAGAAATAACAAATAATTTATTATTTTCTAAAACTATTTTAAATTGATTATTATTCTTTCTAAAATTTTTTGGTAAAACTGATTTTGAATAAATTTTATTATTACTGAATGATTTTAAAGAATAGTTTTTAGCAATATAGATTAAGCTATTATCAAAATCTACTATATTTGAGATACTTTCGTTTTTAAAAATTTTTTTTATTTTACTGAAATTAACTGTCTTGAAATTTAATTTAGGTGATTGAAATATATCAAAGTTTTTAAATAATAATTCTGGTAATAATTCTAATTTATTAACAGAAAACTCTACTTCATAATTATTTAAATATATAATTTTTTTTGTTGGGGTGTAATCATCATCAACAGTTCCAAAATAATTATTTCCACAACCAGATAAAATTAGAGAAAATATGATTACCCTAAATATCATTAAGGAAAAAACTAACGGCATTAGAAAAAAAATTATTTTTGTTATAATTACTAAACTCTTCTATATTAATATTTTCTAATTCATTATTTAAATAATATATTAATGATGTCTCTTTAAATGAATTACTTAACGATAAAGATTCGAGCATTAAGGGATCTTTTTTTAAAATTGCATTTTTTAATAAAATTAAATCTTGTTCAAATTTATTATAATCTTCAAGGTTATCAGTAGACGTAAGTTTTAAATCAGCAAAAAATTTAATATCTGGGTTTTCATTGTTTGATAGAAAATCTAAATTAGAATTAATTTTATCCTGGTCTAAATTGTTATAAGTATTTGCTAAATATAAATCAAAATAAGATTTAGTTTTATTGGTATCTGAGTAATTAATATATGCATAAAATAAGCCGACTCCCAATAGAACTAAAACCAATAAGGCCAAGTATTTAATATTTATGTTTTTTAATATTTCCATTTAATTGAGCAACCCATACTAGGAAACTGTTCATAATTTGTATACTTTTTTTCTCTTATCTCATTCATAGCATAAAATAGCTCTCTTTTACCTATTTTCTCATCTTTACCAAATGAATCTAATCTCCCCCTGTATTGAAGAGATTTTTCTCTATTAAAGCCGAAAAAATCTGGTGTGCATAAAGCATTAAAATATTTTGCTATTGATTGGTCGGAATCTATTAAATAAGGGAAAGTGAAGTTATTTTTACTAGCCTGATCTCGTAAATTTATATGAGAATCTTCGCTATATAAATCTTGATCATTTGACATGATAGCCAACGAATTAATACCAATGGAAAGGAGCATATCTGTCTCATACTTTATTTTCTTTTCAATCGACTTAACATAAGGGCAGTGATTACATAGAAACATAACAACTAAGCCATTTTCACCAAAAGAATCATAAAAACATACTTCATTGTCATTTAAATCTTTCAGTATAAAATTTTTAGGAATCCAATTAAATTTACAACTTGCAGAATTTATAGGCATTATTATCATGTATAACATTGAAAATGTTAAAGTTAAATAATAATTCAACATCAAGTGAATTTATTCCTAAGCGTTTTTTTCAATTAGTTTTAAGTTTTTACTCTATCGGGATTTCTAAAAATTTATGGAAGAACTATTCCATTAAAATTGGAAACGGTAATAAAAATAAATATGCCAATGTAATATTTTATAAGAAAAGTTTTTGGTACCCTATAATTAAAATTAAATATTCTAAGATCAATAATCAAGACTACATAGAAATTGATAATAATCATCAAAAGATAAATTTTTCAGATATAAATCTGATTAATTATTGGTTTAAAAACTATTTTTTTGATAAAGCTAAAATATAAATTTCCTTAGAAATTTTTTCTGAAGCTTTGGGCTTTACATAAATCGCTTTATTAAATTTTTTTTTAATTGTATTGAAAAGCAAAGGTGTGTCTTCACCTTGAAAGTTTTTAATTAAGAAATTTCCATTAGTTTTTAAATGCTCATCTACGAAGGCAAAACAAATCTCACAAAGTTGATAGCTTTTATTTTGATCTACCGATTGAATTCCTGAAGTATTTGGAGCAATGTCTGAAATTACATTATCAAAATTTAATTTTTTATCCTTTATATATCTTGAAATTTCTTCAAAATTATTTAGATCCTGTTTTAAAAAATCTGTATTTCTATTTTTAGGAATTTTTAAGTCCAGTAAATCAATACCTAGTATTTTTGAGTTAGGGTATTTTTTTGTGATAAATTGTATCCAGCCCCCTGGTGAACATCCTATATCTAATATAGACTGACCATTCTTTAATATTCGATGTTTTTGGTCTATTTCTTCTAATTTATAAAAAGCCCTAGAAATATAATTATTTTTCTTTGCCTCATTATAATAATGCTCTTTTTGCCTATTTTTATACCATTCTTTCATTTTAACCATTGATCTGATATGTATCTGTATACATATAAACAAGTAAATACACGCATCAAGTTATGACACCATACAACAACATAATAAAACAAGTATTAATTATTATAGGATTAGTATTCTTAAGTTTTAACATCCTTTACAGTGAAAATCTTTTTAAGGTTAAATCCTTAATTTCATTATCAACAGAAATAAATAAAACTGTCAGTATCAGTTCTACAAGTGAGGCCTATAGAAAAATCGAAGTAAAAAGTGAAGTTACTTCTAAGATTGAAAAAGTTATAAAAAAGAAAGGAACATTTGTTGATAAAGGACAAATAGTTATTAAACTCGAAGAGTTTGACTCTTATAAAAAATTATTTGAGAATGATTTGATTTCAAAAAATGAATTTAATAAAATTGCACTTACGGCTCCTTTTAATGGCATAATTCTTGATGGTCATAAAATTGAAGGAGAGCTTGTAACTCCAGGATCGTCTGTTTATGAAATAATTGATTTGTCTAAAATTAAAATAGTCGGCTATCTAAATGAAAATGAGATTAAAGGAATAACTATTAAAAATAAAGTTGAAGTGAACATTTTAAATAAAATCATTGAAGGAACTATTGATTATATTTCTCCTATAGCAGACTATAATACTAAGACATTTGAGATTAGCGTCATTTTTGATAATTTAGATTTATCAATAAGAGATGGATTGTCTGCAGAACTAAAAATCTATAAAGAAAAAATTAAAGTACATAAAATTTCTCCATCCGTTTTATCTTTAGGGGACGATGGTGATATCGGTATTAAAGTTTTAAATCAAGACAATGAAGTCGTATTTAAGGAGATAGTAATTATCGAAGATACTTCTGATTATATGTTGATTAGCGGATTAGAAGATAAGGAAAATATTATTACTATTGGTCAACAATATGTTTCTTCAGGCGATAAAGTAGAAACAGAATAAAATGAACTTAGTTCATATAGCCAATACTTATTATAGAACTACTATTTCCATCCTAGTATTTATTTTAATTTCAGGATCTTTAGTCTTTAATAACATTCCGAAGGAATCTAATCCTGATGTGAGCCTTCCCTATATCTATGTGTCCATGAATCTTACAGGAATTGCGCCCGAAGATTCAGAGAAATTATTAATTAAACCCATCGAAGAAGAAGTTAAAAATATTGAAGGAAAAAAAGAGATTAAAAGTACATCTTACCAAAATGGTGGGAATGTATTATTAGAATTTGAATCGGGATTTGATTCCGATCAGGCTTTGCTTGATACTAGAGAAAAAGTTGATCGAGTAAAATCAGACCTTCCATCAGATTCAGACGAGCCAGTAGTTAGTGAAGTAAACTTAAGTCTTTTTCCAATCTTAGTCGTTTCAGTAAGTGGTGAGGTTTCTGATTTTCTTCTTAAAAAAGTATCTAATGATCTTAAAGATAAAATAGGATCACTTCCTAATGTACTTGAAGTTAAAATTGGAGGTGAAAGAGAAGAGCAACTTGAGATCATCATCGATCAAAATAAAATTGAAAGCTATGGATTAAACCTTGATAATATTTTATCTTTCGTTAAGAGCAATAATCAAATTGTATCTGCGGGTAGTATAGATACGGGAGATGGAAGATTTGTTATAAAAATTCCTGGCCTCTATGAAAACCTAAATGATATATTCAATACGCCAATTAAAATTAATGATAAAAAAGCAATTAAGTTTAAAGATATAGCTAAGTTAAAAAGAAAATTTAAAGATTCTGAAAATTTTGCAAGACTTAATGGGCAATCTTCATTTACATTAGAAATATCTAAAAGAATTGGTGCTAATATTGTCGATACTGTTAATCAGGTCAAAACAATAGTTGAGGAAGAGAAATTAAAACTACCATCAAAAATTAATATCAACTATTCAGGAGATGACTCTGTAGGCATTAAGAATATGTTGGGAGATCTTCAAAATAACGTCATCTTTTCAATAATTCTAGTAATGAGTGTTGTTGTTCTTTTTCTCGGTATTAGGTCTAGTCTTTTGGTTGGTCTAGCTATACCAAGTTCTTTTTTATTAGCTATCTTAATTCTTAACGCCCTGGACTATACAGTTAATATGGTTGTTCTTTTTGGTTTAATTTTATCGGTTGGACTTCTGGTTGATGGTGCTGTTGTTGTTGTGGAGTACGCACAAAGAAAAATTCAAGAAGGAACTAAAATTTCAGAAGCTTACCTAAAAGCATCTTCGAGAATGTCACTTCCAATTATTGCCTCCACCCTAACAACTATTGCTGTTTTTGTTCCTTTGTTATTTTGGCCTGGGACTGTAGGAGGCTTCATGAAATACATTCCCATAACTTTAGTTGCAGTACTGTCTTCATCTCTTCTTATGGCATTAGTAATACTACCGACCGTAGGGTCTCAATCTCTAAAGATTAGAGGTTTATTTTTATATATCATCATACCTATTGCTACCATAGGAATATTCAGCTCAATTTCTTTTAATTTATTAAATATTTTAGGATTAAGTTTTATTATACAGACTATTGTTAAATTATTTCTAGTTCTAAGCATTAGTTTTCTTGTTTACAAGATATATAAAAGTAATTTTTTTCAGCTCTTTAATAATAAAAAGAAGGAAATAAAAACGCAAAAAAGTAATGATGAAGATGATCTAATTGATTTATCAAAAGTGAAAGGTTTAACAAAAATTTATATTAAAATTTTATCTTTTCTTACGAATCACCCCTTAAAAATAATTTCTTTTTCATTAATTCTTTTAGTTAGTATATATGTCACCTACTCTAAGTATGGTAATGGAGTAAACTTTTTTCCCTCTGTGGATGCAGAAAATACAAAAGTAGTAATCTATGCAAGAGGAAATCTTTCCATTAAAGAAAAAGATGATTTAGTCAAAAAAGTTGAAGATAAAATTTTAAATATTCAAAAAAATAATAATGAGTTTAGATCTATATACACAACATCTGGAAATGTTTCTAATAGACAAGAAAGTTCTGATGATGTCATTGGTTTTATTGATATTGAATTTACTGATTGGGATTTGAGGAGAAAGGCAGATTTAATTATTGATGAAATCAGGCGATCTACAGAAGATATTGCTGGTATTAAAGTTGAAACAAGAACACAAAGAGCGGGCCCTCCAGGCGGTAAGCCGATTGAAATTAATCTAGCTTCTGACAATGCAATCTTAATCCCAGCTGAAATGGAAAAAATCAAAAACTATTTATCTAAATTAGAAAATATAAGAGACTTAGAAGATTCCAGCCCATCCCCTAGTATTGAATATCAACTCTATGTCGATAGAGAAGAAGCAGCTAAATATGGTGCTAATATCTCTATTATTGGAAATACCATCAAGCTTTTAACAAGTGGTTTAAAATTAAGTGAATATCGACCTGATGATAGCGATGAGTCAATTCCTATCTTTCTTAGATTGCCTGAAAATCAAAGAACAATCGATCAGTTAAACGATATTAAAATACCAACTTCAAGTGGTTATGTTCCAATATCTAATTTTACAACAATTAAAGCCTCACAAAAGACAAGTAACCTTGTGAGAATTAACTCAAAAAGAACAGAAACCGTAAAAGCTGATATTTCAAATTTTTATCAAACTGATGCCTATGTGAGACTAGTAAAGCATTGGCTCGGCATTGAAAAATTTGATATCCCTAACAAATTTAATTTAGAAATACCTGAATTTGGATCTGCAAATATAAACCCTGAAGTCATAGTTGAATTTAAAGGCGAGGATGAAAGTCAAAAAGAATCTCAAGCTTTTCTTCAAAAGGCATTTGCAATAGCTATGTTCATCATGGCATTAATATTATTAACTCAGTTCAACAGTTTCTATAGTGTTTTATTAATTCTATTCGCTGTAATTATGTCAACAGTAGGTGTGGTATTCGGACTAATGATTACAGGTAGGCCATTTGGAATAGTGATGAGTGGAATCGGAGTAATTTCGTTGGCAGGAATTGTTGTTAATAATAATATTGTTCTTATAGATACTTTTGATCGATTAAAAGACAAAGCATCTACCGTCAAAGAAGCTATTTTAATGACGGGAGCTCAGAGACTTAGACCAGTACTACTAACAACAGCAACAACAGTTTTAGGTCTTCTCCCTATGGTTCTTAAGTTAAATATAAATTTTTTAGAAATGGATTATTCTTATAATTCCCCGAGCACTCAATGGTGGGTTGATTTATCTAGTGCTATAGTATTTGGTCTACTCTTTTCAACTTTTTTAACTCTTCTAGTGACACCTTGTGCTCTCATGGCAGGTTCTAATTTATTTAGAAGATTTTCTAAGAGTAAGTAGATATTTCAACATACTAACCAGGCTAAATAAAAAATAACAAACTGATATAGCTAATATTGTTTGCCAAAAAAAACTAATAAGAAATATAATAAGCAGTGCGATGAAAATTACAAAATAACTACTATTCGAATTTGAAAACTTTAGAGATTTTAAAGATAATGTAGGAACTCTACTGATCATCATGATTCCACTATAACAAAGCAAAAAAATTGAAATAATCGTATAATATTCTAGAAATAATTCAGGAAATATAAAGTTAAAAAAAAATGGGATCAGCAATAAACCGGCAGCTGCTGGAGAAGGTATTCCATGAAATGTTGTTGAAGGGGAACTTAGGTTTTCAATATTGAACCTAGCTAGTCTTAATGCTGCACATATAATATAGAAGAGACAAAATACCCAACCCACTCTTTCAAATTCTTGAATTGACCATAAGTAAAGTAATACAGCTGGAGAAACACCGAAACTAATAAAGTCTGAAAGAGAATCTAGCTCAGCACCAAATTGAGAAGATTTTTTTAGTTTTCTTGCCAGCCAACCGTCAAAAAAATCAAAGAAGGCTGCTAATAAAATCATCAGAACTGCAAAATTCCAATTTTCCTGAAATGCAAATTTAAGAGCGCTGATTCCACAAGATAGAGATACTAGGGTAATGAAATTAGGAGCAAATTTTATAAATGGGACGTCTTTCATTTTAAACTATTAAGATTATATCTTTTTATATTTTCTATTATGGTCAAGCTTCTTAGAGTCGTAAGCCATAATAGTCTCACCCCCGACACACCTTTGACCTATAGAGACTGCAGTTACATAATTTTCAGGAAATGAAATATCAACTCTACTGCCAAATTTAATAATGCCATATTGTTCACCTTGCTCAACATTTTCATTCTCTTTAACATAGCACATAATCCTTCTTGCAATTAAACCAGCAATTTGAGTTACATAAATCGAGCCTTTAGAGTTTTTAAGAGTTATTGTTAATCTCTCATTTTCTTCACTAGATTTATCAAGAGTTGCATTTAAGAACTTTCCTTCAAAATATTCAATTTTTTCAACTTTTCCATTAGTTGGTAATCTTTGGATATGAACATCGAATACACTTAAAAAAGTTGAAATTTTTGTATAATTTTTTTTTCCAATTTTGATTTCTGAAATATTAGTAATAATTCCATCTGCTGCACTTACCAAAATATCGTCACCTAAAGGAACAGTTCTGATCGGATCTCTGAAAAAATACAAAATAAAAAGAAGAATAATTAAAAAAATTACAAAGAAAGGAACGTAAATAAAATAAAAAAATACTATTAGTAAAAGGGCAATTATTGCTGAGATCGAAATCTCTTTATGAAATCTAAAATACATTATTTTTAAGAGTTACTTGCTGATGATTAATAACTGATATATATATCCTAATCAATAATAATGTCCAAAATTAAAGTAAAAAATCCAGTTGTAGAGCTTGATGGAGATGAAATGACCAGAATAATCTGGGATTTCATAAAAAATAAGCTTATTTTACCTTATCTTGATATTGATCTTAAGTATTATGATCTGTCTATACAAAAAAGAAATGAAACAAACGATCAAATAACAATCGATTCCGCTCATGCTATTAAAAAATATGGTGTTGGTGTTAAGTGCGCAACAATCACAGCAGATAATCATAGAATGACAGAGTTTAAACTTAAAGAAATGTGGAGATCTCCCAATGGTACTATAAGAAATATTCTTGATGGTACTGTTTTTCGACAGCCTATTATTTGTAAAAATATTCCAAGAATAGTTAGAACTTGGGACCATCCTATAGTTGTCGGAAGACACGCATTTGGCGATCAATATAGAGCAACTGAAATGGTTATTGATAGACCAGGAAAACTAACATTAAACTTTGAATCCAATGATGGCGACAAAAGACAAGAACTCGTTTTTGACTTCCCTTCACCCGGTGTAGCTCTTTCAATGTATAATCTCAATGAGTCAATAGCAGGTTTTGCCAGAGCTTGTTTTAATTATGGCTTAAAATTAGGCTGGCCTGTTTATCTATCGACTAAAGATACAATTCTTAAAAAATATGATGGAAATTTTAAAGATATTTTTCAAGAAATATTTGATAATGAGTTTAAAGATAAATTCGCAAAGCAAAATATAATTTATGAACATAGACTAATAGATGATTTAGTTGCCTCTGCTCTGAAGTGGTCTGGTAAATTTATATGGGCATGTAAAAATTATGATGGGGATGTTCAATCCGATGCGGTTGCTCAAGGATTTGGCTCATTAGGTATGATGTCAAGTATTCTAATGACACCAGATGGTCAAACCGTTGAATCTGAAGCTGCTCATGGAACAGTAACAAGACATTTTCGACAGCATCAAAGAGGTGAAAAAACATCCACAAATCCAATAGCTTCTATTTATGCTTGGACTCAAGGGCTTTCTTTTAGAGGTGAAAAGGATTCAAATTCAGAATTAAAAGATTTTGCTCAAAAACTAGAACAAACTTGCATAGAAACTGTTGAATCTGGGCAAATGACAAAAGATCTCTCTATTCTCATTGGCAAAGATTCGAAATTTCTTAATACGGAAGATTTTTTAAGTTGCATTGATAGCAATCTTCAAAAAAAACTTAATTAAATATTCTCTACAATACTTTTAAAAGCTAGTTCAATTCCATTAATATTAGAACCTCCAGCTTGAGCAAAATCTTGCCTACCACCACCACCCTTACTTCCTAAAGGCTCAAAAGCATTTTTAATTAAAGCTCTGCAATCATAGGTTTCGAGAAGTGAAGGAGTAATACCAACTACTAAACTTACTTTATCTTCATTAATACAAGCACAAATAAAAATAGCTTTATCAAATTCATTTTTAAAATCATCATATAATGACCTCAAGTCCTTAGATTGAAGATCATAAACAATTTGTTTTTTAATTCTCAAATTATTAATTTCATCTATTTCTATTTTATTTTTATCTGAACTAGTCAAAATAAATTTTTTTCTAAGTTGCTGTAACTTATTTTCTAAACTTTTCACTAAAATATTTTTATCTAAGGTTTCTTCTTTTTTATAGGCATGCCCAAGTTTATTCATTTCTAAAATTAAAGAATTAATTTTTAGGTCGAGTTGCAAATCTGTCTCTTTCGCATTTTTTTCTAAAGATAAAATATGCTCATCAACTTTATCGTAAGTGATAGCCTCAATTCTTCTTACGCCCGAAGCAATTGATTCTTCTTTTATAATGTGAAATTTTTGTATTTCATTTGTATTGGAGACATGTATACCTCCACAAAGTTCCATTGAATATGCAGCTTCATTTTTTTTACCCATGGAGACAACACGCACTTCATCACCATACTTTTCTCCAAATAAAGCCATTGCTCCATCCTTTACTGCGTCATCTTGAGTTTTAACTTCTGTTATAACATTAGATGACTGTGATATAATTTGATTAACTTCATTCGTAATTTTTAAAATACTTTCTCTATCTATTGATTTGTTATGACTGAAATCAAATCTTAATTTATCTTCATTTATTAGAGAGCCTTTTTGAGCTACGTGCTTACCTAAATTATTTCTTAATGATGCATGGAGTAAGTGTGTAGCTGAATGATTTTTTTTAATGAGCTCCCTTTTAGAACTATCAACAATCATTTCAATATTATCCCCAAAACTTATTTTCCCCTTTAAAACACGCCCAAAATGTAAATAAAGACCAAGTGGTGTCTTCTGTGTATCACTTACTTTAAATGTAGCTGAATCCGTTTTAAAATGCCCCTTATCGCCAATCTGACCACCAGTTTCAGCATAAAAAGGTGTATTTTCAGTTATGAGAATTAATTGCTCGTCTGAATTTGAACATTCTAAAATTTCCTTAGAGTCCTTAATTATTCTTAATATATTTGATTTTGAATTAGTTTTTTCATAGCCTTCAAATAAAGTTTGCTTAATATTCTTTGATAATTCGTACCATATTTTATCAGTCCCTTGATCTCCACTTCCCTTCCAAGATGCTTTAGCTTCGATTTTTTGAGCATTCATAGACAGATCAAATTCTTTAACATTAACTGATATATTTTTAGTTTTTAAAAAATCTTGAGTTAGATCCAAGGGGAAACCGAATGTGTCATAAAGCTTAAAAGCAACATCTCCATTTAATGTATTGTCCTTAATAGTTTCAATTTCTTCATTTAAAATTTTTAGACCCTTAGTTAAAGTTTCTCTAAATTTACTTTCTTCATTTTGCAAAGTTTCAATTATTAAATTTTCTGCAGACTTAAGTTCCGGATAAAAGGACGACATTAGGTTTTTTAATTCAGGAAATAATTGAAAAAAAATAGGTTCCTTAGAACCTAAAGTATAAGCGTGCCTAACTCCTCTTCTAAGAATTCTCCTTAAGACATAACCTCTACCCTCATTTGAAGGCAGCACTCCATCAGCAATTAAAAACGAAGATGCTCTTAGGTGGTCAGCAATTATTCTAAAACTTGATTGATTTTTGATAGTAATTGGTGCTTTAATAATTTCACTTGTCAATTCCATAACATTAGTAAATAAATCAGTTGAGTAATTATCATTACTTTCATTAAGAAGAGCTGTAATTCTTTCTAGGCCCATACCTGTGTCTACACAGGGTTTTGGTAAATTTGTTCTTGTTTCTTTATTAATTTGTTCGAATTGCATAAACACAAGATTCCAAATTTCAATAAATCTATCACCATCCTCATTTGGGGATCCGGGAGGTCCACCTTGATACTTATCCCCATGATCATAAAATATTTCAGAACATGGTCCGCATGGACCAACATCGCCCATTGACCAAAAATTATCTGAAGTGGCAATTCTAATGATTCTATTATCTCCCAGTCCTGCTATTTTTTTCCAGAAGCCGTATGACTCTTCGTCATTATGATAAATAGTAACAAGAAGTTTATCTTTATTTATTCCATATTCTTTAGTAATTAAATCCCAGGCATAATAAATTGCTTGCTCTTTAAAATAATCTCCAAAAGAAAAGTTACCCAACATCTCAAAAAAAGTATGATGCCTTGTGGTAAAACCTACATTCTCCAAATCATTATGCTTACCTCCTGCCCTGACACATTTTTGTGATGTTGTTGCTTTATTGAATTTATTTGCTTCTAACCCTGTAAAAATATTTTTAAACTGGACCATGCCTGAGTTAGTAAACATTAAGGTGGGGTCGTTATCTGGAACTAAAGGACTTGATCTTACATGCTCATGATTATTTTTTTTAAAATAATCAATAAATGTATTTCTAACATCAGCTGAATTCATAAGAGATGAATATAGAGTAATTTCGACTAAACTTTAACGTCTTCTTTTTTTTTATCTTCCGGTTCTTCCGGAGCTATTTCTGGCTTTATAGGGGTCAGATTATCTCCATCAAGCATTATTTCCTCTACCGCACTTTGACTAGCTCTAATCTTTGCTTCAATTTCTTCCATGATGGCAGGGTTTTCTTCAAGAAATCTCTTAGAATTTTCTCTTCCCTGGCCAATTTTCTCACCATTATAAGCATACCAAGCCCCTGACTTCTCAATAATATCAGCTTGTGAACCAAGATCAACAATTTCACCTACTTTAGATATTCCTCTACCGAACATAATATCAAACTCTACTTGCTTAAAAGGAGGTGCCATTTTATTTTTAACAACTTTTACTCTCGTTTGGTTACCGGTAATCACATCTTTATCTTTGATTGCTCCAATTCTTCTAATGTCTAACCTCACTGATGAGTAAAATTTAAGAGCATTTCCGCCCGTTGTAGTTTCAGGACTTCCAAACATAACTCCAATTTTCATTCTTATCTGATTAATAAAGATAACCATTGTATTTGTTTTTGAAATTGAACTAGTTAGTTTTCTCAGTGCTTGGCTCATTAATCTCGCCTGAAGTCCTGGAAGTGAACCTCCCATTTCGCCTTCTAATTCTGCTCTTGGCACTAATGCAGCAACAGAATCTATGACTATAAGATCAACACTCTCAGATTTAATAAGAGTATCAGTAATTTCTAAAGCTTGTTCTCCAGTATCAGGTTGGGAGATTAAGAGTTCATCAATGTTTACACCCAATTTTTTAGCATAAGATGGATCTAAAGCATGCTCTGCATCAATAAAAGCACATGTACCACCTGCTTTTTGAGCTTCAGCTATAACATGCAGTGTTAAAGATGTTTTTCCAGAAGCCTCAGGTCCATAAATTTCAACAACTCTACCTTTTGGTAATCCTCCAATGCCTAAAGCCATATCAAGGCCAAGAGACCCTGTAGAGTATTTTTCAACGTTAATGTCATGATCTATTTTACCCAACATCATAATTGAACCTTTGCCATATGATCTCTCTATATTAGCAATAACATTTTTTAATTTATTTAAGTTATCTTTTTTATCCATTAGATTCTCTAGTACTAGATACTAATATCTGCTATCAAATTAACAACAAATATAATGATTATAGAGAAAAATAATTTAGACTTACCCCCAGGGACATTGGTAGAAAATATAAAATCACCTAATTGGGGAATGGGACAAGTTCAATCTTGTATTAACGGTAAAGTGACAATAAATTTTGAAAATGTTGGAAAAAAAGTTTTAAATCTAGATTCGTCGGATCTTAGAACAATTGAAAAAAATGCTAATAGATAATTTCAAAAGAAAAATTGAATACTTAAGAGTCTCTGTGACAGACAGGTGTGATTTGAGATGTACATATTGCATGGTTGAAGATATGGAATTTCTCCCAAAGCAGGAAGTTCTTTCCATTGAAGAATTAATAAAATTAATCGGGGTATTTAATAATCTTGGAGTTGTAAAATATAGACTAACAGGTGGAGAACCGCTAGTTAGAAAAGGCATAGTCGATATTATTGAATATTTAAATACATTAAAAATAAAAGGATCTATTAAAGAACATACACTAACAACGAACGGAACAAACTTACATAGATACTCTGAGTTTTTAAAAAAAAATGGTGTTGAGCGTATTAATGTTTCCTTAGATACTTTGAGCGCTTCAAGATTTAAAGAAATTACACGTTGGGGTAATGTGAATAAAGTCTTAGATGGTATTCAAGCTGCTTTAGAAGCGGGAATTAAAGTAAAAATTAATTCTGTAGTTACTAAAGATTTTAATGACGACGAATTAATAGAAATTATTAATTGGTCAGAAAAAAAAGGCGTAGATGTTTCTCTAATTGAAGTTATGCCTATAGGCTCTATTGGCGAAGAAAGGTTTGATCAATACAAACTAATGAGCTTAGTAGAAAAAGAACTAATACAAAAATTATCTCTTTCAAAAAGCACATACAGAACTAATGGTCCTTCTAGATATTTTGAGCGACCGAACTCTAATCAAAAAATAGGATTTATATCTGCTTTATCTCATAATTTTTGTGATACCTGCAATAGAATCAGATTAACCTGTACTGGAAAACTTTTTATGTGTTTAGGTCAAAATGATTTTGTTGATCTAAAATACCCTCTTAGGGAGCAGAAAATTGAAGATGTAATTAAAATGATTGAATATGCAATGACAATTAAACCAAAATCACATGATTTTGAAATAAAAAAAGATGATTTTAATGGTTATATTAATAGATATATGAATCAAACAGGTGGATAATAAGTTATGAAAATTGCATTTACATCTTTTCCATTGGAAAAAAATTTAGAAGCTAAAAAAGAGTTAGAAAAAAAATATGGTATTCATAAAGCGGAAGATGCAGATATTATTGTCGCTCTTGGTGGAGACGGATTTGTTTTAAAGACCTTGCATGAATACTTAAAATTATCGAAGCCTATATTTGGAATGAATTTTGGTAATGTTGGATTTTTAATGAATTCTTTTAGTATTGAAAATTTAGAAGAAAGAATCGAAAAAGCACAACTATTAAGATTAAAGCCATTAATTATGAAAACTATTAATCCTACAGGTCAAGAAGTTAAAGCACTTGCAATTAATGAAGTCAGTATTAGAAGAGAAAAATACCAGGCAGCCAAACTTAAAATAGAAATTGACGGAGTTACAAGGATGGAAGAATTAGTGTGTGATGGAATAATGGCATCAACAGCTGTCGGAAGTACAGGTTATAACTATTCAGCTTCAGGTCCTATTATTCCATTAGAAGGTAATGTTATTGCTCTAACAGCAGTTAGTTCATATAGACCAAGGCACTGGAAAGGAGGACTATTATCTAATAATGCTAAAATTAAAATAACAAATATTAATCCATCCAAAAGACCAGTGGTGGCACATGCAGATCATATTGAAGCCAAAGATGTAATTTCAATAGAAATTGAAATGGCAGATAAAATGGAAATACCACTACTTCTAGATAATGATCATACAATTGAGGATCGTGTTTATAAAGAAATGTTTACTAACTCAAAATAAACCAAGATAATAAAACATATATGTATGTATTTATCGGAGTAATTTTATTAATTTTATCACATATCAATTATCTTCACTCTAGTGAGGCAAAATGTTCTGATGAAATAAAAAATATAAAGGCAACATTAATTACAGATGAATTTTACAAATATGAAGATTACCTTCATTATGCTTTAGGAAATTATACAAACGTTAATGATAAAAAATATAGATTAGAAATAATAGATACTAATACTAATATAGATTCACAAAATGACTTGATATTTGGGGATTATTTAACACTTAAGAAAATAATAGATGACAACAATATCGAAATACCTAAAGAAATAAATTATTTTTATAATATCAATGGAATTGAAAACAAGGAAAAGAAATCAAACTTACATCCATTAGATTTAGATACGTTTATTTTAATATCTAAAAATAAAATTGAAGATTTAGAATTTGAAGAAGACTTATATAATTTTAATAAAGCATCAAAATATACATTATCTCAAAGCTTTATTTCAGATAATGAAAATATAAAATTTTTAAATTATCTAACCATGAATAATAAATTAGAAATAGGACATCCTCTATTTGAAAAAATTATTTTTGAACAAAGAAAAAAATACTCTCTATTAAACAAAAATACATTTTTATCTAATTATAATGATTTACTAACGTCTTATTTAAATGATGAAAATATTTTTTATGTTAAAACAGATGGATTTGCTTACAAAGAAAAAAAAGATTTTATCTACTACCCTAATAATAAAAAAGTTTGGAATGCTAAAATTGGAAAATTTATTGATTTAACAGACAATATACATAATTCTTTTTTTGGATTTTCTGCAGTTGTTAATAACGAAGTGGGGTATAATTTTTTATGCTATTTGATAAAACCCGCAAATAGAGAAATGCTAATAAAATACTTTGATTTAGGAATTAGTCCTTTATCAATATATGAAATTAGTGATAATGATAAAATCTCAGAAGATTACAGAAATTTACTATTAAAAAAAAATAAAAATATAAAAAATATAGATATTAAAGACAACTTTTTTATAAAAAAAAATTTTTCAAATGACCTGGTAGATTTTATAGCTAATAAGAACAAAAATATTATTTATAACCAAAATATAAAAATTTTTTAATTACTTATTTTCTTTAATATATTAGTAAAATTAATTTTGAAACGACGGGTGGTAAAACTCGAAGCAAGAGATTGAAAATAACTTTCATTTGTCTTATTAGAGTCTAATTTAGATACAATATCTTGAATCAAAGATTGCATTACAATTTCAAATTCAAAACTATCATTTTCAAGATTAAGAGCTGTATAATATTTATAATTATTACCAAAAATCTCTAATAAACCCCCTTCTTTAGATGAAATAACTGGTTTACCACAGGCTAAAGCTTCAATAGCTGCCATACCAAAATCTTCATTTTTGGGTATCATAATAACATATGAGCACTGCTTTAAACAATTAACATAATCTTCACTATTAAGCACAGATAGCATTTCTATATTATCAGATTTTTCAATTAATTTTTTTATTTTTTTAGTTAGAGTGCCTGTATTAGTAATTTTTAAATTATTATAATTATGTTTTTTATAATAAATTATTACATCAAGTATTCTTTTATTTAATTCATGTCTTGAGTTAAATAAAGCAAATTTTTTTTTTTTAGTATTTTTAGTATTAAAAATTGTCTCATCGTAAAAAGGATGTAATACATCATGTTTTAAATTATCAAAAACATAATATTTAAATAATTTAGATCTCGTAAATTCTGAATTGAAAAGTATTAAATCAAAACGGTTGAAAGCTCTTTGATAAAAAAAAACTACTATTTTTACTAAAAATTTTGAATAATAAATCAAATATTTATTATTTATATTTGAATATTCAAACCAAAAAAAAGTTCTAGGTAATGAGTGAATGTATAATATTTTTCTTTTTGCCAGTACTCTTTTTGCAGAAAATAAACTATAATTTCCACTAAAGAAAAAATATTCTTCCTTTAAATTTTTTTTGAAAATAAAAAAAAAATAGATAAAAGAAAAAAGTTTTTTATTGAACACAAACAAATTAGATTTTGGCAGATATAAGTTCTTTTCTTCATTAAATAAATTACTTTTAAAAGAAGTAAAAATTTTTGAATTATATATTTCCGCTATCATAAGGACTAATCTTTCACCCCCACCTTTAATATTAAAAAAATCATGAACAACATTAATTTTAAAGTTATCTTTTGACATAATAGGTGATTTAAGATAATTAAAAAGACAATGAATGTAAACTCTATAACTAAGTCTATAACTAATTGGCTTAAAGATTACAGTATAAAAAATAATATCCAAACTTTAGTAATAGGAGTCTCTGGTGGAATAGACTCAGCAGTTACGAGTGCAATTTGTGCAAGAACTGGCCTAAATGTAATAGCATTAAGTATGCCTATTAACCAAATTAAATCTCTGCATTCCCTTTCTAATAAACAATTAAATTGGTTAAAAAATAATTTTAAAAATGTAAAAACACATAATATAGACCTTAGTAATACTTATTTAAGTTTTAATAAAGCTCTGATTAAAAAATATAACTCTGATTTAGGTTTTGCTAACTCAAAAGCTAGATTAAGGATGACTACGCTTTACCAAATTGCCGCTTCAAGCAACGGAATAGTTGTAGGCACAGGGAATAAAGTTGAAGATTTTGGAGTTGGTTTTTTTACAAAGTATGGGGATGGTGGCGTTGACATTTCTCCAATAGCAGATTGTAACAAAACACTAGTATGGAAAATTGGAAAATATTTAAAGATACCGGAACAAATAATAGATGCACCACCTACTGACGGGTTATGGAATGATGGTAGAACTGACGAAGATCAGCTAGGTATGACTTATAAAGAATTAGAAGATGCTATGGTAAATCCAAAAAATAAGAATTATAAAAAATATATGGATATAAGAAAAAATAATTTACATAAAATGAGACCTATACCTATTTTTAAACTTAAAGGTTTAAAATAAGTTTAGATATAAATACGTTAAAAATAATATGATATTAATTTGAAAATAATTCATCTTACAAACAATTATATACCTTACTCATATGGCGGAATAGAGACTGTAATCAAAACCCTCATTGACAATATAGAAATACAACAAGATGTGATATCAATTGCTAAAGAAAATGAAGTTATAAAGTATAAAAAAAATAAAATTTTTTTTTTTAAAAGAGATATAGGGCTTTCCTCTGCAAATATATCTATCAATAAGATCTTTCATATTTTAGAACTTATAAATAGTTATGACAAAGTAATTGTACATTCACCTGCACCATATTTTGAGTTTTTAGTAAATTTCATAAAAATTGAAAAGAAAAATATAATTTGCTATCATCACTCAGATATCATTAGACAAAAATTCTTATATTACATATATAAACCAATTCAAATTAAGTTTCTGAATAAAGTTGGACAATTTATTTTCTCTACAAATAACTATTACAAATATTCAAATATAAGAAAATACATAAATAGTAAAAAAATACATATTATGCCATACGGAATTAAGAAAAATAATAGATATAAAAAAGTTAAATTAGAATATGAAAATTATGTTTTATTTCTTGGAGCCTTAAGAACTTATAAAGGTATCGAATATCTCTTAAAGGCCAATAAAGAAAATCAATTTAATCTTATAATTTGCGGGAAAGATATATATGGCAAGTTAAAAAAAGTTGATAAAAGTAAGTATAATTTTCAGCATTTTGAAAATTTAGATAATGAAGAAAAAAACTACTTAATTAAAAAAAGTGATTTTTTAATTCTGCCCTCCATATCTAAAAATGAGGCTTTTGGTATAGTTATACTAGAAGCCTTCTCGCAAAAAAAAACTATAATTACAACAGAGCTAAATACAGGAACTAGCTCTATAAATAGAAATAATAGAACTGGCTTGGTTATCCTACCCAAAAATTCTGATGAAATAATTAACTCAATTATTAAATTAAAATCTCATATTCAAACAAGAAAAAAATTAGAACAATCAGCTTTTAGTGATTTTATAAATAAATATGATTATAAAATATACTGCGATAATTTTTTAAAAATTCTAAGTAATTAAAATATTTTATTATTTATAATTTGCTTTATATTCCAATTGTAGAATGTTAAAAAAAGCAATTATAACTGGTATAAATGGCCAAGATGGAGCATATTTAGCAAATTTTTTATTAAGTAAAAATTATAAAGTCTATGGTTTTTATAGAAGAAATTCGTCTAATGATTTTTGGAGACTAAAGTATTTCGATATACTTAATAAAGTTACAGTTATAGACTTGGATATAACTGAACAATTAGAAGTTCATTATTATTTAAACAAAATAAAACCTGATGAAATTTATAATTTAGCGGCTCAAAGTTTTGTCCAATCTTCTTTTAATAATCCTTATCAAACAACTATAATTAATAGTCTTGCAGTTTTATTTTTTTTAGAAACTATTAAAACACTAAAGCTTGATACTAGTTTTTATCAAGCCTCAACTTCTGAAATGTTTGGAAATATTAATTCCACAAAACAAAATGAAAAATCTGGTTTTAATCCAAGAAGTCCTTATGGTGTATCAAAGCTTTATTCTCATAATATGTGTTTAAATTACAGAGAAGCTTTTAATATGGATACTTATAGTGGAATACTTTTTAATCACGAATCGCCATTAAGAGGCTATGAATTTGTTACAAGGAAAATTACTAATTTTTTAGCTAGTTACTATACTAATAGAAATGATAAACTTCATCTAGGCAATCTTTATGCAAAAAGAGATTGGGGTTTTGCTGGAGAATATGTAGAGGTAATGTGGGAAATGATTAATAAGAAAAAAGATTTTGACTATGTGGTCGGAACTGGAAGGACAACAACTATAAAGAAATTTATAGAGTTTTGTTTAAACTATCTTGAGATCAATTATCAATGGACTGGTGAGGGCGTTAAAGAAAAATGTATTGACAAGAAAACGGGCAAAGCATTTATCGAAATAAGTAAAGAGCATTACAGACCAACAGAAGTTAACTATCTTAAAGCTGATATAACAAAATTAAAAAAAGACCTAAAATGGGAGCCAAAAATTAAAGTTCAAGAACTTGCGGTAATGATGATGAAGTCAGATTTATTAAGAAATAAATAATAGCATGGTAGCCTCGGCCGGACTCGAACCGGCACGGGATAAATCCCACTGGATTTTAAGTCCAGACTGTCTACCATTCCAGCACGAGGCCAATCGTATGTGTCCCCTCATATCTCTACAAAAGGTCAGTAAACTTAATCGTATTTTAATATAGCATATGAAGATTCATGCAACCACATATTTATTTAAAATAGTCTCTGACGATAAATAACAATTCTAATTGCGACCAGATTACGACAATTTATTTTACTGCGTCTGGATTATTCTACGACATTACAAAAGGCCATGCATGTCCCAAGGGCTATGGTGTACCTAATATAGGTGGGCTCGAGCTAAAATGTTTATTTATAGAAGTCTTCGAACGCTAATGATAAATAGTTTGTGCTAACTTTCCTCTTGAGTAGGCAACTTAAATAATCAGCTATCATAAATAACGCAAATAAGCTCAGAATTTCAGACTATTACTCATCTGTATAATTTGGTATTTTTAGGGAAATGAGAAAACTCTTAATATTATTGTTGTTAGTCCCTAGTTTGAGTTGGGGCGAGCATAAATTTGATGATTATGAAAAAAATGAAAGCGAATTCATAAAGGATGTTAAGGATAATGATTATATGCAACATGGAGTATGGCTTGAATTTAGAAGTTTAAGCGAATCGACTGCTTGGAATAAAATTTTTTTGATTTTTGCTTATGATAAATGGGGTAATTTTGATGAGTGTATGAATATTTTAAAAAATACTTATCCGATGTTGCTTGGTTCAAATAATGCTAGGTGCCAAGAGGTTAAATGAAAACCCTCTTAATCCTATTGTTTTAGTCCCTAGAAAGTATGAATATCATACTCAAAAGATATAAGCTCAAATAAAGATATCATTTCGACTAATCTCTATTTTATTTTTTTTAAAAAGACTATAATTTTAGTTTAAAAATGGAAAATCTCTCAGTAATAATACCTGATTATAAATCAGAATACCTAGAGGAATCTATTAAAAGCGCAATAGGACTTGGGGTAAAAGAAATAATAGTTTCAAACTTTTTGACAGAAAAAACTCAAAAATTAGAAGAGAAATATAAAGCAGTAAAATTTTTAAATTTTAATAATAAAAACAATCCGGGATATTTTAGAAATCAAGGAGTATTAAAATCAACTAAAGAAAATCTGCTATTCATAGATAGTGATGTTAAGCTAACAGACAGTTCAAAAAAATTTATAAGTAAGATTCTTGGTAGCTCAATTGAAGAAAATAATATTTATTGGGGTATATATGAAAATAGTGATGAATTTAGCTATACCCAAAAACTACAAAATGAAATTCTAAAGTTTAGATTTTCAAAAAAAACTAACAAACAAAAATTAAAAAACCCTAAAATATATTGTGGACAGTCTTCACATGTATTCTTAACAAAAAAAACCTTTCAAAAAATTGGAGGATTTAATCCATATTTAGCAATTAGAGAAGATAACGATTTTGCAATAAGAGCAAGCTATCTTAACGTGAATAATTCTATTCATAATGACTTTACTGCAATACATTTGAAAAAATTTGATGCTTTTAAAGATTACTTTATTAAGCCTTTTCATGCAGTTAAAGTAAAAATAAGAGAGCCTAAAATTTTTAATAAATCTTCATCTCAAATTGGTTGGGCATTACTATTTCAATGGATGATTTTGACGCCTTTAATAATTTTAGGATTAGCACTATCTTTTTTAAATATTATTTCTCTAAATATTTTTGGAGTAATTGTTTTTGTTTATATAGCTTTAATTTATTTTACGATACCAAATAATATATACAAAAATTTGAATTATGGTTTAGTTACCTACTACTTTATAAATAACTTAATTATTGGTTCTTTTTTTATAGCTGGGGTGACAATTGGATTAGTTTTCGGAATGACTAATAAAACTAGCATGATATTTATTTCAATTTATGACTATTTAAAAATATTCTATAAAAGCATTGTTAGGAATGGTGATCCAATTCAAATAGTAAACTTTATTACAGCTAGATGTAATCTAAGATGTAATCATTGCTTTTATAAAAATACTTTAGATTCCAAAGATCCTGGCGAAATAGACCTTAAAAGAATTAATAATTATACGAAAGAATTTGGTTCTATATTATGGTATGCACTAGGTGGAGGTGAACCCTTTATAAGATCTGATCTCCATGAAATTTATAAAATTGTTAAAAAAAATAATAGGCCTAAGATATTTACAATACCTACTAATGGTTGGTACGTAGAAAAAAATTTTCAAACAACTCTAAGGATGCTTCAGCTTTCCAAGGGAGAGGGTTCAATCATAATTCAATTCTCCATTGACGGAGAAGAAGAAATGCATGATTCCATTAGAGGTAATAAATCTTTTCAAAAAGTAAAAGATAGTATTGCTAGACTAAAACCACTCCAAGATATCTATAAAAATTTATATTTTTCAATTATTACTGTAGTCAATAATGAAAATTATAATATTTACCCTGAATTTATTGATAAACTAATAGCTATGGGTACAAATCAAATTAATATTAATTTGTTCAGATACTCTGAATATATTCACCCACCCTTACCGTCAAAAACAATTGAGAAATACAAATTAGCAGTTGAAAGATATGAAGTTTATATGAAAAAAAATGTTTTAAAAAAATATAATTTTTTTGGTGCTAAGTTAATGCGCATTAAAGAAGCTTTACAAAAAGACTTAATATATGACGTGGCTAAACATGATAAGTTTGTAACACCATGCACAGCAGGTACTTTATCATATGTAGTTTGGGAAGATGGAAGAGTAAATCCATGTGAAATTTTAGATGATACAATTGGAAATGTTAATAGTGATTATATAGAAAAAGATTTATTTAGTTCAAAAAAAGCAAAAAAATTAAGACAAAGGATTAAAGATACTAAATGTAAATGCACATATGAATGTGCTATGTCAAATAACACATTATTTTCTTGGCCGATGACAAAAAAAGTAATTAGTGCTTATTTAACAAAAAGAGTTTAAAGACTTGATAAAAATCAACTGTTATTAACAATAATAGAATTTAAGTAAAACTAATTCCGTTACATAATTCAAAGTAATGTAATAAATCAATCTTATTTTTTTCCTTCAATAATTCTAAACCATCCATATTTTTTTGAAAGAAAACTTTCATATTTATTTAAGATAAACCCGAAGAAAATCCAAATAATTGAGTGTTTTTTTTCCATAAAAAAACAATGTGTTTTTAAATTTTTGAATTTTGAAAATAACTCCAAAGACTCTTTTTTATTATAAACTCTTGAAAGGGGACAATCTACACCATCAGTAGAATGATTTAATAATTCTTGATTTGAAATAAAAGGATTTGATTTGTACCTTTGTTTTAATTTATGAAAATAATTTATGGCTTTAATCTTTAAATTACCTTTTAATAGAAATGTAAGTAAAATATTTAATTTTAAAAAACACATAAGTAAAAGCAGTCTTCTGCAAACTAAAATTTCAAGTTTATAAAAGATAGATGATCTATTGTAAACCATAACAAAAAAACTTCCATTTTTTTTTAAAACTCTTTGAATTTCATCGACGATTAAATTTGGATATTCCGTATGGTGTATTACACCAAAAGAATAAACAAAATCAAAACTTTCATCTTTATAGGGTAAATTTTCAGCGTTACCTTGTAATATTTCACCTGATTTGTATAAAAAATCTAGACGTTTTTTACAAAAATCAACGGCATTTTTACTTAAGTCAATTCCATTATAAATTGCTTTATACTTAACAAATTCTGACGCATCATTACCAACACCTAATCCTATTTCTAATACTTTTTTATTTTTGAATTTTCCAAAATCGACTAATGAATGAAGTTCGTGATGTTCTTTATATCTAATATTAGATAAATCTTTGTAATAATCACTAAGATTATTGTGAGTGAATTCTCTTATACCACAAGTGTGATCATTCCAAAAATTTTCAATTACTTTAATATTTTTTTTTGACATTATTTTAATGAGTATTATATGTTTAATTTAACCAAATTTAAATATGAATTAATGTGACAATAAATTTTAAAATATTAATAATATTGTTTTATTAATAAATATAGATTCTAAATTTGCTAAAAAGTATAAATATCATATTACTAAATACAATTAGTTGGCTCTTTTAGAATTAACAGAGTTTAATTTAATTAGAAATATGAAAAAGAAAAATATAGAACCAAAATAACTAGAAAAAATACTTTGAGAAGTAAAAAATGGAAAGACTAATATCAAAAAAGTAGTTAAAATTCCTAAGTTGGGATTATTAGAATAAATATATTTTCTTAAAATTGATAAGAAAAAAAGAATAAATAAAAACAAACCTACTAATCCATGATCAGACATAATCTCTATATAAATGTTGTGGGGATGAGTTGAGCAACCTCTCAAAATAACTTCATCTTCAATTATTTTAGAACAATTTGTGTTATAAAATCTATAACCACCTCCAAATAAAGGATTATTTTTCCATAACTCGATACCTGATTTAAAATTATATATATAATTTTTTAAGGATCCGAACTGTTCAAAATTATCAATATTGTTAAAATTTTTTCCTAAGGTTATTAATTCCTGCGCAGTTGAATTCATTCTATTTTTTATAACATCATTAAAAGATAAATACGAAGTAACAATAGAAACACCTAAAAAAAATATAAGAAACAGTTTAGTATTTGTTTTTTTAACTGTGACTAATATTAGAAAAAATGATCCTATTACAATTTGAATAGATGGCATTCTTTCACCGCTTATCACAACAGTTAAAAAAATTAAAAATAAAAAAAAATATAAAATTATTTTTTTATATTCTTTTATAAAAAGTATTGATGTGGCAAAAAATAATGGAAAAAAAAATTTCATTAAAAATGAACCAATTATTGGTTCATCGTCAAAAACTCCTGTAAGTCTGTAATTTTCATACTTACTGAAACCTAAGATATTTGTATTGTTAAAGTACTGATACACTCCATCAAATGAAATTAGGATAACAATAATAAATATTGGCCAAAGATTAATCTTAGAATCAATAAAAAAATAATTTATTGATATAAATATAATATAAAATCTTAAAAAAGAAAAAAAATCATAATTAAAATTTGAAATTAAAATTTCTTTAATAAGTATGTAGAAAATAATTAATGTAAAAAATAAATCTATCTTAAGAAAAGATATCTTTTTATTTTTAATTAAAAAAAATAAACCAAAAATTGATAATAGGGTAACATAAATATTGATTACAGCTGGTCCAAGTACGTAGCTAAGTACATAAAAAAATACTAAATAAGTTAATAAGTTAGATTTGCTTATTAGGTTCAAGATACTCTGAATACAGAAGTGTGATTATACCTATTCTTAATACTGTCATATATCCATTCATAAGTCTTATCTAGACCTTGGGATAAAGTTAGTTTTGGTTGCCATTTTAAACTTTTTAAAATTAATTCATTATCACTAGATCTGCCTCTAACTCCAACAGGCATATTAGTATTGTAAACTTTATTGACTTCATAGTCAGATATTTTTTCAATCATTGATATCATTTCATTTATAGATACCTGCTCTTCACTTCCTATATTAATAGGTCCAGTAATATCTGAGTTAAATAATAACAAAGTTGCATCAACACAATCATCTATATAAAGGAAAGATCTTGATTGCTCTCCATCTCCCCAAACTTCTATATCTTTTTTATTTTCAATTTTTGCTTGAACTATTTTTCTGCATAAAGCTGCTGGTGATTTTTCTCTTCCGCCATCAAATGTACCATATGGACCAAATATATTATGATATCTGGCAACTTTTGTATCCATGCCAAAATCTTCATTAAAATGCCTACACATTCTTTCACTAAAAAGTTTTTCCCAACCATATCCGTCCTCTGGATTTGCTGGATAAGCATCTTTCTCTTTTAAACCACTAATAAAATTTTCATTTTGTAAATCTTTATTGTAAGCGCAAGCGCTTGAAGAAAAAAAATATTTTGATACATTTTTTTCTCTACAAGCCAACAACATATGAGTATTAATTAAAACTGAAATCATACATTTAGCTTTATTCCACTCAATAAAACCAATTCCTCCCATGTTGCAAGCCATATTCAAGACTCCGTCAATGTCTTTATCAACAACTTTAAGGCAATTTTCATACAATTGTAGATCAATAGAAATATTTTCACATTGTTCATGCACCTGGAACCATAAATCTACCGGCTTCACATCTGCACACTTAACTTCATAACCTAAATGCAGTAATCTTTTTACTAAATGACCTCCAATAAAACCGCCAGCTCCTGTAACAAGTATTTTCATATTCAGAGAAGTTATATATTAAAAATAAAATAAATGAATAGAAAAGTAACAATTCAATTAATAATAATTTTATTACTAATCACTTACTATTGCTTTGCAATATATTCTGAAGAAATGAGAATATACTTTAATCAATATGATATAATTGGACAGTATTTTAATATTCTAGAATGCCAAAAAGGAACATGCTTATCATCGAGTATTATTGATAACTTTCTATCTTCAAAATCATTAGAAGAGATAACTATCACTAAGGTAAAAGGGATAATTATTTTATTATTCAATTTAATTGGGCTGTCATTATTTGCAAGCTATTATAACAAAAACTATTTAGTTCTATTAATCATAATATATATATATGGCCTAATGCCATATTTTAATTATAGATTTTATTATGGACATACTACCTTAATGATACTTGGTCATATATTCTTAAATCTAAATTTTATAAATAAATATTTTGAAAATAAGAACTCAAAATACATAGTATATTCCTTATTAGCTATATCATTTTCATTTTTTTTACATGGACAATTATTTATCTATCACTGTATGATTTTAATGATTTACATAGTTCTAATAAATAAATTTGATATTCAAATAATAAAAAGATTTAAAAAAACATTGATATTTTTGTTCATAGTATTTGTTTTATATTGCTGTTTGAGATATCAAATTTATGAACCAACAAGATATTATTCAATAGAAACAATAAACAAGTACTCAATAATTAATCCACTTGAAATATTTTATAAATTTAATGGGATCTATCCTATATTGACAAATTTAATTGACAACGAATATTTGAATATAAACATTATAAAATTTCAGAGTTACATAGATAATTATGGGGCTAATGGACCAGAGTTTACTTTTTTTTATGGAATAAATTTTATAATACTTTTATTTATGAATCTAATTTTATGCAAAAAATCTCGTCTATTTTGGATAAGTATAATTACAATTTTAGGTATTGTAATTCTGACATTAAATAGTTTTTATTTTTTTAGTCTCGTTAAGTTAAATTATTATTTATTTCCTATGGTTAGAAGTGTTAGTAGGGTTTTTCTAATTATAGATATTATTTACTTAATAAATTGGATTTATTTTTCTAGATACTGTTTAGAAAATAGAAAATATTTAATTTTAGTGTTACTAGTGACTATGACTACTTATGAGCACATAAAAAATAATTTTAATTATCAAAATTATAACAATGAAGATTTTATAATTGATAAAAAATACCTAGAATCACTAGAGCCCTCTGATGATATGGATGTAGAAGGTCGGTACATCTTGAATTATTTAATTAATAAAAATTCAGTAATATTTTGTGAACTAAATTGCAAATATATTATTAATATTAAAGCAAAAAATAAATCTAAAGACAACTTATTTGAAAATAACTTTTACTCTATTTCTTTAAATCAATGATTTATTATTTGTAATAATTAAAATACCAGTCAATGACTTTTTGAATTCCAATATCCATTTCTGTAGGTTTAATCTTTTTATTTATTTCCTTAAATAAAATTTCAGGATTAGCTTTTGTTATGTATACTTCTTCTTTGATTTTATCCTCAAATTTAATTTTAATATTATAATCTAATTTTGATTTTAATATTGAAATTACTTTTTTAAGACTAAGAGTCTTATTAAAACCTATATTTATAACTTTATTAAAACTACTTTTAATTTTGAGTTGTTTTTTAAAAAGTAAATAAACAGATTCTACTACATCGTCTATATATGAAAAATCTCTTTTCATTTTCCCATTACCCCTAATAGTAATAGTTTTTGAGTTTACAATTAAGTTAATAAATTTATTTATTGCCATATCAGGTCGGCCATAAGGTCCATAAACTGTAAATAATCTTAGTCCATAGACTTTGACATTATCTTTAAAATAAAAATTGAATAAGTCTTCGTTAAACTTTTTAGTTAAAGCATAAAAAGAAATTGGATTACCAGTTTTATTTTCATTAAAAATTTTAGAATTAGTATCACCATAAACAGAGCTTGAAGAAGCGTAAATAATATTTTTAATAGATTTTTTTTGTATAAATTTAACTATTTCAAAAGCCCCAGAGATATTAGAGTCAAAATACTTAGAAGGTTCTTTTTTAGAGAGCAGCACACCAGGTTGAGCTGCTAAATGAATAATAGATGAAAAAAATTTTTTTTTTAGAAATTCATTTTTATTGACATTATTTATATCAATTTTACGGAAAGAGAATGCTGTAAAAGATTGAAGAATTTTTACTCTATCTTTTTTTAAATTAGTATCATAATAAGAGCTAAAATTGTCTATCCCCGTTACATTGTAGCCATTATTTAGTAGTTTTAATGCGGTGTGATAACCAATGAAGCCTGCCACACCAGTTATAAATATAGATTCTTTATTTTTCATAAATTGCAATAAAATGTAATATTTGTTACGTTAAGTTGTTTCAAGAGTAATGTATTTTTTATTTTCTATTATATTTCTAGTATCAATAATATTGATCTTTTTTCAATATAATTATCTTTATAAAAATAGAATTTTTGATATGCCGAGTGAATTAAAGTCTCATAAGGAAAATTATCCTAAAGGTATGGGATTATTCATTACCTTATCGATTGTTATCATTTTAAAAATTATAGAAAATGTCTTTGAAGTTAATTTTTTGAATGAAAATATAGCTAGATTTTGGACTTTGTACTTAAGTGTTTTTGTTTTAATCGCTATATCATTTATTGATGATTTTATAGTTGAGATTAATCCATATCTTAGATTATTTTTTCAGTTTTCTTTATGTTTTCTCTCTATTACTAGTCTTCCTATACCTGCGTCTTATTCATTTTCTATAATGGGAGTTTCTGTTCCTTATAAACTTAGTATATTAATGTTTATTTATATATGGATATTCATGACTAATGAAAATAATTTTCATGATGGTATCGATGGACATGCATCAATAAAAATATTCTTTACTTCATTAATGTATTCATATTTATGCTATATAAATAACTTATCTAATTTTTTATTAGTAATTCTTTTAATATTGTCTGCATATTCATTTATAATTTTTTATTTTACAAAAAGAAAAAATAAGTTTTTTTTAGGAGATGTTGGTAGTGTGCCAATTGGTTTTTTACTTGGATGGTTTTTTATTTACTTTATAATCAAAGGATATTTAATAGAGACTGTATTCATAAGTCTTGTTTATACTTCAGATATTATATATTCAGCCTCTAAAAGAATCTTACGAGGAAAAAGTATAATAGTTAGACATAGAGATTTTGTATTTTTGAAGAATTTTGATTTGGATAAGAACAGTAACAGGGTTAATTTGTTTTATTTTATATTTAATAGCTTGAATTTTGGGATTTTGATTGTATTTAATTTTTTTAATATAAATTTAGCATTTATTATTATTATTGGACTTTTATCAGTTTTTTACTTTTTTTACATAATAGAAAAAAATATTTTTTATATTGATTGACCGGTAATTGAGCAATATAAGTCTTTAGTATGCATATTCGAAAAATTCATAGTAAAAAATATTATAATGACTCTTTAATTTCTATAAGAGTAGAAAGAGGTGAAATAGTCTTTAAACCAGGTCAGCATTTCAGCCTATCTATTAAAAACAAGTTTGTTAATAGAGAATATTCAACTTTTTCCTCAAAAGATTCAAAATATATTGAATTTTTGATTAAAATAGTCACCGACGGAATAGTATCAAATCAAATAAAAGAACTTGTTGAAGGTGATGAGATTTTTCTTCATGGTCCTTTTGGTAAGTTTTTAGACCTTGAAAGTGGAGATTATAATAATTTAATTTTAATTTCATCAGGATCAGGAGTGGCTCCTTTTAGATCTTTGGCTGTATCAGAGAATATTACTAATTTTAAGCTAATCCATGGAATTAGAAAAAAAGAAGATATAATCGATGATGGAAGTTTTGATAAAGGCACAGTAACTTATTGTGTTAGTGGTGATAATGAGCATAATTATTTCAATGGAAGAGTCACTAAATATCTAGAAGAAACTTCGGATGATATTTTTTCAAATAATAATTTATATTTTATATGCGGGAATAAAGACATGATTGCTGACGTATATAAAATACTTATTGAAAAACATAAAATTTCAAGTGACAAAATTGATTCTGAAACTTTTTTTTAAATGAAAATTACGATTACATATCCACCTTTAATGAATGAGTTTGGTCAAAAAGCTATGGTTTCTCAAAATAGAAATGTCCAATATTTTAAGAAGCCTACCTATCTCTTACCAGTAGTTCATGCTCAGGCTGCCTCTATATTAAAAGAAAATAATTTTGATGTAATTTGGGATGATGCTAACTCACAATTAAAGGATTATGCCAAATGGTTAATTGATCTTAAAGACTATAGTCCAAATTTAATAGTTTTGGAGTCTACCACTCCTGTTATGAAAGCAATGTGGGAGGCAAGTAAAGATATTAGGAAAATTCTACCTGAATCAATTATTGTAATGACTGGTTATCATTCCATGAGATCTCCGCATGAAACACTTTTAAATTCAGAAGTGGATATTGTTATCAAAAGTAATCATGTAGACTTCATTTTATTAAAATTATGTAAGAAACTAGAAAAAGATAAAGATTTAGGTAATTTAGAATTAGACGGAATAACTAAAAAAGTTAATGGTGACATAAGTGATTATGGAAAATTCCAACTTGTTGAAAAAATTGATGACTCAGCTATTGTTGATAGAGATCTAATTCAGTGGAAGAATTACGCATATGAAAATGGAAATTTCCTAAGAACCCCAGGTACTTACGCAACTTCAGTAATTAGAGATTGTTATTTTGGAAAATGCACTTTCTGCAGATACAATGGGCCTGATTTGACTTTTTCAGCCATGACTATTAAAAAAAGTGTTGATGAATACGAAAAATTGATTAACGAACATGGTGTTAAAGAAATATTCGATGACTCAGGCGTATGGTATAGAGGAAAAGAAGCTATTAGTTTTGCAAAAGAAATAATAAAAAGAGGACTTCATAAAAGAGGTTGTTATTTCGGAATTAACACTAGATTTGAATATCTAGATGAAACTACAATTGAATGGTTAGCTAAAGCTAATTTTAGATTTATTCTTATAGGTCTTGAATCGGGCAGTAACTATTCTTTAGATATGTTAAATAAAGGATATACGGCTGAAGGTATAAAACAAAATTTAATGCATATGTCTAAACATGGCCTGCACCCTCACTTAACAATTATGGTTGGTTATTACTGGGAAACTAAAGAAATGCTAAATGATACTATTAGACTTGTAAAAGAACTTATGTTTAAAGGATATGCCAGAACCCTTCAAGTAACTTTATGTACCCCTTTGGATTTCACTCCTTATCATCAAGAAGTAATAAAAAGCGGTAAAATTCTTACTAAAAATTATAATGATCATGACATGAGTAAAATTATTGTTGAAACGCCAGAGAGTCACGATGTGTATTATGAGGCGGTTAAAGAAATTTACTCTATAGCATTTCATCCCAAATTTATCATAAGACAAATAATATTTTTGTTTAGATTTAATATTCGTGACTGGGAATTCCTTTTTACTTACGGAATAAGAGCTATAAGAAGAGTTAGACAGCACATTTTTAATTTAACTAAAAATTCTACAAAAAAAACAAATCCTCTATCAAAGAAACTAAGTTAATTTAATCTATGAAGATTTTAATTACTGGTGCAGCTGGGTTTATAGGAACTAACCTGATACCTATTTTACTTGAAAAAAACCACGAAATAATAGGGATTGATAATTTTTATACCGGGACATCAGAAAATATTAAAAAATATTCTAATAAAATTAATTTTATAGAACACGATATTATCAATACCATTGATATAGAATGTGATTTTATTATAAATTTAGCTTGCCCTGCCTCCCCTATTCATTACCAAAAAGATCCAATATACACAATCAAGGTTTGCTTCAATGGCACTCTAAATATGCTGGAATTATCAAAAAAATTAAAAATTCCCATGGTGCAAGCATCAACAAGTGAAATATACGGAGATCCGAATATTAGCCCTCAAGAAGAAAGTTATTGGGGAAATGTAAATCCAATAGGCATAAGGTCTTGTTACGATGAAGGTAAAAGAGCTGCTGAAACATTATGCTTTGATTTTAGAAGGCAGTTTAATAGCGATGTGAGAGTAATAAGAATATTCAATACTTACGGGCCATACATGGACATTAATGACGGTAGAGTAGTGTCAAATTTTATAATTAAAGCATTAAGAGGTGAGGATATGAATGTTTTTGGTCTAGGAGATCAAACTAGATCTTTTTGTTATGTATCAGACCTAGTAAAGGGCATTTCAAACTTAACTGAAGATATCGATTATGATGGGCATCCTATTAATCTTGGGAATGATAATGAGATGACAATTAAAGAATTAGCTTTAAGAGTTATAGAACTAACTAAATCAAAATCTAAAATTAGCTATGAAGAGCTGCCTGAGGATGACCCTATGCAAAGAAAGCCTAACATAACTAGGGCATCTAACATATTAAATTGGAGTCCAGAAGTTGGATTAGATGAAGGTCTAATTAAAACAATAGAATATTTTAAGAATAAAATAGTCTAAAACTTCCAAAGATTTAAATAATTATTCTTGAATTTACTTTTTAAAAATAAATCATTTTCTAAATGATTTATTAAAACTAAGTCCGATTGTTTGTTAAACTTTCTTAAATCATTAACAACTTCATAACCCAAATAATTAATATCAAAAGCTTCATCAAAGATGATGATCTTAAATTTAGATTTTAATTTATTAATCAATTCGATGGATATACTTTTCTCAACTACGTTAGTGCCTTTTTTAAAACTTACTCCATACAAACCAATAGTCTTAATATTTTTATTTTCATTTTTCTTAAGTATTGTAATAACCTTATTCACTAAATAATTATTATAATTATCATTATATTTATCAGTTTCTCTTGGTAAGTAACAATTAACTTTAATACTATTTAAAAATTTATTAAAAGCCTTGTTGTCTCTAGGAAAACATGGCCCAGCAAATGGAAGACCTGGATTAATGTAATAAGGAGACACTCTTTTGTCAGAGCCTAAGGCGTTAGCAATGTCAGCTGAAGAAACATCATCAAAGTTATCAGATATATTACTAAGCATGTTAGCAAAGGAAATCTTCATGGTTATATAAGAGTTAAGTGAAATTTTTGTAATCTCAGCACTTGTTAATGACATGTCACAAAATCTTGGTTTGTTCTTACATACTTTATTGTAAATACTTGTTAAAATACCTGTATCAACATTGGAGGTTTTGCCAATTAGAAGGAAATCTGGATTTAAAAAATTTTTAATAACTGAACCTAAGGCTATAAATTCTGGATTGTACGACAAAGTAAAATTTTTCATAAATTTTAATCCTGAATATTTTTCAATTAAAGGAATAAATATTTTTTTACAAGATCCTGGCATTACAGTTGAATTAATAAAAAAATGGTGTTGTTTTACTTTATTTTTTTTGAGAGATAAACAGAGTTTTTTCAGGGAATCTATTAGATAGGAGTTATCAAAAGAATTGTCTTTCAAGCTTGGTGTCGGCACAATAATAAAACTTAAAGATGAGTGAGAAGACAAATCATCTATATTTGTTGTAAAGTTTAGATTTTTCTTACTTCTAGATAAATACTTTTGAAAATCTTTTTCCACGATATGAGATTTATATTTTTTTAAAGTTGAAACAGTATCTTCATTAATGTCATATCCTAAAATTTTAAATCCAGCGTCAGCGAAACAGACAGCCATACAAGCCCCTAGCTTGCCAAGCCCAATTAGATTAATTTTATTTATATTTATATTATTCCGCATTATTTTTATTAATAATTTCTACTATCTTAGAACGATTATTTGAAAGTAAAATTTCATAAATGTTTTTAAGATAAATAGTAAATATCAAAAGCATGAAGAATGTCAATAATAATGAGAGCTTATTCAATAAACCAATAAAAGTTTCATTGATACCAATAGAAGTTAAAATTATATTAATAAAATATACGAAGCAAATTAAAATTGAAATCATTATTGAGATATTTAAAAATTTTACATTATAAAATGTCAAGTTTGTAAAAGCATAATTTACCAAACTAATAAGATTAAATTTTGATTTTTTCTTATCTGTATTTTTTTTTGAATTATAAAAATAATACTCCTCATCTAAGTTAATATAATCAAAAATTGGTTTATAATAATTAAGATGGGAAAAATGACTAATTGTCATCTCTTTAACTCCATGACTAAAGAGTCTAAAATCTGAAGATTGATATTTTTTATAATTGATAGCTTTAAATATAAAGTAGTAAAACTTTTTTAATTGTTTGATAAAAAAGCTGTCATTAAAGTTTTCTCTTACCCCTAAAACTAAATTTGAGCCTTTTTCATATCTATTAATTAAATCTTTTATACCTTCAAAAGGATGCTCTCCATCTATGTCCATAGTAATATAAATATCAAATTTAAAAGACTTTATACCTTCAATCAAACACTTATCTTTACCTACATTTTGTATCAACTTTACACCAGTAATAGATTTTTCATTTTTTGAGCAGGCCTGAGATATTTTGGACCAAGTAGTATCAGAACTACCATCATCAATTAACACAATTGTAGATTTATAATCTTTTAAATCACTTATGACTGAAAGAAGTTTAGTTATAGATTTATCTATAATTTCTGACTCATTAAAGCATGGTAGTATTATGCCTAATTTTTTTTTCATTGTTTAGTTTGTCTGATTTCTTATAAAAAAGTGACCGTTGTAGATTGTATCATTAATAGTCCTATGCTCATAAAAACAATCTAGATTTTTAAAGCCTTGCATTATCAAATTAAATATTTTTTCTGAATGGTATTCAATAACTATAATTTTAAAATATCTAATTAGTATTTCTAATTTATTTTTAATGATCTCATACTCAAATCCTTCTATATCCATAATAAGTGTGTTTGGGATTCTATTATATTGGATTTTAACCATATTTATCAGTTCTTCTATATCAACGTAATTTGTGCTTTGATTGCCCTCTAAAGGATAAATGGATTTATCAATTTGCACCATCTCGCTGCCATCTACATAAAAAGAAGGTTTTAAGGTAGGTTCAGCCGTTATAAATAAATTTAAAGGGAGAGTATTTTTGGCTTTATTTATTTTTTTAGCTTTTAAAATATTATCAAATAGAGATTTATTAGCTTCAACTAAAAATACCATATGATCTAATGATCCTTTACTTTGTAATATCTTGTCACATAAAAAACCCGTGTATCCATTATAAGCGCCAATATCAATAACGACCGAGTTTTTATTCAATTCTTTCTTTAGAAAATTTTCTACGTTTTTTTCGTATCCACCAAATATTTGATTGAACACTACAGAGGAATAGAGCGTGTAACCTTTTAATTCTCCAAAAAGCACTTTATAAGATTTAATATTTCTAAATAAGAATAGTAATAAGTAACTATAAATAAAACCTAAAATTTTAACTTTAATTATTTTAATTAATTTTGACATTTATGCTATAAGAGTAAATAAATTTTAATTTCATATAAATGAATAATAACACAATATTTAGCATAATCATAATTTTCAAACAAGAGAGTGAGAGTCTCAAAAAATTATTAAATGAACTTAACTTTCAAAAAAATAAGAACTTTGAAGTTTTACTAGTTTCAGAAAATAGTTATGAAAACAATATAGTTACTAGCTATAATATAAGATTTATAAAAACTGATGAAACTTACCCTGGTAAAAAAAGACATACTGGGTATTTGGAATCTAAAGGTTCAGTTCTTTGTTTCATTGACGATGATGCCTATCCAGAACATGATTGGCTTAAAAATATAAATGATTATATAAAAAAAGGCTTTAAGGTATTAGGAGGCCCCGCAATTGATATTACAGATGAAAAATTTATACCAAAAATTTTAAGTTTATTTTATAAATTAAAAATATTAGGTGGCTTTCCCGAGAGATACAGTAAACAAAAAAATAAAATAGTTGATGATTGGCCCTCCGTAAATTTTGTTATAGACAAATATACATATTCAAAAACAAAAGGGTTTGACTATAAAATATGGCCTGGAGAAGACACTCTTTTATGCAATGAATTAAATTTACAAGGTAAGAATATCAATTACTTTAATGATATCCTAGTACATCACAAAAGAAGAATAAATATCAGCAGTCACATAAAACAACTATATGGTTATAGCTCAACCAGAGGTTTGTTATTTAGAAAAAAGATTAAAAATAGCTATAAATTAAAATTTTTAATACCATCCTTATTTTTGTTTTACGTTTTAAGCCTAGGTTTAATTGATATCCCATTATACTCAGCTCCTTTAATTATTTATTTTCTTTTAAATTTTTCAGTTCACTTAGAATTTAAATTTAGAAAAAGAGAAAAATTTATAATTTGCTTATTTTCTTTTTTTATAACTTTTATAAATCATCTTATCTATGGATTAGGTTTTATAATTGGGATTTTTAGTAATAGGAAACTGTAGTTTTTATTGTGATTCTATTTTTTTTCTGCTATACACAGCAACAATACATAATATTATGATAAAATCCAAAAAAGTTTATATAGCTATGGCTAGTGATTTTTTACATCACGGTCATGTTAATATTATCGAAAAAGCAGCTGAATATGGAGATTTAACAATTGGTTTATTGACTGATCGAGCTATAGCCTCTTATAAAAGAGTTCCTTTTCTAGATTTTAAGGATAGATCAAAAATATTGATGTCAATTAAATCTGTCAAAAAAGTAATTCCTCAACAAAGCTTAGACTACACAGAAAATTTGATTAAAATTAAACCTGATTTTGTTCTCCACGGTGATGATTGGAAAAATGGAGTTCAAAAAGAAACAAGAAACAAAGTCATTAAAACTCTTAAGAAGTGGAATGGTAAGTTAATAGAAATACCTTACACAGAAAATATTTCATCAACTAAAATTCTTAATGAATTTTTGTCAAATGGAAGTACAGCAGATATTAGAATTGGTAAGTTGAGAAGATATCTTCAAGTTAAGAAATGTATAAAGCTTATAGAAGTTCATAGCGGTCTTTCTGGATTAGTTGCAGAAAAATCTTTTGTTCAACATAAAAACGGTAATGTAAGTTACTTTGACGGCTTCTGGTCAAGTAGTTTGGTAGATTCTACTGTAAGAGGTAAGCCAGACAATGAATCAGTTAGCTTAACAGATAGGGTTAGGACTATTAATGAAATATTTGAGGTAACATCAAAACCCCTAATATACGATGGGGATAATGGTGGTACTACTGATATTATTCCCTATACAATCAGAACTCTTGAAAGAACAGGAGTATCAGGAATTATAATAGAAGATAAAAAAGGGATTAAGAGGAACTCACTTTTTGGAACTAAAGCAAAACAAAATCAAGACTCCATTGAAAATTTTAGTAAGAAAATTAAAGCTGCAAAAAAATCTCAAATAACAGAAGAATTTGTTGTGATAGCAAGAGTAGAAAGCTTAATTCTAAAACAAGGTATGAAAGACGCTCTAAAAAGATCATATGCTTATGTAAAAGCAGGTGCAGATGGAATTATGATTCATAGCAGTCAGCAAAGCCCAGAAGAAATAAAACAATTTTGTAGAGAATTTAGGAGAAAAAATTCTGAAACATATTTAATAGTAGTCCCCACAACTTATAACTCGATATACGAATCAGAATTAGAAAAATTAGGTGTGAACGTCATAATATACGCTAATCAACTTATAAGAAGTATATATCCAGCTATGCAAAAAACATCAGAATTAATTTTAAAAAATGGTAGATCCAAAGAAGCTTCAAAATATTTAACAAAAGTTAAAGAAATAATTAATTTGATACCCTTTGCTAGTGATAACTAAAAAAAATAAATTTCTAGAATTACTCAATAAAGCAAACATAAATGATTTTTTTGGGGTTCCGGACAGCCTATTAAAAAATTTAATTTCTGATATTGATTGTGATAAAAGATTCAATAATAATGTAACTTCAAATGAAGGATGCGCTTTAGCGATGGGCGTTGGATATCACTTAGCTACTAGAAAAATACCTATAATTTATTTACAAAACTCCGGAATGGGAAATATAATAAATCCTCTAACATCAATAGCAGATAAAAATTTATACTCCATTCCGATGTTAATAATAATTGGATGGAGAGGTGAGATGAATAAAGGAAAACAAATACATGACGAGCCGCAACATACCAAAATGGGACAAATATCAGATAAGTTGATTTCCTCACTGGGGTATAAAGTCCAAATTGTAAGTAAATATGAAGATTTATTAGACTTCACAAAAAAATTTCTAAATAAAAAAAACCAAAAAGAACCCGTATTCATCTTGGTAAAAAAAGGTATTTTTCCAAAGATCACTAATTACAAAAATACTTTAGATAAAAAATTAGTTTTAAAAAGATATGAAGTTTTAAATAAGATATTAGATAACTATGATAAAAAAAACTTTCTTGTAACAACAACTGGCTTTATATCCAGAGAAGTCTTTACTTTAAAAGAAAATAAAAAATTAAAACATAATAATATTTTTTATAATGTCGGTGGTATGGGACACTGCTTATCTATAGCGGTCGGTATAGCTAAATTTTCTAAAAAAAAAATATTGTGCATAGATGGTGATGGCTCAAGTCTGATGCACCTAGGGGGAGTCGCTCAGTTAGAAAAAAATATGAATATAATATATATAATAATAAATAACAGAGCACATGAGTCTGTCGGAGGACAAAAAACTTCAAATACTAATTTTAATTTCACCGGTCTTTCTGAATTAGGTATTTTTAAAGAAGTATTTAGAGTTAAAAATGAACAAGAATTATCAAGTATTGTTAAAAAAATAACCAAATTAAAAGGACCAATACTTATCGAAATATTAGTAAAAAAAGGAACAATAGAAAATCTAGGTAGACCAGATATTTCCTTTAAAAAACAGGTAAATGAATTACAAAAATATCTTAATTAGTTTATTCTTTATTTTTTTCACATCTAAATTAAATTCTCAATGTTTAGATGATAACTATAATTATAAAGATATATATAGAATTAATTCTCATTTGTTTGTTATCGACACTAAAGAAAATAATTTTTTTACCTTTTCAATGAACTATTCAAAGTATTGGTATTATTATAAAATTAATAACAGATCATATGAAGAAATTAAAAAAGATAAAAAACTAGTAATAATTTATACTTTTATTAAGAGTTGGTATAAAGATAAAATAAATAATAATAAAATTATTAAAACTAAAATAGGATCTACATGTATTGAAGATTTAGAAAAGAATGAAAAATATATTATGGCTAACTTACTAGGAATGATAATTGAATTGTTTAGCTATATTGAAATTTATATTATATGTTTACTAATCTTTTTTGTAATATGGAAATCAAAAATATCAAAAATTATGCAATAGTTATTTTTCCATTAATATCATTTTTTTACATATTTTTTTTTAATCATTATCAATATCAAGATATTTTAGCTGGTGATTTTTTATTTTATACTCACACTAACCACCAATTTAATACAATTATAAATACAATCACACCCGGATTAGATTCAATGAATATCGCATTCAATTATTTTCCTATCTATGTTGTAAATGAATTTATTTTTAAAAACTTGGGTGTGCCTATTGATATATTGTTTAAGTTAAATTTTGCTACTTTTTCATTGATTAATTTTCTATCAGCTAGATACTTATTTAGAAATAATATAAATAAAAATACTTATTCATTAATATATGCATTAAATCCATTAACTTTTTTTTATTTTTTTTATTATAACTTTTGGGTTAATTTAGTATATTGCCTCTTACCTATTACAATTAAACTTATAAATAAATTTTTTACTGATGGTTCTGATAGATTAATATACATAAAGCTTATTATTCTTTTTCTATTTTTTAATTATGGGATAACGAATCCAGGTTATTTCATAAGTTCTTTAATATTTATAAATATTTTATCTATTAAACATTTTACTTTATGTAAAAAATTTTTTTTGAAGATCATTACTCTAAATATTCTAATAATCTTATTAACATTAAAAACCACGCTAATCATGTTCCTCGCCTTAACAGAATTAGACACAGCAATTTATTTAAATCAAAACAAAGATTTTATTAGTGGCAATACAGTTGATTATTTAAGTACAGCTTTTTTTGCAGAAAAAAATCATTTTATTTTTAAACATGCTTATTTATATGCCTTCTGGATACCAATTGTTTTTTATTTTCTTAAATCTTTCAATAGCATCAACTACTATCATTTTATTTATATAATATTCTATGTTTTAACTACTAAATTAATTCTGATTATAAATGTTGAAATCATATTAGATATTTTTAATAATTTAATTTTAGGAACAATAAGGAACTATCAAAAAACTAATTTATTTTTACCAATATTATTTTTGATGTGCATAAGTAAACAAAATTTTAAGTTTATAAAATACTATTTTTATTTATTTCTTATAACTGGGTTATTATATAGTGGTGTTGGGGAAGAACATTTTATTGAAACACCTAAAGAATATAAAGAGCTTAGAGAAATTAATTTTCAAAATAATCAAAAAAACTCTATGGTAGCAATATTTCCAATTAAATATTCAGCTAGTACTTGGGAAAGATTTAAATGGGGTGCATACGGTTATAATTTTGTTTCAAATTATATTAACGCCCCTTTCATATCTTATTTTTATCCCTACCTTGAATATGGACAAAAAATTAATTCTCAAAATATCATTAATATTTTTAAAAATTTTAATATAAATTATGTTTTATTTCATAAAGATAAAGATATTCCAATATATGAAACTATTGAGCAATTAACAATTTTTAAAGAAGGTGTAGTTCAAGGCAATTTTATAAAAATAAAAGATAATTTATATTTTGAGGTTTATAAGGTTAATTATGATTAAATCAATGACTTCTTCATATTCTAAAAAAATATATATTAGACTATTAATTATATTGTTTATAGCAATTTATGCTTTGATTGTGAGAGATGGAGTTCAGACTAATATTAATAATAAATTACAAGAATTAAATTATTTCGAAACCAATAACCCACATACCCAGAAAAACTTTTATAAGCCTCTTAATTCTATAGCTTTTAAAAGTATTAATCGTAGTTCGGATTATTATAGAACAATAATTAATCTTTTATTTTATGGCAAAGCTAGCATTATAGAAAGAGGAGATATTCATAAGGTATTTTTTACAGAAAAATTGAATAATGAGATTTTTATAAAATACATTAGAGAGCATAAAGATGGGATTGGATTTATTAATGTTAAATATTTTGATATTAAAACAAATCTAAAAGTTAATGAAGATTTAGAAATTTCACTTGGTGAAGATTCTTTAAATAAATATTTATCTAAAGACTTTATAATATATTATGTGTTTTATAAATCAGGTAAAGTTCCTCAAATTAAACAAATTGAAGATAATAAAATCCAAACCTATATTTATCTTGAGAAAAGATACGAAATATTATTTTATCATTTATTTTTATATACTTTATTTGCTTTTTTATTTCTATTTTTAATTAGCAGAGCATCGAAAATTAAAACTTATGAAATTAAAATTTTTCTTACTTTAATAATAACAATATTTTCTTTAACAATAATAAATGTTTTTTCAATACCATTCTCATATTATATAATTTCATACAAAGTGTATGTATGTTTATTACTTGCAAGTTTTTTTTCCATTTATAACAAAATAGCAGATTTAATAATAGCTGGATCTTTGCTAGCACTATTTATTTTATTTATTTTATCATACTTTGTGCCAATTAATTTTATTTCAGTTCTCATAGATGATTTATTTTCTGTTATTTTTTTAAGCTATGTTGGTGAGAAATTGATCAATAGAGATTATAAATTAAGAAGAATTTTATCAAAATTTTTATAAGTATAATCTTTACAAGCCTTATTAATACAGTTTTGACTTAAAGAACTTAAAAATTCATCATCAGATAGTATTAAATTTAATTTATTCACGAAGCTATTTAATTCTAATGGTAGATAATAACCTATTGAGATATCAACTATAAATGGCAATGACCCTTTATCAGAAGAAATAACAGGCAAACCACAACTTAAAGCTTCCCCTAAAACTCTAACAGAGTTTTCTTCATAGTTTGAAGGAATGCAAATTAAATCAGAACATTGATAAAATTGATTTAGCTTTAAATAATCGATGTCTTTAAAAACAAAGAAATTGGAATTTTTTTTTTCAAAATCTTCAATATCATCAAACAAGTCCTTTTCAATCTTATTAGTAACCATAATAAAACCAATATTTGGGAATTTTTTACATAAATTCATATAAAAATCATGACCTTTAATTCTAATTCCTCTCCCAACAAAAATTATATTTTTATCAAAATTTAAATTTAATTTAGATTTAAGAATATTTTTTAAATTAGTTTTTAATGGGTAAAACATTTCTAAATCAACAGGCTGATTATATTCAATAAGTAGGTTTTTTTTTATTCCTAAAGATATTAAATTATATTTTGAAAGACCTCTCTCAATAAAAACTCTCTTTGAATTATTTAGTATTATTTTAAAAATAATTTTTAAAAAATAATCATTAAAGTTATATATAGCTAAGACATGGCAGACGTATTTGATTTTAAATAATTTAGAAAATATTAATCCACAAAAAGAAGCCAATAAGCCATGACATTCTATTATAGATATATCATTTTTATTTTTTAATAAGACTTTGAGTGAAGTAAAAAATAATGCAGGAAAAATATAAAGAAAAAGAACATATCTAATTTTTATTTTGTCAAATAAATATTTACCAAACCATTTAATTCTATAAATAGTTTTATTTTCATAATTTTCATTAAAATTGCTTTCATTGACTTTATCAGCATTATCATTGAGAGAGTTAAAGCATATAAGCTTAACTTTAAAATTATTTTTACAATAAAAATCAGAAATATCTTTGGCAAATGATTCAGCGCCCCCTTTATCGGGTGGGTAAAATGGAGCTATTGATAATATATTTTTCATAATTCTAATCTAAAAATTCTAATATTTTTTTAGAAATATAAACTACGTGTTTTTTTTTCATAAAAGAATTTAATGGCAAGCAAATAATTTTTTTTGATATTATAACAGCATTAGTGCTTTTATTATCAAATACATAATTCCAATATCTCTTTGCTACAATTTCATTTTCTAATAAGTGAGATAATAATTTATTAATATCGCAGTTATCAATAGTCATAGCAAAATTAGAGTAATTATAAAATTTTGTATTAATTTTTTGGAAAGATATTTTTTTATTAATCAGGTTCTCTAAATAATATTTGTAAATTTTTTTTCTTTTTTTAATAACAGTGTTGTTTTTTTTTAAATTATGTATTCCGATAGTACTTTGTATTTCATTCAATTTACAATTTAAACCATAATCTAAAATTATTTTTTGTTTACTGTATCCAAATTCTTTTATTGCATTAATTTTTTTAAAGTAGCTACTTTTGCAAATAACCATTCCACCTTCTATTGTGCTAAATATCTTAGTTGCATGAAAACTAGTAATATTAATATCGCCATAATCACAACTTGATTTAGATTTATAAACCGTTCCGAAACCTGCAGCATTATCAATTATTAAAATTATTTTTTCTTTTCGACATATTATTTCAATTTCTTGTAATTCGCATGGATTGCCGAATACATTTACAATATATAAAATTTTAGTTTTTTTAGTTATAATTTTTTTTAATTTAGTTATGTCAATATTGTATGTAAGTGGGTCGATGTCACAGTACTTTGCCTTAATATTTAAAAATTTCAGTATGCTGTTTGTTGCGATAAATGAAAAAGATGTTGTTATCACTTCATCTCCCTCCTTATATACAGTTTTTAATGCAGCCAGAAGGGCTAGAGTGGCATTCGAGTACAAAGCTATATCTTTCTTAGTTCTCAGGTGATTCTTAAGCTTAGAAATAAAGAAATTGTGTCTTGGTCCGCTATTGCTTAATATTTTTGAATCAATTACCTTGTTGAAATCTTTGATATATAATTTAGAAATATCAAATTCAGGTATGCCTACTTTTAAAAAACTATTCATTGAAATTTGCACTATTTATATATTAAACATAGAATAATAACAAAGAATGAAAAATACAAGAAAATCTAAAGTATTAATAAGTGGCGGTCTTTCATTTATTGGCTCAAATTTTATAGAACTACTATTGAATTCCAATAGGTTTAAAATCCTTAATATAGATAAAATCTCATACTCTTCTGTTGATAAATTTAAGAAAAATATTCCTTCTAAGAGTTATAGTTTTATAAAATGTGATATTTCAAATGAAAAAAAACTATCTGTCATATTAAATTCTTTTAGTCCTGATTTTATTATAAATTTTGCAAGCGAAAGTCATGTTGACAGATCAATTGATAAGCCTGATGATTTTTTAAAGTCAAATTTAATTGGTGTTTATAATTTTCTAGAAATAATAAGAAAAAATAAGACTTTTTTAAAAAAAATTAAATTTGTACAAATATCAACTGATGAAGTTTATGGATCAATATCAAAAGGTAGCTTTAATGAAAAATCGCCCCTTAATCCAAGCTCACCCTACTCAACAACAAAAGCTTCCGCAGAACTATTTGTTAAATCGTGGTCAAGCTTATACAATATTAACTCAGTAATAATAAATTGTGTTAATAATTTTGGACCTCATCAATTTCCTGAAAAACTCATACCTTTATCTGTTTTAAAATTTTTAAGAAATGAAAAAGTAGATATTTATGGAAATGGGAAAAATAAAAGAGAATGGATTTTTGTAGAAGATTTTTGTAAATCGATATTCAACATTTCATTTTCAAAAAATAAAAATAAGCAGTATTGTGTAACAAGCGAATTTGAGATTACTAATATTGAACTGGTTAAATATATTTATTCAAGAATGACAAATAACAGCAATCCAAAATATAAAGATTTTATCAATTACGTAAAAGACAGACCCGCTCATGATAAAAGATATTCATTAAATAATGAATTATATAAAAAAGAATTTAAATCAAAAAAAATGAATAATAAAGATTTTTTTGCAAAACTTGATTACACAATAGAATGGTATAAAGAAAATATAAGCAAGATTAAATCCTATAAAGATTACTCGGGCAATAGAATTGGAATAATTAAGAAATGATCAAAAAAGCTGTTCTTTGTGCCGGCGGATCAGGAACAAGGCTCTTCCCTTCAACGAAAGTTGTTAACAAACATTTTTTACCAATTTATAAACGCCCAATGATTTTTTATTCAATTGGATTGCTTTTGTTATCCAAAATAAAAAATATTTGTATAATTTGCAATAAAGAGGATTTGAGTAATTATAATTTAATATTAGGTTTCTTAAATGAATTTGGTGTCAAAATTACATACAAAATTCAACCTAAAGCTTTAGGCATAGGTGAAATTCCTTATCTAGCAAAAGATTTTGTTAAAGATGATAATTTTATTCTACTCCTTGGGGACAACTTTTTTCATTCATCGAATTTATCAGATTTAATGATCGGCGAAATTAAAAATTTTAAGAGGGGATCTAAAATATTTACGTTAAACCATAAAAACCCAAGTGACTATGGCGTAGTAGAGTATAATAAAAATAAATCAGTTAAGAGCATAATTGAGAAACCTAAATCACCTCCATCAAATAGAATTGTGACTGGATTGTATTTTTTTGATAAAAAAGCAATTGATTATAGTAAAAAAGCAAATCTTTCTAAAAGAGGGGAAAAAGAAATAACGTCAATTTTAAATCAATATATCAAAGATAGAAATTTAAAAGAGAGTTTCTTAGGAAGATCAGCTATATGGAGAGATACTGGTACATACGAAGATATGAATAATCTGGCAAATATATTAATAGAAAATAGAAAAAAAAATATTCATGAAATATTCTGTCTTACCGAAATAGCATTAATTAATAATTGGATATCATCTGTTCAAGTTAAAAAAATGATAAAAAAAGAAAAATATTTACTTGATATAGATCTAGAATATCTAAATATTCTTATTAAAAATAGGATTGTCTAATTATGTCTATAAGAGATCCTGATTTATTTGCTAGCTTAATTAGAAAAATAAGTGACTCTATTTTTGAATTAATTAAGAAATTAAATCTAGATCCAAATAAAATTACTGGCTATTCATTTATAATTTTTGTACCACTAATTTTTATGTCATTATTAAATAATGGTATAATTTACAGTACTATTTCTTTCGTTTTATTATCTATTTATACAATCATAGATATGCTGGATGGAAATTTTGCAAGAAATCAAAATAAGGAAAGTGAATACGGAAAAGAAATAGATGCAAATCTTGACTACCTCTATTTATTGATTGTAATGGTCGCCTTGTCTATTAATTCTTTTTATTTTTTTGAGAGCAAGGTACTAGTTTTTATGTGCTTTATATCCATTATATTTCAATCTATAAACTCGTATTTTGGTCTATCGTTTAAGTATAAATATTCGGTTAATGAGTATTCAGGAAAAAAAAGTATTAAAAAAGAAAAACTTAGTTTTTCACAACAAGTATTATTAAATATTGTCAGTCCCAACAGACTTCCATATAGTTCATTTTTTACTCTAAGGTATTATCTATTTTTAGGTATTATATTTAATTTAAAACCCTTCATTCTTATACCATTTGCCTTGTTCTCATTTATAAGATCTATTATTTTATTTTTTGTTTATCATTGGCTACTAAAGAGAGATAACGCTAATTCTGAACTCTATAAAGCATTTATTGATGATTAGAGATTTTTATATTAAAAATTTTTTTATACTTGGCGGAACACACTTGGGAAGTTTCGTAACATTTTTATCACAAATTATCATTTTACGAAATCTAAATTACAATGAAGTTTCAATAACTTTATCACTTATAGCAATGTTTGGTTTAATAAATATACCAATAAGTGTTGTAACAAAAATAATTGTAAACTATTTATCAGAGGAGTATAAAATTAGTAAAGAAAATTATTTAGAAGCTGAAAACAATTCAAAAAAAATTATAGGATCTTTAATATTAATAATTTTAATATTTTATAGTTTTTTATTTCCTATAATATTTAAATATCTTAAAATAGAAAATCCTTATTTTTTATACCTATTTATTCCACTAACAATCATTTGTAATATGTATTTTAACGTATATTTGTCAATCCTTCAGGCAAGACAAGAATTTATAAAATATGTTTTTATGTCTAACTTAAATTTTTTATTAAGGTTAATAATGTTAGCATTATTGATATTTATAGTATCATTTAACCAATATACAGTTTTATACACCATACCATTAGCTATATTATTTACTTTATTAATATTTTGCATTTTCAATGAAAAGAAAAATTTTTTTAAAATATTTATAATCAAAAATTTTTGGAGTAAAAGTTCTTCAAATTTGTATAAAGTAATATATAAATCTCTGCCGAAAGTAATATTATTTTCAGTACTATTTTATTATCTTTTTATTGATCAAATAATAGTAAAAAATCTTTTTCCAAATGAAATTAATAGTATCTATATTAAAACTTCAATTATATCAAAGTTGGTATTTTACTTACCTGCGCCATTAAGCATATTTTTACTAAGTAAGAACTCTGGGTTACAAAAAAACGCTAATTTTTATTTTTTAAGCTCTCTAGCTTTAACTGCATTAATATCAGTTGCTTTATTTTTTTTTATTAAATATTTCGATGAATCTCTTTCTAAAATTCTTTTAGGAGACTCAGATCAAATAAATGAAGAATGTTTAATTATTTTAATGATTGGAATGATTTTTTATTCTCTTATAAATATTGTTGTGACACAGCTTGTCGCAAGAAATAGCTATAAGAATTTATTAATCTTAGTATTAATATCTGCGAGCTTCCCTTTAACTTCACAATTTAGCAAAAATATAATTGATTTTTCTTATTATTTCACGTCGACAATAGCTATTTTATTTTTTGTTTCTATAATTTTTTGTTTAAAAAAAAACTAAATCTCGGAATAAATCTCTTTAATAGTTTTTTTGTTTAATTTAAATGGATGATTTGCTAAACGATCAGAATTAATGAAACTTATACTTTTTTGAATTTCTTTATTACTTAAGTTAACTTTTTTATATAAATCATATTTAATTAGTATCTTAATTAGTAAGAAATATAGTTCATTTATTTTTTTTATTTTCAAGGCTTTTAAAATTAAAAGCTCTTTATCTTTTTTAATATTGTCTGATCTTTCTATGAAGTGCTTTTTTAAGAAGGCAATCAAAAGAATTGTCACTGCCTGTCCATGAGGTATATTGTTGAATATAGTCAAATAATAAGACAGCGCGTGCGGTCCAGTTGTTCTAGTTATATTCATAGCCAGACCGATAGAATAAGAAGCCTTAGCAGAATTTTTAAAGAGATTAGTTCTCTTTTCACTCAAATTTTTATAACTTAAATCTAAAGATAAATATGCTTTAGTTATGCTAATTTTATTACTTTTTTTAGACCAAATAGATTCTATAGATTGACAAAAACAATCCAACATAGAAATTTTTGCTGCGGAACTATTAAAATCATAAAGCATCTCATCATAATATATAAAATCAGAAGAACATTTTGAATTTGAAATAGTTTGTTTACTTTTATTTTTATAGTATACAGCTGAATTACTAGACTCTGCGCCTGAACCTAATAAAGAAGGTATTGTGCATAATTTAATTTTTTTATTGTGTTCAAGCAATTTAAATTTAATAATTTTTGCTAAATCTATAATACGACCACTACCAATACAAAAAATATAATCATAATTATCAATAACGCTACTTAAGTTCTTATAGACTTTATTGATTAAATTAAAATCTACGATGTTGCTTGTAATAATTATTTTAATGTCACTATGTAATTTCGACTTAAAGTAATTTTTATTTCTTAGAGTTGTAATTATAATACATTTATTTTCTTTAAGAATATTCAGTTTTTTTATATTAATTATATTTTGCATCATTAATATACTATCCAAATGGGCAAATTAAACAATTCTTTTAAAAAGAAATCTGTACTAATCTTAGGAGTAGCTAATTATGGAAGAACGGAAGTAATCAGAGATTATTTTATAAAAAATAAAATTAAAAATCTTTATATAATTGTTTACGATGGACCTTATGCTGCCAATAAAGAAAGTAGTTTTTTACATTATAAATTTGGTAAATTAATCAAAAAAGTTAAATATAAAAGCTTTACAATTAAAAACCTTACAAGATTAAAATATCCATTAGTTTCAATTGTATTTTTTTATTATTTAATAAATACCATAAAATCAATAAGACATATTAAAGATAATTTAGATTACAGTATTTCGGTTGGGACTTTTCTAAGTGCTTGTAATATCATTTTAAAAAAAATAACGTTTAGTAAGGTCAAAACAATTTATTATTCAATTGATTATTATTTAAACCAACCTAATTATCTAGGTGATTTTCTTTCTTTTCAAAAAACTATGATAAATATTTTTTATAGAATTGATTCTTATGTATATAAACAAGCAGATTTTTATTGGGAATTAACTGAGAGTATTGAAGCGACAAGAAAAAAAATATTAGGTAAAAAATTAAAAATTAGAAAAAAATATTCAGTACCTCTCGGTTACTCTAAACTGTTTCATGAAGAATATAATAAAACTTCAATCAAGAAAAAAAATATAATGAAGAATAGATATGCACTAATTGGAGTGGTTTCAAAAAATCAAGGATTAGATTTAATATTAAAATTATTACAAAAATATAAAAATAAATTAGGGAATATAGAATTTATGATAGTTGGAACGGGTCCATATTTAAATGAATTTAAAGAATTAGTAGTAAAATTAAATTTAGATCAATATTTTTATTTTACAGGATTTTTAAAACTAGAAAGTTTAGCTAAAGAGCTATCAACAGTTACCTTTGGAATAACGATGTTTCCTAACTTAAAGTCAAATCACTCTCTTTCTGCTGAACCTGGTAAAATTAAGCTATTTTACTCTCTTAATACACCGATAATAATAAGTAATAATGTTTTAATTTCAAAAAAAATTGAAGAATTTAAAGCTGGAGTAATTATAGAATATAATGAAGACAAATTATTTAAATCAATTATCAAATATCAAGATGACTCTAAATATGAAGCTATTTGTAATAATGCTAAATTGTTTAAAAAAGAGGAATGCATCTCAGATATACATTTTGATAAAGCTTTTAAGTCAATGGAGAATAATTCCTAAATTGCCTCAACTTAACATTCAAGTAAAATATGTATTGATAGTTATGTCCATAATAGGATTGTTATTTCCACAACTTATAACTTTTCAAAAATTGAATTACTTTTATGATTTAGGGTTAATACTTAAAAATTTAAATGATATTGAATTTATTAAAATTCAAAATAATTTTGAAAAGTGTATATATTTTGTTTATAAAATAATCACACCTGAAGGAAATAATTTAATAAGCTCCCATATATTGATGTTTGCTCAAAGCGTCATATTAATAATAAGTTTAATCACTTTTTATAGATATTTTAATAAATTTACATCTCTAATTTTAGGAATCAATTTTATATTTTGGTCAAATTTAACAAATGATTTTCACTATGAACATTTAGTTATTTTTTTTTTTACTATATTTTATATAATTAGATATAAACATAATAGCTACATATCTTATCTGTTTCTGATACCTATAGTTTTTGTAAAAGATATTTATTTAATTACCATTATTACAATTGTAATAATTGACTTATTTGAAACTAAATCATTCTTAAATATAAATAAAGTATTTGGTATTATTTTTGGAATTTTTTTTTTAATATTTATATTGATTAGTGGGGAGCAAATATTGGTTACAATTAATACGGTATTACAAAGAATTTCTTTTGATCTGATTATCAAAAAGTTTTTTGTCTTATTGATTATAAGTTCATCTTTTTTATTTATTAATTTATGGAACTTAAAAGCTTTTTTAATTTTTGCACCTTATGTATTATTTATTCTCATAACAGATAACCCAAGTAATTTATCGATATTCAGCCATCATTCCTCATTTTTAGTAATACCGGCAGTTTATTATTTATATGTCGAGAGAGATAAATTAAGTAAAAATGCGAAAAAAATTGCTGTTATAATAAATGTTATATGGCTATTGTTATTTTCCTATTTCCCTTTTAATTATAATTTTTTTCTCAATGATCATTCAAAAATTTATTATAAAAACTTTCTCACAAAAAAAAATATTATAAATGACAATATATTTTACTTAGAAGAAAATTTTGAAGACATTGAAGAAATAGATATATATGTAATGAATAATTATGGATATTTTCTAAGTAACAAAAAATTAAATTTCTTAAATATAGGGGACAATATGTTCAATGAAAACATAGGTAAAATATTGATATTAGATACAACTAGTAGTATTTTTTATGATGATAAGCTTTGCAATGATGACAATTATTTTTGTAGTTTTGGAAATAAAGAAAAGTTTTACGATCTTCTAAATAATAGGCTTATAAAGAGGAATTGGAGAAAAGAAAGAAATACTATAAATTCCATTATTTACTCCAAGTTAAATAATAAATATGAATAAATTAGATTTTTTTACACTTTTTAATAAGAATAATATTAAACATTTTATTTATTTTTACCTACTTAACTTATTAATCTTAATTTTCCTTACTAATGATTTCTTACTAAATTTTGATATTTATGTAAATTACGGTGACTACTATATAAATGGTTATCAAGGTCTCTGTCTCAATCCCTGGAAAAGTAAATTAATTGAGACAATTTTTTATTCTCACTCTCAGGCACCTCTAATACCTTTTATAATTGGGATGTTTTTAAAGCTAAATTTATACCCTAATGGTTTTTTTATTTTAAATACAATAGCGGCCACATTTATCCTTATACTTGAGCTTAAATTAATAAAATTATTTATAAAAGAAAGAGCTGTTTATTTATTATTTTTTGCAATATTAGCATTAAATCCATCTCATATTTGGCTGCAATTTATTCTTGGTTGGGAAATTTACTTTCAATTATTTATACTTTCTTTTACTCTAGCTGCATATAAAGTTTATAAAAACAAAGATGAAAGCATTAACTATATTATTCTTTCAATTTCATTTGTTTTACTTGTCTTGCTAAGATCTACATTTTCAATTCATATATTTTTATTACTATCTATCCCAATCTTCTTAATATCAAATAGAGTTTTATTTTTAAAAAAGTTCTTTGTTCCCACTTTACTTATAATATTAGCATTACTTTTTAAGAATTTTTTTATTCATAATAGTTTTTCTTCTCAAACCCAAGGAATACTACATTTAGGATTTTCTCACAGTCCAATTGTTATTGAAAATAATGAAGTATATGAATCTTGGAGCAATGAAACTAAAATGATTTATAAGAATGGGTTGCCTCCATTATGGAGAATGCCTGCTGATCATGAAAAACTAGGCTTTGTAGCAGAAGAGACTGGTATAGAAATACTTGATAGCCTATCTAATTGCCAAGCACCTTGGTCAAGCAAAAATATGGCTTTAGTTAGTAATAGTTTTGGACCTATTATAAAAAGCCAAATTTTTAATGAATATGACTACTTGAAAAATATTAATTTTTTTAGAAATACCTATGATAATTTTTGGGGAAATGTAATAGAAATACAAAATTTATGGGATGAAGGTATAAAATTAAATAAGGTTTATTATAAAATAAAAAATTTTGAAGTTCTAATACCCATTCATTCTCAAATTTATGTCATTGCATCAATAATTTTTGATAAAAAATTAGTAACAGATAAAATTGAATTAGAGTATGTAAAAATTGATATTAAAAGTCTGTTTATAACACTATTAGCTTTTTCCTATTTGATCTTATTGATTAAGTTGATTCGAAGACGAAATTTTAAAGAAGTTATGCTCTTATCGATAATACTTAGTTTGATTTCTTATACAGTTTTTGCTGCCGTTGTTTCCAAACCAGCTAATTTTAGATTTAGAATGGCAATAGAAAATTTTTATTTAATATTTATGTTTTTTATTTTTTATAGATTTATATTTACAGGTAGTAGGCTGTTTAATAAAAATTTTATTTTAATAAAAAAATACTACTTATTTTTTCTTTACAGCTTATTTTTTATTGGCTGTATACATTTAAATCAATTAATAACTTCAAAAATTTCTAACCACAATGACCGTCACTATTCTAGCTATAAAGAAGATTTAAATTTTGAATTTGTTGAAATTGAAAATAACATGGTAAAAGGTCCTATAGTTAATAACATTCAAACATTCTTTACTAAACAGTTAGATGAAACAAGTTTTGAAAATTTAGTGACTGAGGATGATTTTTTTGTAATAAAAGAGCCTAAAAATGGAAGTTCTTATGAACCAAAAAGTATGAATTATATACTTATTCGTGGCTCAAATAAAATTAAAGTGGATATACAAGATTTTCATATTCAGAAAAATGAAGTCAGCTTGAATGACTATTTTTTATTCTTGGATGAAACAAAACATCGATACCCAATATGGTATGATACTAATAAATCAATAAATGAAAATTTAGAAAATTATAAATCTAGATTTATTTACGATCATGAAAATAAAATACCTATTTCAGGAATAAGCTATAGTGATGCCTTTATTTACTCAAAGTGGCTCTCTTATAAAACGGGTTATAACCTCTCTATTCCTTCAAATTTTCATTGGGAATATGCATTTGATAATATTTTTATAAAAAATAATGATTATAATATATCAAAAGAATTGACTAACTCTTTAATTAACAGACAGCCTTTTAATAATAATTTGATAGAAAATAAAATAGACGTTCGTGACGATACACTAAATGGCAATTCGTTTAATTTTATTGGTGGCATGTGGGAATTTGCTATGCCAGAATTTAAGTATTTATTCACAATGGAGAAATATACTTACGATTATGTGGATCCTCAAATGTACAATAATATAAAAGAAGAAATTTACCTTTATCCAACAAAAAACAAGATAATACTAAAAGGTGGCTCTTACCTAACTAGCTGGATGACAGATAATCCTGCATACAGGATGTTTACGGGTAAAGAAATAATGGATGAGGACTTTGGAATTAGACTAATTTGCAATAATTGTAATTTTAAATAATTTTACATATAATAATAAAATAATGAAAATTTCAATAATAGTACCCTGTTATAATGAATGTAAAACTATAGAGAGGCTAATTGATAAATTAATACTTTTAAATATAAGAGATAAGCAGATTATTGTTGTTGATGATGGATCTAATGACGGATCAAGAAAAATTCTAGAAGAGAAGATAGAGTCAAAAATTGATACTGTGATTTACCACAAGGTAAATAAGGGTAAAGGAGCAGCTATAATTAGCGGTAAGAAGGCTTTAAAAGGGGAAATAGTAGTTATCCAAGATGCAGATTTAGAATACGACCCTGAAGATTTAATTAAGATGTATAAAATGATAAAAGAAGGTAAAACAAATATTGTATACGGATCAAGAGTGCTAGGTAAAAATAGATATTTACAAAAAAATAATTTTATCAATATTTATAGAGTATTTTTTAATCATGTATTAACAATATGGTCAAATATTATTAATACACAAAAATTAACAGACGCCCATACTTGCTATAAAATGTTTACAAGAAAAGTATTTGATAAAATTGAACTAAAAGAACAAGGATTTGCTTTTTGTCCAGAAATAACAACAAAAGCATCAAAACTCAAAGAAAGTATTATAGAAGTTCCGATAAATTATAATGGCAGACAATTCCAAGATGGAAAAAAAATATCAACTTTAGATGGTGTAAGAGCTTTTTATGCCGTTATAAAATATAAAATGATTGATTAATTATAGAAAACTATGTTGAATTTAAAAAAAAAATATTATTACCTAATAAGTAGCCCAAATCTAACTAATAAGATTGTAAAGTATGCGCCCTATTTAGCTTTAACTTTTATAATAATTGTTCTTTTAAGAGTGCTTTTTTTGAAAGATTATTGTAAATCTATTATGATAAATGTAACTTGAAATTCATAGTACAAAATGAAATTTAAAAGAAAAAAATTGAAAAGTCATTAAATACACTTGGAATGTTTTAAAAAAATTATACTAATAAATATTATCTAGTGAGATTAAAATTTGTGCCAAACATACTTAATAAATCAGTAAGCTTTTTTCTTATTGAAATTCAAAATAATTGACCTTGTAATTAGCTCTTAAGCCAAGACTTTCTATAAAAATATTTTCTTCCTTTGAAAAAAAATAAAATCGAATTAATTGTGTATACATAAAAAGTTATAATACATAAAGGAAAATGAGCTAGAAGAAAAATTTTTCGAGTCTTGAAAAAAAGAAATAATGTTTTAAAAAGCAAAGGTAAAATTAACAAGTTATCAAAAATAAATAATAGTATTTTAAATTTGTCTTTTTTGACTGGTGAAGCAAGTCTTATATCTGAATAATATATATAATCTCTAATTCTTCTATTTTGTTTCTGTAAAAATCTTTTAAAACTAGAGCCGCAATAAAAATGTGTTACACCTAAATCTACTTTACCAAACTTTAATCTAAAATTATTTTTTTCTAATTGATATAACAGGTAATCGTTATCAAAATAATAATCTATTTGAAGGTTATGTACAAATTTCCTTAAATCATTTCCTTTTAATAAGGTCGCATTTGCTCCAAAAGTTGGAATTTTACTCCCATCAAACAAGTAAACTTTATCATTTTTATTTTGCTTGTTACTAAAAGTTACCTCAAAATTAATATTAGTCCATCTATTAAAAAGCACTGAAAGTTTATCATAATTACCAAAATATAAATTCATTGGATCATTAACACCCATTAGTGAACAATATTTATCAATTATACCTAAATTTTCATTATAGGTAAATTTAATAGGCTCAACACCTTGTATCTCTTTATCTGATTCAAATAAATTTATAGACCTTCTGATATAATCGTCAGAAAGTAAATTATCAGAATCGATCAAACAAATATATTCACTTATTGAATGAGATATGCCTATTTTTTTTGCCGATTCAGCTGTTACTAAAGCATTATCAAATACCTTAACATTTTTATAACTTGCAATTATATCAAGTGTATTATCACTTGAACCACCATCTACAATAATTATTTCGTAATCTAAAACATTCTGGCTTACTATAGAATTTAGACATCCAGCTATATAATTAGAAGAATTATAAGTTGGAATTACAAATGAAACAGACTTCACTATTAGTTAAAAATTCTTAATGTATACCTGATTATTAATATCAGTAAATTCATAATTCAAATGATCAAAAGATTTTTTTTTAAATTTGAAAAATTTTGGACAAGACATAATTCTTAAATATATTTCTTGTAAAATATTAATTATATTTATTTTTTTTTCAGGAAAAGAGAAAATAAATTTTTTATTATTTAAATATCCGAAAAGCTTAATATTTTCTTCTAAAGTGAGATAGTCTATAAAACCTAAGCCAAAATATAAGTCTGCATCAGGAATATTATTTAAATCTGCAACATCTGATTTTGAAAAAGAGATTTTAGAATTTTTTAAAAATTTATTATTTGCAAAATTGACTGCTGACTGCGATATATCTATTCCCACATAACTGGCAGCTCCTTTTTGAATTAGTATTTCACTTAAATCACCCGTTCCACATCCAAACTCACATATTCTAAGATCTTTTATATTGCTTGAAATTAGACTTATAAGGTTTTGCTTTCTTATGATTAGAGGTCCTCTAAATTTAGATGCTATTTTTTCTATGAAATTTGGTTTTGTGTCTAAGCCATTATCAAAATAAGACTTTTCCCATTCTAAGATTTTATTGTCCCAATAATATTCAGATTTTTTATTTATATCTTTATTCATATTGATTACTTATGTATATTAATTTTAAAAAAAAGTAAACATTTGCAAAATTTATTATCATTCGATTTAGAATCTTGGGTATATCCAGAATTACCAGAATTTATTTCCTTAACTTCAAAAGAAAGAGAAACTTTAGACGCTGGGTATCTTAATCACTCAATTTATGAACTATTAAAATTATTAGAAGATTCTAAAAATAAAGCTACTTTTTTTGTTGTTTCTCAACAATTAGAGTGGAAAAATTCTTTAATTTTTGAAATCAAGAAAGCTGGCCATGAAATAGCTTTTCATACTTACGATCACACTATCCTTAAATCTGATATAATTCTTATTGATCAAATTAAAAAATCAAAAGAATTTATAAATGAATTTAAACCTACTGGTTTTAGAGGCCCACAATTACAATACAATTCTTCTTTCGATAGAATTTTAAAAAAGGAGGGATTCGAATATAAATCAAATTACTTTAATCAAAATAACTTTAATTATAATAATGATTTGACTGAAATTTATATATCTAGTTGTCCTTTTTTTAAAAATAATGGTACCTCCCTACCAAAAGATTCTGGAATTTCATTGAAAAATATTTTTAAAAATATTTATTACGGTTCACCCTTTTATTTTCCTATCGTTCCTAATGATTTTATTTTTAAATATATAGAAAGATGCAATAGTTCTGGAGTTTTTTTCAACATTTTTTTTCATAACTGGCAAATTATTAAACCTAAAGATAATATAAATATGAAACTACTATTAAAAAACCCTCTTTATTTTAATTATACTTTAGATATAAATAATAAATTTAAGAACTTTATTAAAATTTATAATTCAATATTAATGAGTGATAAAGTTTTATCAAAACCCGTTAACTAGAAGGTTTAATTTCAAATTTTTTTGTAATTGATTTTTGAAAAATGATTGATTTGATTGATTAATTTTTCTTTAAAATCGTAAATATGATGCTGATATCTATTTAAATAGGCGACGTCCTACTCTCCCAAGCCTTAAGACTAAGTACCATCGGCGCTGGAGGCCTTCACGACTGAGTTCGAAATGGGATCAGGTTTTTTCACTCCGCTATGATCGCCACAAACTGTTTATAACTAGAATACTAAAGTTAAAATTTTTCAATTTTTCGCTGTGTATTATAATTCAAGCATTGGAATATTAGTACTGGTTAGCTTCATGTGTTACCACACTTCCACACCCAGCCTATCAACGTGGTGGTCTTCCACGATCCTATAATGAAGCCTAGTTTTGAGGTTGGTTTCCCGCTTAGATGCTTTCAGCGGTTATCCATTCCGTACATAGCTACCCGACGATGCAGCTGGCGCTACAATCGGTACACCAGAGGTACGTCCATCCCGGTCCTCTCGTACTAAGGACAGATCCTCTCAAGCTTCCACAACCATGGCAGATAGGGACCGAACTGTCTCACGACGTTCTAAACCCAGCTCACGTACCACTTTAATTGGCGAACAGCCAAACCCTTGGGACCTGCTTCAGCCCCAGGATGTGATGAGCCGACATCGAGGTGCCAAACCTCCCCGTCGATATGGACTCTTGGGGGAGATCAGCCTGTTATCCCCGGCGTACCTTTTATCCGTTGAGCGATGTCCCTTCCACGAAGTGACACCGGATCACTATGACCGACTTTCGTCTCTGCTCGACTTGTAGGTCTTGCAGTCAGGCAGGCTTATGCCATTGCACTCGACGAACGGTTTCCAAGCGTTCTGAGCCTACCATCGCGCGCCTCCGTTACTCTTTGGGAGGCGACCGCCCCAGTCAAACTGCCCACCATGCATGGTCCCAACACCGGATAACGGTGTATGGTTAGGCATCAAGGAAAAGAAGAGTGGTATTTCACTGTTGACTCCAAACTGGCTAGCGCCAATTCTTCAAAGTCTCCCACCTATGCTACACATCTTTCCCCTAATACCAATACAAAGCTGCAGTAAAGGTGCACGGGGTCTTTCCGTCTAACCACGGTTACTCGGCATCTTAACCGAGAATTCAATTTCACTGAGTCGATGTTGGAGACAGTGGGGAAATCGTTACGCCATTCGTGCAGGTCGGAACTTACCCGACAAGGAATTTCGCTACCTTAGGACCGTTATAGTTACGGCCGCCGTTCACCGGGGCTTCAATTCAGAGCTTGCACCCCTCCTCTTAACCTTCCGGCACCGGGCAGGCGTCACACCATATACGTCGTCTTTCGACTTTGCATAGTGCTATGTTTTTAGTAAACAGTCGCTACCCCCATTTCTGTGCCACCTATTACTGGTTGCCCAATAATAGGTCACTCTTATCCCGAAGTTACGAGTGTAATTTGCCGAGTTCCTTCAACATCGTTCTCTCAAGCGCCTTGGTATTCTCTACCTTCCTACCTGTGTCGGTTTTGGTACGGTCTCATGCTGGAGCTATTTCCAGGAACAGATTCACTGCAAGCTCAATCCAGTAAGAACTTACAATTTACTCCATCCGTCACTACCAGCTGGTACAGGAATATTAACCTGTTTTCCATCGACTACGGCTTTCGCCCTCGTCTTAGGGGCCGACTAACCCTGCGCAGATTAGCTTTACGCAGGAAACCTTAGGATTTCGGCGTGAATGTCTTTCACATTCATTATCGTTACTCATGTCAGCATTCGCACTTCTGATACCTCCAGTAAAGCTTACGCTTTACCTTCATAGGCTTACAGAACGCTCCGCTACCCAATTACTAAAAGTAATTGTCAAAGCTTCGGTAAATGGTTTGAGCCCCGTTACATTTTCGGTGCAGGATCTCTTAATTAGACCAGTGAGCTGTTACGCTTTCTTTAAAGGATGGCTGCTTCTAAGCCAACCTCCTGGCTGTCTTGGAGTTCCCACTCCCTTTCACACTTAACCATTATTTTGGGACCTTAGCTGTTGATCTGGGTTGTTTCCCTCTTGTCCAAGGACGTTAGCACCCATGGACTGTCTGCCGTGTAGACTTACTGGTATTCGGAGTTTGATAAGGTTTGGTAGGAATTGCTTCCCCCTAGCCCTTTCAGTGCTCTACCCCCAATAAGATTCGCACGACGCTCTACCTAAATAGATTTCGCGGAGAACTAGCTATTTCCGGGTTTGGTTGGCCTTTCACCCCTAATCACATGTCATCCCGTAACTTTTCAACGTTAGTGGGTTCGGTCCTCCGGTGAATTTTACTTCACTTTCAACCTGCACATGACTAGATCACCCGGTTTCGAGTCTAATACCAATAACTAAGTCGCCCTATTCAGACTCGCTTTCGCTTCGCCTACAGCTATATGCCTTAAGCTTGCTATTGATATTAAGTCGCTGACCCATTATACAAAAGGTACGCTGTCACCTCATATTGAGGCTCCAACTGCTTGTAAGCATTCGGTTTCAGGTTCTATTTCACTCCCCTGCTAGGGGTTCTTTTCGCCTTTCCCTCACGGTACTGGTTCACTATCGGTCATAAAGTAGTATTTAGGCTTAGAAAGTGGTCTTTCTATGTTCAAACAGGATTTCACGTGTCCCGCCCTACTCAAGGTCATCTTTTACTATCTACCCATACGAGGCTATCACTCACTATGGCCTGCCTTCCCATGCAGTTCTGGTTTAGTAAAAAATAACACTGGCCTGATCCGCGTTCGCTCGCCGCTACTAACGGAATATCTTTTCCTCTAGGTACTTAGATGTTTCAGTTCCCTAGGTTCACTCTTATAAGCTATTTATTCACTTATAAGTAATCTCGAAAGATTGGGTTCCCCCATTCGGAAATCTCGGGTTAAGCTTATTGACAGCAAGCCCGAGCTTATCGCAGTCTATCACGTCCTTCATCGTCTCTTTATGCCAAGGCATCCACCAAATGCTCTTACGCGCTTGAATTATTAATACACAGTGAAAAATTATTGTGAATTAACTTTATTT